>Ga0308406_1000864_pt1 | contig 12823 bp, 8 predicted proteins | sample HotsprSampleMSe1_FD_203474 | JGI IMG/M metagenome (GOLD analysis project Ga0308406, IMG submission 203474) | Hot spring phototrophic mat microbial communities from Mushroom Spring, Yellowstone National Park, Wyoming, United States - 20060911_MSe1 ...
AACTAACGATAGATGAAAAGGATACGCGTTAATGTCAATCCCTATGACACCATTGTCTCTTGTAATAGCCACTTCTGGTAGCTTCTCTTCTTTACTGAACTGTGCGTAGATTTTCCCGTTTTTTAGCTTGATTCGTACTGTGTATGGGAACCAGTCGCCTGTCTTCTCGGCGTGCTCTATACTGCTTATAAAGCCTATCCACTTGTCGGTTTTTCTTTTGACTGACCGAGTCACCTTAGCCCATACATACTCCCCATTCCCCAAGTTGATCCGCAGATGCCATTGATTGTTTAGATTCACAAGCCTAAGGTTTAGATTGCCCTGTAGTGATTTGTCTCCTCTTGAACACAAAATGCCATACCTTCTTTCTTCCCATTTTTGTCTTAGTGTCTCTCTTCTTTTGCCTGTTAAGTGTTTTTTATTTAGCTGTTCGAACATTTTTCTTGAACCGAAAACAAGCTTTTTGGGATTTTGATCTCTTTCTATGCAAGACTCCAGAGTTTGCTGTGCTAGAAGAATCGCATCGTCCGAATATCGGGTGTTTATTCCATACTTTCGGGATAGTAGTCTTTTCAGCTCTTTCCTTTCCGCTCCCACCATCAGTCTTTTGTAAGCAAACCTGACCATTGATGAGAACTTACGCATGAGGGTTAATACTTGCCCTTTATCCTCATCTTTGTCAAATGCCAATAAACACTCTACCGTTACGAAATTGCTATCAATCTTTTTTTCTGTCGGCATTTTTAGAACCTCTTTGTTCACAGATTCTGCCTACACTTATTGACTACAACTATCTCCATCTCAAAACTATCGAAAATCTTTTACACTCTTTTACACTTAGAAGCTTCATAGCGAAGTTATGTTATAAATATACAAATTTGGACAGAAAGTAGCAACCGTTGCTAACCTCCTCAGCATGGCAACGTAATCCAATGCTTAGGTTTATTTAAATAACCCCATTCTGTATGTTATAAATCATCAAAAACCTTTTAGGATTATAAACTTCAGGATACAGATTTATGAGAAGCCTGCAATGTACATCATAGTCTTTCAGCCAAACGTACAAAATCTTCTTGATAGACTTTACGAAAGTAACGAGTATTTTGGGCTTTTTTATTATGTTTTCTAACTTTTCTATCATTTTTTCAGACCTAATGTTTCTATTTAAGATGTAAATCATTACAACAAGGCTCCATAGCTTTATCTTATCCCCTATGTATCTGACTTCATCTTTCTCGTAGTCGTAGCTCAGGACTACAATCTCTTTGTCCAGACCTCGTAGTAAAACTTCGGATACTCGCACTTCGGTCATCAGGTGCAAAGTTATAGAAACTTACCAAACAAATTTGAGCTTCCTGCTTCTGAGTTCAGTATTTTCGATGATTGCAATTTTCATGTACCATTATGATGATATGGAAGTAGACAGAAGTCAATCAGATTTTACTAAGGTGTCTACTATGAATGAACGTACTCATTTTATTGCTTATAAAATGAAAGTCGCTCTAACTGACTTACTTTATAAAGCTATATCGCTTTCTAATGCTAAGAGTAATTTGTATGGTGAAATAGGACATGGTGACGTCAAGGTTTTGATATATAGTTTGCCTTCAAAACTAATCATGAACACCGCTAAACTCTTTGGAGATAGCCTAAAAGGTAATGTAGATGAAAATACATTGATAGACATTATAACCTACACCCTCTATATACACAGTTTAATTAACAGCACTGATTACAGGAATATAGACCAAATACTAAATAGCACTTATGAAATTATACATCATAGACATTATGATTACAATAGTGCAGATGCGATACACGATAGACTGTCAATATCTGACATATCTTCTATGGCTCATATAAAAGCTATAAGGATTAAAAATTTGGTTAATAACATTGACAAGGCCAAAGATGATACACATTTTGAAAGAGTAATATATAGTATTAACGATAGTATTTACGACCTTATGATTTATGTTAGTATGGTATTCTTGAAGTTGTAGCGCATATAGTAATATATTAGTATATTTACTATGTGTCGCTAACTAGGTTTTTTAGTTCTTATCTTTTTCAGACTTTATATAATCTAAACTCCTCTGGTGGTAGTTATGGTTTTATAACTGGTGGTGGGGGGCCATACTATTTGAGTTCGCGCACATTGTTTAGTGCGCCGCAACGGCCTATTGCTTTCTCACCATCCACCTCTTATCCTTCCTTACTATACAATCAACAGACGATAGAGCAGTATTATGCTATTCTAGACATGCTAAGCGAGATGTATATGCTTAGTGTGTCAGGTTTGGCTACTCGGTTCTTAGCCGATGCCATTTCCAGGTCTATCAATAATAAACCTGCTTATACTGTAAACATAGAGGATCAAGACGACAGAGAAAAGGCCACAGAAATAATAGAAGAATGGTTTGCAAAAGTTGATATAATCAGAATTATAAAAAATATCATGAACGACATCATATATTATGGTTCGTATTCTTTCTGGTCTGACGAGGATTATAACTTACACAATCTTTACGACCCCGTAAGTGTTATCACTGTTGTTGGGACTAATATGCAGGAAATAGGTTATCTTATAAACACATATAACGAAGGTATAGTTTTTATGAAGAAAACCGATTCTCGTATTCTTAGAATCGGAGTTCCTGACCTAATGCTTTATACGGACTTATTTAATCTAACCCAAGAACAATACGAAGAGTATAGTAAAAACTTTGAACATTCCAAAAGAGCAAAAAGCTTTACTAGAATGTATAGTTCAAAAAATAAGAGTTTTTTGACCGACGAAGAAAGAATTTTTATACGACCTTTTGTATTTTGGGCATCTACACCTTTGTTCTATTTTACAAGAACTAAACTTAGAGAATATGTTATAAAGGATATTATCTTAGGTCTTACAACTTTACGTGATCTACTTTATCCGTTAGTTTTCTTATTACAGCACGAGTATCCAGCTGTTCAATATACTGTTCAGTCATTAGCTGACCAGATAGAAGAGATACTTAACCTATACGCTGACATAGGTGGTCTTGTTGGAGTGCGCTCCAACCTACAACATATCTTACAGATGATTACTTATAGTATTCGAGTTTTGCCAGATTTTAAGAGTTATATCAGCAATTTACAGCCTCTTGACACTAGTAGGCTTACTGAGAAACTAGACAAGTATAGAGGCGAGATGAGGGAGCTTCTTGAAGATATATCAAACGATATAGGGTGGCCAGTGGATGCATTCAACGCCAGAATCACCTACTGGGAAAGCATGCGACAGAGTGAAAGATTCAACAATCGCGTCACCTACGTTACAACAAGTATTGAAAAATCAATCTCAGACTTTGTAACTAATATGGTATGCGAAAAACTTAAGATACCATATCAAGAAGATCTAGTCCGAGTTCAAATATTCGGAATGACTATAAACAAACTTACATCCATGAATGTCGCACTGGAAACAGTACAAAACCATATAAGCGGGTTGTCTGACGTCATGGACAATATCACTAGCATGATCACGGAGAAAGAGTATATCAATAAAGAGGAGTTAGTTAATGTTTTGAAATCTATATTACAGTTCATTGTTACTAATCCTGAGACGCTTCTCAATTGGGACGATATGATTAAAGCTTCTGAACAGAAGGAAGAGGAAGAGGAAGAAGAGTTTGACTTTGAGATGTCTACACCTTTGGAAGGGTCTGAAGAGACCGAAGAAGGAGCAGAAGAGATGGAAGAAGCAGGAGAAACAGAAGATACAGAAGGGACGGAATAAAGTTATAACAAATAATAGCAAACCTAAAGTAGGTAGTTCCCATTATTCAAGCGGAATATTTAACTTTTGCAGTTGAACATTTCGCTGTATCTAGTATATTTTATTGTGATTACAGCGGAGTATAGTCAAAAACCACATTATACACGAGCACTGCCAGGAATCGTTTATGACACTTGGAAAATTATCCAGTTCAAGAGTTCAGACATCAACAGTTTAGATGCAGAATTTAGAAAGAGTGCCATACAACAGGTTTTAGATAGTTATAAGACGCCTGAGTTAAGTCGTGCTCTTGCATCAGGTGATCAAAGTACCAAAAAACAACTAGAAAACCTATCAAACTTGATGCAGCAAGGTACACAGGTATCTTACTCTGACTTCTGGGTATCATTGGAAAGCGATTATTGGAATGGCATAATAGACGAACTTTACAACGACATACTAACTTACCAGCGTATTGTTATTTTCATGCCTGCTCAACAAGGCTCTGTATATGCAGGTTTTGCAATTAGACAAACTATAAAGTATATCAGAGATATAAAACCTACCATAAAGATAATATCTAAAGGTACTGATATAACACAAAAAATAAACGAAGATAATATAGAAGGGACACTTATAATACTAGTTGGCTTCTCGGCGAAGTTACTAAATATAAACCCAACTGCTAAAATATACGTTGTAGATCAAACCCACACAGACCCTAATATACTCTCTTATCCTAACTTTAAAGTTATATCGTCTTATACCGATATGTTAATGTACTATAAAACTTATTCCCCTATCGGTATATTAGCTTACAGAGTAGTTTACAACATGTGGAAGCGGGCCAATAACCATATACCAGATGATTTAAAAGTTATATGTGGATTTTCTGTACTTTCCGATGGATTACCAATGGATATAGAAAGTAAAATAATAGTAGATGAGGCTATCCATACCATAAGAGATTATTATGAAAAATTTGGTTCTGGCAATGTGTATGCTCCTCTTAGGTGGCTTATAGACTTAGGTTTAGCACTCAGGATCAATATGGGAAGTATTACGCCGGAAAAGATTATATATAAGGTGCTACCCGTATTGGCTATACCTATACGACTATCCAGCGAGTGGCATAACCTATCACTAGCTATATTAATCAATATGGATAACCCTAACATCAAAGCTACTATTGTGAAAGATCTTATAGACATGTTTGTAGTATATGTTGCTGCTAACGAGCGGCTTTTTAATAACATAATCATAGAAACATATAAAGACCCAAACACTGGTCAAGATGTAAATACCATAGACCCAGAGATTAGCTATTATATCAGTCTCATAGAGGGCGATATTATATACAGAGCTAAAAATCTAGATAAACCACACTTGCAAAACCATTATAAGGCTATCAATAGAATAATTGGTTCTATAATCCAAAGCCAAAAGCAGAACAATATGCTGTTTTTATTTAATAGTAGCACCTCTATACCTGCACACGCTAACAAAAAGAGAGATAGAAACACCTCAAAAGGAGTGCCCATAGATAGCACTAACCTATCGTTTGCAAGAGTGGTCTACGCTATACTAAAAATAGTGTATGAGATAAGAAAAGAATATTCGAGATACATTAAAAATAAATACATCAATAGCTCCTATGTAAATTACGACCCCAAAACCCTACTCGATTATATTACAAATCCGTCTAGCTCTAACAATGTTTTACTGACAAGTGAAAAGATCGGGGTTTATGTAATTACAAACGAAATAGTAAGAATGGACATATCTACTAGTTTAGCAGCCGAACTATCAAGAATAACCTTTAAGCCTATAGTTCTTATAGCTAACAATGATTCTATGTATGAGATAGTTGTTAGTGACATTTCTCATAAAATAGTTTTGAAAGTACTTGAATCAATACTTCACGTTGCCCCCGCTTTACAAAAGTTACCTGTACTAAATATCATACTATCTAATAATCAGGTTAGGATTACAACACCGAAGGCAAACGCTGAAGGCATCCATATTTTAATAAACCAATTAAACAATGCGATTAGAAACGCTACTTATGACGTAGAACACCCTTACGTTCGAATTATACCACTAAACAAACGCATTGCATATTCACCTGTAAAGAACGAAGAACAATTAGAAAAAATAAGACATGCTTTACAAGAAGTATACCAAATACAAAACGAAGAAAATAATTTCTTTTTCAATATAGATAAAGGCCTTATAAGGCTCAGCTTGTTCAGGGATGTAGCTACTGGCAAACTAATTTCGAATTGCAAAATTTTTGTCCCCAAGAATCCCACAGCTAGCCATTTTGTAGAGCTACTTCAGGACCGAGCTAAAACCATTCTTAGAACAACACTTATAGCTAACTTCGAATCTAAGGTCTTAATATCTGATATAACTAAAAGAGCTATAAGGACTTTAACTCAAAAGGTTAATAAAGATGAGTTGGAGTTTTTAGTCAGTGAGTTGGTAAGTGTAGATAGTGTAGCAGATTTTTTGGACAAGATAGGGGGTCGTGGTACTAAAGCAAATCACCCGCTAAATAACTATTTTTGGACACTATCGGGTGAATTTACAGATGTTCTAGCCAACGCAATCACACATAGCCCAGAATTTAGCAGGATACAAAATATATATATGAATTTGTATCCCAATGGTGTAGATCAAAACGGAAATAAAGTGAGTATGTATCCAGTTATTGTAATAGGAAGGCCTATTGTGAATTTTTATGCTGAGACACCTGAAAGCACAATGAAAATGACAGTCCAAGACCTTATCAACACGGGTGGGACAACGTTCACAGTAACACCGGTTGTATCGAAACTGAATCTGCCTATCTTGTTCATACCATCTATGTAAAGTGAGCTTCTCAACTGAAAATAGACTGGACGAAATGCGGCGTACAATAACTACAACTCTTGTCGCAAACTGTTCCCATACCATCTTGTTTTGTACATTACTATTCGCTTTGTATATTTCTATATGTTTCTGAATTATGTGAAAAGACCGCTACCAAAAATTCAAGTAGCCAAGCACGTACGATTTCCTAAAGTGAGTCCCAAAAATACTTATAAGCCATTATCATATATCAATCGAGCATTTTTTACTTCAAGTATTCATATTGTGCATGACAAAAAGTACGCGACATTGTATTATACGACAAAAGATGTAGTTTATTTTTACAACACCACACTTACATCTTTACGTTCAATAGTTCCTTTATACCATTACATAAGTGGGAAATATGTTCTTCATAAAGCAGGCATAGGATACGAACCTTATGTACGTAATGTACATATTCCACAATGGTGGTATCCTGTAAAAGCACCTAATGGAGATATATACATAGTTTATGTAACATCGGGTTCATGCGAAGAAGACATGTCATGCGTTTATAATCTAACAAAAAGTAAAGTTGTGCATTGTGTAAGTAATCATTGTATACGCATTAGGTATCCCGAAAGACATTTTAGGATTATAGCTAATTCATTTGTATTAATTCATGTATCAGTAGATCACAGACACTACGTACACTTAGTGGATTTAGTTTCTGAAAAAGTAGATACATTTAAGTACACAATACATGACTACTTTAGAGGACTATTAGCAGTAGTGAATGACGTAACAGAGAAAAAACGTTTTGATGTTATATTTTCATATCTTAAGCGTATTCCCTTAGAAAAATACATTTGGGATTGCGTAGGTGTAAAATACATATTAAATAATCGTGAAGGTTTAGTGCCGTTTGTTAGCCATTTTGAATTACATTTTGCCCCTGAGGAATTTTTAGGCATAACCTTTAATAGAAAGGGTTCTCTTTTCGTAGTGTCATGTCGTATTGAGACCAACGAGTTATTTCTTGAATTCACTACGGGTGAAGGTGGGGTTATAGAAGACATAGAAGATCCAACCTATAAAATTACTATACCTGCTAATGTTGTTTTATTCAGTAAAAGATACAACTTAGATGATAGATATGATATATCAAAATCATATCCATACTATATACACGGAATTGCGCAAAACTACATATTTACGACAGATCGTATTTTTAAAAAGTATGTTAATGACAAAGATGATTATGTTATGGATTCAGCGATCCCATATGATCGCGAGTCCCCTAATTATAAGTCCCCATATTATTGTGTTAATGACATTAACATTGTAGAGTTAAGTGGTCAGACTATTCTGCAACTTAAAAGAAGTTATGTAAAAGGTGAACGAAGATACGGAGTACACATCATAGGAGACAAGGTTGGCCAAAAACTTCTACGTGCTAAATCACTTACTTTTGTTAATCTACGTAAGGCATTTAAGTTTTTACAAGAAGCCATACACGCACAAAATAGGCATTCAGAGCCATTTATAGATGCGTCAAAATTTATGTTTAAATTAGATATTATGGAAAAAATAAAGCATATCCTGAAATTAAGTGAAGAAGAATTTATAAGTATAAGCGAGCGTCTTACTCACTTCGTCTACGTAGATAATGTCGAAGGATTGTTATATATACTTATAGTCTTACTCCCTGAAAGTGGAAAGCGCGTTGCTGTCTGTTGGCTTTGTAAATGCAATATCTTAGTGCCAACAGCGCCCTGCGAAATAATCGCAAAAATACGTCTCGTTAAGTCAAAAAAGTTAAAAGATTTTGTAAACGCTACCAGACATAATGTGTATTTACTAGATGTGCTAAGTAACTTGACTTACAATAATGAGTTATCAAAAGAAATATGTACTTGGAATTATATCCATGACGGCACTTTAATTACGGCAAATGATATATTGAATATAAAAATTAATGATATTAGGAAAAATAGGGCTAATATGTTGAAATATGCAAAATACATCTACATAAATGAATCAGAAGATGAATCAGAAGAAATGTACTTTACATATGGAACAGAAAAAATGTACTTTTACGTTTATCAGGATGAGCTTTTGATTTGCAAAATTGACCTAGAATCATATTCTAGAGACTCATCTTCAATTTACTATCCACTCGTATTTACGGAATTGAAAGTTGTAAAGTCTAATCGTATATAGTAAGGGTTTTATGTAATTAATGAATGGAAAATAAGGATTTTTGTCTTATTCGGTTTCTTCATCGCATGATGGCTCCGTCTTTTTATCAGAACATACGTTACGGGATTGACTTCAAAACGTCTTTCGATACATATGACTCAAGTAAATGTCGATAATGGACGATATCGTAATTGGCAAAGTTTATTTCGCTGACAACATTGATGTACTTCGCAGCCTTCCATCCAGTTCGGTACAACTAATATATATCGACCCACCCTTCAACACTGGGCAGACTCGTGTAAGGAAACAGTTGAAAACAATGCGTTCAGAGCAAGGTGATCGGATAGGGTTTCAGGGGCATCATTACAAGAGCATGATTGTAAGTGAAATGGCCTATGAAGATCGTTACGAAAATTACTTATCTTTCTTAGAGCCTAGACTTTTGGAAGCACATAGAATACTTTCACCTATAGGGTCTTTATATTTTCATGATGCCATCCAACACCACAACTTGTTTCTACCCTAAGATGGCTTTGAACATTTTATGTAAAAATTAACTTATTAATTGAAAACATCGTGCGGCTAATTAGAGCAATCGAACGCAAAGGTTTGCGCAATTCTTGAAAACAATAATGTGATTAGTATATTTAGTGTGTTTTTCTGCTTACAAAATACCCACGTGTTAAATATCAAAGTAGCACCTTATGCAAAGATTCCTTACATTAGAGAAAATAGAAAATACCATAAAATTAGTTATAAAGCTTATCATGAAATACATAACATGATGTATTGCGTCGATAAGGGTTCAATTAAAACATATTTTTATAGCAGAAACAATGTAATAGATTACTACACAAAGCGATCTTATGGCGTAGAACTATTTACATTAGATATTCAAAGCGGAACTTACAGACCTATTCGGTTTCGAAACTTGGGGGTTCCCGTAGAAGACGAAAAAGCTATACTAATTAAGACAGAAAAAGGCAAGTGGTATATCATCACAATATACTATGAATCTTCATCGTCATCAGAATATGTAGTCATAATAGATGGACTAAATGGCGTATGCTTATACAAAGAACAAAGAGTAGGCGACGGTAATTTATACGTAGACATTCTATATCCTGTAGCTAACAGAATATTACCCATTATACACATTACGCGTTGGAATGTATATGTTAAGTTATTTGATATGGATAATGAAAATATCTATACCATTATAACAACTAATTTAAAAGATATAGATCGCTTAGTAAAGTTAATAATGGATAACGCAAAGAACTCTGAGGCCTTAAAATATAAGCCATTAAACTGTAAAGTAGACCACATAGAAAGTGTATATACATGGGGAATTGAGTACCTATATGGATTATATAAAGAAAAAATTATATATACTCGTGTAATTAAGCTTAAACTTAGCCTTAATTTGAAACTTAAAAATAGAGGAAACTATCAGCGCCATGACACATGTGAATTACGTTATCTAATTCTTTGCGTAGAATTAGATGATAAAGATTTGAATTTCTACTTAGACCTAAGTAAAGTCGAACTGCACTTAATAGATGAAAACTATGATAGCCACATTTTAGATAATGTCCCATTAAAGCCTAGAATATACAAATATCCTATTCCCGACAATATCAAAGATATTTACCTATCAACATGTTTATATAAAGACCAGTGTTACTATATATATAATAGACCTGATGGTATCGGTATTATAAAAGTACCTCAAAGTGATTATCTAAGATTATCCTACTCTAAAACAGCGCTATATCGTTATAATAATTATATTATCATATTTTTTCTTGATAAACCCCAAAATTTAGTTATTATAGACACAGAGAAAAATAAAATAGGGTTTTGGGAATGTGAATATTGTAATAGTTTTCGTTCAACAGAATATGTACAATATTACTCTAAAAAGCAAGATAAGCTAATATTTTTGTCTAGAAAAACAACAAACATATTAGTCATAGACCTCAAGAAGATACACTTTATTTTCAAAAGTAATAAACACTCAGACTGCATAGGTAATTTCGGAGATAGTAGTAGTAATAAAGACAAGTTATGTGATGTGCGTTACTGCGTTAATATAGCTGAGTCATTGGCAGAAGCTATTACTCGTGTTAAAGGTTATAAAGTTGTCGTCAATGAAAATCAATTTAAATTGATAAGCCATTGTTTTGATATTGAGTCAGATACATTATACATATTCGCTACTTATGTGATTTATGCAACAAGATATGTAGGAGTATTTTCGCTTAGAATGTTACATAATAATTTTAATTTTGATGTACTGCACCATATTGAAACACATTCTAGTGAAATTATTATATTATCTAATGTACTAGAACGTAGGAAGCTCCGACGGCTGAGCATGTCTAAAATTTTACTTTATAGATTTAGTGTAGATCGGGCAGGGGACTTAGATATGGCGTATAATGAAACTACTAAACGTCTTATTAGTATTAGACATAATAGGAATAGTATAGATATTACGAAAAAACTATATGCAGTACTAGGGCTAGTATCAGTTGATAGTTTTAAAGATTTAATAGCTGTTACATACTTAATAGCCGACGGTGATTATGCAGAGAATTTAGTGTTGTTATTTATTAAATCGGAGTTATCGCTGGTTAGAGCAATGACAGTTACAGAAGCGCGGAGTGCCTAACACTCTACGGTTAGACTTCCTGCTTCGCCACATGATACCTTTTTAGGTAGCCCGCAAGTAATACGGTCATCTACTAGGGACTAATTCACACGGCTACCTTTTAAGCCTACCAACCCAAAGGATTGGTTTTACCTAATTAGTAGGGTTTATTTTGCTGAAAATCTTGAAATTCTCCGTAAGCTCCCGTCTAATTTAGTGCAGCTAATATATATACCTTAGTCACTCAAAGTATATAAAATCGCAAGTATTTTGTGCAGTCATCCGCAGCTGAACTTCATTGTTCTCTTTCGATTCAGTCTTGTCACGAATATGTCAATAATAGATGAAATAAGGACTGGCAGAGTTTATCTCGCTGATAATCTCGACGTACTCCGTAGTCTCCCGTCCAGTTCGGTTCAACTAATATATATCGACCCTCCCTTCAACACTGGTAAGACTCGTGTAAAGAAACAGTTGAAGACCAGTCGTTCAGAGAACGGTGATAGGATAGGATTTCAAGGGCATCGTTATAAGAGCGAGGTTATAAATGAAATGTCCTACGAGGATCACTATGAAGATTACTTGTCTTTTATAGAACCACGACTTCGAGAAGCTTATCGAATACTTGCATCTAATGGCTCGTTGTATTTTCATATTGATTATCGTGAGGTACATTATTGTAAAATTCTGCTAGATGAGATATTTGGCCGTGAGTGTTTTTTAAATGAAATTATTTGGGCGTACGATTATGGAGGAAGACCAAAGAATCGTTGGCCAGCAAAACACGACAACATTCTTTTTTATGCAAAGGAACCGGGAAAACACATTTTTAATACAGATGAAATTGAACGAATCCCGTATATGGCATCAGGTTTAGTAGGGCCTGAGAAAGTGGCCTTAGGCAAGTTACCTACGGATGTATGGTGGCATACTATTGTCCCAACCAATAGCCGTGAGAAAACTGGCTATCCTACACAAAAACCTCTAGGTATTTTGCGTCGCATTATTCAGGCTTCATCTAAACCAGGTGACTTAGTACTGGACTTTTTTGCGGGCAGCGGAACAACAGGGGTAGCCGCATTTGAATTAGGCCGACGCTTTATACTAGTTGATAATAATCCAGAAGCTATACAAGTAATGAAAAAACGTTTTGAAAGCGTTGATGGTATAGAGTGGATTGAAATGGCGTAAGAATATCTAGAAATTTGTGTAAGAATCTAAATATCCATATTAATGTAAATTGGTAGATGTGCCTAAATAGCAAAGAAACCTGAAAAATTCGCCTGCTTTTGGTTTCGATTGCAGTATAATATAATAATACAGATCATGCTTTCCAAATTGCTTGCTTATTTATAGTAAAATCATTGTGGTAG
>Ga0308406_1000879_pt1 | contig 12673 bp, 11 predicted proteins | sample HotsprSampleMSe1_FD_203474 | JGI IMG/M metagenome (GOLD analysis project Ga0308406, IMG submission 203474) | Hot spring phototrophic mat microbial communities from Mushroom Spring, Yellowstone National Park, Wyoming, United States - 20060911_MSe1 ...
TTAAGCTGTTAGAACTTAACGAAACCTATAAAATTGGTGCTTGGCAAATCCATGGTGGCGAAAGTCCCTACATTCTGCAATTTGCTATACGGGCAGGGGCAAACACCTCATCTTCTATCTTGAGTGATTTAATCAAACTTGCGGCAAGAACCGCCGATGACATGGAACAGCGTTTAACTGACGAGGACAAGCACTAAACCGTAGCCAGAGAAGCGTCTTGACACAGCCTGCTGCAGTTGCCTGTCATATCACAAGCGGTCATGCTAAATCGGGCAAAACGTCGCAAAGCATCCACGCATGGGATTCTCGCTGGGGCTTGGAGTAACCTAGTAGGTGCTCAGCGTGACAGAAAAGGTGCTTGAAACGCGGTAAGGTATCTATGCTCTATTGTTCAGCTGTTGTAACTCCCAACACCTTCCCTGCAGCAAGCTGTGCTCCGACGTGTATCGCTTACAGGTAGTACATCACCACATTCACGGATAAAGTATAGCAATCGTGTCGCCTCTGCTTTGTTGCAACGTCGTGGTGGCACTCAACCATAAACTCCAACTTGATATGCGTTCTCTTGTCCTTTTGATACTGCTCGGTTTGAACACTTCGCTTGTGCAAGCCCAACTCTTTGGCACAGGCTTTGGCAAAACGCAAGATGAGGCGCGTCGTGAAGCACTGGCTGACCTTTCCAGCCAGATTTCAGTAACGATTCAGACCTCAAGCGCCTTGCGCGAAAGTGAAGTGTCAGGCAAAGGCTACAACCAGAATTTTGTTCGTGAGGTGCTCACACGTTCAGAACTTCCGGTGATTGGCGCCACATTTGCATATACTGAAAGGAGCGGCAGCACAGAGTGTCGAGCGGCGCTTGAGAAAGCCGTGCTGGCACTCTATGAGTCTGAGCTGAAAAACTTGCTGGCAGATGCCAAGAAACTTTCCACCGCTACCGACATCAGTAGCCTTTCACGCCTATTGTCGCTGAGCGACCAATATCTCAAGTTTCGTCTTGTTATGGCAGTTCTGGGCAAAACGGTCGTGGAGGAATTTCCTGTCAGTCGCGCCGATATTGAAGCTCGCTTTGAAGCTGCCGCTGGCGACATCACCTCACTGGACCAATTGGCAAAAGCGGCGGCGTTGATTTTCAAAGACAATGGCTACTATGTTTTTCCGCCCGAAGTGCAAAATAGCCGAGAAATCACGCCGTTTGCCGCCGCTATCCGAGAGCGCCTCACTGGCGCACTTCGCGCAGTGCCTGAACCCAGCACCGCTGTGCTCAAATTGGTCGGCAGCTATACGATTCTCGACAACGCCATTGAACTGACTCTGCGCGCCCTTTCCGAGACAGGGCTCACGGTGCAATCGGCCACCTTCAAACTTAAACCTTCTGCCTACGCCGGATACCGCTACACCCCAGAGACCCTATCGCTGGAAGCGCTGGCGGCACAAGACCTGCTCATTACCAACGACCTGCGCGCCGACATCACCACCAACCGTGGAAAAAATAACCTGCTCTTCAAAGCAGGCGAAACGGTTAAAGTGCTCGTCAAACTCAGCAAGCCGGGGTATCTCTACATCGTTGGGCATACGCAGAACGCCGACGGCAAATTCTCTTACCTGATACCGATTCACAACGGCAAAACCAAACGCGACTTCGTGCTTTTCGTCAATACCGATGATGTGAACAAATGGATGGAAATCGGTGAGTTTGAAATTACGCCGCCCTTCGGCACCGAAACCATACAGGTGCTTGCCTCCACCGCTGACCTTGTTGACCAAGTTCCAGACTTTTACTTCGATAGCAAAGGCTACGCCGTCGTTGGAAAAAATCCAGCTGAAGTCGCTACAAAAACTCGTGCCATACTCAAGAAAGCTGGCACTGGACAGACCAAAACCACAGAGGCCGTGCTCACTTTTACAACCTTGCCCTGAAGTAGCGAGCTCTGCATGGCACAGATATTATGAAGTAAGCACACAAACTGTTGAATTGACTGGGTCACTCTACAAACTCAAATGCTTCAAAACTATGCTCTCTCAACACACTCTCCGCATGCCGCATCATCGGCTGTATTTCTTCTCATGCTTTAAGCACAGCGTGCCATACCGCCTCTTGCTCTGGCTCTTTTTCCTTTTTGCCCATGCCGCCTCTGCTCAGACCCCCAGCTCGAGACTTGTTCCCACGAGCCCATTTCTCATCTTAAATACCGACATGCATACTTCAGACATTAAGCGCATTGACACTGACGCAGAAGGGCAGTATATCTTGACCGTCAGCACCGACAAAACTGCCAAGCTTTGGGATGCCCAGACAGGCGAACTCCTGCACACCTTCCGCATCCCAATTGCTCAAGGCAACGAAGGTATGCTCTATGCGGGCGCCATCAGCCCTGATGGGGAAACTGTCGCCATAGCTGGCTGGACAGGTGACGCATGGGATGACTCTCACTGCATCTACATTCTTAGTGCCGTGACGGGCACAATGCTCAAGCGCCTTACAGGATTGCCCAATGTTATCAATGACTTAGAGTTTTCTCCTGACGGCAAGTATCTGGCTGCCGCTTTGGCAACGGACGGGCTACGTATTTACTCGGTGTCTGACAATTGGAGACTTGTCAAGTCCCTCACTGATTATAAGTCTGCAAGTTATGCCGCTGCATGGGACTACTCTGGGCGCTTGGCTACTGTATGCTTTGATGGCAAAGTGCGTCTCTACGACCGCCAATTTAATCTTGTTGCCCAGCAATCTGCTGGTTCGGGTTCTGACGATTTCCTTGGCGGCTCTGGCTCCTCTGGTTTGGCAGGCGAAAGACCTTTTTCTCTTGCCTTCTCTCCCGATGGGTCACTTTTAGCTGTAGGCTATCAGGATAGCCCACGCCTGCAAGTCCTTGATGGCAAAACACTCCAACTCCGCTATGAGCCCGACATCGCTGGTGCCAATACCACTGACCAAGGTTTGTTTGTTGTATCCTTCTCCCAAGACGGTCGCTATCTTTTGGCAGGCGGGTATTACGAAAAACGCAGCGGTGACAAAGAGTGGCAACATATTCGCATCTGGCAGAATCAAGGCAAAGGGCGCTATACCGACTATCCTGCAAGCCAAAACACCATCATTGACCTCAAGCCACTCAAAAACAACGACTTTCTCGTAGCAGGCACGTATCCCGACTTTGCACGCATGACCTACGCAGGCAAGAAAGTCTTCTACAAAGATGCTGAAAAACACGACCACAGTTCAGAAGACCGTTCTCATTTTAGAACCAATGCTCAAGGCAGCGTTTTCACTGTTACACCATGTGGTCGGAGTCCACTCATGTTTGATGTTGCCACACGCACGCTCTCGACAGGTCGCACTCTCCCCAACCTCAGTAGCCTTAGCGGTTACACTGATCAAATCGCTGGGCTTACCGTTACCGATTGGAAAAATACTCGTTCGCCCAAAATCAATAGCCGCGATGTTCAGTTCTTAAGAAGACTTGAAATGTGCCGCTCCACAGATGTTGCCTCCACGAACAAAAGGGCGATTTTAGGGACAGAATGGTATCTCTACTGTGCCGATGCCAGCGGCAGCAAGCTGTGGGAAACCTCGTTGCAAGTGGGAGCTTGGGCAGTCAAGATCTCTGGCAATGACAAAGCGGTCCTTGCCGCTTTAGGCGATGGCACTATTCGCTGGTATCGCATGGCAGATGGCGCACCGCTGCTCTCGCTCTATATTCATCCTGACGGTCGGCGCTGGGTGCTATGGACGCCCGAAGGCTACTACGATGCCGCCGCTGGCGCCGAAGACCTCATCGGCTGGCATGTCAATCAGGGCAAGGACAAAGAAGCGCTCTTCTATCCTGCCTCTCGCTTCCGCAGTACCTACTATCGCCCCGACATCATTGATAAAATACTTGACACCTACAACGAAGCCGAAGCCATCCGTCTTGCCAACCAAAGCAGCAACCGCACCCAAAGCACCATCCGTCTGGAACAGGCACTACCGCCTATCGTGCGCATCCTTAGCCCCACCAACTTCACCGAAGTCAGCAGCACCACCGTGACGCTTACCTACCAAGCCTTCTCCCCCGGCGGCGAAGAGATTAAGCAGGTTCGCCTTCTCATTGATGGTCGACCCATTGAAACCCAGCGTGCTCTGAAAACCGTCAGCCAAGGCGATAAAAATGCCCAGACCCAATCTATCACTATCCCGCCACGCGATGTGGTGCTTCAAGTCCTTGCCGAAAACAAATTTGGCTGGAGCGAACCTGCTACCGTGAGCTTGAAGTGGAAGGGGGCATCAGTGCCGCAGGGCGGACAAGATGTCTTGAAACCCACGCTCTATGTCTTAGCTATTGGCGTTAGCGATTACAAAAATCCTGACTACAAGCTCACTTTCGCCGCCAAAGATGCCATGGACTTTGCCTCTTTCATTCGTGCGCAGAAAGGTGGCTTATACAAAGATGTGGTGGTGCGCACGCTCACCAATGCCGATGCCACCAAAGATAAAATTCTTGAAGGGCTGGAATGGATACAGAAAGAGACCACCAGCCGAGACGTAGCGATGATTTTTTTGGCCGGTCATGGCATCAATGACAATACGGGGGCATTCTTTTTCATGCCTCACGAGGCACAGACGGAGAGTTTGCGTCGCACTTGCTTGATGTTCACCGAGTTCAAGCATACGGTCTCTACTATTGCAGGCAAAGTGGTGCTATTTGTCGATGCATGTCATTCGGGCAACATCTTGGGCGGGCGTCGTGCGGCACCCAACATCGATATGCTTGTCCATGAAATGGCAAGTGTAGAAAGTGGGGCAGTGGTCTTTACTTCATCGACAGGTCGGCAATATTCTCTGGAAGATGAACGCTGGGGCAATGGGGCTTTCACCAAAGCGCTGTTGGAGGGGTTGCAAGGCAAGGCAGATTTGTTTGGCAAAGGCACGATTACAGTCAAGACCCTTGATGCCTACATCACCGAGCGTGTCAAGACGCTGACACAAGGGCAGCAAGCGCCTACTTGCATCATTCCACAAAGCACGCCCGATTTCCCATTAGCTATTAAACTGCAATAACGCACTATACCAAACATCTTAAACCTAAACCTGCAAAAACGATGAATACTATCAAATGTGCCTCTTACAGAGGAAATCCCAAGCAGCAAGTGATGCTCCTGCTTCTTTTTTCAATCTTTTTAGCATCATCTACTATCTTCGCAATTCTCATTTTCGATGTTGATCTAACTGTGATAACTCCTTTCATAATTTTTATCAGCGTCGCATTTTTCGTTTTCATTTTCATGTACTTCAAAAAATATGCTGCTCAATCTATGGAAATTGCAGAAAATGAGTTACGCTTTTTTGATAAATCAGGCGCGCTCAAATTTTCCTTGCCTTTCCGTGATATTCAAAGTATGACGCCCAAGCCAGCAATGAACTTTGGCGCTCCTGATTCAGATGCAGACCTCACCATGCAAGTCGCTATTCAGCTAAAATCAGGAACGGTAATAACCGTGCTTTTAACAGACGCTGGATATGCACAAGTGGAAGAAAAACTTAAGGCGTCGCCTATTCTCGATACAGGTTCTGCTAAAAAAAATACCGCTTTATATGCACATATTATTTTACTTTTTTGTGTTTGCAATCATCTTCGCTGTATTCATGTTATTCATGAAAGAGACTTGGGAATTAGGGGACTTGCGAATTCTTATATGGCTCTTAATTGGCATTGGATATATGGCATACTATCTGCAATTGCGCCGAAAGTTCAGTCAAAACGACTGAATATCTGTGTAAATCTTTCATCAACAAGTGGGGCGTTTTGGGTAATGGGTTTGGCTTAAGCTGTTCTGGCAATTTCGGTGATGAATAGATGTAGCAGGTTCAGCCTTTGCTGTTTGCAATTCCCTGTGCAAGGGTTGCGCCGCTGTGGCAGAAGTTAGGCTGAACCTGCCCTGGCAAATCCTCTCAAATCTACAAAAAGTAATGCATTGAAGTTAGCCTTGACTTCAACCGCTATTCTAAGCCCAGTTTCAACAGTTAAAGTCAAGCTTGATTTTAACGGCAAAAAAGCCTTGTTCTTTCGGTCAAAAAGCATTATTCTTGTCATCGGAAAGCCTTATTTCTTGGAGTTAAAAAGCCCTATTGTAGGGGAAAGAATAAGGCATGGTTGAGATGGGCATAGGGTTCTTTTGTTGCGAGTAGGGCATTTGAGGGTCTGAAACATGGCAAAAAGTGAAAACGGGTAAATCGGTTTTCACCTACATTGCTTCCCATATACAACATTGTTCGTATATTACGACGAGTTGGAAGCTATTAAAGAATTTTTTAAATTGAAAAGAACACTTTACTCAGTCAGCGCAGCTTGTTTGAAGGGTAAATCAGTATTTATGGTAGCGCTGTTACATCACATAGATGAAATTAGAAAGCTCTGTGTTCATTACAGTGTCAAGTCTCTATATGCTTTCGGCTCCATAACAACGAATAAATTTCGTTCAGACAGCGATATTGACTTGATTATTGACATCAATGAAACAGACCCTATTTCTTATTCTGACTGCTATTTCAACTTCAAATTTCATGTAGAGGAACTTCTGCAGAGACCAATTGACCTCTTAGAGCAAAAAGCCATTAAAAACCCTTACCTAAAACAACGAATAGAAGAGACGAAAGTCTTAATCTATGAAAGCAGAAATTAAAGCATGGCTTGCTGACATAAAACAGGCTATTACTGAGATTCACCTTTTCCTACCCGACAAGACCGATTTCAATACATTTCAACGAGACTTAAAAACAAAACGAGCAATAGAGAGGAATATTGAAATTATCGGAGAAGCTGTCAATAGGATTGTCAAAGTAGAGCCTGACTTTCCAATAACCAACGCTCGTAAAATCATTGATACAAGAAACAGAATTATTCACGGCTATGATACTGTTTCCGAAGATATTATCTGGGCAATTGTAATAAAAGAATTGGATAAGTTAGAGAAAGAAGTTGATGAGCTACTCAATCAATAGACAGCCTTTCCTACATCACCGCTTTCCGTCCGCATTTCCATCCATTCATAAATCGCAGGCAAAAGAAAGAGCGTGAGCACAGTTGAGTGAGTAGTCCACCAATCACCACTGCCGCAAGTGGGTCGCTGAACTTCTGCGCTATACCGCTGGTTGAAAGAATCATCGGCAAACGCCTAAATTGCCACCCGACTGGCACTAACAAAGGATGAACATGACAAACTCAGATTTGCTGTCAATCCGCAACGTTTAGACGCAATTCACCATGCCTGAACCTTTTTCCAACGCACCTGTAAGTGCGGAGCAGTTAGATTTTTCAGCCGAATTTGCTGATGCCTACAACTTGATGGAGCGCACATCGGATTGCCTCTTCATCACGGGCAGTGCAGGCACGGGCAAATCAACGCTTCTCAATTACTTTCGTGAGCACACGGCGAAAAATGTGGTCGTGCTTGCGCCAACGGGCATTGCCGCGCTCAATGTTGGCGGACAAACCATTCACTCATTTTTCAAATTCCCACTCGGCGTAATTACAGCACAAAACATTCCAAGCCCATACAACAAGGAGCTCTACAAAGCCATTGACACGATTGTCATTGATGAAATCTCAATGGTGCGCGCCGACATCATCGACGGCATTGATTACTTTATGCGTATGAATGGACGAGATAAGAAAAAACCCTTTGGCGGCGTGCAGATGATTTTCATAGGCGACCTCTTTCAACTTCCGCCGGTGCTGTCGCGCGATGATGAACAGAGCCTCTTTATGTCGCTCTATCAAACGCCGTATTTTTTCAGCGCCGCAGTGTTTGAAAAGGTCTTGCTTCGCATTGTGCATCTGAAAAAAATTTTTCGCCAAAGCGACGCTACATTTATTGAACTTCTGCAAGCGATTCGCACACGGCAATTTGCACCACATCATCTTTCGCTCATCAACTCGCGTGTTCAGCCTAACTTTACGCCACGCGATGAGGATTTTTTCATCACGCTTTCCACCACCAACGACATCGCCAACACGATTAACGCCAAGCATTTAGAACGATTGAAGTCTCCGCCGAAAAGTTTTATTGGCGAGGTTGAAGGGCAGTTTGATAGGAAGAATTTTCCGACGGAAGAGAACCTGACGCTGAAAGTTGGTGCGCAGGTAATGTTTGTTAAGAACGACCCGCAAAAGCGTTGGGTCAATGGCACGATTGGCAAAGTGCGTGAGATTCTGCCGAATTCCATCAAAGTTGAAGTGGAAGAAGATGGCGTGCGAAGGGTTGTAACCGCCGAGCGTGTAGATTGGGAAATTGTGAAGTATGAGTTTGATGCGCAGTCGAAACAAATTTTTACCGAGCCTGTGGGTATCTTTACGCAGTTCCCGCTTCGCTTGGCGTGGGCAGTTACGATACACAAAAGTCAAGGCAAAACCTTTGACAAAGTGATGATTGATTTGGGGCGCGGCACATTTGCGCATGGGCAACTTTATGTGGCACTTTCGCGCTGTCGCTCGTTAGAAGGCATTGTGCTCAAATCGCCAGTGCGCTTGCGTGATGTGATTGTCGATGAGCGTGTCGTGGCATTTATGCAGGAGCTTTCAGCGCGCCGCTCAGCATATTAAATTCGTACACGGACAACACGGATTGACAGATTTTGCATGGATTTACCTCACCCTGTTTCGGCATTGCTGAAACGTTCCTCTCCTTGTGAAGGATAGGAATGTTGCTCTGCGGCAGGGTGAAATCGCGCTTGTCATTCCGAGCGAAGCGAGGAATCCCGTGAGTGGATGCCTCACTTCGCTTAGCATGACAAAAAGAAAATGCTGACGACACAGCAATGATGCACAACACTTATGAACCATTTGTTTAGCAATGACTCCACACATTTTGATTGTTGAAGACGATGCACGGTTGGCGTCTGTTCTCACGAAAGGGCTTGGCGAATCGGGCTTCGCAACCACACACTCGCCTGATGCAGAAACCGCCTTGACCTTGCTTCACTCTCACCCTTTTGACCTTGTGCTTATTGATGTGATGCTTCCGAAGATGAACGGCATTGACCTTTGCAAAAAAGTCAAATCGCTTTACCCTGCTTTGCCTGTCGTGATGCTCACGGCACTCGGCGAAACTGACGACAAACTGCAAGGCTTCAACGCAGGGGCTGATGATTACCTTGCCAAGCCGTTTGACTTTCGCGAACTCCTTGCACGCATTCACGCACGCCTGAAAGCCAAGCAACTCACTTCCACCGAACCCACCGTGCTGACTTACGCCGACCTCACGATGAACCTTCGCACCAAAACCGTCGAGCGTCAAGGCAAGCCGATTGCATTGACCGCAAAAGAATTTGCCCTGCTCGAATTTTTGCTTCGCAACCCGGAGCGTGTGATTTCACGCGAAGAAATCGCCAAGCACGTTTGGAACATCGAGTTCGACACTGGCACAAACTACATTGATGTCTATATCAACTATCTTCGCAAAAAAGTAGATAAGCCGTTTGCCACAAAACTCATTCACACGAAAACAGGAATGGGCTTTTACCTTAAAGCAGAACCCTAAAGCAGAATGAGCCTCCGCACGCGAATTACTCTGACCTTCATTGCGCTTACAAGCGGATTGCTTCTGACCTTTTCACTGGTGATTTACTTTTCTGCCAAAAGCACACGAGAGCGCGATTTTTTTGAACTCTTGCGCAAAGAAGCCATCACGAAAGCTAATTTGTTTTTCGTAGCGAAAATCCCCGCCGACATTCTTCAAGACATCTACAAGAACAATCGCCAAACGCTCAACGAAGTTGAAGTTGCGATTTACGACACCTCGTTTGCGCTACTTTATCACGATGCTTATGAGATTGATTTTGTCAAAGAAACTCGTGACATGATTGACCGCATCTATGAAACGGGTAGTCTTATGTTTTATCAAAATGATTGGCAAGTGATAGGCACGACCTACACGCACGAGGGCAAGCGTTACGCAATCACCGCCGCCGCGCTCGACCAATACGGTTACAACAAACTGACCGACCTACGCAACACACTTTTTTTGGCGATTGGACTCTATGCGTTCATTGTCTTTGCTGTCGGGCGATTTTTTACACAGCGGATTGTCGCACCGCTTTGCGCCATCAACGCCAACGCCAAGCGCGTGAGTGCCAGCAACCTCAGTCTGCGCGTCAAGACCGAGAACACCAACGATGAACTCGGCGAATTAGCCCGCACCTTCAACCAAATGCTTGACCGATTAGAGCAAGCCTTTGCCATGCAAAAAGAGTTTGTCTCGAATGTGGCGCACGAACTTCGCACGCCGCTCACGGCAATGATTATGGAACTTGAACTCTTGCTCTCTAAACCGCAATCGCCCGAAGCCTATCACGACGCGCTGCAAAAAGTGCTACTCGATGCGCAACGGCTGAAAAAGTTGATACAAAACCTCATCGACCTTGCACGCGCCAGTTCAGATATTCACGAAGTCAAGCTCGAGCGCGTTCGCCTTGATGAAGTGCTGATGGAAGTTTGCTCGAGCCTCTTAAAAGCGCATTCCGATTGGCGCATCGAGTTTTCTTTCAACTCTGAACAGGAAGATGAATCGGCACTGACGATTGTTGGCAATGCGTATCTCTTGCAGTTGGCGTTCAAAAACGTGATTGAAAATGCGTGCAAATTTTCAGCCGAGCATCTGGCGCGTGTGTCGCTCACTGTTGAGCGCAACCGCCTCGTTGTGGAAGTCGCCGATAACGGCATCGGCATTGATGAAGAGGAGATTGATAAAATTTTCACGCCGTTTTATCGCGGCAAAAATAAGTCGCTTGCCGAAGGCACAGGCATTGGGCTGGCACTAACCAAGCGCATCGTGGAGTTGCACAAAGGCACGATTGCTGTTAGAAGTCAAAAAGGCGTTGGTACTTCGGTTACGCTGTCGTTTCAGAGCCGCTCTGCTTCTGAGGCACCTCTCTAATGAAATTCTAATCACTTTTTAAGCCTCTTCTAACAACCCTTTTTACGCATAGCGTTTACCTTTGCACAGCATTTGATAACGCTTGACCGCAAACGGAAACAGCCATGACGCTCATTGATTTCACACTTCGACTGCTTTTAGCGATTGGGCTTGGTGCGCTGATTGGCTTGGAACGTCAATGGCGACAAAAGCAAGCGGGCTTGCGCACAAACACGCTCGTTTCACTCGGTTCGGCGGCATTCATTTTGCTTTCGCTTTCGCTAACTGATAGCAAAGGAGACCCTTCTCGTGTAGCAGGACAAATCGTTACCGGTATCGGCTTTTTAGGTGCGGGCGTCATTTTGCGCAACGGCGTGAACATTCAAGGTTTGAACACAGCGGCGACAATTTGGTGCTCTGCCGCTGTTGGCTCTCTTGCGGGGTGCGGGCTGTATTGGCAAGCCGTCATCGCCGCTGTTGCTATCGTACTCTCACATCTTTTCTTGCGCCCAATTGGACTGCGCATCAATCGCTTGCCGTTCCAAAAAGAAGAAAGCGAACTGATGACGTATCACTTGAAAACGCGCTGTAAAGAAGAAGTCGAAAATCGAATTCGTGTGCTCATCGTCGATGCCATTCGCGATGATGAACATTTGAAACTCCGCTCGCTGAAAAGTTCCGATAACGGCGCGCCCAACATCGCTTACATCGAAGCCGAAATTCTCTCAAACGGCAATCACGACAATGTGCTTGAAAGACTGGCGGGCAAAATCACATTGGAAAACGGTGTGAGTGCCGTCAGTTGGGAAGTTATCGGTCAGCACAGCGACTAAACCCATTCACGAAAGGAGACAACCATGCGCAACGAACTGCTTTTTCAAACGAGCGACAGTGAATTGAAGCAACGTTTGATAGACTACGCCTCGGTCTTAAACAAAATGCCCGTTGTTGAAGTCGCCGAGTTGCTTGAAAAATTGGAGAGCGATTACGACCGCATTGATGTGATGTCGCAATTTCCGATTGACCGTCAAGCCTTAATTCTTGCGGATTTGCCCGTAACGGTTCAACTCTCGCTCTTCAATGCAATGAGCCGAAAAGCATTTGCGACCATCTTCGAGCAAATGCCCACACAGTCGCAAGTGGACTTTTTCCAATTCCTTTCAAAGAAGGCGCAGACGGAAATTTTGCCGTTTCTTTCAAAGTCGGTGCGCGAAAACATCTTGCGGCTGAGTGCTTATCCGCCCGATACGGCTGGCGGAATCATGTCGCTTGATTATGCGTCCGTCTTTGAACGCATGACCTGCGCCGAAGCGATTGCAAAAGTGCGTGCCGATGCGCCCTCGAAAAAATTGGTCTACTACGCCTATGTCGTCAATGATGAACAAACCTTGCTCGGCTTTGTCACGCTGAAAGATTTGATTATGGCTGACCCTGCGCAGATGATAGCCGATGTGGTGCATCGTGAGTTTGTCTTCGCCTATGTCGATGAAGACCGTGAGGAAGTCGCAAAGAAAATCGAGAAGTATGACCTTATCGCGATTCCTGTGGTGAATCGGCAGATGCAACTCATGGGCGTGGTTACGCACGATGAAGCCATTGACATTATTCGCGCCGAGCATACCGAAGACTTGGAAAAATTCATGGGCATTGCGCAACGCGATACCGAACTCAATTACTTGGAGACTTCCTCGTGGAAGCATTTTCAAAAGCGTGTGACTTGGGTGGTAACGCTTGCCGCTGTGGGAATCATTTCGGGTATGATTATTCATAACTATGAAAAAGCGTT
>Ga0308406_1000881_pt1 | contig 12666 bp, 16 predicted proteins | sample HotsprSampleMSe1_FD_203474 | JGI IMG/M metagenome (GOLD analysis project Ga0308406, IMG submission 203474) | Hot spring phototrophic mat microbial communities from Mushroom Spring, Yellowstone National Park, Wyoming, United States - 20060911_MSe1 ...
TTGGTGTGTTTGTTGGAGACACAGCATGTTGTGGGGACTGGGGCAGATTCAGAGGATTGCACACGACATGTAGTGGTTCTGGAGCGGGAGACGGGATTCGAACCCGCGACCTTCTGCATGGCAAGCCCCCGACAGCACATTTTGACAGACTACCGCATGTAGTGCTGTCAAACCGTCAACACCATCCACATCTTGGGATTCTGTCATGCCCAACCATCCACCAGCAGACGGTTTATTACCGGTGATATTATACAACCGACTGCAGGAGTTGTCAACAGAATTGGGCACGGCTATGTTTGCCGTGCCCGCTGTGATTGCCTTGCTAATTCAGTGCCGTATCCCGGACATTGTAGTTGTTTATGATTGTTTGCGCGTCGGTGAGAATAGATTTCCGCCGCGCTCTCGACCAACACAACCAATACCGCCATAACAACAGAAACGGGCTCGGCTATGTTCGCCGAGCCCGATTGCTTGTGGACGTGCTGGTTTGGTGCGAGATTGTTGCGAGCCACACGTGCAGTTTGTTTAGTTTGGCGCAGCGGTGAGAATAGATTTACCGCTGCTCTCGACCACAAGAAGCAATACCGCACTACTCTCCTGTCTGTTCGCTCATCTGTGTCGCCCGCACGCCGACCCGGCGCATCAACCGGCGCAGCTTCTCCAGCTCCCGACGTCGTCTGATGGCAGCGTACTGCTCAGGGTCCCGAATGATCCCGGCGCCAAGCAGCCGCCATACGTAGTCCTGCGGCAGCAGCGGGCTGGGTGGTATGTCGGCGAACAGCTCTGGTCGGATCAGGCGCAGCAGGTTCCAGAATGTGGGTGGCAGTGCGTAGTTCAGTGTGGTGATGGCTGCGTTCAGCGGTGGCGACTCGGTAGACAGTGCTGCCGGTCGCGCCGGTGCCCCGGCCAGTGCATCCGTAATGTCTCTGGCGATGGCGAGTGGCGGCCACCGTTGCAGCAGCTCAGGCAGATCGCCTTCGCTTGCGGAGAGCATGTACGGGCTAATGGGCAGGAACGGTTCCAGGTTCAGCGCTCTGCCTTCTGGTAGTGGTTTGTAGAGATAGTTGTCCTTCTCCTGTGCGCCTGCCGCCTGCAGTGCCAATCCGAGCCTGTGCCACCTAGCTGGTTTCTCCATTAAGCCCTTCCAGAGCCGCGGAGCGATGAACGTCGGCCAGGACGCGAATGGTACTAACCCAACTCGGCTGAGCCACTCGATGCGTTCGGGAAGCCGGAACGACTCGCCGATCAAGAAGTGCTCTACTGGTTTGTCTGTGATTTTGGCTAGCACCGCGGCTGCCAACTTGTCTGCGCTGGAGTAGATTTCGCCTGCCTTGTCCGCCAGCGCTTGAGCCACACGAGCCATTGCTTGCTTCGGTGGTTCTCCGCGGCGCAGCACATCGGCTCCGATGTCGCCCGCGCGTGTGAATGTGGTGGTGCCAAATGCATCCTTAAGCAACTCAGCGAACGGTCGTGGTGACAGTTTCAATGGCTCGTTAGCAAGATAGTGCGCCAAAAAGTTCCCCAGGAAGTTGCGCGTCCATCCTGCTGGCAAGTTGAAGCTGGTGACGCTGCGTTTCCACCATCCTAACGCACGCTGCCAGCTGGATGGCACTTCGCGGTCCACCGCCCAGCGGCGCATCGCTTCCACGAAGCCGGCCATGAGTGGGATCTCGTCCGGTGACATTCTCGGTCTTTGGAGTAAGGAAATAGCATTTTCAAGTAATAATTGAATGAGTTCTGGGGTGTTCCCGTTCCCCCGGTTGGCTTCCAGCTCCTGCAATATCGCGGCGACCGACCCACGCAAGGCGTCCAGCGCTTCTGCCGTGGCGGCCGGTGGCATGTGTTGAGTGGGGGCCATGATTGCGGACATGAAGAACTCGCGCGGGGACGCCCCGGCGAACTCAACGTTGGCCATTTCCAGCGCCCGCTTCATCAGCTGTAACAGATTTTTGCCACCGATGTTATACAGATCCAGCCACGTAATCATTGGATCTCGGGTGATTTTGTTGGTCAAATCCCAAACGTCGCTCCCGCTAATTCCGTACTCTCGGGCTGTTTGACGAATTAAGGTTTCGAGTGCAGCCGCTGTTGTTGGATGAAGCCATTTCAGCAGTGCGTACTGTCCGCGCTGCGCCAGTTCCTTGGCCCTTGCCGCGCCCGGCAGCTTGCTGGCTATCGGCGCCAGCGCTTGGGCAACCTTGGCTGGCGGCACGAGCAGCAACGGATCCAATAAGATATCCATCGGCACCGCCAATGCCTGTCTCACAGGCTTCGGCAGGAACGGAGCTAAGTCTTCGAGAAGCGCACCCCACTCAGCAGCATCCATGAAGGCTTCTCCGCTGTCCGCGTACTTACTCCCTTGAGCGCCACGTTTGGAAGCCACTTGCTTAGCCCATGCTACGGCCCCGCGTTGGGGCAGTCCCAGCAAGTTGCCTAGCTGCGTCACGGTGCCGACCTGTTCCATCTGGCTGCCAGTACTTGCTTGCGCCTTCTGGGATTTCAGCGCCGAGCCGTAGCGTCGCTCTGCAGCTAGGTTGCCGGGCGCAATCGCAGCATCGCGGAGCATGGCAGGCACGGACGAAGCCTGCCTTCGGGCGGCTTCAATCCGAGCCATCTCCTGCAAGGCTTCTGGGTGTTTCGCCAGTGCTGTTCCGGCGATTTCAGCGGCTCGCTCTTCGGGAGATTTCAAGCCGAGCTTAGAGCGCAACCAATTCCATCCGCGCTGGAGTGTGCCCCGCAGTGCCCCGGCCAGTTGTTGGGCTTGAGTGGGTTGTGGTTTAGCCGGTGCTGTGGGTTGTGGTTGTTGCGCCAGTATCTGCTCAACAACGCGCTGGACATCCTGTGGCGTCGGCTTGTTGGGGAACTGGATTTCCAGCAGGCGGCCATCTGGCAGTTTGACTTCAACGATTACAGGCATCATCCATCACCTACTTGATCCTGAACTGAACTCCGCCTGGTAATTGTTGCCAACCGCCTTGCTGTTGCTTCGGTTGCTGTTGCTGTTGTTTTGGCTGCGCTTGTGGTTTCGGTTGTGGTTGCGGCTGCGGTGTCGGCGTACCGAATAGCAGCTGTCGTTCCAGTATTTCCTGTTGCTGTTCCAGCTTCTGCAGTCGCTGTTCAAGCTGTGACCGCTGGCGTATCAAGTTCTCGCGTTCAGGCCCTTGTATGGCTGGCTCCCGTCTACCTGTGTAAATGTTGTCAATCGTGCGCCCTAGTGATTCATTGATTTGGCGGATGTTGTCTCGCGCCTGTTCCGCCTGCAGCCGCACTTCCTTGAGCGCGGTCCATGCATCCTTGTTGTTGCCCTGTTGCGCCTTCTGCCGAGCCAGAGCCAGTCGCTGCTCGCCTTGTCTAATCTTCTCCCAGCCCTGTTTGATTGCAGCTTCAGCCTTCTGGCGCATGATGTCCAGGTTTTGTTCCGGCACGCTGGGTTTGGCTTGGATTGTCTGCGCAATGGAATCGAGATAAGGATGGAACTCTGGCGGTAGAATCGACTTCAGCGCAGGGATGGCTGCGAGTGCGGTCTGGCGTTCAGCTGCGGTTAGCGCGGGCTTCTGGGCGTAGGCCATCAGCGAGTTGTACATGCTCAAGCCCATCTGGTTGCGTTGCAGTTCTTGCCGAAGTTCTCGGTCCAGCTTCTTCTGCTCTTCTTGCATTCGGCGTTGTTCTTCCTTGTCGTACGCTCTCCACTGCTGCTCATACGCCCACTGACCATACTGCTGTTTGGCTTGCCATTCGCGCAGTGCCTGTTCGTTCTGCTGCTGGATGTTCTGCGCCTGCGTTTGGTACACGTTCTGCTGGTACTGGTTTTGGAGCTGGGCTAATTGCTGTTGGTATTGCTGCTGTGCCTGTGCGTCCGCCAACTCTGCCTGTCGCCGCGCCTGCCATGCCTGCAATGCGTTCGCTGCAGCTCTCTCATATCTGTCCCTGGCTTCTGCAACGCGCTCCTGATACGCCTTCTCAAATGCCTGTGTGGCGAATGGCAATATATCGGGATTGATTATACCAGCTAGTACCTGCGCTACCACATCCTGCCACTCGCGGCGCGGAGCTTCGAATGGCGGTAGCTGGGGATATGGAGTCAGCGTCTCTACCAACGACTTGGGCGGTTCGGGCAGCTGCGGTGCTGGGGGTAGCGGCAGATCCTTCAGCTGTGGTGGTGGTGTGAACGCAGGCACTGTCGGTGGTTGGGGTGCGGTCGGTGCAGGCTGTCCCTGTGCTTGCGCTTGTGCCTGCTGCTGCGCCAGCTGTTGCGCCCCCCAGCCCAAGGCGGCAGCGACGGCGGGGACAGGAGCCAGAAGCCGGTTCAACTCTTGTGCCACAGCATCATCCTTGCTTATATCTATATAAGGTAATGGCTGCCCGAGCGCGTCCAGCCCCAGCTGCGGCTGCATCGCCCACGGCTCCAGCAGCTGAACGTTGCCGATTGCGCGGCGCCGTGTATTCAGCCATCTCTGCGAAGCCCAATCCATCTGAAGCTCACCTACCAAGCAAACGCATCAGAATCTGCGCCAGTGACGGTTGGCTAGGGGGCATCTGTTGGCCTGGGTGCCCCATCGACCAGGGTCGGCGAAACATGGAGCGTGTGAACCCGCCCAAAAACGATTGCATGAACTGGTTCGGGTCTTGGGGTGCGAACACAGGCATCGTCGGCCCCGGCTGCATCGGCTGCCACGGCTGCATCGGCTGAGCAAGCTGCATCGGCTGAGTGGGCTGCATCGGCTGAGCAGGCTGCGCCGGTGGTTGCTCGGCTTGCTGCAGGGGTTGCTGCTGTGTCATCGGTTGTGGTTGTCCACCCTGCTGTTGCGTCAGCTGGTGCCGTTGCTGGTGCAGCCGCCGTGCAAACTGCAATAGTGGCGGCTCGAACGGGTTGGGGGCGCCCGACCCACGCATTAGCCGCCAAACTGACGAGATTACCGATCCTAACATCCTAATCACTCCTTACAGAACTATCTACTGACGCCTGAACAACTGAGCAATTTGTGGCATCAAACTAGCCCAACCCGCGAGCTGACCAGCCTGTTGCTGTCTATACATTTGGGCTAATTGCTGATATGCGCCACCGGCTCCGCCTGCCAGCCCAGCTGCGCCGCTGATCAGTTGGGCGCGTTGTGCTAACGCTCGCATTTGGGCATCATAATCCGCCAGCTGCTGTTGCGCCCCTGCCTGTTGCGCCAGTGCCATGCCCTTCGCGCGTACGAGCTCTGTTAGTCCTGGTACAGAAACCCCAGCCGGCAGTTGCGGTTGGGTACTGAGTGCCTGCGCCTTCATTCGGGCGAACACGACGGGAGCCAGCGCCGGTGGAATCTGGATTTGGTTTGCCAGCTCCATCATTCGCCGAGCGGCTTCCTGTTGCTCTGCAGCTTGTGCTTGTGCTGCCTGTTCCGCTGCAGCTGCCTGTCCGCCGCCACCCCCACGGCGACCGAACAGTGCGGGGGCGACCGTGAGAGCGAGCTGCCCCCAAGGGCCGCCCAAAAACCGACCCACTGCCTTCCCAAGTCCGCTCAGCAATTTACCGAACATGGTCTATCACACTCCATTCGTGGTATACTGTTACTGGTGATTGACATGTGGAGAACACTCTACGCATTACGCTGGCACATTGCTTATCTGGTAGTGGTTGCCGCGATTTGCGTCACAGTATCCGTGCTGGTCGTGCTGGAGCAGCATCGTCGGATTGTGGACGCGCCACGCATCGGTATCCGCGACATTTACGGACATGAGATTCCCATTGCGGTAGCTCCGGGCACATCCAGAGAAACAGTCGCCGCAGTGTTCCGTCGCATAGACCAGACATCCCCGTTCGTCATCCAAATCGACCGGTGTGTGGGTAGATCCCATGCCCGTCCCTATCGCGGTCGTCGCGCTGTGTTGTACGTATTCTGTTACGTACAGCTGCCGGACGGTAGTTGGCGGCAGCTGAGAATACCATTTACTTCTGATTGCGAGCGGGACGCTGCGGACGACGAGCTGCTGCGTTCGCTAGAGCTTGCTCTACCCTATTGATAATCCCCGGAGCTTCGGCACCCCACATTGCAGTGTATAAGGAGTACCGCAACGGTTGCGTCTCCATCGCAACCACCGGCTGTCCTTGGAATCGCTCCATCGTTGGTTTCCACCTGGTCCACCCTTCGGCATCTCGAATGGCTTCTTCTGGTGTGGCATACACTCCATTCTGCGCCAGTTTGTTGGCAATCTGGGCGATTTGTCCGTTCAGCAGCAGATACTGTGGGGTTGGTTTTGGTCTGGACTGGGGCGCAGCCATCTCTATCCGTTCCTTACGATCCATCAGCTCCCGTAGCCTGGCTACAAGCAGCAGCAGTTCCAGCTTCTGTCGCTCCTTGGCTGCCCAATCCTGCAGTACCTGAGCAACTTCGGGACTGATACCGAAATCAGCAGCAGTCAGCTTGCCGGTCGGTAGACCAACTACGATCTGTTTGGTTGGCCTTGTGGGGAACGTCGGCATACTCATTGCACCCCCGTCTCATAGCTAATGTAACACTGATAAACCGCATCCGACTGCGCCACATTCAGCTCCAGCTGCCATTCGTGCGTCTGCTCTCCAGCCGGCACATTGGCTCTACCGGATACATTGACCAGGGTAACGTCCGGCTTGCCTGGACGAATCAATTTGACCGAATACGCCGCGCCAGCCAGATGGACGAACCGGATAGCCGACAGCATCGGCATGAACCGCTTACCGGTGCGCCATCGGCAGCTGGGCTTACGATGAACCGAGCCCGCAACTTGGTAGATGCCGTTGGTCGTTGCAACGAACACGTCGTCCCCATAACTGAACGCCCAGCTCACCGGATGCGGCATCTTCCAGCGTAACGCCCCGGCCCATTCTTGGGGGGACCAGATCAGACACCACCCCTGTGAACTGTCATTATAGATGACATAAACCCTACCTGCAGTACGAACTACCCAGCTGGAATCGGACAGTCCACTAGCCACCAACTGCCCATCCACGAACAGGCGTCCGTCGGAGATGAACGCCCCGACCGCTGCGGCACGGAAGTCCGACGCTGCTCTATCGTCAATCAACGCGGGCGGTCTCATGTGCAGCAGGTCGTTGTCGTACTGCGGGGACAGGGGCACGAGATACTGCCCCCGACGTGTGTGCGCGATTACTCCGCCTTCTGCCGGCGCGATGGCAGCTATGGCAGCTGGAAGTATAATCGTATAAGCGTCTTGATTATCGTCATTGATGGCTGTGGCGCCGAACCTTATAGGATTACCTGCCTGAGAAATCCACAATGTACGACCGGCTGCCACCACAGCCCTGTTGCCTACAACAGCTGCCGGACCGTATGGTAGCTTCCCGCTCGGCCTGTACGGGTTGGTTGAATGATCCCCCCAATCATAGAAATAGACATGCGATGTGGTTGCCGTGCTTTCAGCCACCAAGATATACTGCCCTTCAGTAGCCCTATACACCCGAACTATATCCCCTGCCTGTAGGCCTGACACACGCCCCCGCACCCCAGCGCTCGGCAGCTCGATTTGGGGCTTCCCCGGCGTAGCAGCAACCGACCTAGTCGCGCCAAGCACAGATTCCACCCCGTTGCGTTCGATTGTTGCCGCGTAAACATGTCTTCCCGCCTGCAGCTGCCCTTCCACATAAACGTTTCCCCAACCAATACTGACAGTGTGCGTATTTTGGAGTGAGTACCTGAAGCCGAATGACTGAAATGTTGTCAAATCAGCAGCCGAAGCATCCACCCATACCCACAAAAACGCACCATCTCGCCTATAAAAGGTGGGTACATCCCCCCCATTGATGGCCACCTGCAACGAATGCTCTGCACCGTCAGGGACTATTAACAGAAACCAAAACCATCGTGCGAACGGGAGTTGGGGCTGTGGAGCCGGGAAGGTGTATGTCCGCTCGACGGCTCCGCTGACGTTCGTCCACTCGGGGTAGCCTTGTTGTGGTGGGACGTTCCAATTAAACCTAGTATCCGACCAGAAATGATAGACCCAGGAGTTTGGCTCAAGCATCGTCAGGGTCGGCGCCGGCGGTTCTGCCAGTACCTGTTCCGAACCGTCCGGTTTGACCCATGTCCAGTTGCCATCAGCATTTATAAAATAAGCATCATCCCCATACGCGAAGCAGTAGCCCGACGAGTTCTTCCATCTCAGTGTTCCGCTGCCCACATCGACCATACAGGCTCGCTGTGCCGCTGAAGTCGTTACCCTGAAATCATCAAATCGGGGGACTATCAGCCCTGCCCGCAGCTCGCAATCTTCTGCCAGCGTGCAAGCGGCTTCGTACTCGTTCGTCCCCACAGGCTCGCCGACAAACGCCAGCTTCTCGGTTTGCCACTGCTGTTCTGCCACCTGCTCCACCCCTTACCGCGGGATGCCATCCCAAGCGTGCAACATATCCGAGAATTTGTTCCGATCCAGCTGCTGTTCCGCCAGAGCTGCTGCTTCCAATAATGCCTGAGCCTTCGGCGAACCAAATCGCAATGCCCACTCGGCGGCAGCTCTGTATCCAATCCCTGGATGGATCGCTGCAGGCGTCAGCGGCTCATGGCTATCAGCCGAGAGTAAGCTAGGTTGAATCTTGAACACGCCCACCACGACCAACGAACCCGCCGAAGCGGGAATGGGATAGATCCACAAGTTCTCCCCGTCTCTGCGGAAATAGCGGGGTGTACCGGTGTCGGGGCGGAATAGTCTGGGGCGCTGGTCGATGGGCAATGGTTCCAATTCAACCGGTTGCCCGGCAACCATCCAAGCCGCACCGTCCAACCTAATAATCCCAGTTAATGACACAGTTCGCTGGTTCGCTGCCACATTATAGGATCTCTCTTCAGGTTGGCGGGCTAGGTTGGCAGATTCGGTTTCAGCTTGCGCGAAGTAGGCACGGTTTATTAAATCGTTTAAGTCGGCGTCCGTAGCTCGAACCCCTTCCAAATCGTAGCTGATTAATCCGCGCACCATCGCCCGTAGCTGTGCCAGTGTCATGTTGTTACCCCCTTAATGTCATTGTCGTAGTCGTAGCTGCTTAACGAACGAACCGTGGACCGAAGCTCACTCAGTGTCATCTCCGCCACCCCTGACAGAATCTATCAAGTCATCATAAACATCCTGCTCTACGGCTTGTAGCAACCCGTACAGTAAGGCAAGATTCCCACTCCGCCATGAATGAAATCCAGCCCTATCGTCTGGAGACATTAACACAACCACAAACTGACATCCTGCCGTATGCAGGTCAGAGAGCAATGCATCCAATGACTCGATGAGTTCGGTAATGTGTTCGTTCATTTTGTGTCACCTACGATGATGGCGATTGTTGAAATCTGTGTCCCTGATGGAGCTGGGGAGATGTGGACATCTGCGCTCCCGTCCGGGTTATATGTGCAGTAGAACTCGTGTGTGCTGGTGCGTTCGATATCGCAGGCATATATCCAGCTGGTGGGGACGTTGTACCTGTCTAGTCTGACTGGGTTGGAAGTGCCACTGTAAGAAATCTTGCATGTCAGGACGTTATGCAACCACGCGGTGTCCCACCAGAGCACTTCCACAGCCCACTTGTCTGGTTGGGGCGGCGGGTTGCTTACCGAGACATTGAAACTCTCAGAGCCAAACGACAGCGTGTGATTACCTGATTGATTAAACACTAACCCATACCCATCTATAATAACTGCCCAGTCCGGCGCCCCGTCAGCACCAGATGGGTTCCACGCTCCCCGAATGGTACCGACTGGTAGCGGCCATCGGGGTGGTTCCGTCACTACCGAGATGGCAGGATTGGCAGAGAGCGTCCGCTGCACCGCACCCTGTCGGGTGCGCAGCAGTACGTAGCGCACTCCAGCCTGTGGGCTGGTTACCACCTGACCTGATTGCCAATCACGAAACTCAATCGTGCTGCTCACAGCCAACCATCCCCTACGTTGCGCTCTTCATTATTCATCTGCGTCCATTCGCTCTCTCCAGTGCGCTTCTGGTTGCCTGAGCCGAACACGGTTCTGAACGGACCCCTAATCGTACGATCCGACGGCACGGCAGAAATCTGCCAATAGCTCCTGAATCGACGCAGCAACAAGCTAAACATGGAAGGCTGACCGCCACCATCCCCAGGACCACCACCATCACCTGGATCACCACCACCATCCCCAGGACCACCACCATCTCCTGGATCATCACCCGGAGCATCGAAGGGAGTGATCTCAAGCCGCTCTAGCAGTGTGTTTAAGTTGGATGATTGGAGACGAACCTGCCAGTACCGAAATCTTCCATCAGGGCTGTTGTTCCAAGTGTCTGGGAGTGGGAGCTGGTCAGCTCCGCGCCACGCCAGCTGCACCCCTTCGGGGAGACCTTGGGCTTGAATGCGGCGCCGTCGACCTAGATCCAACACCGGCGATTGAACCCAAATGGAGCTCGGCGAAACGGAATTGGTAACCAGATATCGAACCCTGCCCTGGACGTTTCTGGTCGACCACCAGTTATACCCAGAACCAAGCCAAACCCGTAATCCGCGAATCCGGAACCATACCGGCCCCGAACCGATATTCCCAAGATTGATCGGGTTTGACCAGACTGGATCTTCGGACGACCAGAACCTGACCGACCAGCTGCTGCCGCCCCGGATAACCCGAGCGCGAAACAGGGATTCATACGGTTCCCACGGTCCGCCAACGTGTCCTTGTGCCAGCTGCCCATTAACCATTCGCTGCCAGCAAAAACCAGGTAGACCCCCCACCGTGAACCCAAACCCAACACACGCCCAGTTGTTGTCATCTATCCTTAACTCAACGACAATTCCGTCAAAAATTACTCCAAGCGCACTACCAGAGAGAACCGATAAATCCGAAATCTCAAACTCCAGTTCAAAATCCCCGGGGTAACAGGCGTATGAGATCTGGATCTGGTCGGTGTTTTGTTTAACCAACCATTTGTTGGAAGTGTTTGGGCTACCGACTACCTGCCACCGATTCGGCTCGGCTTCGTCGGCTTGTCCGCTGTCCAACGGTGAGTTGGGCCGGGGCAACGGCGGACAGTTGGTGTCAGGTATCCGAAACCGCACGTAGTCGTCGGTGTCGGTGCGTCCCAGTATGACGGCGCCATCGCTAGGCTGACAGCTTGCGCCAAACAACTCATCGCCTGACTCGAGAATACGTCCAAATCTCATTCCACTACTCCGCCCTGCTCATACAGCGCGTACTGGTACCCCAGCACGAAACCCAGTATGAACGCGCCGATGAACATCAGTATGAGCTTGATGGTTATGGCGTCCACATCAGCTCAACTCCTGCCTAAACCGGTTCATGTCTAAATGGAACGGATCGCGCTTGCGTGGGTTGATCTCCCTGTGTCCGACGATGTATCTGATGGAGAAATGCCTGCGAAGCTGCCCTATCAACCGTTTCAACAAATCCAGCTGTGCCTGCGTCGGCGTCTGGTCGGGTAACTGTTCCAACTCGATTCCGATGCTCCGACTGTTCGCGTTGGGGAAGTTTGGACATCGACCCGCGTGCCACGCAGCCCGAGACAGGGACACCAACTTGTAGACATCGCCAGAACGGGCGATGACATAATGCGCCGACACCTTACTGACGGGGTTGCACAGCCACGACAACGCGCCATCCAGTCCGCCTGCGGTGGAGTGGATGACTATCGTATCCACAGGCACACCATTCCGGTCGCTATGATTGGGACTGGGACGGGGGATGACTCTCATCGTCGTTCAGTTCCTTCCGCACCTTCTCCAGCGCCCGCTTCAGCTGCGCAGGAAGCGGTACGCCGACAGCGGCGAGATGCTCAATCACAGAGAGTGCTTCGTTGACACAGAGATAGCTCAGCACCAGCGTTCGGAACGCAGGTTGGGCTTGAAACAGGGCGCGGTCGACCAAAACGGCAAGCGCAATGGCTGCGAAATAGCCGGTTTTGCGAATGAGACCACGGCGCATGATCGAGCTATTGAGCTTGCGCTCGTAAAACGCTTGAGCCAGTCCGCCGGCCACGTCCAGTGCGATCAGCAGCACCAGCGCCTGTGCCAGCGCGTCACAGCCACCAATCGCCCAGCAGAACAGCGAAGCCAGCGCCGCTATAACCGATTTCAGCTGCCAGCCATTCAGCACCGCCTATCCCTTCCTACTCCTGCGCTTGCGTCCTGCTGCAGACCACTGCGCCATTTGCTTCGCACCGTACTTGCGCCTGCCCACAGAAGCAGCTACGGCTCGGGCTCGCTTCTCGCTCATACCACGCGCCCGAAGCTGATCAACCAGCCGAGCGAACCTGCCGCCACCGCCTGGCTTCAAACTCTTGCCCTTGTATGTGTTAGCCACGAAGTATCACTCCTTGAGAAGCGATTCAATGATTGCATTGCGAATGAGCTGCTCAATGGTAGCAATTACAAGCTCGTCAAGCCCGAACCGCTGAGCCAGCTCCTTGCGCTTCTGAGCCGGTAGAACCAGCCCGCGCTCGCGAAGGTAGGGGATCAAAATCTGACGAATTATCCAGCGCTTCATTGCTGCTGCGCCACCCCCTGATCCTGTACCGCCTGCTGCACCACCTGCCATTTGCGAAACGCTTCGGCGACTTCATCTAGCCGCGCCCCGCGATAGTCCCAGACTTCGCCTTCCTGTGGCACGACGCCGAACAGCTTCTGCAGCGAATTGGCGGACACCGTGAACTTCTCGCCGGTGTCAATGT
>Ga0308406_1000887_pt1 | contig 12590 bp, 9 predicted proteins | sample HotsprSampleMSe1_FD_203474 | JGI IMG/M metagenome (GOLD analysis project Ga0308406, IMG submission 203474) | Hot spring phototrophic mat microbial communities from Mushroom Spring, Yellowstone National Park, Wyoming, United States - 20060911_MSe1 ...
TAACATAACGTCAGTTCAGATTTACATGAAGGGTGCACTCAGTGATTCTCACGCGGAGACGCGGAGAACGCAGGAGAAAGCATTTTTGGCTGCCTAGAAGGGGAACTTCTAGGAAATCGCATTTCGCCTACTGGTGAATACATCAACCTGGGTGAGAGAACCATGTACCACATACAAATTGACTCAGTGATTTTATTGCGTTCTCTCGCTGCGAGAACTGCGATATGTATAAATCTCCGCGACTCCGCGTCTCCGCGCGAGGAGCGGAAGGCGAGGTTAATCCGAACTCACGTTAGCATAATGACCAACTCATGGCCAACCTTGAGCGACGGCATTGCCGTTGCCTACCCTCTATTATAGAGTTGCCTTTGCCGGCAGCATAGCCTGTGGAAGATGCCCCTATTGGTGAATGCCCTGCCTCTTGACTCGACAGGCAATCTGCGTATAATGGCGGCCTGACCAACTGTTCAGACTGCTAGCTTGCTAGGCGACCAAGAGGGCTTGGTCGCCCATAGTCGTGTACCTAAATAATTGTCTCCCCATACCCTGGACGAGGAAGGTGAAGTAATGGCGATGTTTTCCAACGGGGCGGTCAGGTCGTATGCCCGCACAACAGATATTCAGTTGATACCCAAGCTGATTGAGGTCCAAATCCAATCGTTCAAACTCTTCCAAGACGAGTTGCTGCGCGAGCTGTTTGAAGAGATCTCGCCGATCGAGAGCTTCAACGGCGAGATGGCCCTGTACTTCCCCGGTAACTACAAACAAGCGCGGGAATATGGACTGACCTACTGGTTTGAGGAGCCGAAAGTCAGCATCGAGGAATGCGTGGAGCGCGACCTGACCTACGGCGCACCGCTGTATGCCAAGGTCGCCCTGCACAATCGCAAGACCGATGAGCATAAGGTGGACACGATCTACTTTGGCGAGTTCCCGTTGATGACGGAGAACGGCACGTTCATCATCAACGGCACCGAGCGCGTGGTCGTGTCGCAGCTCATCCGCTCGCCGGGCGTGTACTTCAGCGCGGAGGAAGACCCAAGCAGCGGCCGGCCGCTGGGCCAGGCCAAGCTGATCCCTGACCGCGGCGCCTGGATGGAGTTCGAGACGCGCAAGAGCGACTACATCGTCGTCAAATTCAACCGCAAGCGCACAATACCGGTCACCATCCTGCTGCGCGCGCTGGCTGCCGTAGACGATGGGATCACGTATGACCTGCTCACCACAGGCAGCGATGAGGAGCTGATGGCGCTCTTCGCGGACGTGGACAACAACCCTGATCATCGCTACATCGAGGCAACGCTGAAGCAAGAGCCGGAATGGGCCTACAAGCCATCGCGCCCAATCGCACAAGAGGCGCTGGTGGAGTTCTTCAAGCGCGTGCGCCCTGGCGACCCGCCCACGCTCGACAACGCGCGCGAGTTCATGCAGCAGCAGTTGTTCGACCAGCGTCGCTATGACCTGGAGCGCGTCGGGCGCTATAAGCTGAACCAGCGCCTGAACGGCGAGGGGATCATCCCGCGGACGCATCGCACCATCACCAAGCGCGACATCGTCGAGCTGCTGCGCCACTTGATCCAGATCAATAACAAGGTCCTGCCGCCCGACGACGTGGATCACTTGGGCAACCGGCGGGTGAAGACCAACGGCGAATTGATCCAAAACAAGCTGCGGGTGGGCCTGCGCCGCATGGAGCGCATGGTGAAAGAGCGGATGTCCATGCCGGACAACGATTCGCCCTCGCCAGTGAACTTGATCAACATCCGGCCGGTGGTCGCGGCGATCCGCGAGTTCTTCGGCTCTTCGCAGCTCTCGCAGTTCATGGAACAAACCAACCCGCTGAGCGAGCTGACCAGCAAGCGCACCCTCTCGGCGCTCGGCCCCGGTGGCTTGCGCCGCGAGCGGGCCGGCTTCGACGTGCGCGACGTGCACCACAGCCACTACGGGCGGATCTGCCCGATCGAAACGCCCGAGGGGCCGAACATCGGCCTGATCGGCCGGCTGGCGACCTATGCGCGGGTGAACGCTTACGGTTTCATCGAGACGCCCTACCGCAAGGTCAAGGACACCGTCGCCAACGTCGCCGCCGAGAGCGAAGGCCACACCCTGCGGGAGGACGTGCTCGACAGCAAAGGCGAGCTGATCGCCGAAGCCGGGACGATTATTGACCGCGAGTTGGCGGCGAAGCTACAACGTTACAAGTCCATTGAGGAGCTGCCCGTCAAGCCCTACGTCTCTAACGAGACCGTCTACATGTCTGCCGACGTGGAGGACAAGTTCACAATCGCCCAGGCCAACGCACTGCTGAACGACAAGGGCGAATTCATCGAGAACCGCGTCTCGGCACGGCGCAATCAGCGCTTCCTGTTCGTCAGCCCCAGCCAAGTGGACTACATGGACATCTCGCCGAAGCAAATCGTCGGCATCAGCGCGTCGCTCATCCCGTTCGTCGAGCACGACGAGGCCTCGCGCGCGCTGATGGGCTCTAACATGCAGCGCCAGGCCGTGCCGCTGATCCGGCCAGACGTGCCGCTGGTGGCCACCGGCATGGAAGTCCTGGCCGCCAGGGACAGCGGCCAGTTGGTCGTCGCCGCGGAAGACGGCGAAGTGGTAAGCGTGACCGGCCGCCAGATCGTGGTCCAAAGCAGCAAAGGCCGGCGGACCTACTTCCTGCGCAAATACAACCGCAGCAATCAGAGCACCTGCATTGACCAGCACCCGATCGTGGTGAAGGGCCAACGGGTCAAGAAGGGGCAGGTGCTCGCCGACTCGTCGAGCACGGTTCACGGCGAGCTGGCCCTGGGGCAAAACGTCCTGGTGGCCTTCCTGAGCTGGGAGGGCGGCAACTACGAGGACGCCATTCTGGTCAGCGAGCGGCTAATACGCGAGGACTTCTTCACCTCCATCCACATCGAGAAGTTCGAGACCGAATCGCGCGAGACCAAGCTCGGCCCGGAGGAGATCACCCGCGATATCCCCAACGTCGGTGAAGAAGTGCTCAAGGACCTGGACGAGAACGGCATCGTCCGCGTCGGCGCAGAGGTGAATCAGAACGACATCCTGGTGGGCAAGATCACGCCCAAGGGCGAGAAGGAGCTCTCGCCGGAGGAGAAGCTGCTGCGCGCCATCTTCGGCGAGAAGAGCCGCGAGGTCAAGGACACCAGCCTGCGGCTACCCCACGGCGAACACGGCAAGGTGGTGGACGTCAAGATCTTTAATCGCGACGAGCACCGCGACCTGCCGGCTGGTGTGAATCAAATGGTGCGCGTGCACGTGGCCCAGCGCCGCAAGCTGACCGCAGGCGACAAGATGGCCGGCCGGCACGGCAACAAGGGCGTGGTCTCCAAAATCGTGCCGATCGAGGACATGCCCTTCCTGGAGGACGGCACGCCGGTGGACATCATCCTCAACCCGCTGGGCGTGCCCGGCCGCATGAACATCGGCCAGATCTTGGAGACACACCTCGGCTGGGCCGCGGAGCGGCTCGGCTTCCGCGCTGTCTCCCCTGTCTTCGACGGCGCAACCGAGTCGGAGATCGAAGCAGATTTGTGCCGCGCCTGGATGATAGACCAAGCCTACCGCGAGATCACCAATCGCGCCTGGGCTGCCCTGCGCGAAAGCGGCATAGACACGCGGACGCTGCGCGACGACCATGACGCGCGCATGGCCTACATCTCCGACTGGCTAGCCGGCAAGGACTATGACCTGGAACGCGCAGCGATGGATGAGCGATATGCGCGTCGGATCGTGTTGAATGAATGGCTGAAAGAGAAAGGCTACGACCCCGCAGGGCTCCTGGTGTATGAAGACGACCCGCGCACGCCTGCCGGGCGCGCGGAGGCCGATCGCCAGGCGGTCGAGGCTTGCCTGCGCCTGTGGCTGGAGTCCAAAGGCCACCAGGCGGGCAATCTGAGCGAGGCTGAGCTGCACGAACAGGCGACGAAGGTCAGCATAGAGACCGGCGATCCAATGCCCACGCTGGGCAAGATGAAGCTATTCGATGGCAAGACGGGCGAGCCGTTCGACCGGCCCGTCACCGTCGGCTATCTCTACATGCTCAAGCTGGCCCACCTGGTGGAGGACAAGGTGCACGCCCGCTCCACCGGTCCATACTCGCTGGTCACGCAGCAGCCGCTGGGCGGCAAGGCGCAGTTCGGCGGCCAGCGCTTCGGCGAGATGGAGGTATGGGCGTTGGAGGCCTACGGCGCCTCGTATACGCTCCAGGAGATGCTCACCGTCAAGTCAGACGACGTACAAGGCCGATCCGACACATACGAGGCCATAATCAAAGGGCAGCCGATCCGAGAACCTGGCCTCCCCGCCTCTTTCAAAGTGCTGGTCAAGGAGCTGCAGTCGCTTGGGCTGGCCGTGGAGGCGGTAGATGCAAACGGCGAGGTGATTCACTTCGGCAAGAGCGAGGAGCGGCGCCAGTACCCCAAGCTGGGTGGCTTCGGCCTGCCCGGCCTGGAGATGGCCGATTAAGCACAAAAGCCCCGACCAGAGATGGCCGGGGCTTTTGTCTTATACTCAGGGTCACTCCTCCACAAAATCGTCCGCTATCTCCAGCGCCCGGTCGATGATCTCCAGCCCCTCTTGTAGCTCTTCTTTGGTGATGCACAGCGGCGGGTTGACGAAGAAGTTGTTCCAGCGCACGAAGGTGAACAAGCCGTTGTCGTGGAAGAACTTCTTGATCATGTTCATTACCCGCATCTCATCGCCCTGGGCGTTGTAGGGCGCCATCGGCTCCTTCGTGCGGCGGTTCTTGACCAGCTCGAAGATGCTGAACAGGCCAATGTGACGCACATCGCCAACCGAGGGATGCTTGGCTTTGAGCTTGTCCTCCTCCTCGGCCAGGAACTTGCCCATCTCCGCAGCTCGCTCGATCAAGTTGTCCTCTTTATAGACGTTGATGCAGGCGATCGCTGCCGCGCAACTCAGCGCGTGGCCGCCGTAGGTGAGGCCCGACCAAAGCACATGGTCATCGAAGTACTCAGCGATCTCTTCCGAGACGATGCAGTTGCCTAAAGGCGCGTAACTACTGGTGAGGCCCTTGGCCATGGTCATCATGTCGGGGACGATGTCATAGTGTTGACAGGCGAACCATTTGCCCGTGCGCCCGAAGCCGCACATCACCTCGTCCAAGATCAGGAAGATGCCATACTTATCGCACAACTGGCGCAGCCCTTGATAGTATGACTTGGTGGGGATGATGATGCCGTTGGTGCCGGTGATGGTCTCGACCAGGATGGCTGCGATGGTGTGTGGCCCCTCGAAGCGGATGATGTCTTCGGTCTGGTTCAGGCACTCGGCCATGAACTCCTCTTCTGAGATGTCCAGCCGGCAGCGATAGTAATAGGGATCAGGAATGCGCACCACCCCGGAGATGCCCGGCTCGCTGGCCCAGCGGCGCGGGTCGCCGGTGAGCGTCATCGAGCCATACGTGCCGCCGTGGTAGGAGCGATAGCGGGCCAGGATTTTGTGCTTGCCGCTGACCATGCGCGCGATCTTGATCGCGTTCTCGTTGGCCTCGCTGCCGCCCAGGGTGAAGAACGACTTCTTCAGGTTACCAGGAGTGATCTCCGCCAGCATCTGACCAAGCCGGCCGCGCGCCTCGGTGGCCGCATACGGATTGGCATAGGTGAGCTTGGCCGCCTGCTCGCAGATCGCGCGGATCACGCGCTCGTCGCCGTGGCCGATGTTCACGCTCATCAACTGGGAGTTGAAGTCCAGATAGCGCTTGCCGTCGGTGGTCCAAAAATACACGCCCTTGGCGCGCTCGATCGGCAGCGGGACGAAGTCGCGCTGCTTGTTCCATTCAAAGAGGGTGTATTCCTTGTTGAGGCGGATGACTTCTTCTGCGGTCAGTGACATGACTACTCTCTGCTCCTCGGGTCTCTTGCGAAGCATTGTATCAAGCAGGCTTAAACCAGGCCAGGAACTCCTTGTTGCCGTCGGCGCCGAGGATGGGCGACTCGATCACCGCCTGCGCCGGCCAGCCCAGCCGCGCGCACCACTCCGTCACGCGCGCCAGCACAGCCTGGTGCACGGCCGGGTCGCGCACGATGCCGCCCTTGCCGACGTGCTCGCGGCCGGCCTCGAACTGCGGCTTGATCAGCGCGACCACCCCGCCTGCCTCGGTGGGCTTCACCCAGCAGAAGACGTTGGGCAATATCAGCGTCAGCGAGATAAAGGACACGTCCACAACAGCCAGCGCCACGGCTTCCGGCAGCGCCTCCAGGTAGCGCGCGTTGACGCCTTCCATGACCACCACGCGCGGGTCTTGGCGCAGGCGCCAATGCAACTGGCCGCTGCCAACGTCTATCGCGTAGACGCGCGCCGCCCCGTGCTGCAATAGGCAATCAGTGAAGCCCCCGGTGCTACAGCCCACGTCGGCGCAGACCCAGCCAGCCGGCGCGAGGCCGAAGCGCTGAAGCGCAGCCTCGAGTTTGTAGCCGCCGCGCGAGACATAGCGCGGCAGCTGAACGAGGGTGATGTCCGCCTCCCGTCCGAAGCGCTTCGCGGGCTGGGCGACGAGCTGACCATCCACCCGCACCTGGCCGGCGCGGATCAAGCGCTGCGCCCAGTCGCGGCTCTCGGCCAAGCCACGCTGCACCAGCAGGACATCCAAACGCTCCTTGGGCGTCATCGGCCGTAGCCCAGCCGGGCGATCAGCGGCTCGGGAAAGCCGGCCGCGCGCATCTTCGCCTGCGTCGCGCGCACGGGGTATTCGACGCGGTATTGCGTCCAAGTGTGCTTCTCGGTGTCGAGCAGGGCATAAGCTGCGCGCGGGTCGCCATCGCGCGGTTGCCCTACCCCGCCGGGATTGATGATGTACTCAAAACCTTCGTCGAGCGCGATTGCCACGCCGATCAGCGGCGCAGCCGCGCGCACGTCGCCCGTCGCCCGGTCCCTGACGAAGGCGACCGGCACATGGGTATGCCCGACCAGGGCGCAGCCATTGGGCACGTGCGCGAAATTCTCGGCAGCCACGCCGACGTCGAGGATGTATTCCCAGATCGGCTCGCGCGGGCTGGCGTGGGCGAGCATATACTGCCCCTGAATCTCGCATGCTGAGCGGGCGCGCAGATAGTTGAGGTTCTCAGCGCTCAGGCAGTCGCGCGTCCATTGGACGGCGAACATGGCGTTCTCATGAAAGGTGCTCAGCGCCAACTTGCCCAACACGGCCCAGTCGTGATTGCCGGCCAGGCACACGTGCGGCACGGTGCGCAAAAGCTCGATGCACTCGTTGGGGTCTGGCCCGTAGCCCACCACGTCGCCTAGGCACCAGAGCATGTCGTATGAAAGCCGGCGACGCTGGGCGTCTTTCAGCACTGCCTCGAACGCGGCCAAGTTGGCGTGGATATCTGAGAGGACCAGACAGCGCATCGTTGATTACAACTTTGAGAGCTTCCAGCGCTTGATGCCGCTCTTTAGCACCTTCAGGCCGAGCAAGGCGCACTTCACCCGCGCCGCGCTCAGCGGCACGCCCAGCAGATCCAAAACGTGCTGTGGATCGGTCTGCTCGACCTCGTCAACGGGTCTGCCGACCACATCTTCTAGGAGCATGGAGGCCGCTGCCTGGCTGATGATGCACCCTTCGCCCGTAAATGCCGCGTCCGCGATCAGGTCTCGCCCGTCCTGGTGGCCGATCTTGACGTCAATCCGAATCCGATCGCCGCACAGGGGGTTGCTCTCCTCATGGCTGAAGTCGGGCTGCGCCAGCGCGCCGTGATAGCGCGGGTTCTCGTAGTGATCGAGGATGTGTTCGCGGTATAGGTCCTGCATGGTCGGCGATCAGCGCCGCAGGGCTTGCTTGGCCTTGTAAAGGGCCTCGACGAGGGCGTCCACGTCGGCAGCCTCATTGTAGATGTAAAAGCTGGCGCGGGCTGTCGCGCTCAGGCCCAGGCGAATATGCAATGGCTGGGCGCAGTGATGGCCGGCGCGGATCGCCACCCCTTCGGCATCGAGCAGGGTCGCCAGGTCGTGGGGATGTATGCGGTCCAGGGTGAAGGTCACCACCCCGCCGCGAATGCGCGGATCGGTTGGGCCGATGATCCGCACGCCGGGCACCTCGCTCAGCCGCTCCAGCGCATACGCGGTCAGTGCTTGCTCATGCTGGCGCACGGCCGGCATCCCCAGCGCGCTCAGGTAATCTACGGCTGCGCCCAGGCCGATCGCTTCGACGAAGGCCGGCGTGCCGGCCTCGAACTTCAAGGGGACATCGTTCCAGCGCGGGCCGTCGAAGTCCACCGCGCTGATCATGTCGCCGCCGGTGAGGAAGGGCGGCATGGCCTCCAGCAGGTCATACTTGCCGTAGAGCACGCCGATGCCGGTCGGGCCCAACATCTTGTGGCCGGAGAAGACCAGGAAGTCACAATCCATCTCCGCCACGTTCACCGGCATGTGCGGCACTGACTGCGAAGCGTCCACGATCACTTTCGCGCCGGCCTGGTGCGCGCGTCGGATGACGGGCGCGGGGTCGGTGATCGTGCCGAGCACGTTCGAGACGTGGGCGAAGCTCACCAGGCGGGTGCGCTCGGTGAGCAGCGCGTCCAGCGCCTCCAGCCGCAACGTCCCGTTCTCCAGCGAGATGGGAATGAACTTGAGGGTGATGCCGCGCTCCTGGGCCAGCACCTGCCAGGGCACAAAATTGGCGTGATGCTCCAGCTCGGTGATCAGGACCTCGTCCCCTGGCTTCAGGAAGTGGCGGGCATACGCATAGGCCAGCAGGTTGAGCGCCTCGGTGGCGTTGCGGGTGAAGACGATGCAGGCTGGGTCGGGCGCGCCGATGAAGCGCGCGATCTTGGCGCGCGCCTGGTCGTAGCGCTCGGTGGCCAGTTCGCTCAGGCGGTAAACGCCGCGGTGTACGTTGGCATACGCGCAGCGATACACCTCCTCCATCGCCCGCAACACGTGCAATGGCTTTTGAGCGGAGGCCGCGCTGTCCAGGAAGACCAGCGGTCTGCCGTTCAGCGACTGGCTGAGGATCGGGAAGTCAGCCCGAATCCTGGCGCTATCCAGTTCGTCATGCGTCATTGGACGATCTCAATCGCGTATTCTGCTGCGCCGACGCCGGCGCAGGTGACCAGCACCGTGGCCGGGCCGGCGGGTTCATCTGCCGCTACTGACCAGATCCAGGCGATCACCCCGTCGTCGCCGGCTTGCCGCGTCGCGCCGTCGATCGCGGTCACCCGGCGGCCACCGCTGGCATCCAGGCGGGCGATCTGAACAGTGCAGGTCGCCTGTGGCCGAGTCCGGATGGTCAGCGTACCAGCAGACCCAGCATACACCCGTTCGCTGAGCGTGATTAATGCAATGCCCCCTGGGCTTGGCGTGCGGGTGGGCGCGCGGGTCACTGCGCCCGCGCCGCTGCCCACTGGCCGGCGGCGCGGGGTGGCCGTCGGCGGGAAGGTGGGCGGGATGGCCTGCGCGGTCAGCGTGGCGATCACCGAGGCCGACGTGGCGAGCATGTCGGGCGTGGGCGTTAGCTCACGCTCGGGCTGGTCCGCGGGAGGCGTCGGGGAAGCTGCAGTCGGCGTGGCCGTCGGCGACGGCGGGTTTGTGGGCGTCTCCGCTGGCGCGCGCGTCGGGGTCGGGTCAATCGGCGATTGGAGGGGGAATTGCAGCGGCGTTGGCTCGGGGGTCGGCGCCGGCCCGCAGCCCATTACTAAGCAGAAGATGGTCGCCACCCAAAGCGACCATCTCGCAACTTGCGACCGGCCAGTAGCCATTAGGATGCTTCCTCTTCCTCAGCCGCCTCCTTCTTGCCCTTCTCGATCACCTCCACCTCGCCCGGCTCAACGACGGTTTCCTCCTCCTTGGCCTCCACCACGCGCGTCACGCGCACCACCTCGGCCTCTGGATCATCGAGCACAGTGATGCCAGGTGGGACGATCACGTCCTTGACCCGCACGACGTCGTCTATCTTCATCTTGCTCACGTCAATCGTGACAGATTCGATGAGATCGGCGGGCAGACATTCGATCTCCAAGGTGTCGCGCTCCTGGAGCAGCACGCCGAGGCCGGCGCGCACGTCGTCAGGCTCGCCCACGCACACCACTCGGATGGTCGCCGAGATCTTCTCGGTCATCGAGACGGCGTAGAAGTCTATGTGCTGAATCGTATGGCGGATAGGATGGCGCTGCACGTCGCGCACCAGCACCATCTGCGGCGCATCCTTGCCGGCGATGTTCAGCACGATCAGCGTGTTGCGCCCTGCCTTGCGCAGGACGCCGGACACCTCACGAGCGTCCACCTGTACTGGGAAGCTCTGCACGTGCCGGCCATACACGACCGCCGGCACCTTGCCGGCGCGACGAAGGGCGTTCACGCCGCCGCCCACGGCGGTGCGGATCTCAGCTTTCAGTGCGATCTCGTTTGTCATGACGCTTGGACTCCTTGCTCAGCCGCCCATCGGTCGTTGGACCTACTCACGGATACAGAGGGCCGGCGCGCGCTGCGCCGGCCAGTCCTTGTCCTTCTGGGCAAACAGCCTATGGATTATACCTTCCACACAGCGTGATGGAATGCGCGGGGAGTGTTCCGGTTCGGAGTGAAAGTCCGCCCAAGCTGGCATGCTAAGCGCCCCCTCTTTCCCTGCAAGCGGGGAAAGAGCAAAGAACGCACCGCAGAGGCGCTGAGATCGCGGAGAGGAAAACCTAAAAGACCTCTGCGTCCTCGGCGTCTCGGCGGTTCAGACATCTGATGAGCCAAATCACTCTGAAGTTAAGCACTCCCAATGTGCGGGGAGTGTTCCAGTCCGGAGTGAAAGTCCACCTAGGCTGTCATGCTAAGCGCCCCCTCTTTCCCTGCAAGTGGGGAAAGAGCAAAGAACGCACCGCAGAGGCGCCGAGATCGCAGAGAATAAAAGACCTTTGCGCCCTCAGCGTCTCAGCGGTTTTAGATCACCTGACGAGTCAAATCATCCCAAAGTTGAGCACTCCGGGATGCGTTGGAGTGCGCTCACCGATGGAGGCAACCCCATCCTTTCAAGATAGGAGCACCACTCCCCTACTCTCAAATGCGCGCGCTTGCTGCACCCCTCATGGCAGCGCATACGACAGCAGGGCGATCTCAGCCGCGCCCATCTCGCTGGTCTGGCGCGACTTGACCATCCCCACCCCTGGCGCATACCAGATGCTCTCACTGCTGGTGTTGGAGAAGTTGAACGCCAGGTTCCCCAGAAAGGCCATGTCGAATTTGAACGTGCAATCAATGCGCAGCGCCTCGAACGATCCAGCCGGCACACGCACCGTTTCTGTGCCGATTGCTTCGCACGATGCGTTCAGCGTGCTGCGCCCCTGGACGGTCATGCCACCCATGTTGAACTGGCCGCTGTAGACGATCTTCTGCGTCCACGTCGCGCCGGGCTGGGGGTCAGCCGGCAGCGTCACGCCTTCGTTCAGCTCAACGGTGAAGTCGGTCTGCGTCTCACCAGTGGCCACGAACGCGCCGGCGTTCGGCGTCAGGCTGATTAGGTCGCCTCGCCGACAAGCCCAGCCGCCGCGCCGAGTCACGCCGGTGTTGAAGGTATCCTGATCGTCGAAGCCATCGGCGCGAACGCCGATGATGGCGCGGGTGAACGTGTCGCCGACGGCGCCGCTCAGCCGGTAGGTCCAGGAGGCGCCCTGCGCGACCGGGTAGTAGCGGTTCTGGCAAGCGCCGGCGGCCGGCGCCGGTGCAGTCGGGGCGAGGGCGGGAGTCGGCGAAGGTTGCGGCGCGGGGTCGGTGGGCGCAGCAGTTGGTGAGGCTGCTGGCGTAGCTGCCACAACCTGCGCAGTGGGCGAGGCCGCTAACGTAGCCGCCACAACTTGCGCAGCAGGCGTGAGCGCGGGCGAGGGGATGGGCGGACTGTCGGTCGGCGCACTCGCGGGCGATGTGGCTGGCGCGCAGGCCGCCAGCAGGGTGACGCTGAGGGTGACATAAATCAAACGCATCTTGATCACTCCGGTATCGAGATTCACCCTCATGATAGGGTTTGAGCGTCCCAGAAACGTCCCTCTGGCGCAGTTTCGGCAGCGGGCGCTGCTGAGCGCGCCGAACTACGGTCGTTAGGTATCGCAACTGGTTAGTTGCGAATAGTTGGTTGCAAATGGCAAAGTTTCAGCAGCCTCGAACGGTCGTTAGATATCGCAACTGGTTAGTTGCGAATAGTTAGTTGCAAATGGCAAAGTTTTAGCGATCTCGAACGGTCGTTGGGTATCGCAACTGGTTAATTGCGAATAGTTGGTTGCGAATGGCAAAGTTTTAGCGATCTCGAACGGTCGTTAGGTATCGCAACTTGTTACTGCTGAAGAGAGCAAGGCGGATGCGCAAGTTTCAGTGACCTCGAACGGTCGTTAGGTATCGCAACTGATACCGCCGTGCTCTACCGGCGTGCCGGACTTAGTGTTTCAGTGACCTCGAACGGTCGTTAGGTATCGCAACCATATACGGCTAACGCAGCTGCTGTGGATGCAACATGGTTTCAGTGACCTCGAACGGTCGTTAGGTATCGCAACGTGAAGACGCCAGCCGACTGGAAGGCTCTGACCGAGTTTCAGTGACCTCGAACGGTCGTTAGGTATCGCAACTGCCCAGCGCGCCAAGCT
>Ga0308406_1000894_pt1 | contig 12544 bp, 4 predicted proteins | sample HotsprSampleMSe1_FD_203474 | JGI IMG/M metagenome (GOLD analysis project Ga0308406, IMG submission 203474) | Hot spring phototrophic mat microbial communities from Mushroom Spring, Yellowstone National Park, Wyoming, United States - 20060911_MSe1 ...
CATCCGGCGGCATTGGACGCCCGTCGCAATAAGCGCCCACCATCGGCATAAACGCACGATGCGGGTGAACGGCATGGCTGATCGCGCAAGCCGTCGTCGTCAACCCATCGCTCAGGAGGACCGTGTTTGTCACGATCCGTCCAGCGACCACTTGCCCAATGTGCTGAGGCTGATACCTGACCGGGACGGTAATCTGCGTGAGCGCGTTCGCTGGGATCGCGACTAACCAGCTCGGCGCACCGCCGATCAACCCGATGTAAGTGATCGGCGTCGTCGCCTCAACAGCGCTGACGATGAGCGTCGCGGAGGGCGGGACCTGTTCGGTCAAGGTAAAGACGAACCCTTCGCCTATCGTCGCAATGCGTATGGCGTAGAGGACATCTTGGTGATAGCGTGGGGCAGCAGAGAGCAAGATCTTCTGTGCGCTGGCGATAACTTCAAGCGGCGAGAGGATGGTGAATTCCCACGCTTCCCCCTCGTTCGCGTCGTTGCATGTGCTGCCAGTGCAAGCGCGCACTTGCCAAGTGTAGGTGATGCTGCGCGCGAGGCTAATGGTTGCGCTCGTGCTTGTCGTTGATGCCCACGATGCGCATGGTATACCGCGCGGAACGACGCAGTACTCATAGCGCTCCGCGCCGTCCGCCGACTGCCAAGCAAGCTCGACCACAGTCGTGGTAATGGCGCTGTGGTTCAGTGGTCGCAGCTTGCTAAAACCATCCACGGCGACAAGGAATGACCAGCTCCTCCCGCGGTCGGCGTCCGCGTAGATCGTGCATTCCGGGTCGGCGCAGGCCCGCACTTGCCAAGTGTAGGTAGCGCCGCGATTGAATGGACCGCCCAGCGTAGCGGTCATGTCGCTTCGGAGAATGAAGCTCGGGTCGCATGACGAAGGCCCTTGGGCAAAGCAATAGCGGTAGTGATTCACCACGCCACCAGTAATTTCCCATGTCAACCATGCTTGCACATCGGTGACGACGTCGCCATCAAACGGTGCGCGCTTGGTGAAATCCGGCGGCGTCGGTGCCGTGCTGAAGCGGTGATAACTTCCGCCGTCTGCATCGCTGAAGATATTACAGAGCGCATCGGCGCAGGCGCGAACCTGCCACTCATATGTCTTGTCTTCTACCAGCGAGGTGAGGGCATAGCTGGATCTGCCAGTCACGTCGATCCACGCCCCATCGCAACCCCCGTTGATCTGGTCGTCATAGCACAGCCGCACGGCGGACGGCGACCCGGGGACGTGCCAAGCCAGCGTGACGTTTCTGCCGTGTCCCCCGCTGGCGTCAGGGGGTGAGAGCTTAGCAGGCACAGCAGGCAGGTCGATCGTTGTGAATGGCCAATGCCAAATATTCGCATCGACAAAGACCGAGCACAGCGCATCTGCACAAGCGCGAACCTGCCAGCGGTACGTCGTCGCCGGGGATAAGCCGCTCACGAAGACAGTATTAGCTAATCCCACGGGGATAGTTGGGACACAACCTGGCGTCGTCGATATGCAGTAGCGGAAGTGATGGACGTTATGCGAGTCGGCAGACCAGCCGAGGTTGAGCGCAAGCGGCTGATTCCTCGCGCCAGAGGCAGGCGACGACTTCGTGAACATAGTTGGAGTAGTGGCGATGGTAAATCGCCAAGCGCCTATATCGGCATCGCGGAAGGCCGAGCACGTTGCTTCGGAGCAAGCGCGCACCTGCCAGTAATAAGACTGGTCAGGAATACCGGTGAAAATCGTACTCGTGGCTGTGCCGACGGATGTCAGCGGCGTGCAGCCTGGGGCAGTGCTGACGCAATATCGGTAGTGATCGACATAAGCAGCTGGCCGCCAGATCAGCGTGACGGTGAGGGGCTGCGCGGGGGCGTTAGGAATAGGCGACGACTTGCTGAACTGACCAGGCAGTTGAGCGGTGGTGAAGGAAAAATGCCCGCCGCTGCCGTTTGCGTCTGTGAAGACGGTGCAGTCTGGGTCGGCGCAGGCGCGGACCTGCCAGTAGTAGGTCGTATTTGGCGCAAGCCCGCTGACAGTGACGAGCGTCGCGCTTCCAACTGTGATAGTTGGAACGCAACCGGCCGCTGTGGCAATGCAGTACCTATAGTGATCCAACGGCGCAACTGTGCTTTCCCACGTCAGGGTGACCGCAAGCGGCTGATGCATTTCACCGTTGTACGGCTCGAGCTTGGTAACGTCGCCCTGGAGGTTGATGACACTGAAGGTATGCACAGCCCCGCCGTCAGCATCTCGATACAGCGTGCAGTCTGGGTTGGCGCAGGCGCGGACCTGCCAGCGATAGGTTTGGCTGGGGAGGAGCCCACTGATGGTGGTCTCAGTGACCGGCACGGCGTGATGCGGCGGAAAATCAGGGCAGGATATCCCTGCCTCGAACAAGAGGCAATATCGGTAGTGATGCGTCCCGCTAGAGCTTGCCCAGCGCAGGGTGAGCGTGGCCGGCTGATCGGTTGCGCCATTTGATGGCGACTGCTTCGTGAAGGGCATTGGCTCGACGCTGAAGATCCAGTTTGGCCCGTCGACAATTGGCCCGGCGTCGCGGAAGACCGAGCAGCTTGGCTCGGCGCAGGCGCGGACCTGCCAACGGTAGACATTGCCATGCGCTAGGCCGAGCGGGAGGTCGGATGAGTCGATGGATGTTGTACGGCTGACCGGAGTATTTGGCGTACAAGGTGGGTTGTGCGCGAAGTCGACGCAGATGCGGTAGTGGTCAACGCCGCTTGCGCCCTCCCAGGTCAGGGCGCTGGGCGGAGTTGTGAGGACAGCGGTATGAGTTGGGAAGCGTTTGTTGAAATCGCCGGGGACATTCGCAGTTGTGAAGTCCCAGCGGGTGAAGTTGTCAGCGCCCATGAACACATAGCAATCCGGGTCGGCGCAGGCGCGAATCTGCCAGCGATGGAGCGTGTTCGGTGCAAGCCCGCTCAGTGAGAACGAGTTAACTAGCCCGATGTTGGTGAACGGGATGTTCAAGCCGGCGGCGCTGGTGATCGTGTGGCGATAGTGATCGACGCTCCCGGTGAGCGGTGTCGTCCACGCGATGGTCGGGTTGATGGGTTGGTTCGTTGCGTTATTTCCCGGCGAGACCTTCTCGAAATTCCCAACGCAGCTGCGACTGACGAGCGTCGGAGTCAACTGGCGCAGATCACCCACGTTTCCGTCGCCCAATTGCCCATGATTGTTATATCCCCAGGCGTAGAGGCAGCCGCTGCTGCCGCGGGCGAGGGCATGGTCGCGACCATGCGCGATCGCGACGGGGGTATCCCCATCCGGCAAATCCACGTGAACCGGGGTGGTGACAGGAGTTCCGAAGCTGCCGTTGCCGACGTTGCCTTCGGTATTGAGCCCCCAGCAGCGCAGCTCGATGTTCGGCTGTGTGGCGATCAGGCAACCGCCAGATGGGCTCTTTGCGACGCCGGAGACGTGACCTGCGACGAATTCCGGAGCAGTTTTGTGGCCAGGGCTGCCGATGCCGAGGTATGCGCTCTGCTTGTTCTCGCCCCAGCAGTAGAGCGTGTTGGCCTTAATGGCACAAGTTGTGCTGCCGCTGGCGACCACGGCGGTGACGCCGCTGTTCATATATGGGACAGGGTTTGGCGTATTGATGGTCGGCGGCGCGGGGACGCCGAGCTGGCCGAAGGTATTGTCCCCCCAGCAGTACAGCGCGCCGTTGCGGATTGCGCACGTGTGTTCATGGCCAGCGGCGACGGCGGTGACGCCATTTGCAAACACAGTGTATTGTGGGTACACGCCATAGCTATAGTCACCGTTCCCCACCTGGCCGTATAAGTTACTCCCCCAACATTGCAGTGCCCCGCTGGTGCGGATGGCGCAGGCGTGTTGTGCGCCGAAGCTGACACTCATGACATCACTGATGACGAGGACAGGGGTTGTTGTTTCGAACAATGTATCGGGATTAAGGAGCTGATGGACAAGGTTTTTGCCTAGACAATAGAGGTTGTTGTCCTTCAAATAGCACGATTTGTTGTTAGTGCCCCCTGCCATGACCGCGCCATGTCCACCGGCGACGGGTTCTGGCCGAGTAAGCTGTGGCGCAGATAGGTTAGTCATCGTGCGGTTTTCCTTATTCTCTCCCCAACACGTGAGGCGATGGCCGTTGCTTGGGATCGTAGCAGTAATAATTGCGCAACTTTGATCTAAGAAGGCAAAAACTTGCCCTGTCGATGAGTTATAGGCTTGTGCGGTTTTAGTGAAAAGCGCGCCGAGTAAAAAGGCAAAAAGGGCGAAGATCAGCTTCATCATGGCTCTATTTACCAACCAGTATCACTTGATCGGTCTTGGCGTCCTCAATAGTCGCGGTGAACGCACCAAACCCATTGAACGGCCGCCATTCGTTGAGCGAGACGGTATATCGTCCCCCACACGGCGCATTGCCAGCAGCGGCGCGATTGAGCGTGAGGAGGACTTGGACGTCCTGTCTGTCGTAACCAGAGCGACGCACAAAGTGGATGGTATAGCTACCGGATTTCATGGTCAATGTCGTCGTGACAGGAGAGAACGATCCTGACGGCGATCTGACGGCCAGCTGCACGCCAGGTGTCCAAGATTCGACATCGATCCGGAACGTAAAAGTCTGTATGCCTGTGAAGGTCAGCGTGCTGCTGATGACGTCGACGTCGTTGGCGCTGTGGAAGGTGCGGACCTGCTGCTGGGCAAGGCGGAGCACCTTCGCAGTGCGGTGGTCCTCGTCCGGCTCATACATATCCGGAGGCGGGAATGGGAGGCACTCGCTGTAGCCTATCGGCAAGAACAGTCGATTAGGCTGCACGTTGTGTCCAAGCGGCCTTGTGATCAAGTGGGAATCATCGCGGCAATGCGTGGTCGTGGTCACACGGCGGCCGCCTTGCAGATCAGCGACGCTGGCGATGCCATACAAGATCGTTGGCGTGATGACCGCGCGCGCGAAGGCTGGCAAGGTGACGCGCCAGGTTGGAGCGCCGGCGACGATGCCTTGATAGACAGCGTTGCCTGTTTCATCCCTAGCGACGAACTGGCTATGTGATGGCACGACCTCGCTGACCGTGAGGGTGAGGGTCGTCGAGAGCGGGTTGGAGATGACGATGGCGTACTGGACGCGCTGCCCAAAGCGCGGAGCCGGCGTGAGCAGCGCCTTAGCGAGGGAGGCAGTCGAGGAGATGACCTCGACTGGGCTTATGGTTCGGAACTCCCACGGGGATCCGCCGTTCGCCGCCACCGGATGTAGACAGTCGGCCAAGAAGCAGGCGAACACCTGCCAGTGGTACCTTACCCCGCTTGCCAATCCGCTGACGGCGACCTGCGTCTGGGTTACTGGGACGGTGATGCTGGTCGCACATGGCGGTTCATCGGCGCGCCAGAGGCAATAGCGATAGGCGCTGGCGCCGGTAGAGGGCGACCAGCGCAGGATGGCTCCGGGCGGGACGACGACGGAGAGGGCAGATGGCGCGAGCTTGCCAAATGGGAGGCTGGCGACGTGGAAGTGATAGTGCGCGCCATCCGCGTCGCTGAAGATCGTGCAACCCGGGTCGGCGCAGGCGCGGATCTGCCAGCGGTAGGTTATGCCTGGCGAGAGGCTGGTGATGGTGACACTGGTTGATGTCCCGACATCGGTCGTCGGTATGCACGCGCTGTCAGTTGTGATGCAGTAGCGATAGTGATGTGCGCCGCTTGCCATTGTCCAAGACAAGACGACGGCCGTTGTATGGATCACCGCACCTGAGATTGGGGCTTGTTTTGTGAAGCTGCCGGGGATGGGCGCTGTTGTAAAACGATGGAAGCTCCCGCTATCCGCCGGGCGCGAGATTGAACAATCGTGAACGGCGCAGGCGATGACCTGCCATTCGTAGGTGGTGTTCTGGGCAAGGCCGCTGATTGCAAATGACAGGGTAGAGCTTGGCACGCTCGTCCATGCCCCGTTACAGGCATTGTTAATGCTCTGGTCATAGCACACGCGGTAGTGGTCTACGCCTGTTGTGGCAGCGTTCCAGCGCAAGCTTACCGCTGACGGCAGGCCTGCGGTGCCGGAGATCGGCATTGTCTTGGTGAACGGCGCAGGCAAAGCAGCGGTGCTGAAGCGCCATTCGCTGTTGCTGTCGGCATACACGCTGCAGGTTGAATTGGCGCAAGCGCGGACCTGCCAATAGTAGGTCGTCGCGGCGCTGAGCGGGCCAATCCCAGCTTCGGTCAACGCGCCGGTGGACAGGCTTGGGGTGCAACCGGGAGTTGTGGAAAGGCAGTAACGATAGTGATCTACGCCAGCGCCGGAGTGGCTCCAGCGCAACACGACGTTGGCTGGCAAGTTGCCCGCATCGTTAGGCGGCGCGATCAGAAGGGGTCGATCAGGCGGTGCAGCGACGACGAACTCCCATTCCGCCCCTCCATCTGCGTCGCTGTAGACAGTGCAACTTGGGTTTGCGCAGGCGCGGACCTGCCAGCGGTAGGCCACGCCGTGGTCTAAGCCGCCCATGCTTGTGCTGGTGACCGGGCCGACGCTAGAAAATGTGCAGGTGAGGTGTGCTGGGGCAAGGCAAAGCTGATAGTGGTCGACGTCGCTCGCAGGGTTCCAAGCAAGCGTCACGGTGATGCCATGGCCTGTGCTGTTGTTGGACGGGGATACCTTGTGGAACGACCCAGGCGGGGACGGCAAGGTCGTGAACGACCAAAGATCCCCGCCATCGGCATCACGATATGAGGTGCAGCTTGACTCGGCGCAGGCGCGGACCTGCCAGTAGTAGGTTGTGCCGGGCGAGAGGCCACTGATGGCGACGCTGGTTGATGTCACGATGTTGCCCGGCAGCGTGCACGCGCTTGCGGTCGTCGCGATGCAATAGCGGTAGTGATCTGCGCCGGCTGCGCTGGTCCAGGTCAAGTTCAAATCCGATGGCTGATCGGTCGCGCCAAAAGCTGGCCTGAACTTTTCGAAGGAAACGGGCGGGAGGAAGACGTGGAAGCGCCAGTGTCCGCCATCCGCATCGGTGTAGTCATTGCAGTCTGGGTCGGCGCAGGCGCGCACCTGCCAGTAGTAGGTCGTGCCTGATGAGAGGCCACTGATGGTGATGCTGGTTGATGGCCTGACGCTTGTGCCTGGGGTGCAGCCGGACGTCGTCGCGACGCAATAGCGATAGTGGGTGACTGTCCCGCCGGCGGGGTCCCAGGTCAGCGTCGTCGAGTCAGTCACGACGATCTGGTCATCGTTTGGCGCTGTCTTGTTGAATGCTGTCGGGAAGACCGCGGTTGTGAAGGTGTACCAGCGTCCGCTATCGGCCTCGACGTAAATGGTGCAATCCGGGTCGGCGCAGGCGCGGACCTGCCAGTGGTAGGTCGTGTTGCCGCTGAGGCCGGAGACGGTGGCCTGATTGGCGCTGCCTGCGCTGACGAAGGTGGCGCTTGATAGCGGCGTCGTTATCGCATAGCGGTAGTGGTTGACGCTGCTCGACCCGGTGACAATCCAGGTTAGAGTGACGGTCCCTCCATGGCCGGTGCTGCCGTTCGATGGAACGGTCTTAGTCACGGAGACCCCTGCTGGTAGGCAGCTGCCTGGGAGGACCTTTGGCGGGTGTTCTGAGGTGTCAGGGGGCAAGCCCAACTCACCATATGAGTTCCTTCCCCAGACATATATGCACCCATCGCTCGCCTTGGCTGCGTGGGAGTGCCAGCCATGAGAGGTCGCGAGGGCGCGCCGCGTGGGGGAGTTGAAGAAAGGGATGGCAGTTGGGGAAATGTAGCCGGTGAGGCCGGTTCCAGCGGCGTTTGGCTGGAGGGCTGACCAGCAATAGAGGTCTCCGCTGCCCAGTGTTCCACTGATCAGGCAGCGGTTTGCGATCCGGGTTGGCGCATTGAAGGTCAAGGTGGGGGTATAGACCCGTGGTGGTCCATGTGAGCCGCCGCCGGTTTGGTTTGCCATGTTCTCGCCCCAACAGTGCAGATCTCCGCTGCGGATGGCGCAAGTGTTGTGTGCCATAGCGACGACTGCGCTCACCCCGCTGTTGAAACCCGGCACAAGTTGGGGGGTGGTATAGAGGCCGGGATGGCCAGCGCCGAGGCCGAGCTGTCCGATGGTGTTGCGTCCCCAGCAATACAGCGCGCCGCTGCGGATCGCGCACGCGTGTTCATGGCCGGCGGCGACGGCGGTGACGCTGTCCGAAAAGACCTGGTGTGGCGTGGTGACGCGATTACTGTCCTCGCCGTTGCCGATTTGTCCGTACCTGTTGTTGCCCCAACAGTACAACCCACCGTTTCGGATCGCGCAAACGAATCCAATGCCAACCGCGACGCGGGTCGTGCCGTTCTCGAAGCCTGGGACGGGGGTTGGATAAAAGACAGGATGCGTCGTGGTGAGAAGTTGTCCATGACCATTATCTCCCCAGCAGTAAAGCGCGTTGTTATTGTGAATCGCGCACGAGTTAAACCTACCGCTGGCGATCTGGGTCATCGGAGTGGGCAGCCCTGGGACGAGCTGGAAACTGCCGAATTCAATCCCCGGCCCGCGGCCAAGCCGCCCCGATTCATCGTCATTGCCCCAGCAATAGACGCGGTCGTTGAGGATGGCGCAGCCATGTACCCAGCCAATCGCGATGTCGGGGGCGACGCTGCTGGCGTGGGCAATGCGCAGCGCGGCGAACAGGCTGATGATAAAGAACAGGATATATTTCAACATAGGCTACCTTGCGCAAGTATCTTGAATCTTCCCATCGCGGAGGAACAAGCGACAGCGATTGGGGGTAATCAAGGCGATCTGGCCGGCGCTGACCTCGGCGCGCTGGACGGTGAGCGCGTCTGGGGTCAGGTCGCGTGGGACGTTTGAGCGCGCCATCTCGCCCCAGCACAGCGCATCGCCGGCGGTGATGGCGCAGGCGGAGGCGCCAGCTGCGATCAGCTGGCCCACCGGTTCTTGCAGGGCGAGCGTCGGCGTATAGCGATGGATGTTGCTGCCGTCGCCGACCGAGCCGAGCATGTTGTTACCCCAACACCAGACTTGCGCGCCTTTGAGGACGCAGGTGAAGTCATCGCCGGCGGCGAGCGCTTGGACGTCGCGTTCCATGCCCGGCACCTGAGCGGGGGATGGGAGAAAAGCCGGTGCGGGGCGCCCGGCTTGGCCGAAGGTATTGCGCCCCCAGCAGTAAACGCTCCCTTCGACGATCGCGCAGGTGTGGTACCTGCCGAGCGCAACGGCGCGGATCTTGCCTGGCGGAAGCTGCACGGGTTGGGGTGAGGTGACCGGGAGGCTATCGACGCCGATGCCGAGTTGCCCGTAGGTGTTGTCGCCCCAGCACGACAGGCGATTGTTGGCTAGGGCGCATTGATGCTGGCCTGGGCCTTGGATGAGGACGGGCTTTTGGTTTGCTGACGCTGATGTGAGGTAGAAGGTGAGCGATGCGATGAGGGCGAAGATATGTGCTGGTCGCATGGCTGAGAGATTCTAGGCAGAACATTTGTTTTGTCAAGGCGATGGGTGTGCGCAACGTCAACGTCTTCGCACGTGCGCGCCGAGTTCATGTTCGAGCTGGGCGCTTGGCGTTGGATGGCGGGGTGCGCGACGAGTTGTTGTGAACGCGCGTCGTGCTGCATCCGGTTGCGGGTTAGGAAGCGCTGCGAGGGCTTTTGATGAGCAGATGCGCGCCAAGGTCACATCGCTGCATGGCCTGAGGTGCAGATTTGATAGTGGTGAAGGGAGCCGCAGGACCGCCGTATCCGGAGGGCGATCCCCTTTTGGAGGTCATGGAGATGGAGCGGTGCGGGAGGTAGGTGACATGATGGGTCGCACGAAGTGGCGGCATATACAGACAGCGGAAAGTAGTTGGAGGCGCATTGAGAATAGGGCGGGGTGATTTGCGCGCATCGAGGGTGCTGTTGAACAGCGAGATGGTCGCATTTCTCATCTGGTTACCCAGTGGTTCTGGGCGATATATAACCTACGTCATCAGGCGCAATTTGCGCTCGCGCAACCATGTTGGCGTAGCATTTACATAACATATTCCATAAAGCGTTGTAACCTGCGTGACAGATAGTGGGATGATCAGGGCCGCTAGGCTATGTGGCGTGTTGAACGTGAGTTCGGAGTTCGCGCGGAGTCACAGGTATTTTACATATCGCAGTTCTCGAAGCAAGAGGGCGCAATTCGTCAACTTGTACGTGGTATACACCCAGGTTAAGGCGAAATGCGATTTCCCAGAAGTTCCCCTCTATGCCGGTAGGGATGCTATACTTTCTCCTGCGTTCTCCGTATGAGAATCACTGAGTGATGTAACGAACTGATGTTAGTTTAGCTAAAGGGGAAATAGCAATGGATGGTTTGATTGTGTTTATCACAACGAGTTGTCTCGTCCTTGTTGCGTTGCTCATCATCGCTGGCCTGTTGCGCCAGTGCATCCTGATCGCCAAGGAATATGAGCGCCTGGTCGTCTTCCGCTTGGGTCGTTCAATCGGCGCAAAAGGGCCTGGGTTGGTGTTCTTGTTCCCGTTCATAGACACGGCGACAAAGGTAGACCTGCGCGAACAATTCATGGAAGTGCCCAAGCAGACCGCTATCACCAAGGACAACGCCCCGATCTTGGTCGACTTCCTGACTTACTGGAAGGTTTCCGATCCTGAACGCAGCGTGCTGCAGGTCGGTGACTTCGCGGCGGCCTCGCAGGGCATTGCCACCACGACGCTTCGCGCCGTGATCGGGGACGTCACCTTGGATGACGTGCTGGCGCAGCGCGAGCGCATTAACCAGATGCTGCGCAACAAGCTCGATGAGGTTACCGAGCGATGGGGTGTGAAGATCACCGCCGTGGAGATTCGAGAGATCACGCCGCCGCAAGAAGTTCAGGAAGCCATGAATCGCCAGATGAGCGCCGAGCGCACGCGGCGTGCGCTGGTCACCGAAGCGGAAGGCAAGCGGCAGGCGTCTATCACCCTGGCCGAGGGCGAGAAGACGTCGGCCATTCTGCGCGCCGAGGGCATGAAGCAGGCGGCCATCTTGGAGGCTGAAGGCCAGAAGATGGCTCAAGTGTTACGCGCTGAGGGCTTCGCCGCGGCGTTGACCGAGACGTTCAAGGCAGCCAGGAACGTGGATGCCAACACCATGCTGCTCCAGTATCTAGACGCCATCAAGACGATTGGGTCTAGCCCGTCCACGAAGTACATCTTTCCGATGGAGTTCACTGGCTTGGTGAAGCCGTTAGCGGAGATGATGGCCGCCGGAGGGGACAGAAAGCGGGCAGATCGTTAACCCAAAACCCCAGTCATGTCAAGAGCGAAATTCTGCAGTCGGGCATGTACAGTTATCATGCGTCATCGTCAAATTGCGGGGTCTGACGGCCCAGCGATGGATGAACCGTCGTTGGCTTGTGCTGCTAAGACAGCCTGACCAAAAGCGGAGCGGGAGATTTACAGGCGGGAGAATGTGCTTTAACGTCAGTTCGGATTTACATTACTCAGTGATTCTCACGCGGAGAACACATGTCTGTCCGCCTAGAAGGGGAAGTCCTAGGAAATCGCATTTCATAATACATCAACCTGGGTATATACCACGTACAATTTGACTCAGTGATTTTATTGCCTTCTCTCGCTGCGAGAACTACGATCTGCTATCAAGAAAGTGCGCAAAGGTGCGCACGGTTCTCTTCCTGCCCCGACGTGTCTTGCTGACTGCCGTCGTATCTGACAGGCGTGACTTTCCCGACTACGGCGGGGATGGTCCCCGACGCAGCGCCGCCATTGCTGGTCGGACTCGCCACGGGTAGGGCAGTTTCGGTTGCCAGCCGCTTCAGGTTTATTGAGGTCGCGGTCGTGGCGCGCACCGCATTGAGCATACACCCATTTTCTGTCAGCGCCTCGCTCTTCCAACCACAGATGGAGTACAGTCGGCCGCTTGGATACCAGCGATCAGCAATGATGGGATATAGCACCGGGTCTTGTATTCCAAGGAGTTTTGCAGCTTTACCTGTACTCATGGTGCTTTCCATGCCTACTATTACACACTATCGCGTACTATAAGTCAAGCTAGAGTCCAGCTCCGCGCGAGAAGCGGAGGGCGAAGTGAATCCGAACTCACGCTGAGTATGAGTGAATGATTGGCTACAATCAGGTTATGAGCGACTCAAGAACCTTGGAAAGCGCCTATGCATCCCTCGATCCGTTGCGCGAGGCGTGGTCAGCGGGCTACTATGTGAGGCGACCGGATGAGTGCGAAGTTCACGCAGCGCTGAGGGAGGATGGCAGCGCAGATGACAAGACGATCCTTGTTGGGATGTGGGGAAGCGGGAAGACGACTGAGCTGCGCCGTTTAGCTGCTGAGTTGGGGCGAGATCACGTGGTGATCTACATCGATACACCTCAGGTGATGAACTTGATGGACTTTCATTATACTGATCTGCTGATCCTCATCGGCGCAGAGGTTCTGAAGGTGGGGGATGACGTTGGGCTGAGCGGGGCTTTGATGAGTTACTATGAGGAGCGCCTATTTCAGCAAATGGGCGTAGGCGAGGAGGATAGTTTAAGTCAGAAGTGCAAGCGCATTGGGAGGAAGATCGCCTTGGAGTTGCCGAGCCGGGCGCTGAC
>Ga0308406_1000903_pt1 | contig 12410 bp, 14 predicted proteins | sample HotsprSampleMSe1_FD_203474 | JGI IMG/M metagenome (GOLD analysis project Ga0308406, IMG submission 203474) | Hot spring phototrophic mat microbial communities from Mushroom Spring, Yellowstone National Park, Wyoming, United States - 20060911_MSe1 ...
CTTGGTTAAATACTTCTGTTTGATTAATTCTGTCAGACCTAAGAGTTCCATCAAAGACTAACTTTCTTCTTACACTCATACTATCCTCTTTGTTCCTCTTACATGTGTTTCACCTGAATACTTTACTTTAGATACATTGGGTAGCTGCATTATTTCTTTGATACTTTGTTTGAGTTTGCTGTCTGTTGGTCTAAATGGAATAAATACTTTGTATTCAGAGAATCCTTGTTGTACTTGTGGATTATCAAAGCAAGCAGTACATTCTCTAGGCTTAAAAGGTAAAACCTTTGGTATTCCTAGCTTAGGCTTAAATGGTCTTAGTCTTTTTTCTATTATCGGTGGAATAGGAGTAAATACATCTGGGTTACCAGGTACAAAGTAGAATCTTTGCCTTATCAACAACTGAGTATTGAAATCAGTATCATAGAGCATTAGATACTGTTTTCCTTTAACAGCATGTCTATTTCTGATTATCTCTTGGATACTAAGATTCTTCATGTCATGTAGAGAAATGCAGATAGTATCCGTAAGGCAAATTTTCTCCTCTTAGATTTACCAGTCTGAACATGAAATTGTTGTTTAACTCAGTAAAGAATGCAATAAACTCATTTGTTCCACCTTGGAATGGACAAGGTATTTCGTAATAAACATTGTTAGAGATATAACATTGTGCTACTCTAAGAGTAGAATACTCTATTTGACATGTTGCTCTTTCATTTGACAAGCGAATAGTATTAGACTTGAACACTGTAGGCAAATACATTTCATCTCTGTCATAAGTAGTAGATGTTCTATTACCATTATCGTAAAAGTAGGTATTCAGTACTATATTTCTGTACTGAATACCTACATCGTTGAGATAATTACCTATGTACGATGCCATCTATAATTAAGATGCAGGCAGTAACAAATGTAGATTCTTAATTGATTCACCAATGTATGATAGACATTGATAGTTTGGAGCATTAGCAGCACCACAGTTAGTAGGATTTAAAGAACTCATCTTAATATCACGAGAGTATGTTTTCCTGCCACTTCCTAGAGGTAATCCTTGAACTAATCCTTTACCACGAAATCTTCTAGCTTTAATATTAAGTGACCTAACACCTGTGCAAAAGCCAGAACCATAAACAACATTACTAAGACAAGCAATAGCAGTAGCAACAAGAATAGGAGGTACAGATTCAATTGCAAATGGTTGTACAATAGTTCCTAAAATGTCACTTTGGTAGTCAAATACACCTACGGTTTTACTACCATCATTAGTAAAACCACCCAATGGCTGAGTACCATATCTAGTGTTCAAAATGAGAGTGCTTGGTACATATGGCCAATATTCACCCTCATAGTCAATACAAATAGCACCATTATTGAGCAATTGTTTTGCTCTTTTAACCAAATTACTTCTGCTACCTATTGGAAATCTAACTTTTGTTCCATCTTCAAAGGTAGCTATCAAAGCTCTTGGTCTAAAAAGATTACCAGAAGGGCAAGAATTTTCTGCTACACGATAAGCATATTCTGCATCTTGATTTGCTCCTCCACCTTGAAGTGGGTTTCCAAGTTTATCTGCATATCCGTCCAGTATTTTGATACTAAGGTTTTTTACCTCAGTACCAAAATCGGTGATATACGTTTCTATCATTTTAGTTGCATCCATTAGTGGCATATTTTTGCCCTCCTATACTATGTAGAGTGAATAAATTACGCTACGACGTGATTAGGCTGAATAGTTTCGTTTTGAGTATTAACCAAAAGTTGTAGTGTAACGCTAACACTACGGGTAATTAATACGTTAGTAACTTGCTTAGTTGGATCAATACCACTGGTAGGGTTACTAGCAGCAACTAGTGCACCAGCAGGTAGAACACCGGTAACAGTCAGTACAGGGTTAACAGCAGTAACAGCAGATGCAACAGTAGTACTTCTAACTGTTGCTTTGTCAGCCAAATACAGAAACAATGCACTCAACCAAGCACGACCGTCTTGGTTAACATCAATGCTTGCATGAGCTGGGCCACCGTAAGATGCTAGTTCACTACTGGGAACCAATATTCCAGCACCACCTGTAGCAGTAGTAGCACCCAACTTAGTAGCACCGGCAAAAGCATCAACAATCTTTACTACACCTTGTCCACTATTGCTACCACTAGTAGGTACAGGTATCGGTTGAATACTATTGCTTGCCAAGCTAGCAAAGTATTGTGCAGTAAGAGTGTAGGTTTGGTTAAGAAGATTAGTACCTGCACCAGTAGGAGTAGTATAAGCAGAAGATATACCTAATTTATTTGCCAAGGTAACAAATGGACTATTGGGATTACATAGTTTCTCCAAGAGACCAAACATAACTCTGCTTTCTCTATCAGCAGCAGTACTGGCTAGTTCATTAGCCTGAACGTTCCATAGAGAAGCAACAGGTAGAAATACACCAGCAGCAGTAGTATTACCATCGGCGCTGAAATACTCAAAGTTAAGAGGCATATAGTTCCTCCATCTACAACACCCCGTTTCTAGACCAAAGTCTCCAGATAGTCAATAGCTTGCTCAACATTACCCGAAAGAAAATTTTTATTCCCTCTCAATAGACATAACATTGAATTAACTTCTACATAAGACAGATTATTAAATCTAAAGATACGCAATCTATTCTTAATAGCTAAGTATCTTATGGTGTGATACTTGAGTTTAAATCGACAACAGAAGCTGAATAGTCCTACGTAAGTTTCGGTATTGCTGCTGGCTTTGCGCATGTTAGACTTCCGTCTAGCTTTATAGACTGCTTAAGCAACCCTATGGAAAAAACTCTCTACCACAAAGCAAATGCTATCTTAACGTCAATCTCTTGAGTTATAGCAGTGAGTCTTTTGCAATTTAGAAATACATTTGACCGACACAATAAGAGTGATATATCAACAGCTAAATATTGCCAATCAATTTTCTTTTGCTATATAGTCTTTGATTAGTGATTGGTTAGGGGAGATTGGATCCAAATGGCAAACTATGAGCAACGTAACGTGGAGTACGTCACAGACCAAGGTCAAACAGTAGTAATTACTATCAAGTACGAAAATCTTAGTAATCCTACTCCTGCTACTAGATTCAATGATGGTGGTTTTGGTACTCAAGACTTAAGTGGACAATGTAGAACATTCAATAGAAGAGGACTTAAGCCTAGATATGTAATGATGCGGTATGGTTCTGGTCAAAATGAGAAAATACTGAGAGTAGTTGCTAAAACACAACAAACATTCCAACAATTGCTATCTAATTCCAATATGGTTAGGTATTGTGGAGAATGTGGATGTAAGTAATATGGTAGCTCTTTTGTCTAGAGAAGATAGATTTGCATTAGGAATCAACAACTATCCACGCTCTATAGTATGGAGCGCAGTGATGTTGTTGAAAGCTAACAAGGTACTTAATCAATCTCCTACCTATCCTAATGCTATCAGATTTGGTGCTAATAAGACTACAATACTTATTGAGGCTGCATTTCCGTATGATAGAGATGTATTTACTACTACTGGTGGTGATGTTATTTCTGCTATCATACCTATTACTGGTTTATCTCCCTATAATGGTTTGTTGCCTATACCACCTGCTGAACCTGTGTTCTTAGAGCTTCCTAATCCTGATGATTCTAGATTAAATAGTCTAGAAAAGTTCTTAGTGTGGTGTTGTATGCAATATAAAGTTGGACTTAATAGATTTACTAATCTTGGTGATAATATTAGTGTATTGTTCTTTGATGAACAAAATACGGGAAATTATCCAACGTTAAGAGTTAGAGTAAATTTACCTTACTCCTATACTGCTTATTGTTGTACTGGGAGTATTGTTAGGGCAGTGTATGAGTTGTTTGTTGACAATCCTTGTGGTAGTGGTGTGTTGTCTATTGATGGTAGGGTAATCTTGTTTGGCAATGACGTGTTGATAGATCTTGGGCTGATACCGTAGTGGAGGTGGAGCTATGCCTGAATACGTTCCCGTATCGTTCTCTGCATTGCCCTTAGTTTCGTCTGTAAGCCCTTCTGATCAAACCCTAGTGGTACAGGCAGGGGTAGCTAAGAGAGCCCCCTTCTCGGCCCTTCCAACGGCCCCTGCGGGGCCACCTGGGCCTCAAGGCCCTCCAGGTAGTCAAATCATCACCGGTAGTGCTCCTCCCACTACCTCTCTTGGTAATAGTGGAGATATTTATATCCAAATCAATACTGGAGATGTTTACAGAAAAACAGGAAATACTTGGAACCTAATTGGGAATATCAAAGGCCCACAAGGAGAACCTGGACAACAAGGCCCTACTGGACAACCTGGAACAAATCCAGAAATATTGTTTGGATTAGTAGATCCAGACAATACAATAGGCAATAATGGTGACCTGTACATCAATACCAATACAGGTCAACTATTCTCTAAGGTTAACAACAACTGGGTATTCAGGATTTTTCTGAAAGGAGAAAGAGGAACACAAATATATTCTGGTAATACTCCACCAGCAGAATATCTAGGACTAAATGGAGATTACTACATCAACACTACTAATGGTAATCTTTTCAGGAAACAAAATGGAGATTGGACACTAATCTATAACTTAGGTTCCACTGGCAATAGTGGTAGTGGAACCTCTGTCTATTTTGTTGAAGATATACCTAGCGATGCAGATGGAAATAATGGAGATGTTGCAATAATACAGTGGGAAGGCTCAATTTATCGAAAACAATCAGGTAGTTGGGCTAATATACTTCCAGATATTCCAAAAATAATGACAAAAGCTAATAAGCTACTAGATTGGGATTTGGATACCTCCGAAAACCAAAGATGGGAGTTTAATGAATTAGGACATCAAATATTAGACTTAAAACGTAGTGTATCAGAATTTTATATTCGAATCCATTCAGATACAAGATTCTACTACGAAATATTAGGATGGGAACAGCAACTTCATATTAGAATTGAAAAAAACCCTAACTTTGATTTTACTCTTCATTACAGAGCATCTAGTGGCTCAGCTACACTAAGAACTGCAGATCAATCCAGTAATGTTATTGGCCTAAATTTTAACATTACCTTGGGAATAGGAGAAAGAATAATTATCTACAATTCAAAATTTCCTGATTACCCAAACAGTCATTACATTATCCAAACATTTAGACCAAATCTTAACGATCCTGAAAACTTTGATGACATGTACTCTTGGATTTACCAATGATTTACTTACCTTGGTTTCCTAATGGTGATCCATATTCACCACCAGAACCATCAGTATATCACCGTTACTATGGTGATTACTACCAAACTTATGATTTGTACATGACATCTCTTACTAAGCTGGGTAATATTCTAGCTAGGGCAATTAACAGTCCTATTGCTTCTCTTTTGGAATATGATCATGTTTTTGTTGATGCATATGTACCTTACTCTATGCCGAATACTACACCATGGGTAGATAAGCTATATGAGTTTATGAAGAAATGGGCTGTTCTAGATGAGAATGTATTAGAGATATATTTGTTTGGTGGTTCTCATCCTTATGGATATTTCGATAATAATCAATGGATATGGGTAAATAGTTCACACCAAATACCACCAAATAAAAGACAATGGCCTGGAATACTAAAAGAAGGAGAATATCTTTATAGTCTTGACATTGAGTTTCCTATCCAACTGGTACCTAATACAGGAATACATTATCTTACACCCGATGGTAATGAAGTGCATTGGGTATTTGAGCATATAGGGAAAGATGGATTATGGAAACCCAAATATCCAGTACTAGAGAACAGTGTTGTATATGAACACGGAGAAGTTCCTTCTGCTTTGCAACATGACTTAAATACATTACCTGACCCAAGAACATTATTGGGAGATGAATTATTTGAGAACTTACGTAAAGTAAAATATGCTTACAAGAAAGTTGTACAAAAAACATACATACCAGGTAGTTATCGAGGACTTTTGCCAGTATGTAGTCGTTATTTGCCACAATATGACCTTATTGATGAAATAAGGAGATGCAATAAAGAATATTACGATCAACTATTCGAAAACAATAGAGACTTTATCTCAAGAAAAGCAAGAGAAGAAGGAATAAGACTTGAAGAAGCATTCCTGGCTTATGTATTGAATGTACCTTTCACTGTTATTTTTGAAACCAGATCAACATATAAGTACTACAGTCGTGCAGCAAATATAATACTATCTGATAGAAACCCAAATAATTTTATGCCTTATATGTACAGTACTTATCCTTTCTTTCTAGACCCAGGTTATACAATATGGATATCAACTACAGGCCCAACAAATCCAGCTTATAGACGTTCCAATTACAGACGAGGTGGAGGTGCTTTTCCAACTCAAGCAATCATCAATGATATTCTTGCAGGAAGATTGATTCCGATTGAGTTCACTAATTACAACTATTGGAATCCAGCACCAGATGAATTAACTTTCGTCATGGAGGGAGATGTTGTTCTTCCACCTGCTCCACCATGGAGAATTTATGCTTTTCATCTAACGGGTAGTATGGTAACTGCTCAACTTCCTGTTTTCTCAGATGAAGAAATAATAACAACAACTACAGAAATTTTGGGTAATGGTGACCAACGTCAAAACGCATCATTAAATTTTGATGACGATTACTACAACAAATACTACCACTGTATAGTCTATGCTAACAACAACTATTGGAATAAGCAATCTAGGCCAGTAGGTACTGTTGGTAGGTTACCAATATTCTGCAAACGTGAAGATGACCCACTAATTCACGAAAATCTTGTTCTTGCACCAAATTTAGGATTAGAAGACAAGAGTCTATCACCAGAATACATAGATAGATTGATTGGAAATACAGAAATAATAGAATACTCTGTTGATGAGAGAAGAAAAGTAAAAATAGAAGTATCAGTACAATTTTGGTCTCCTGATGCTTATTGTAATGGCCCTGCATTAAGTAGTTGTGGTAAAGCATCAGCAAGTTATGATGAAGGTGATTTATATGAATACACTATTATATCCAGTGACTATAGGGATGAGTTAGCACGAATAGAAAGTACCAATTCAGAAGAAGGTGTAGTAGAGAAAGTTCATAATCCTATTCCTATAATAGATGCACATTGGCTTAGTGTTACACAAGAACCAAATGACCCATATCTATCTTTGGAGAACTATACTATGCCGGATAGTCCAAGAATCAAAGAAATGCATCTAGCTATTCAAGCACTAGCAGATGCATGGAGTGCCAAAGAAATGGCATACAAGATAAATCCTGAAACAGGAGAAATACCAGATGATCCTGCAGAAAGAGACAGATTAGCAGGTAATCTTGCTTGGCACTTACTAATGCTATGCAAATGGAATGGAATACAATTATTAGATGATAAAAATATTCTGCACGATAAAGGAATAGATAGATTTCCTATTCAAGTGGTTAGTGCTACTGGTAAAGGTAGTGTAGAAATACAAGGACACTATCCTTTTGGTGCATTAGCGTTCTCTAATGAAGATGAAGAAGGAAAAATATCTCAATTACCAGGTTTTCCCCCTAGTGATACTTCTAGACCACAAATGTCCTATAAACTCAAATCATCCAAATTTAAATCAGATGCTTTTGGAGATACTAAAATAGAAGAAGGAGATTATGTTCTTGTCAATACAATACAACAACTCTTACAAGTAATAATGCACGACTTAGACAAAGCATTAGGAATGAAAGATTTAAGTGCTGGTGTTGTTCCTGGAGTAAGAAAAGGTGAAATATGCACCTATGAAGGCTTAGCTTCTGCTATCTCTGAAGTATTATACATGAACAGTGCAATTAGCAGTCAAACAGGACAAAATCTAATATCCAGTGTTATTACTCAAGGAATTGTAAGGGAATTACTTAAAGCTACAGGATTTCCATTAACACCTAAAACAGTAGAAGTAAATGTAGGAAATAATGTTACTGTTCCTTATCCAGGTATCCCAGAAGATTCTCCTACCCATTATCTCATGTTTGTTTCTCTAATGCAAACATTACAACCTATTGTTGCTTCTGTTCTTGATAAAATTCCTGCTGATATTTATCAACATTTATCAAACCAATCTTTATGATTAGACCAGGAACTGATTGGGAAAATGAAGCTCCTAGAATTCTTTGTGAATCAGTTGTTGGAGTAGGAACAGTAATAAGTTCTACTCTGATAGGAGCAGCTATTGGTGGTGGCCCTTTTGGTGCAGCTATAGGAGCTATTATAGGAGCTGCTTCTAGGCCATCACTTGATTATGCTCTATGTGGTGGTTACGAATCAACTTCTCCACCATTAGATGGAGAAAATGAATTACCAGAACCTAATACCACTCTTAATGTTCAAATTAGCAGAACAATAACAGTAGAAATATCTAAGCCACCAACACAACTTGATGTAGAAACTACTAGAACAATTTATGAGGAAGATGATGAGCTTAGAGAACCAGGTTCTACTAGGTTTCCTCTTTACAAAGCAATATCAGCAAGAGAAAGTCTAAAGAACAGAAAATTTGGGTGCATATTATATCAGCCTGTATCTGATGAACCAATAAAGCTAAACAAGTGTAATATTCAAAGACCTAGTAATGATCCTGAAGAACAAGATAGACAAAAATTGGAAGACTTTATACTTAAACAAGAATCAAATACTTTAGCTATGGGAGTAGCTATAATGTCCACTATTAGTCAAGGAAGAGTAATTACAGGAATTGTTATAGGCCCATATATTCTATCAGCGACAGCTACTGCATATGCAGCATTTAACAAGCAAATGTATTCTGCTCCTATTACTAAGATACCTAAGAGAGTAGAATATGAGAACTGTACTATTCCACATCCAACTATTGATGTACCTTTCTCAATTAAGAAAGATACTCAAGTTAAGTTTGAGCCATTTATAGAGATTACTTCTCCTCTTGCTGGAGTATCCAACTAACGCACCTATTGGTGCTTACTAACGCATCCGTAGGATGCTTACTGACGCTAACGCTGTACATCACACGTTCTCTCTATGGGCCTTATTTTCGTCTTTAAGACGTGTTAGAGGGGTTAGGGGTATAGATATACCCTCCGTGTACTAGAAGCGCCTTATAGGGCAAATAAAGGGCAAGTATGGCAGAAGGACGCACGTTACCCATATCAATCTCTGTCTCAGGAAGAGGCTCACCTCTAATAAAAGTAACAGTAACAGTAAATGGTAAACTGTATAGAAACTTACCATCACCATTTGGTGGAGATGGTACAGTTCCTCCCAATGCAGTTATTTACAATTATAGTGCTAACTTAGACTTGACAGAAGAAGATGGAGTAAACTTTAACGGAAAAAATGTTATTAAAGTCTTTAGTCAGTCTATAAGTAGTTTTGATACTAATATTTTCAATGTTGATTTGGGAGAAGCAGAATGCTTTATTCCAATTCGTAACTTTAAGTCTAATATACCTGGTGGAGAAGGATATAAAACTCAACTACAGATAATCTTTGCTGATAAACCAAAAGATGGAAAAGAATGTAGGCAAATTACTGTACCATATCCTAGAGATAATCTTACAGCAGAAATGATTAAGAATGCAGTAGGTAATAGTGTAGAATTTGGTCAAGTCAAATGTGAAGTAGATATAACTCCATATGGTTATATTAGATATTATGCACCTAATAAGGAAACAGGAAGACAAGTAATTGAAAGATTATCTACTCTTAGTACAGGTAGAATAGTTAGAGAACCAGAAGATTCATTTAGGGCATCAGAGAGAAAGAGAGTATTTGAATCTCTTACTGGATATCCTACTAGAGCAATTATGTTTATCTTTGAGGAAGGTAAAGAACCTAGATGCAAAAGATTCAATCTAAAGTGATGCTATAATGTGAAATGTAGTTTGTTACTGTTTGGAGATATTATGCAGTATCAAAAGTTTGATGTCAAACCAAAGAAAGCAGAGTATGATAGTCTTAAGTTTGACTCCAAACTAGAGTTGACATTCTACAAGAGAATAATAAAATATCCTAATATTCACGTAGTACCTAAAACATTGTTACGTGGAATAAACTGGAAATGGAAAGTTGATTTTGCTTTGTATCCTGCTAATGAGATTGGAAGAAGCATGCTTAGAAAAGTTAACAATAGACATGGATTGTTTCTGTATGTAGAGATAAAAGGAATACTAGACAAAAACTTTCTGAACAAATACAGTACTATCATAAGAGAAGAGATTAACAATGATATTGTTATTCTATCTACGGATTACAAAGCAGCTATCTTTCCTGATACTAGTAAAGAACCTTTAGGTTACTTGGTAAAGCCTGTCTATCCTATGAGAGTCTTCTTTGAAGTTCTTGACAGTTAAGTGTTTCATTGCTAGTATAGCATTGTCCTAACTTGAATGGAGTGTAGATATGGATGGTATTTCTTACTGGAAAGACGTACTGATGGTTAAACCCCGTAGTATTAGACTACGTGGAGTAAGTCCTAAGATGCTTAATCCAGAAGGTGAGATTCTGGATATTTATGAAAACGGAAGTGTTACCAAGGTACACTTTGACAAGAAGTTTGCCTTCTGGGTAATAACGGAAAGGTTCTTGAAGCCACTAGGTCTTATTGGGAAGGAAGACTATTTGAGGGATGTATTTTTTCCTGAACTAGTTGAGTATGTTGCTACTGAAGGTACAATTTCTCAAGAAAGAGAGTTGTACATTCTAGCGGACAAGATGTCAAGATACAATGGTAAGACTTTGGAGGAGAACCTTCAACTTCTTAGAGGCAACAGGAATAATGATGATAATGATGATTATAACTACTATGAACCTAATGGCAAGGAAGAAAGGTTGGTAACTTCTGGCAGGAAGAAAACAGCGTAGAGTGCAGCAGTAGTGGAAAGGAGTCGGGGAGTATGCGTATGCATACTCCCCGTTATTGTCTGTATTGCCGTTTATTTGCCCTATAAGCCTTATTCTAGGCAAAGTCAGTATCCTAATATTCCCCCATCCCCGAAGGGGTGTTATAGGGCAAAATAAGGTCAAGTATTGCTTGGTATTGACATATTGAGTATGAGGGAGTATACTGTATGTAGTTCTCACCGATCGCCGTAAGGCGTTGAGCACAGACTACTTAAGCAGTCCATAAGAGCTAGTTGGGAGTGCTTTTCCACTGATTGCCGGTAGGCGGTAGGTACAGATAGCGGGGGGATATCTCTATCCCCCCGTTATTGTGCCCATTCTCTCCATTGCCCCTATTTTGCCCTAGAAGACGTCTTAGAGCACTAGGGAGTATGAAAGTACTTACCCCCATACCCAAAAGCCTTACAGGGCAAATATGGGCCAATAGAGCAAACCATCACCATATTGTTACATCACCATATGGTTATGTTGGATATTGGATAATAATTTTGGGATAGTATTTGACAAGTAAAATTGGATTGATTATAATAGGGATGTAGAGTCTGGAAGTTAGTTATGCCTGGAAGATTCATTGATAGTCCTGATATTATTGGTAAAGCTTACCATGAGGTTGCTGACTATCCTAACGATATGCCTATTGCCGTAGATGGCAATAGGCAAGTATATCGAGGAAAGAGAAAGGTTTATCTGGTAAAAGATGGCATTGTAGAAGACTACTTTGATTGGGAAATTTACGGATTCCAGTATAGGGATGTTCAGAAAAACGCCCAGTATAAATGGGGCATTAGATGGATAATCGGTTAACTCTGATAGCGGGGATACAATATATCCCCGCGTTATCATATAACCAAACTGGAAATTAGATAATAATCCTAGGATAGTATTGACAACTAGGATTAGGTCAGTTATAGTATGGATGTACTAATTTGGAGAGTTTTCATGAACACTACTGTAATGAGCACAACGGTTGATGAAATTGAGCAATTAGTTGAGGTTAGGCTAACTGCTCAAGCTTGTCAAGTTATTGCTTACGTCTTCAACTATAATGGATGGAAACCATACTATCCATTATCAGTAGCTGAGCTATGGAAATGTGTTTGGGTTTGTAATTCTAAAGCCAAGTCTGCTGAAGCTGATGAATTAGTTGCTTTGATTGAGCAGGGTTACTTCTATGTGCCCTATGAGATACGTTATGCTCATGATATCTTGCGTCAGATTGATGCAGAATACAAAGCTAATCACGGCTAATCACTAATCACTGAGTTAGCTATGTGGGGCAGTGTACACTGCCCCACTATTGTTTGTGTTCTCTACTGCCCCAATTTTGGCTTAGAGCATTCTTTTAATAGATAGGCAAAATATCGGCGATATATTATCGCCGATACTATAGCCCACCTAACTGTACTAGCCTAGCAAAGCTTGCGGTTTTCTGGCAGTCTAAATTCATCCAGTGAAGCTACTGCAGCTAAGTATTCTAGATGTTCAATAATCCAGTCAGTAACCTTGAGATAG
>Ga0308406_1000954_pt1 | contig 11932 bp, 10 predicted proteins | sample HotsprSampleMSe1_FD_203474 | JGI IMG/M metagenome (GOLD analysis project Ga0308406, IMG submission 203474) | Hot spring phototrophic mat microbial communities from Mushroom Spring, Yellowstone National Park, Wyoming, United States - 20060911_MSe1 ...
CAGCGGCGATGACCGCGCTCTCCGCCATCTCGTCCACCTGCATAATCGCGTAGTAGTCTTTATCGTGCGCAGTCATAATCACCTGGCCAGATTGTACTGTGGGGCGTGAGGAGCTGATGGGTGGGGGAGTGAACCAATCAGAAGAGGTTTAATTCCTAGAAGACCAGTCAACCATCTGGGTGTCGTTCTGCGGCAGCTAGAGAAGCAAGGCAGGGCTAAATCGCAGCGGCTCGCTCATGCAAGCGATCCCCACGCCCGAACGTACGCGCCAAAAGGCTGTGCAGATGCTTGTTTAGCGGTTGCGCGCATGTTACGGTGAGTCAGTTCGCTGCTGGCGAGACAAGTATGTCGCCTCGTGAGCAGCCCATGCCTGCCACCTCGGAGGTAACCGAGTTGGACGAGTGGTGCGGGGTCAAAAAAACAGACATTACTTGATTCACGCGAAACAGGATGGGTTGGGCCTTAGTGACCGAGCGCCATTCAAAAGCTGGTTGACCGATGCTGATAGTGAGGCAGACATTTTTGACTCGTTTGCATTGCCCCGTCGCGAAGGCAGCCATATATTGATTCGTGCGACGCATAATCGCCGGGTCGAGACGGCAGGCCACCTGTGGGATGCGATGCGACAAAAGCCAGTGGCTGGTCAATACACGTTGGAATTGCGACGGAAGGAAGATGTGCCAGCACGACAGGCACGCATGAGCGTAACGATTCAGCTGCCCAAGCCGCGCTTGAAAGAGCCGGGACTCCAGCCATTGCAACTGCAGATGATTTTGGCTGAGGAAGACAGCCCACCTACAGGGCATGCGCTGGTTGCTGGTTACAAGCTTGCCCGTGTCAAGCTTGGAAAACGCTGTTTGCATTGGTCTTGGCTGATAGAACGCTTTCACTTTGTGCTCAAGCGTGGCTGCCGATTTACAACTGGAGAACGCTGAGTGCCTGAAACGTGCACTTGGTATCGTTGCCTGGCGTTTGTTGTGGCTGACCTACGAAGCGCGTCGCCGACCAGAGCAACCATGCAGCGAAGTGCTAGAAACGCATGAATGGCATACTGCTTCTATCATCGCACGCCCCATCCTCCGCCTCGTCCTCCTACCCTGCATTGCACTGGATTGCACGTTTAGGTGGCTTCCTGCGCAGACGGCGAATTCGGTGTCAAGACTATCTGGCTAGGATTTCGCCGCCTTGCTGACATCGCGGCAGCCTGGCAATTGATGCACAGCATGCTCGGCAATCCCCCAAGCACTTATGGGTAATGCTAAGCCCCAGAAGGGGTGTGTTCGCCAACAGGGGCAAAGGTGTCTCTAGTGATGCATTGGTCTGGGGACGTCCGCCCCAGCAGGGCAGCGCATGCTAACATTGTCTGTCCTCGTCTTCCATGCGCATCGCCCTCCTGCACTATTCGGCCCCTCCCGTCGTCGGCGGCGTGGAGGGGGTGCTGGCGCACCAAGCCCGCGCGCTGGCCGAGCTGGGCCACGTAGTGCGCATCCTGGCCGGCCGCGGTGAACAAACCCTCCCCAACGTCCCCTTTGTCCACCTCCCCCTGGCCGACTCGCGCCATGCGCGCGTGTCGCAGGTCAAGGCGCAGTTGGACCTCGGCCAAGTCGAGCCGGCGTTCGCTGCGCTGCGCGATGAGCTGAACGCCGCGCTGCGGGCGGCATTGGCCGATGCCGACGTGTTGGTCGCCCATAACGTCTGCTCGCTGCATAAAAACCTGGCCCTCACCGCCGCGCTATACGACCTGTTCTGCGCTGCGCGCCCCGTCGGCTTCTCCGCGCGCCTCGTCATCTGGCATCACGACCTGGCCTGGGCGACGCCACGCTATCGCGCCGAGCTGCACGAGGGCTATCCCTGGGCGCTGCTGCGCGCGCCCTGGCCGGGCGCGGTTCACGTCGTCGTTTCCGAGCAGCGGCGCGCCGAGCTGGCGGGCTTAACCGGCCTTTCACCGAACGCGATTAAGGTCATCCCCAACGGCTTGGACATCGCGCGCTTTCACAAACTCGAAGCCCAGACGCAAGCGCTGATCCGGCGCATGCGGCTGATGGAGGCCGATGCGATCCTGCTCCTGCCGGTGCGCCTGACGCCGCGCAAGAACATCGAGTTGGCGCTGCACACCCTGGCCGCGCTGCGTTCGCACTTCCGCCGGCCCGTGCTGATCGTCACCGGCCCGCTCGGCCCCCACAATCCGGCCAACCTGCGCTATTTCCAGTCGCTCAAGGCGCTGCGCGCTGAGCTGGGCCTGGAGGACGCGGCCTACTTTCTGGCCGAGTGGAGCGACCACTTTTTGCCCGATGCCGTGATCGCCGACTTCTACCGGCTGGCGGACGCGCTGTTCTTCCCCAGCCGCGAGGAGGGCTTCGGCCTGCCGATGCTCGAGGCGGCGGCCAGCCGGCTGCCCATCTTCTGTAGCGACATCGCCCCGCTGCGCGCACTGGGCGACGGCGAGGCGTGCTTCTTCTCGCCCGACGAGGACCCGCGCCGGCTGGCCGAGCTGATCGCCGGCCAGCTCAGCGAGAGCGCAGCCTTCCGCGCTGCGGTGCGCGTCCGCAGCCGCTATAGCTGGGAGCAAATCGGCGCCCGTTACATCGAGCCGCTGCTGATGCAGACGCTGGAGGAGCGATGAATAAAAAGACCCTCTTCGCCTCGCTGCGCAAGATCCTGGTGCCGGTGGTGCACGGTCGCACCGATGAATCGGCGATCAAGCTGGCCGAGCTGCTGGCGCCGGAGGTGGTGCTGGTCGGCGTGGTGTGTCTGCCCGCCGACGGGTCGTTGAGCGCAGGGGCGAGCAAGGCACAGGAGCTGCGCCGGCTGCTGCGCAAGCTGGGGCGCGGCCATCAGGTGCGCGCCCGCTTGCAGGTGCTGGTCACCACGACGCCTTGGCAAGACCTACAACCGGTGATCGAAGCCGAAGCGCCCGACTTGCTGCTGCTGGATAGCGACGGCCATCTGACCAGCCTGGGCACGCCCGCCGAGGAGGTGCTCAGCCATCCGGCCTGCGACGTGGGCTTGTTGCGCGGCCCGCTCTCTTCGGTTGAGCGCGTGCTGGTGCCGGTGCGCGGCGGGCCGTCGGCGGAGCTGGCCCTGCGCATCGGCCTCAATCTCTCGCCCAGGGAACTCTACGCGCTGCACATTCAGCTCACCGGCGACCCTGCTTCTAACGCGCCGTTCAAAGCCATCGAGCGCGTCCTGCAGCGCATGCCCGAAGTCCAACTGCGCAGCATCGTCACCGCCGACACGGCCAAGACCATCGTCGAGCAGACCCAGGCCATCGCCGCCGACCTGGTCATCCTGGGCGCGTCGGCGCGGGCCGGCCAGACCGGCGCCGCGCTCGGCCCGGTGGCTGAATACGTGCTCGCCCAGATCAGCGCGGCGGTGCTGGTGGTCAAGACCCGCCGGCCGCTCCCCGCTTCGTTCGCCGACGAGCGCGTGAGCGCCGGCGCGATCTCGCTGCTGGTGGATAAGTGGTTCGCCCAGAACACCTTCCAAGCCGACGAGTTCGCCGACCTTCACCACCTGGTGGACTTAAAGCAACAGCAGGGCCTCACCATCAGCCTGGCCCTGCCGGCCCTGAACGAAGAGGCCACCGTCGGCAAGGTCATCCGGACGGTCAAGCAGGCGCTGATGGACAAGGTCCCCTTGCTGGACGAGATCGTGCTGATTGACTCCAACTCCACCGACCGCACGCGCCAGATCGCCGAGAAGGCCGGCATCCCCGTGTATATCCATCAGGAGCTGCTGCCGGCCTACGGCGCGCGCAGCGGCAAGGGTGAGGCGCTTTGGAAGAGCCTGTTCGTCACCCGCGGCGATCTCATCATCTGGATTGACACGGACATCGTGAACATCCATCCCCGCTTCGTCTACGGCATCATCGGGCCGATGCTGATCAACCCGGAGATTCAGTTCGTCAAGGGCTTCTATCGCCGGCCGCTGCGGGTGGGCGATAAGCTACAGGCTGGCGGCGGCGGGCGGGTGACCGAGCTGACCGCCCGGCCACTGATCAACCTCTTCTACCCGGAGCTATCGGGGGTGATTCAGCCGCTCTCCGGCGAATACGGCGGGCGGCGGACGGCGCTGGAGCGCTGCGCGTTCTCGTCCGGCTACGGCGTGGAGACCAGCCTGCTGATTGACATCTACGAGCTGTTCGGCCTCTCGGCCATCGCCCAGGTGGACCTGCTGGAGCGCATTCACCACAATCAATCCCTGGAGGCGCTCAGCAAGATGTCGTTCGCCATCATCCAGACGGTGATGCGCAAGCTGGAGCGACACTACGAGCGCGCCTTCATCGCCGACGTGAACAAGACGATGAAGCTGATCCGCTACCAGGCGGGCGGCTATTACCTGGAGCTGGAGGAGATCGCCGAGCTGGAGCGCCCGCCGATGATCGAGATCCCGGAGTACTTGGCCAACCGGCCGACCCTCACACGCAGCGAGGACGCATGACCTATCTCTGGTTGGTGCGGCACGGCCAAACCGATTGGAACGTCCAGGGGCGCTGGCAGGGCCAGACGCCCGATGCGCCGCCGCTCAACGCCACCGGCCTGGCCCAGGCCGAGGCTGTGGCCGAACAGCTCTCAGCGCAGGCTTCACAAGACGGGCTGGCCTTCGCCGCGATTTACAGCAGCGACCTGCTGCGTGCGCGGCAGACGGCGGAGATCATCGCGCGGAGGCTGGGCCTGCCGGTTCGGTTGGACGCCCGCCTGCGCGAGGTGCATTTGGGTGTATGGGAGGGGAGGTTGGGCGACGAGGTGGCGCTGCACTACGTGGCCGAGCTGGAAGCGCGTTGGCGCGACCCGGTGCATTCGCGCCCGCCGCAGGGCGAGAGCATCTATGAGGTCGCGGCGCGGGTCGGCCAGGCGTTCGACGCGATCGCCCGCGCCCATCCCGACCAGCACGTGGTCGTCGTCTCGCATGGCTTGGCGCTTGCCGCTGGGCTGTGCCTGGCCGAGGGCCGGCCGCTGGCGGAGGTCTTCACACGCATCCCGGATCATGCGGTGGCGCAGATGATCCAGTGGTGGAGGTAGGGGGAACATTCATCACCGGGGCAAAGCTCCGGATGGGCGGCGCAGTGCCACTCCGCGTTCACAGCCAAGACCTTGGCGGGCGTAGGCATTGCCTTCGCCCACCCTCTATTCGCCCATTCAAATACGCCTCTGTTGAACCGGCTACAATCGCTCGCGTATGCGCGTCTCCGTCATACGGGGTCAGATTCAAGCCACGCCTGCCGATGCGATCATCGTCAACTCGTTCGAGGGTGTGACCACACCCGGCGGCGCAACAGGCGCGGTGGACGCTGCGCTGCGCTTGGGCAACACAGGCGAACGCGGTGCGATCAGCCGGCTAATCGCCCTGGGCGACTTCACAGGTAGGCTCAACGAGGTGGGGGTTGTCTACACCCATGATCAGTTGCCGGCCCCGCGCGTCCTGGTCGTCGGTTTGGGCGACCGCGAGGCGTTCACGCTTGACTGCATCCGACAAGCCAGCGGCTCGGCAGTGCGCAAGGCGCGCGAACTGGGCTGTAAACGGGTGGCCACCATCGTCCACGGCAGCGGCATCGGCGGCCTAGATCCGCGACAGGCCGCCCAGGCGACCGTTGAAGGTGCGTTGATGGGCAGCTATCAGTTCGGCGAGCACAAGTCTCAGGCCAATGAGAGATCCGTTGAGGAACTCCTCGTCGTTGAGTATGACGGCAGCAAGCTGGACGCCATCAAGGCCGGCGCGCAGGCCGGCGAAGCGATCGCCCGCGCGGTGAACGCAGCGCGGGCGCTGATCAACCGCGCGCCCAACGTTTTATATCCAGACGCCTTCGCCCAGGCCGCTCGTGAGATGGCTGCTCAACACGGCCTGCAGTGCGTCGTCCTCACCGAGGCCGAGATCGCCACAGCCGGCATGGGCGGCGTGCTGGCCGTCTCGCAAGGCAGCCAGCACCCCCCGCGCTTCGTGATCCTGGAGTACATGCCAGAAGGCCAAAAGGGTGAGATGCCGCCGCTGGTCTTCGTCGGCAAAGGCGTGACCTTCGACACGGGCGGCATTTCCATCAAACCCAGCGAGGGCATGCAGGCGATGAAGGCCGACATGAGCGGGGCAGCCGCGGTGTTCGGCGCGATGCAAGCGATTGCCGACCTCAAAGCGCGCCGGCGCGTCGTCGGCCTGCTCCCGCTGGTGGAGAACATGCCATCAGGAAACGCCTACCGCCCCGGCGACGTGCTCACCATGATGAGCGGCCTAAAGGTAGAGGTGGTCAGCACGGACGCCGAAGGGCGGCTCATCCTGGCCGATGCCCTGCACTATGCCAAGCGCTACCGGCCGCGCGGCGTCGTGGACCTGGCAACCTTAACGGGCGCTTGTGTGGTCGCCCTGGGCGAGGGCGTCGCCGCCGGCGTCTTCAGCAACAACGAAGACTGGTGCGCCGCCGTGCTCAAGGCCGCTGAAGCGCAAGGCGAGAAGATGTGGCGCTTGCCGCTCTATAGCGAATACGGCGACAAGATCAGAAGCGATGTCGCCGACATCAAGAACAGCGGCGGGCGGACAGGCGGCGTTGGTGCCTCCGCCTACTTCCTATACCGATTCGTCCAGGGCGAGGGGGAATACCCCTGGGCGCACGTGGACATGGCCGGCATGACTTTCAGTCCTGAGAACAAGGGTTACCTGGTGAAAGGCGCGATGGGCTATGGCGTCCGCATGCTCATCGCGCTGGCGCAGGCGGAGTAGCGCAATGGATCAACAAGCGTTTCGCCTGATCTTGGATGGCGCGCACGACGGCGCGACCAACATGGCCCGCGATGAGGCGATCTTGGGCGCGGTGAGTGCGGGCCGGCAGCCGCCCACCCTGCGCTTCTATGCCTGGCAGCCGCCGGCCATCAGCCTGGGTCAATCCCAGCGCATCGCATCAGTGAACGAAGCACGCTGCGCTGCCGACGGGATCGGCATCGTGCGGCGACCAACCGGCGGGCTGGCCATCCTGCACGCCAATGAGCTGACCTATAGCATTACCCTGCCCATTCACCACCCGATCGCCGAGGGCGACGTGATGACCTCTTATTGCCGGATCGCCCGCGCGATCCTGCGCGCCTTGGCCATCCTCGGCGTGCCCGATCCGCGCGCCGACCGCGTGTCGCCCCAGGATAAGGCGAAGGGGCCTGTGTGCTTCGAGGCGCCCAGCGATTACGAGGTCGTCGGCGCGGGCAAGAAGCTGGTGGGCAGCGCGCAGTGGCGCCGCCTAGACGGCGTGCTCCAGCATGGCAGCCTGCCGCTGCACGGCGACATCGCCCGCATCTGTGATTATTTGCTCGATGCGCCGGCGCCGGAGCGCGTGCGCGCCCACGCTGCCACGCTCGAAGAGGTGGTCAACCGCGTCATCCCCTGGGAGGAGGCAGCCGCCGCCTGGCAGCAAGCCTTCGCCGAAGTATTGAACATCTGTTTCACACCAGCGCCGCTTTCGGAAGAGGAGCTGCGCGCAGCCGCCGAATTGCGTGCGACAAAATACGCACACGACACATGGACGCGCCGCCGGTAGTAGGGGCGCATCGTGATGCGCCCTGTAAGATATAACCATGTCACAAATTGACCATCCACGCCGGCTGCAGGTCGGCGATCCAGCACCGAACATCACCCTGGCCCGGACCACCGGCGAGAAGGTCACCCTCAGCGACCTGCTGTGCCAGGGCCCTATCTTGCTGGTGTTCCTGCGCCACTTCGGTTGAGTGTTCTGCCGTTCGGAGCTGGCCAGGTTGGCCAAGCTAAACCCACAGATTGAGGCGGCCGGCGCGCAGATCGTCGTGGTGACGATGGGCAAGCCGGCGGAGACCGAGCGCTTTTGTAGCGAGCGCGCGCCGGGGCTGCGTTGTTTCTGCGACCCAGACGCGGCCTCATACCGCGCTTTTGGCCTCATGCGTGGCACAAATGAGCAACTCTTCGGGCCTGCCGTGTGGCTGAAGGGCGCGCAGGTCACCCTGGGAGGCAAGTTTGAGGGCTTGCCGGTCGGCAGGCCGGTGGGCGACCCGTTTCAAATGCCGGGCGTCTTCGTGCTCGCGCCTGACGGGCGCGTGGCGTTTGCCTACTACAGCCGACACGCCGGCGACTATCCGGACGACGCGGTGATCCTGCGCGCGGTGACGTCTTGACAGGCGCGACGCCGGACATGAAAAAGGGCTGCTGAGTTGACAGCAGCCCTTTCACCTCTCCTATTGCCGGGGCGCTTTAGTAGCCCTTGGGCGCGTTCTCCTTCAGCACCTCGTTGGCTTGGGCGACGGCCTCGTCGAGCGCAGCCTTGATGTCGCCTTCGCCTTTGATCGCGACCTTGGAGACCACGTCGCTCATCAGCTTGCGCACGGGGTCATAGCCGGCCACAGGGGCCTCCACTGCGCCGAAGGCCACCATGTCATACAAGCGGGCGTATGCTTCCGCGGCCTCTGGGAAGTTCGCATAGCGCGGGTTGTTCTTCACTGCTTCGATGGCTGTTGGCGCAGCGCTCTTGCGCACCGCCATGTAGCCGGAAGCGACCGCCCACTGCGCGATGTTCTCCGGCTCGGTGAATGCCTTCAGGAACAGCCAGGAGGCCAACTGCTGCTCCGGCGTGCCCTTGAAGACCGACCAGGACGCGCCGTAGATGTCCACAACCGGCTTGTTTGGATCTTTCTGCGGGAACATCACATACGTCCAGCGGAAGGGCTTCTCGGCCTTGGCGACGGAATCGGCGTAGAACGGCAGGCCGGTGCTGCTGGCCATCACGAACAAGACCTTCTGAGCTGCGAAGCGGTTCTGCTCACCGAAGCGTTCGGCGCTCGGGATCTCCACTGCGCACTTGTTCTCGAAGAGCCGCTTGAGCAGCGCGAGCGATTCCACGCCGGCCTCGCTGTTGAAAGCATAGCTCTGCGCGTCTTCGCTCAGCACACGACCACCATTGGCGAACACCAAGGCGGCGAAGTTGCTGATGTCGTTCTGCCAAGCCAGGCCGTAGCGCTCGTTGGCCGGGTCAGAGGCCTTGCACGCCAACTCCTCGAACTCCTGAAGCGTCTTGGGCGGCTCGTTCGCGCCCAGCTCTTTCAGCCAGTCCAAGTTGACGTAGAGCACGGCAGCCGAGCGGCTGGTCGGCCAGCCCAGCACCTCGCCGGGGAACTGCGGATTCTTGTCGCTCTCCAAGAAGAATGGGTAATAGTCATCAATCTCCGCCTGGCTAAGGCCATACTTGGCGCTCTGAATGTATGGCGAAAGGTCAATCACGTTGCCGTCCAAGCGGTAGAACGAGGCCTGGTTCTGATAAGCCTGGGCGATGTTGGGCGGCGTGCCACCCTCGATGGCGGCGTTGATCTTGCTGTACAGGTCAGCGTAGCTGCCATCAATCTTTTCAATCGTCACCTTGATGCCGAACTCGTTCTCGGCGTTGAACTTCTCGACGAAGGACTCGACAAACTTCTGGGCATCGCCAGAGTAGCGGTGCCAGAACAGGATCTCCGTCGGCTTATCCTTGCTCAGGGTGATGGCATCCACGCCCGTGGCGGCTGGGGCCTCGGTCGGCGCAGGCGCTTCGGTGGGCTGGGCTGGGGCGGCTGCCGTCGGCGCAGGTGCCTCAGTGGGCTGCGCTGGTGCTGTCGTAGGTGCCTCGGTCGGAGCCGGTGGCTGCTGCGGTGCAGGCGTGGCGCAGGCCGCTGCGAAGACGGCCAGGGTAGCCATAACGGGAAGAACTTTGCGGATCATGTCTTTACCTCCTTTTCATGGGGAGTAGATAAACGCTTGGCGTTAAGGATTGTTTAAGCCTAGGTTTAGAAAAGTAGATGTCCTGCAATCACCCCTTCAGGCCAGTTGTGGTGATCCCTTCGGTGAAGTAGCGTTGGGTGAACAGATAGAGAACGACGATCGGCAAGACGACCATCACCGCCACCGCCATCGCAAGCTGCGTCTGCGCGCCGCCGTCGGTTTGGAGGAAGCCGACCAGCCCGACCGACACGGTGCGCATGTTGGAGCTGGCGGTGACGAGCTGAATCCAGCGGAACTCATTCCACGTCCAGATGAACTCCAGCAGGGCCAGGGTGACGATGGCCGGCTTGGCCAGCGGGATCATGATCGAGGTGAGATAGCGCAAGTGCCCGGCGCCGTCTATGCGCGCGGCGTCGTAAAGCTCGCGCGGCACTTGTAAGAAGAACTGTCGGATCAAGAAGATGCCAAAGGCATTCGCCAGGAACGGCGCCACCATCGCCGGTATCGTGTTGTACCAGTTCAGGTAGTTCTTGTTCATCATCACTGCGCGCGGCACGAGGACCAGCTCCTCCGGGATCATGAAGGTGACCAACACCAGGATGAACAAGACCCCTTTGGCCGGGAACTGAAGTTGGGCGAAGGCATACGCGGCCAACACCGATGTCCCTACCGACGAGGCAACGATGATGCCGGTGACCAGCAATGTGTTCAGAATGTGGCGAAAGAACATCGGCAGTCCTGTATCGCGGTCAACGCCGATCAAACGAATGGCCTCGGCGAAGTTGTCGAAGCGGGGCGTGGAGTTGCCGAGTGGCGGCCAGGGCCAGAAGCGCAACGACATCACGTCGCCGTAGTCTTTTACGCTGGTGAGCAGCATCCAGACAAACGGAATGACCGATGCCACGCCAACAACGATGAGAATCAAATAAATAATTGTCCTGGCGAGATTCAGTTTGATCTGTGGAGGCGCTCGGCGACCAGCTCGGGAGAGGGGGATAGAGGTAGCGGTGGCCATAGTTTTCAGTAGTTCACGCGCTCAGCAGCGACGCGGTTCTGCACAATCGTGACCAGCAAGATCGCCAGCGAAAGCAACAGCGCTAGCGCGCTGGCATAGCCGGCGCGCTGGAACTCGTAAAACTGTCGGTAAATCAGAATACTGGCGGTCAGCGTGCCGTTGTCTCCCTGCGTCATCACCCAGATGTGGTTGAATGCCTTCATCGTCCCGATCACCGTGATCAGCACGACGAAGAACGTGGTCGGCGAAAGCAGGGGCAGCGTGACATAGCGGAAGACCTGCCAACCGTTCGCACCGTCAATCCTGGCCGCCTCATACATCTCACTGGGGATATTGCCAAGGCCGGCCAAGAAGAGCGTCATGTTGTAGCCGACGAACACCCACGTCGTGTAGATCACCACCGAGACCATCGCCAAGCTCGGCCCACGCAGCCAATCGGGCAGGCTGATCCCCAGCCCGGTTGCGATGAGGGTGAACACTCCCTTATCCTCCAGCAGCCAGCGCAGCGGAGATAAGCCCAGGCTCTTCAACAGGCTGTTGAGCAGGCCGATGTCAGGGCTGTAAAGCCGCGCCCACACTGCTGCGGTTGCTACGGTTGAAGTCACCCACGGCAGGAACATCACCACACGAAATAGCGCCCGCCCGCGAATCTTTTGAAAGAGCAGATAGGCCAGCGTCAGCGCGATGCTGATCTGGATCGGCACGGCCAACAGCGAGTATGTCAGCGTTGCGCCGAGCGATGGCCAGAACTCCGAGCCGAAGCTCAGCGCGCGGATGTAATTGCCCAAGCCTAGGAACTCGCGTGGCCCCAGGCGCCAGTTATGCAGGCTGATGTATAGCCCAAAGCCGATCGGGAATACGGTGAAGGCGAGGAAGAGGAGCAAAGCCGGCGCTAACAAGATGTAGCCAAGCAGCGCTTCTCTGGCCTGGGCTTTCTGTCGCTGGGAATGAAAATGAAACGGAGCGCGTGAACCCACCTGCATAACCGAAGGCAGCGTAACGACCATTAATTAACTTTTCATTAAGGAATTGAGATGCAGGCGCACTGTGAGATGCGCGCCGGCGGAATGGTATCTACTCGTAGGCAGCGAAGAATCTAGACTGATCAAAGCGCCGCGGGGTCAGCGGAGCCGGCGCGGCTCCTGCCCCCTCTAATTCCCCCGCACGCGGGGGATGCCCCCTTCTGGTTCCCCCGCACACGGGGGAAAGAAAGGGTCGTGCCGC
>Ga0308406_1000955_pt1 | contig 11930 bp, 15 predicted proteins | sample HotsprSampleMSe1_FD_203474 | JGI IMG/M metagenome (GOLD analysis project Ga0308406, IMG submission 203474) | Hot spring phototrophic mat microbial communities from Mushroom Spring, Yellowstone National Park, Wyoming, United States - 20060911_MSe1 ...
CATCCGTTTCAGTTGTTCCGAATTTCGGGATATGGTTATGGAAACATGTTGCGGGCTGCATAACTTCCGAATTCGATTGAAACGCAAAAAGCATTCCGAAAATCAAAATAAATCTTGATGAGGTCTGATGTAAAACATACGTTCGTTTCAGTGCTCTTCAACGAGCCGAAATTGCTGAAATTGTTCGATTCGTTGAGCGTGTACGTGGCGTAGCCGTGTTTCAGTGCTCTTCAACGAGCCGAAATTGCTGAAATTGCATATGGCGCTGATTGTACGGTTGCGGCACTGACGTTTCAGTGCTCTTCAACGAGCCGAAATTGCTGAAATTCGGGCGAACCGACCGGTACGAGGCAAACGCAGACGAGTTTCAGTGCTCTTCAACGAGCCGAAATTGCTGAAATCCGCGCGCCGAACGGGTTGCAAGCCCTAACGGTTTAGTTTCAGTGCTCTTCAACGAGCCGAAATTGCTGAAATTCATTGATATTGATCACGATTGCGCTGATGTTGATAGGTTTCAGTGCTCTTCAACGAGCCGAAATTGCTGAAATTTGTCCTCTAAATCGTGTCTACGCCGTTCCACCCCGAGTTTCAGTGCTCTTCAACGAGCCGAAATTGCTGAAATTTTCGCCGCCTCGCGGTTGGTCGCCGCCGCCAGCGCGAGTTTCAGTGCTCTTCAACGAGCCGAAATTGCTGAAATTCGGTTGATGTCGAGGTGGCGTATGAGCGCGTTGCGGGTTTCAGTGCTCTTCAACGAGCCGAAATTGCTGAAATTCAACCGCGCCGCCGCTTCCATTCCGATGAAACTGCGTTTCAGTGCTCTTCAACGAGCCGAAATTGCTGAAATTCGAGCGCGTACTGCCGCAAATCTTTGAACCCGACGAGTGTTTCAGTGCTCTTCAACGAGCCGAAATTGCTGAAATTACCTCGACACGCGAAGCGGCGCTTCGAGTTCGGGATGTTTCAGTGCTCTTCAACGAGCCGAAATTGCTGAAATTCAACGTCCACCGTACTTGCATTGGCGGCGGACGCGAGGGTTTCAGTGCTCTTCAACGAGCCGAAATTGCTGAAATTCTGGAGTTGTTGCCGGGCTGTATGCCGGGAATTACGGTTTCAGTGCTCTTCTAACGAGCCGAAATTGCTGAAATTTTGTTGTCGCCGAGCACCGCTACAGCGACTGGGAGAAGTTTCAGTGCTCTTCAACGAGCCGAAATTGCTGAAATTGCGTATGGCGATCTATCGCGACGTGACGTTTTGGAGGTTTCAGTGCTCTTCAACGAGCCGAAATTGCTGAAATTAGGATTTCGGTTGAGATTCGACTCTTGACAGACGGGGTTTCAGTGCTCTTCAACGAGCCGAAATTGCTGAAATTCCTGACGCAACTGCTGAAACGCGCGTTTCAGATCGGTTTCAGTGCTCTTCAACGAGCCGAAATTGCTGAAATTCGAGACGGTGGTGCAAATGTTAGCAAAAGCGCTAGAAGTTTCAGTGCTCTTCAACGAGCCGAAATTGCTGAAATTCATACGGTCTGCCGTATGAGCATCTGATTGCGCAGAGTTTCAGTGCTCTTCAACGAGCCGAAATTGCTGAAATTTTACGGCAGCAGCACCAATCCGCCGTCGGCGACGGTCGTTTCAGTGCTCTTCAACGAGCCGAAATTGCTGAAATTTGCGATGTCCGCCGGATCGAGAAGCGGGTTGTCGGTTTCAGTGCTCTTCAACGAGCCGAAATTGCTGAAATTCGTGCTCAACAACGAGTTGACCGCGCCGGTTGTGGCGGTTTCAGTGCTCTTCAACGAGCCGAAATTGCTGAAATTGTAGCGTCACCGATATCATCGAGTTGTTGGCGGGGCGTTTCAGTGCTCTTCAACGAGCCGAAATTGCTGAAATTCGATCCGCTCGCAGCGCTCGCCGCGCAGATCGGGCGTTTCAGTGCTCTTCAACGAGCCGAAATTGCTGAAATTCGCAGTGTGGGCGCTAGTACGACGCAACGCTGCATCTGTTTCAGTGCTCTTCAACGAGCCGAAATTGCTGAAATTCGGGTTTGTCGGGAACAGCCCCGGTTTCGCAGTTGGTTTCAGTGCTCTTCAACGAGCCGAAATTGCTGAAATTTTGACCGGCGCGGTCGCGCGGTGCTCGCGGGGACGCCGAAGTTTCAGTGCTCTTCAACGAGCCGAAATTGCTGAAATTAGAGTACGCGGTATGATGAGAAAATCGGTGCGGAAGGTTTCAGTGCTCTTCAACGAGCCGAAATTGCTGAAATTGCAGTATAAACTCGTAGTGTCCTTTGGCTTCTGCGGTTTCAGTGCTCTTCAACGAGCCGAAATTGCTGAAATTTGAAGGCAGTCGAGGGCGGCGACGTTGAAGGACTGCGTTTCAGTGCTCTTCAACGAGCCGAAATTGCTGAAATTTGAACTTCGGGCGTTCCGCAACGGCCCTCTCTGGAGTTTCAGTGCTCTTCAACGAGCCGAAATTGCTGAAATTTGCGCGACGCGCGCCGCCAACCGCCGGCGTTGCGGATGTTTCAGTGCTCTTCAACGAGCCGAAATTGCTGAAATTAAACTGAAGCGATGTTCTGGTGGGAGTTGGAGCAAGCGTTTCAGTGCTCTTCAACGAGCCGAAATTGCTGAAATTTCTGCCGCAAGTTCCCCGTCCGCCGATACCGCGATCGTTTCAGTGCTCTTCAACGAGCCGAAATTGCTGAAATTCGATCCGCGTATCAAAATGGGTGCGGAAACCGAAAGTTTCAGTGCTCTTCAACGAGCCGAAATTGCTGAAATTGACGGTGTTCGTGCCTGCGCCGTCCGCGAGGATCAGGTTTCAGTGCTCTTCAACGAGCCGAAATTGCTGAAATTGTGACGACGTTCCGACGCGCACCGAAAACGGCGCGCGTTTCAGTGCTCTTCAACGAGCCGAAATTGCTGAAATTCGTCCCTCAGCGACGCCCAGCGCCCGCGGTGGACGCTTTCAGTGCTCTTCAACGAGCCGAAATTGCTGAAATTGCTTCGGTGTGGATGGATTTGTCGGCGATAATCCCTTTCAGTGCTCTTCAACGAGCCGAAATTGCTGAAATTCAATATCGATGGTACTGTTCACTCACTATCTACTATCTTTCAGTGCTCTTCAACGAGCCGAAATTGCTGAAATTCTTGCCAACCCGACCGGCGTGCCGCCGTAGAAGTAGCTTTCAGTGCTCTTCAACGAGCCGAAATTGCTGAAATTCAAACCGCGCTGTTCGAGTTGGCGCTCAACCCGATACGCTTTCAGTGCTCTTCAACGAGCCGAAATTGCTGAAATTCGCTACCCGCACGCGCAACTGGGGCAATCTCCGGCGCTTTCAGTGCTCTTCAACGAGCCGAAATTGCTGAAATTGGTAGATGTCCCGACACAACACCAACTCGGTGTACGCTTTCAGTGCTCTTCAACGAGCCGAAATTGCTGAAATTCGTACCCAATACTTGACCCGTCGGCGCGCCGGGCGGACTTTCAGTGCTCTTCAACGAGCCGAAATTGCTGAAATTCAATCGCGAAAGTCTGATCCCCGCGCTGCTCGACCGGCGCTTTCAGTGCTCTTCAACGAGCCGAAATTGCTGAAATTGGCGAGGGTAGCGGCAGAGGCGCTTGACGCGGCGAAGCCTTTCAGTGCTCTTCAACGAGCCGAAATTGCTGAAATTCGTGGGAGGCGATCAAGCGCGTCGCGGAAGCGCTGCTTTCAGTGCTCTTCAACGAGCCGAAATTGCTGAAATTGTGAAGACGCGCGGGAAGACGACCGCCAACCGACGCACTTTCAGTGCTCTTCAACGAGCCGAAATTGCTGAAATCGCGCGCAGCGCCCAGATCGGCATCAGACCGTTGCCTTTCAGTGCTCTTCAACGAGCCGAAATTGCTGAAATTGCATCAGCAGTATGCTGCCGGTGCTGCTGGTGCTGCCTTTCAGTGCTCTTCAACGAGCCGAAATTGCTGAAATGGTGATGCCGGCGCCGGAAGCGGAACGACTGCGGACTTTCAGTGCTCTTCAACGAGCCGAAATTGCTGAAATTTGCGGGCGCGGCGTCGCTCGGCGCGGCGCTGATCGACTTTCAGTGCTCTTCAACGAGCCGAAATTGCTGAAATTTTGGGAAGGACAGCCGCAGATTGCGGAAACGATAACTTTCAGTGCTCTTCAACGAGCCGAAATTGCTGAAATTCCACCCGCGCCCGCTCGCCCGCGCTTCGGTGAGCGCTTTCAGTGCTCTTCAACGAGCCGAAATTGCTGAAATTTCCGCGACACCTACGCGACTTCGACTACGACACCGCTTTCAGTGCTCTTCAACGAGCCGAAATTGCTGAAATAGAAGAGCGAGTGTTGTGACACTGCTGCTAGACCAACTTTCAGTGCTCTTCAACGAGCCGAAATTGCTGAAATTCGTATAGAAATAAAAGAAGACGAGGTGTTGTGACAACTTTCAGTGCTCTTCAACGAGCCGAAATTGCTGAAATTCGCATAATATACCACACACCCGACAGGTTGTCAAATCTCTTTCAGTGCTCTTCAACGAGCCGAAATTGCTGAAATTGCCAGCACCGCGCGCCCGCGCCGGTCGAGCAGCGCGCTTTCAGTGCTCTTCAACGAGCCGAAATTGCTGAAATTTCGGGTTTTCTATATCAACTATCGTTTGAGACGGCCTTTCAGTGCTCTTCAACGAGCCGAAATTGCTGAAATTTTCCGTTGCGCTCTTCGTTGTCGGGATCAAGCGCTGACTTTCAGTGCTCTTCAACGAGCCGAAATTGCTGAAATTTCGGATTATCCCGACAATCGGCGGGCTGCGTCTGGCTTTCAGTGCTCTTCAACGAGCCGAAATTGCTGAAATTCATCTATCGTCATTGGAACGACGCCATCAGCGACGCTTTCAGTGCTCTTCAACGAGCCGAAATTGCTGAAATACCGCGACCGACAATCGATTTCCGCACAGACAGCACGCCTTTCAGTGCTCTTCAACGAGCCGAAATTGCTGAAATTTGAGCGCGCTCGACCTCAGCGACAACCTGCGTCGCGCTTTCAGTGCTCTTCAACGAGCCGAAATTGCTGAAATTCAGTACTGCGCGCGCTGTTGATGATCGTCCTCGAAGCTTTCAGTGCTCTTCAACGAGCCGAAATTGCTGAAATTTCTGCACATCAAACGCGAGGTCAACCAGCGCATCGACCCTTTCAGTGCTCTTCAACGAGCCGAAATTGCTGAAATTCAACGGAAACGATGATCGAGTTGGGGCTTGCGACGACTTTCAGTGCTCTTCAACGAGCCGAAATTGCTGAAATTGAAACAAATCCCGGCGCGCCGTAGATCGTTCCGTTCTTTCAGTGCTCTTCAACGAGCCGAAATTGCTGAAATTCTGGTCGTTGGACAACGAGGACGCGGGAAGGTCGCGCTTTCAGTGCTCTTCAACGAGCCGAAATTGCTGAAATTCTCAACGCATCCGCCGGCTTGGACGTTCGCTCGTACCTTTCAGTGCTCTTCAACGAGCCGAAATTGCTGAAATTGCCGGACGCCCGCACGCCGACGACCCAGCCGTAGCCTTTCAGTGCTCTTCAACGAGCCGAAATTGCTGAAATGCGTGGTGCTGTTGGTCAATAGAGACACCGGCGAGACTTTCAGTGCTCTTCAACGAGCCGAAATTGCTGAAATTGAACGGGTGTGCGATCCAGACCGCGGTAGCGCTGCCCTTTCAGTGCTCTTCAACGAGCCGAAATTGCTGAAATTCGCGCTTATCTCGTCACGCTGCGCGAGCGAGAACGTCCTTTCAGTGCTCTTCAACGAGCCGAAATTGCTGAAATTCTTACGTACCCGCTGCGATCTGCACGAACGGACTGACTTTCAGTGCTCTTCAACGAGCCGAAATTGCTGAAATTTCACATCGCGCGTTCTTCTGGTGCAGTTCGCAACGCCTTTCAGTGCTCTTCAACGAGCCGAAATTGCTGAAATTTGATCGTCGCTTGCTGCGACGCGCCGCACCAACGCCTTTCAGTGCTCTTCAACGAGCCGAAATTGCTGAAATTCCAGAGCGCCCAAGCGATGCCAATCGGGTTCTGGACTTTCAGTGCTCTTCAACGAGCCGAAATTGCTGAAATTGTTGGGAACCGCGTGACCGCAACCGCGCAGACCACGCTTTCAGTGCTCTTCAACGAGCCGAAATTGCTGAAATTTCGACCGACAGCGCAACCAGCGCCTCGACCGGATTTGCTTTCAGTGCTCTTCAACGAGCCGAAATTGCTGAAATTCGACACACACTGGTACAGCGTCGGGCAACTTCGGCGCTTTCAGTGCTCTTCAACGAGCCGAAATTGCTGAAATTAACTGCTGCACCTCTGGGAGCCGTCGGTGCGCGGCGCTTTCAGTGCTCTTCAACGAGCCGAAATTGCTGAAATTGGTGTTGCGTGCGCTGTTTATGATCGTCCTCGAAGCTTTCAGTGCTCTTCAACGAGCCGAAATTGCTGAAATTCGTCGTCAGCGCCCCAGCGCGGATGCGGTGTTCCGCCTTTCAGTGCTCTTCAACGAGCCGAAATTGCTGAAATTGCCTTACGTACCCGCTGCGATCTGCACGAACGGGCTGACTTTCAGTGCTCTTCAACGAGCCGAAATTGCTGAAATTCGGAACACGCGGCGTTGCGGTACGCACGCGCAACTGCTTTCAGTGCTCTTCAACGAGCCGAAATTGCTGAAATTCCCGCACGCGCATCTCCTTCAGCGCCTTCAAGTTCCTTTCAGTGCTCTTCAACGAGCCGAAATTGCTGAAATTTCGCGTTCCTCGCGATGCTCGCTGCGACCAACCGCGCTTTCAGTGCTCTTCAACGAGCCGAAATTGCTGAAATTACCACCGACGGTCGTGTCGTTGTTCATCGGGTGCATCTTTCAGTGCTCTTCAACGAGCCGAAATTGCTGAAATTCTGAAGAGTCGCAAGGTCTCTGCGGTCGGCGCGCTGACTTTCAGTGCTCTTCAACGAGCCGAAATTGCTGAAATTGAAGATGCTGTGTTGTGACACTGTTGATGATACCGACTTTCAGTGCTCTTCAACGAGCCGAAATTGCTGAAATTTTGTGACAGTCCGCCCGACCGTCGCCTCACCCGAACTTTCAGTGCTCTTCAACGAGCCGAAATTGCTGAAATTGTTCGACCAGCAGCCGAACGCCGAACGTGATGTGTCTTTCAGTGCTCTTCAACGAGCCGAAATTGCTGAAATTCGTACCGCGATCTCGCCAAACTGCGCGAACTGGAGGCTTTCAGTGCTCTTCAACGAGCCGAAATTGCTGAAATTTTTGAAAGCGCACTGTTTCGGTTTCAAGCAGTCGCCTTTCAGTGCTCTTCAACGAGCCGAAATTGCTGAAATTTTCAAGACGTTACGATCATCAACGGTCCCATCCCAAACTTTCAGTGCTCTTCAACGAGCCGAAATTGCTGAAATTTTCGCGTCGAGCAGCCCGCGGATGATCACGCCCTCGTCTTTCAGTGCTCTTCAACGAGCCGAAATTGCTGAAATTAGAACGCGGAGGAGTTCGTCCAGAGCGCCGTCGGACTTTCAGTGCTCTTCAACGAGCCGAAATTGCTGAAATTTGAGCGATCCGTCGCTCTCCCGCCTTTTGACATCCACCTTTCAGTGCTCTTCAACGAGCCGAAATTGCTGAAATTGTTGGTGACGCTAATGATGCACTATCCGAAACGAGCTTTCAGTGCTCTTCAACGAGCCGAAATTGCTGAAATGGCGGCGCAACATAAACGATCCGTCTCTGGCGCGCCACTTTCAGTGCTCTTCAACGAGCCGAAATTGCTGAAATTTAGAATCAGGCTTGGCGTAGTAGACGCTAAGTTAGGCTTTCAGTGCTCTTCAACGAGCCGAAATTGCTGAAATTCACGACCGCATTCCCTCCTTGACAAGGGAAATTCACTTTCAGTGCTCTTCAACGAGCCGAAATTGCTGAAATTGGCGCTGGCGATTGTTCCGGAAACGCTGCCGGAAGCTTTCAGTGCTCTTCAACGAGCCGAAATTGCTGAAATTACGACGCGGAAAGCGACGCGCTGTTTCCGCACTCGTCTTTCAGTGCTCTTCAACGAGCCGAAATTGCTGAAATTTTTTGCGCTCACTCGCGTCGAGAAACTCGTGATACTCGCTTTCAGTGCTCTTCAACGAGCCGAAATTGCTGAAATTTCGTCGATCTCCCACACCGCCCGCGTCGCGCGCGTGGCTTTCAGTGCTCTTCAACGAGCCGAAATTGCTGAAATTCCAGCGCCGCGCGCGGCGAGATCGTACCCTCACCGCGACTTTCAGTGCTCTTCAACGAGCCGAAATTGCTGAAATTCGTCAACGACCGCAATCTGAAAAGCCGCAAAGTCTCTTTCAGTGCTCTTCAACGAGCCGAAATTGCTGAAATTTTGGGATGGCGCTGATCGACGGGATCAGAAGCGGAGCTTTCAGTGCTCTTCAACGAGCCGAAATTGCTGAAATTCTCGGCGAGGTGATCCACCGGCGGGGGCAGCGGGTCCTTTCAGTGCTCTTCAACGAGCCGAAATTGCTGAAATTGCACTTGTTCCCAGACCGGCAGCATCAGTTTGTACGCTTTCAGTGCTCTTCAACGAGCCGAAATTGCTGAAATCCACACTCAACCGCCCAGCGCGCCGCGTCAAGCCAGACTTTCAGTGCTCTTCAACGAGCCGAAATTGCTGAAATTTTCCTTACCGAGACGCCTATTCCTCCGGTCGACCGGCTTTCAGTGCTCTTCAACGAGCCGAAATTGCTGAAATTGGTGCCGGGTATGCGCGGCGGGTACGTTGTGTCGCCTTTCAGTGCTCTTCAACGAGCCGAAATTGCTGAAATTTGCGGATATTCTCGCGTTTGCAAAACGAACGTGGGATTTCAGTGCTCTTCAACGAGCCGAAATTGCTGAAATTACAACGACGCCGAAAGCGACGCACTGTTCCCATCCATTTCAGTGCTCTTCAACGAGCCGAAATTGCTGAAATTACCAGTGCAGTTGCAAATTGCACCGCCTGCTGCACCATTTCAGTGCTCTTCAACGAGCCGAAATTGCTGAAATTTCTTGTGTGCTAGGCTAACGCTTGGGTCATCAGACCCATTTCAGTGCTCTTCAACGAGCCGAAATTGCTGAAATTTCTACGTCGCCGAAGCGCCTGTTGAGTTTATCAACGAATTTCAGTGCTCTTCAACGAGCCGAAATTGCTGAAATTGGAACCGGCGAAGTACGAGATCGTCAACGACCTCGAATTTCAGTGCTCTTCAACGAGCCGAAATTGCTGAAATTGAAGCGGGTGCGCGTCTACCGGCTGGTCAACGTCGAACATTTCAGTGCTCTTCAACGAGCCGAAATTGCTGAAATTATATACCGTGTCGTGGCCCGGTCAACCGCAAATCAATTTCAGTGCTCTTCAACGAGCCGAAATTGCTGAAATTGGACGTACACCTCTGCGATATCAATTCCGTCGTCGATTTCAGTGCTCTTCAACGAGCCGAAATTGCTGAAATTCAACGTTGCTGTTGACGAGGGCGAAGATGACACCCGATTTCAGTGCTCTTCAACGAGCCGAAATTGCTGAAATTTTCGTCGAACGTTGAAAACTCATAGTCCGCGACGGTGAGATTTCAGTGCTCTTCAACGAGCCGAAATTGCTGAAATTTGCGCTGGACGCGCCACAAACTGCGCAGCGACGCGCATTTCAGTGCTCTTCAACGAGCCGAAATTGCTGAAATTGGCGGTGTTGGTGCTGCTGGTGACGCGCATCGAGATTTCAGTGCTCTTCAACGAGCCGAAATTGCTGAAATTACCGACAACGCTGACGTTCCAGAACCAACCGATTGAATTTCAGTGCTCTTCAACGAGCCGAAATTGCTGAAATTCGGGTGCGCATTGTCCCGGTTCCAGACGCGACAATAATTTCAGTGCTCTTCAACGAGCCGAAATTGCTGAAATTACGTTGATCGAATTGGCGACGGTCGGGCTGGTGCAGCATTTCAGTGCTCTTCAACGAGCCGAAATTGCTGAAATTGTGACAGCAGTTCCAAAAAACTCGTACATCGGCGATTTCAGTGCTCTTCAACGAGCCGAAATTGCTGAAATTCGCGGTTCGTTCAAGCGGCGATTGAAGCGCTGGTCGCATTTCAGTGCTCTTCAACGAGCCGAAATTGCTGAAATTCAAGCGCTTTTTGCTTTACGTCGTCAAACGACAACCATTTCAGTGCTCTTCAACGAGCCGAAATTGCTGAAATCAAGCGCGGCGAGCACCTTCGCCGCCTTCGGCGATAATTTCAGTGCTCTTCAACGAGCCGAAATTGCTGAAATTCGGAAGTGTCACAACACGTTCTATAAATAAAAGAAAATTTCAGTGCTCTTCAACGAGCCGAAATTGCTGAAATTTTTGAACATCTCGTCACTTCCTTCCTTTTCAACTTATTTCAGTGCTCTTCAACGAGCCGAAATTGCTGAAATTCAGAACGAACAGCGGGATGCGCTCAAAGCGCGCCGCGATTTCAGTGCTCTTCAACGAGCCGAAATTGCTGAAATTGTCATTCTCGCCCTTGTCAACAGCAACGTTGCCGAATTTCAGTGCTCTTCAACGAGCCGAAATTGCTGAAATTGCCGTTCGCGGCGGAGATCGCGTTTCGGAGAGCGAATTTCAGTGCTCTTCAACGAGCCGAAATTGCTGAAATTCCAACGAACGCCTCACCGCTAGGGCGGCTCAATTCAATTTCAGTGCTCTTCAACGAGCCGAAATTGCTGAAATTCACCCAGATCAATAGTCATCCCCAACAGCCGCGCCATTTCAGTGCTCTTCAACGAGCCGAAATTGCTGAAATTCGAGTTAGGAGGGTAGGAGATGTCGCACTCTGGAGAATTTCAGTGCTCTTCAACGAGCCGAAATTGCTGAAATTCATCTATCGTCATTGGAACGACGCGCTGAGCAATGATTTCAGTGCTCTTCAACGAGCCGAAATTGCTGAAATTGCAACAAGCATAGCCGTCTCCTCACGCGAACGCGGCATTTCAGTGCTCTTCAACGAGCCGAAATTGCTGAAATTTTTGACATCGTAACCGACTACCGCGAGGCGGTCGCGCATTTCAGTGCTCTTCAACGAGCCGAAATTGCTGAAATTTCTACCAGCGGGTAGACGTTCTCAATACGCTTGAAGATTTCAGTGCTCTTCAACGAGCCGAAATTGCTGAAATTTTCTGCACAACACCAATTCTGTGTACGCTGCGGGCAGATTTCAGTGCTCTTCAACGAGCCGAAATTGCTGAAATTTCCGTCACGCGATTGCGGGCGCGGCGTCGCTTGGGAATTTCAGTGCTCTTCAACGAGCCGAAATTGCTGAAATTGGAACCGACGCAATCCGCGCCGCTGCTGCAATTTCCGATTTCAGTGCTCTTCAACGAGCCGAAATTGCTGAAATTCCGTTGACTGCACTGCGCTCCACGCCGTCTGCGCCGAATTTCAGTGCTCTTCAACGAGCCGAAATTGCTGAAATATTTCGCGTGCGCGTCGGAACGGATGTCGATGTCGGATTTCAGTGCTCTTCAACGAGCCGAAATTGCTGAAATTCCCGACCTCCGCTCCCTGCCCCACCCGTGTCCCAGATCCCGATACCTGCACGTCGTCGCTCCTGAGCCTTCCTGGTGTTTCATCTCAACACTCGTATCTTAGCATGGACGGGCGCGTTTCGCAACTCGATTTTTGCGCCAGAACCGCGTCAAGTTGCGAAACACGCCGCTTCCCTTTCCAATCAGCAAAACGTTGCAAAAACGGTTGACACCCCGATCAGACGCGCCGCTGTTTTGACCCTATGTTGGACGGGTTGCGAGAACGACGCCGATAATGCCCCAGAATCGGGGATCGGGCGTCGAACGCATGTGCCATCACACCACGTCGTTGCAGAACCGGCGAAATTCACAG
>Ga0308406_1000956_pt1 | contig 11925 bp, 10 predicted proteins | sample HotsprSampleMSe1_FD_203474 | JGI IMG/M metagenome (GOLD analysis project Ga0308406, IMG submission 203474) | Hot spring phototrophic mat microbial communities from Mushroom Spring, Yellowstone National Park, Wyoming, United States - 20060911_MSe1 ...
GCGGCGTGGTGCGGGATGCCGGATGCGTCAGGCACGGTCCGCCTCCCCGGCGAGACGGGCGCGAACAAGGCGATGGAGCCGGAACAGCTGCGCCGCCTGCTGCCAGGTGATCCGCTCGTATCCCCGGCACGCCATATGTTGAAGCCAATGCCAGCGGGCTTCGTCGTTGATGGTGTTGGAGTGCTCGGCGGCGAGGTCGCAGGCGCACTCCCAGGCGCGCCGCTGGATCGTCTGCGGCGGCGGGATCAGGTCGTTGAGCGGTGCCGGAAGTTGCCGCTCCGGCTCATACTCTGGTAGAACGCGATCAGCACGCATCGTCTGCGTTTCCTTGCTGACCGCGCGCTAGGTTTTGCGTGAGCGCGCCGCCCTATGCTGCTGGAAAGGCTTGGCTTCTACAGCCTTGCCAAGGTTGGGGTCGAGGGTTCGAATCCCTTCGCCGGCTCCAATTGCCGCGTATCCAACCCTTCTCCCGACCGGTGACCGGCGCCGAAAGCCGCAGGTTTCCCGCGCCGTTGCGCGCGGACCTTGAGACTGCGCAGGCGGAACGAGGGCCGTTTTCGCTCTCCGGACGGCGGATTCTCTCAGAACCTTGATACTGGGCCGATTTAGTCTACAAGCTTAACGCTTTGATCTGACAATGTATTCCGTTGGGATTACGACACCGAAGTTCGCATTTCGACCGCCCGAGCGGTCGCAGCGCGGTGCCGAAAGGTGGGCGACTCGCCCCCGAGCTCATCGCCCTATCCCGCTTCCGCGTGGCCCCTGGACCCTCCGCTCGTGCGCAGCGCTTCCCACAGCGCGCCGGGACCAAGCAGCATCGAGATCAAGCCCGCCTGAATCGCCTCCGAGTTCAGCGCCTGGCGGCTCATGCTGCCGTGTGCCTCCATCGTGGCGATGATCGCGTTCAGCAGCTCCTCCCGCAGATTCGGCGAGTTGCCGAACTGCTCGCGCGTGTTCGCCGCAGCCTGGGCACGCAGCGTGGCGCTCTCCATCATCTTGGACCGCAAGCTCTCAGCGAAGGCGACCCGGTCGCCATCCGTCAACTCCCCCTCGAAGAGATCGTTCAGCGCGCGGATGATCTCGCCAAGCCGCTGCTTCTGCCGATCCTGCACCTGGCCCGAGCCGACCTCGGTCGGCGGCTTCAGCCCCTCGGCGGGCTCGCCGCCGGCAAGCTTTAGCCGCTGCTGGCCGAGGTCGCGCATGCGGTGATGCGTCAGCCGCAGCGCCGAAAGATCCACCCCCTCCCGCTCCCGCCCATAGTCCAACAACGGCAGCAGCATCTTGCTGAACAGGTAGAGCTTCTCGAAGTCGGTGTTCCCGTAGTCGAACATCTGCCCGAGGAACTCGTACAGCCGCACATAGCTGCCGAGGTCGCGCTTGAAGAGCAGCAGCACCTCCATCTCGGCCTTGGCCGCCTCGCGCGCTTTCGTCCCGTCCGCCCCGGCCCTCGAGGCCTGCTGTGCCTGCCGGAAGCGGGTCAGCAGCCGGTTGCTCACCGGCCCGATGGCGGCGTCCAGATCCGCCGGCGTCGCCTTCGGGTTCACCGCCACCTTGGCGACGCGCTCGACCTCGAAGCGGTCGTAGAGGCCCATCGCATCGAGCTTGTTGCGGAGATCCAGCACCACATTGGGGTCGCTGACATCGGCAAGCTCGGCGGTGCTGTAGTATTGCCTGAAGGCGGCCAGGATCTCCTCGGGCTCGTTGACGAAGTCGACGATGTAGGTGGTGTCCTTCCCCGGATGGGCGCGGTTCAGGCGCGAGAGCGTCTGCACTGCCTGGATGCCGGCAAGGCGCTTGTCGACATACATGGCGCAGAGCAACGGCTGGTCGAAGCCGGTCTGGAACTTATTCGCCACGAGCAGCAGGCTGAACTCCGGTGTGGCGAAGGCCTCGCGGATGTCCCGCCCGCGCAAGCCAGGGTTCATGTTGGCCTCGGTGAAGGACTCGGAGCCCGTTTCCGGGTCACTGACCTCGCCGGAGAAGGCGACCAGCACTCCGATCGGGTAGCGCCGCTCGCGGATATAGGCCTCCATCGCCGTCTTCCAGCGCACGGCCTCCTTGCGGCTTGCCGTGACCACCATCGCCTTCGCCCGGCCGCCGAGCAGATGCGCGACATTCTGTCGGAAGTGCTCGACGACGATCCGCACCCTTGCCGCGATGTTGTAGGGATGCAGCCGCACCCAGCCTAGGATGCCCTTCTTCGCTTCGCTCGCATCCACCTCCCGCTCGTCGAGCTCGCGCCCCTCATGCGTTAGGCGGAAGGCCATGCGGTAAGAGGTATAGTTGCGCAGCACATCGAGGATGAACCCCTCCTCGATCGCCTGGCGCATGGAATAGACGTGGAAGGGCGCGGGCAGGTTGTCCTTGCCGGCGGGGCGCGAGGGGTCGGGGCGGCGGCCGAACAGCTCGAGCGTCTTGGCCTTCGGGGTCGCGGTGAAGGCGACGTAGCTGATACCGGCATCCTGCGCCGCGCGGGCCTTCATCTCCGCCGCCAGCAGGTCTTCCATATCCACCTCGCCGCCATCCTCAAGCGCGGCGATCTCCTCGGCCGAAAGCGTCGCCTTCAGCTTCGCCGCCGCCTGGCCTGTCTGGGAGGAATGCGCCTCATCCGCGATCACCGCGAAGCGCTTGCCCTGGGTGGCCGCGAGCCGCCGCACCTCAGCCAGCGCGAAGGGGAAGGTCTGGATGGTGCAGACGACGATCTTCTTGCCCTTGGCCAGCGCCTCAGCGAGTTCGCGGCTCTTGGAGGCCCCCTCGCCGGTGATGGTGGCCACGACTCCTTGCGTGCGCTCGAAGCCTTCCACCGCCTCCCGCAACTGCCGATCCAGAACGTTGCGATCGGAGACCACGAGCACCGTGTCGAACAGCTTGCGGTCCGCCGAATCGTGCAGGTCGGCGAGGAAATGCGCCGTCCAGGCGATGGAGTTGGTCTTGCCCGACCCCGCCGAGTGCTGGATCAGGTAGCGCCCGCCTGGGCCTTCCTGCAGCACCGCCGCGAGCAACTTCCGAGTGGCATCGAGCTGGTGGAAGCGCGGGAAGATCCAGCCCTGAAGGCGTTTCTTCTCGTCCTTCACCGGCACGAGATAGCGGCCGAGGATGTCGAGCCAGGAATGGCGCTCCCACACCTCCTCCCACAGATAGGCGGTGGGGGCGCCGTGCGGGTTGGGCGGATTGCCCGCGCCGCCGTCATGGCCGCGGTTGAAGGGGAGGAAGCGGCTGTCCGCGCCTTCAAGGCACGTGCACATCCGCACCTCGCTGTTGGAGACGGCGAAATGCACCAGCGCGCCGCCGGGAAAGGCGAGGATCGGCTCCGGCGTGTTCCGCCCCGGCAGCCTCGGCAGGCGGTCGAAGCGGTACTGATCCACCGCATCCTCGACGCGTTGGGTGTAGTCCGACTTGAGCTCGGCGGTGGCGACGGGGATACCGTTGAGGAACAGCACGAGGTCGAGGCTGTTCTCGTGATGCGGCGAGTAGCGGAGCTGGCGCACCACGCGCAGGCGGTTGGCGGCGTAGCGGGCGGCCAGCGCCTCGTTCATCGCCAGCGCCGGGCGGAATTGGGCGAGCTGGATCGGCCGGCGCAGCCCCACGACATCCAGGCCGTGGCGCAGCAGCTCCAGCGTGCCCTGCTTGTCGAGTGCCGCACGCAGCCGGTCAGCGAGCATGGTCGCCGCCGCCGGGCCGTGCGTCTTGGTGAGCGCCTGCCAAGCCTCGGGCTGGGTTTCCTGCACCCATGCGGTCAGGTCCTCCGTGAACAGGCCGCGGGCGCGGTCGTGGCGGGCGGCGGCGCCGGGGTCATACAGCCAGCCATGGGCAGAGAGATGCGCGCAGATCGCTTCTTCCAGCCGGGCTTCGCGGTGGAGGTCGGTCATGGCAGGGCCGCGATGCGCGGACGAAGCGCGGCATCCAGGCGGATCATGGCGTCGATCATGCGATCGTGGATCGCAGGCCACTCCGCCTCGGGCGAGCGATAGCCGCCTTCGATCTCCTGGTAGATCCGGCATTGGCGGACGCCTTCCTTCTCTTCCCAGACCAGAGGGGCACCGAACTCGGCCTCGATCGCGGCGCGGTCCTGCGACAGCCGGCGAAGCAAGTCCTTGCCATCGTCACGCTGGAACAGAACTTCAACCCGGGACTGGTGCCGTCCGACGACGTAATTGATGGTCACGCCAGTCTTGCCGATGGCGCCAAAGAGAATGCCGAGACCGACATGCGGCGTGCGGCCGGCATGAAGAGGCGTGCGTGTTCGCGCGCTCTCCATGAGCCCGGCGAAGAAGCGCTCCAGCAGCCGGCTGCGTTCGCCGCGCTCCTTCCTCTCCGCCGCTTGCTTGGCGCCGATCTGCGTCTGGAACTCCGCTGCTTCCGGCAGCGGGATCAGGGGCTGGATGTCGAGCAACAGCCGCCCATCGGGCATGCGGTGCGGCCGCAAGCGGATGCAGCGGATGTCGAGCCCATAGCGTTCGCGCAGCCAGAGGACGGTGGTGGTGATCTCCTTCCCGAAATCCGCGGCGGCGAGGATGATGCGCGTCTCCTGCGCGAAGGCTTCCTCGTCCGGTTCCGTCCAGCCGAGATGGGCGAGGATGGCGGCCTTGGCTGCGGCGGGATCGGGAGCGGCCGGGTTGCGGTAACGGGCAAGGGCCTGCGCCGCCTGCTCGAAGGTCATGGCCGAGACCATGGCGGCGTAGCGCAGCGCCTGCAGTTCCATGTGGCCGCCGCTCTCGTCGCGCTTGAGTTCGACGACGACGAGATTGGCGCTGCTGTCGAGGCAGAGCAGGTCGATGCGCCGGGAGCTGTCGGCCCAGTCGCCGAACTCCTCGTCGAGGACGAGCAGGCCTTCTTCCAGCGCCTCGATGTGGTGGGCGAGGAGGCGCTGCAGGTCTGCCCTCTCCTTCATCCCGAGGGTGGCGAAGCTGGTGGCGGGGATCGGCGTCAGCGTGCCGCTCGAGGCGTCATAGATCGGCATGGTGGGAGCTTGGCGTGCGGCGGAGTGGGCGGGGGGTCATGCGGCGGCGGCCTCCTCGGCGGGGACGAGGCCGCGGACGTCGATCTTGCCGGTGACGGCGGCGGAGATCAGCGCGGCGCGGCGTTCCTTGAGCAGCGCGATGGCGCGTTCGGCTTCGGAGGTGAGGGTATCGATCTTACCGCATTCGCGGTCGAGGAAGGCGGCGATGGCGCGCTGCTCGGCCGGAGGTGGGAGGGGGATGGGAAGGCGCGCGATCTCCGAGGCGTTGATGGCCGGATAACTCACGCCAACCGAACGTGCGATGATCTCCGAGATCAAATACTCGGAGTAGAACACATAGCTGAGGAACCTCGGGTGAACGCGCCGTGGCCGGAAAACCGCAAAGCCCGTGGACACTACCAGCGCGTCGCAATCCTCCGGCACGGTCGCGATCGCACGCAAATAGGTTCGCACAGTCGAGACAAGGACATCCCCGGGCCGCACGCGCCGCCTTGCGCGCGAAGGCGCATCTCCGAACGCCATCGCAGATCGGCGCGTGATGCCGCGATCCGCTTCGACGTCCGAGATTTCGACATACTCGATGATCTGATCGGGCGTTGTGTCCTCCGGCAGGACATCATCGTTGCAGGATGCGACAGACTTGACGAGCGCCACACCCCATCCCGCAGGCACCTGCCCCAGCCACGGCACGCCGGAGTCCTTCATCGGCGCGGAGGGGTCGAGGCCCTTGGTGACGGCGTGGGAGATGACGGCCTGGCGCTTCTCCTTCAGCAGCGCGATCAGCCGCTCCTGCTCGGCCACCAGCGCATCGATCTTGCCACATTCGCGGTCGAGGAAGGCGGCGATGGCACGCTGCTCGGCGGGGGGTGGGACCGCCACGACGAAATTGCGCACGAACTCATCGGGCACGCGCTTCTGGCCGCCCGCGCCATACATTGCTGCCGTCCCCGCGTTGCGGAAGTCCGGTCCCATGAACAGCCAGTTCAGATATGATGCCACCGCCCGGCCGGGCAGCGGGCGCACCACGATCAACTCCGTCGTGCCGAAGCCGATGCCGCCAAGCAGCCCCTCCGCCAGCGCGCCCTTCCCGTTCTCGAAGCAGGGCGTAATCTTCGCGATCAGCAGGTCGCCATCGCGGAAATAGGTGTAGCCCTGCTCCACCGCGCTCAGCGGGCGCGTTGCATCGAGCCGCAGTGATCCGTCGTCCCCGATGGCGTCCATCGGCAGGAAGCTGACCTCGGTCTCCGGCGGCAGGCTTCTGATCTCAGACTTGGAAGGGTTAAATTGCGCTATGAAGCGCAGCCGTGTAAGGTTCCAATGCGCAGGCACGCGCCCGAGCCACGGCACGCCGCTCTCCCGATAGGCCGGATAGGCAGGTAGGCTCATGCCGCCAGCCCCTCCAGCATCGCCTTGATGCGCGCCGTCACCTCCCTCAGTTCCGCATCGATCGCCTCCAGCGGCCGCGGCGGCTCGAAGACGTAGAAGAAGCGGTTGAAGGGGATCTCGTAGCCGATCCTCGTCTTCTCCTCGTCCACCCAGGCATCGGGGGCATGCGGCAGAACCTCGCGCGCCATGTAGTCGGCAATGTCCTGATCGAGCGGCACGCACTCGGTGTCGCGCAAGGCAGGGTCGGGCAGCGGCTTGCCCTTCTGCCTGCCCTTGGTGCCGAGCACGATGCGTCCCGCCTCGTCGCGCAACGGCCGCTCGACCGTGATCTGCCGATAGCCGAACACCTCGTTGCGCAGCAGGCGCGAGAGCGGGGCGACCTTGACGCGCCCGCCTTCCGGTGCGGGTGGCGGCGCCTCGCCCGCGCGCAGGATGACGCGGCTCGTCTTGCCTGCGGCGTCCGTGATCGTGGCGAGGTCAGCCTCCGCCGCATCCCCGAACAGGCGGGTGACCGCGGCGATGTCCTCCTCGCCCATCTCCTTGCGCTTGGAGCCGAGGCTGCGGCGCATTTTCTGCCAGAAGGCCGAGGCGTCGATCAGCTGGACGAGACCGCGCCGATGGGGCGGCTTGCGGTTGGTCAGGATCCAGACATAGGTCGCGATGCCGGTGTTGAAGAACATGTCGGTCGGCAGCGCGACGATCGCCTCCAACAGGTCGTTTTCCAGCACGTGGCGGCGGATCTCGCTCTCGCCTGAACCGGCGCCGCCGGTGAACAACGGCGAGCCATTGAGCACGATGCCGATGCGGCTGCCGCCCTCCTGCGCCGGGCGCATCTTCGAGAGCAGATGCAGCAGGAACAGCAGCGAGCCGTCCGAGATGCGCGGCAGGCCCGGGCCGAAGCGGCCGGCGAAGCCCTTTTGCTCGTGCTCGCGCCGGACCTCTTTCTCGACCTTCTTCCACTCCACGCCGAAGGGCGGGTTGGAGAGCATGTAGTCGAACTTCTGCGCGGGGTGCCCGTCGTCCGAGAGCGTGTTGCCGGGGACGATGTTGCGCACGTCCTGGCCCTTGATGAGCATGTCTGCCTTGCAGATGGCGTAGCTTTCGTCGTTCAGCTCCTGGCCGAACATGGTCAGCCGCGCAGCGGGGTTGTGCGCGAGCAGATGTTCGGCCGCGACCGAGAGCATGCCGCCGGTACCGGCGGTCGGGTCGTAGATGGTGCGCACCGCCGGGGTGCCGGGGGTGAGGATGTCGCTGTCCTCGATGAACAGCAGGTTCACCATCAGCTTGATGACGTCGCGCGGCGTGAAGTGCTCGCCGGCGGTCTCGTTGGAGATTTCCGCGAATTTGCGGATCAGCTCCTCGAAGACGAGGCCCATGTCGTGGTTGCTGACGGCGGCGGGGCTGAGGTCGAAGCCGATGAAGCGTTCCGTGACCTGGTAGAGCAGGCCGGCCTTCTGCAGCCGGTCGGTCTGCTCGGCGAAACGGAAGCGTTCGAAGATGTCGCGGACTGCGGGCGAGAAACCCTGGATGTAGGCGGCGAGGTTCTGGCCGATATGGTCCTGGTCTCCCATCAGGCGGGCGAGATCAAGCGAGCAGGTGTTGGCGAAAGGCACGCCGGTGATGCGAGCAAGAAAGGGCTCGGGATTGAGACCCTGCTTCTGGCACTCGGCGACCTTGGCCAGCACCTGCGCCTTGGTGGGCGCGAGCACGCAGTCGAGCCGCCGCAGCACGGTGAAGGGCAGAATGACGCGGCCGTACTCGGAGGGCTTGTAGTCGCCGCGCAGCAGATCGGCGACGGACCAGATCAGGGAGGAGAGGGACGCGTGACTCATGCAGCGGGCTCGATGTGGATCCTGGGGGCGCGCTGGCGGACGCAGGGGCGATTCAGCGAGCCGTGACTGTGCCCGGACATCTCGGGCCTGTCATCCGCGATGCGCGGGCGGGCGGAGAGTCGGCGCGTGGTCGCGAGACCCAGCCAGCACGGCCCGCTGCACCACCCACGCCACCGCAAACGGCTCCATGAGCCTCGGCAGCGTCATCCCCTCCGTCTTTTTCCCCTCGACGATCGCCTCGACGAGATCCGGCGCGAGCAGGGTGAGTTGCAGCAGCCGTCCGAGGTAGCCGCGGTCGAGCCTCTCCCCGGCCGCCAACTCGCCGATCGAGGCGTAGCGCCCCTCGTCGAGCATGCGCTGGTAGCGGAAGGCGCGGGCGAGCGCCTTGAGCAGCGCCGGATCGGCGTGTCGCGACCGAAGGTCCGGCGGATCGCCTTCGACAGCGCCTTCGCCCTGTTGATGATGAACAGCCGCGGCACCGACGGATCGAGCGCGCGCTGCACCAGGTCGTCGAGCAGCGCCTGCACCACCGCAGCATTCTCGGTCGCGCCCTCGACCAGGCCGAGCGGATGCTTCGTGCCCTCACCATCGATGCCCAGCGCGGCAACCAGCAGCAGATCCTCGGCCAGGTGGATGCCGTCGATCTGCACCGCCAGTAGGTCGAGCCCAGAGAGGTCCTCGGCCAGCCACGCTTCCAGGCGCTCCGCCGACAGCGCCACGAACCGCCGCGCCGCCGCCAACTTCGACACCCCCGAGCCTGGGCCCGCCGGCACATCGCCCTCCGGCAGCCGCACCGCCCGGCCGAAGCGGCGCGTGGTCACCCCGATCAGCATGAGATTGACGGCCCAGCGGCCAAGCCAGTCCTCGTCACTGCGGCTTCCCAACTCGGCAGCGCCAACGCCTCGCCACCGCGCGCTCGCACGCGCGGACGGGTCACAAGCACCTTGCCGCCGTAGAACCCGATCGGACCCGTCGTCCGACCCCAACGCTGCCCTCGGCGTCCACTGCCCCGGCCATGGCGCCGACCACACACCGCCGCCGCATCGGCTTCCATGAGCTGGCAGAGCGTCTCCACCCCCGCTGCCAGGCAGAGACGCTCGAAGCTCCCCGTCATCTCCTCCAACGCCGCCCCCAAGCCAGCGGATACGACAACCGGCGCTGTGCTCCGTCTCTTCATGGCGTTGCTTGCCTCTCGTGGATTCGACACCCCGAGCCTATCGGCTTAAGGCAGGCAACGCCGTCCCCATTTTCAACAGAGAACGGGACACCCCCCGCCCAGCAGGCAGGCACGTCAGACGATCAACGCGCCACGACGCAACGCAGCCAAGAGAAAACGCTTACGGGGCGGGGGGCAGCCGCGGGAGCGGAACGCGGCGATGCGTCATCGGCAAGAGCAGCAGCCCTTCGCCGCCAGCAACGAGCCTCCGGCGCTGCGACGCCGGCCGGAAGATCGGCAGGACCGAATCACCGTGTTGCCTTCTGGCCGCTGTCGACGTCCTCCAGCGCCGTGAGGATGGTGCCCGCCCGCCTCCGCCAGTCGTTCTCCGCCGCCTCTCGTGCCAGGAGGGCGCGATGCGTTGGATCGCCACGCAGCGCCAGCGCCCGATCCACCGCGGCGGCGAAACCGGATACATCGTTAGCGATCAGCGTTGCGGGTTGATGCCGAATGCATTCGGGCAGCGGCGTCGAGACCACGGGCAGTCCGAGCGCGAAGTATTCGTAGAGCTTCAGCGGCGAAGTCGCGACGGTGATGTCGTTCACCAGGAACGGCACCATCGCCGCATCGAACCACGCCGCCTGCAGCGGCAGCCGGTCGTAGGACACCGGTGGGACCAGGACGAGGTTCGCAGGCATCTCCCCAGCACGATGCCGCCATTCCCGCAGGGAGCCATCGTAGTCCGGGCCGATCAGCACGACGCTGACATCCGGGCGGGCGCGACCGCATGCACCAGGTCGTAGTCGAACCAGGAGGCGAGCGCGCCGAAGTAGCCCAGAATTGGCCTGCCGCGACCCACGACTTCCGCCATTTCCGGCACCAGCGCGGAGGTCGAGCGGTGCACCTGGAAGTGCGCTACATCTACCGCGTTTTGCGCCAGGACCAAGCCGCGATTGCGAAGCGGCGCCACCTCGTCGTACAGCACCTGCGCGGAGGCGACGACGAGCACGCTCTCGTCCCTCAGCAGCGCCGCGTGCGCTTCCAAATGGCCCGGCGGTATGTCGATCAGGCTGATCGCCGGATCGATATGGTCCATGTAATCGTAGATGAGACGCGGCGTCCAAGATTTGGCGCGGGCGACCAAGTTTGTGTCGACCCGGTTGTCGAGTGACATGAGCAGCAGGATGGGCCGCTCGTCCAGAAGGTGTTGCAGCATGTCGTCGGCGTCGGTCACGCAAAGGCGCGGGGCGGGAGAGCTGAAGCTGAGAAATAGGTCGTGCCCCGAACGAGGCGAGAGGTAGAACACCGGATGGCCCAGGCGCGCGAAGGCTAGCGCTAGGTGCTGCGGTCGCTGTCGGTAGGGGTGGGCGTAGTCCATCATTCAGGCTACCACGATCGGCGGCTTGCCGCCCGCTTCGCCGAGCATCCGCCTCACCTGCCTCGTAAGCGCCGGGTGCGTCGCCCGCCCGATCCGCGGCAGCACTAGGCGCGACAGCGCGATCTTCGCAATGGAACTAGGCCCCTCCCGGCACAGTAACTGCCACGCCGACCTGAGCCGCTTGGTACGTAAGGGGCTGTTGGAAAACTCACGATGGGGAGCACGAAACAGTCGAGACATGTACCAAGCTCGCTTTTCTGGACATTGGGTTGCACTATGCGGCACGCTTGAGAGTCTGTCTCGAAATGCGTGCGGAACAGGGGTTGGGTGTTCACGGCGGGTTGTGATTCCAACGGGTTGCCGATGCCGAGTTGGAACTCAGCCCATGTGGACCGCAACCACGCGGCGGCAGCATAGCCGCGCGGGCCTTCGCTACGCGAGTGACGTGACCGATGCCGAGTGGGGCATCCTGGAAGCCCTGCTCCCCCGACCCGCCTGTCGTGGCCGACGCTGGGCTTGGCCGCTGCGCGAGATCATCAACGCGATCTTCTATGTGCTGCGGGCGAGCTGTGCCTGGCGGTTGTTGCCAGACAGCTTCCCGCCGTGGCGGACGATGTATCGCTGGTTCGCCCGGCTGCGCGACGGCGGGGTATGGGAGGCCATGAACCATCACCTGGTGATGCTCGACCGCGAACGGTGCGGGCGGGAGGCCAGCCCGACGGCCGCGGTGATCGATAGCCAGAGCGTCAAGACTACCGAGAGCGGCGCTCCAGCGCCGGCGCCGCTGCCTGGAGGTGATCACCTCCACCTTCTCAAGAGTGTCAGTCATACGCACGGTCATACTCCTAACCCTTATGGGAATTGGAGACCGTGCCCGATCAATTCGGGGGCTGCTTCACTGCGCGACCGGCTCTCGTTTATGCGCTTCGCGGGGCTTTCGCTGCACGACGCGGTGCCCGATGCCAAGATGATCTGGCTCTACCGCGAGCAGCTGACGCGCGCGGGCGCCTTGGCGAGAGTGTTCGCTGAACCGGACCCGGTTCCTTGGACACTCGGTTGAGTTACGCGGCCATGGGCATGGCCGCGAGCTCGTGTTGGCGGCGTCGTGCGTGTGGGCTGAGGTGGCCGTTTTTCTCGATCAGCCATTGGGCGTTGTAGCGGGCGATGAAGGCTCGGACGGCGTCGCGGAGGTCTTCGAGGGTCTCGAAGACGC
>Ga0308406_1000966_pt1 | contig 11792 bp, 16 predicted proteins | sample HotsprSampleMSe1_FD_203474 | JGI IMG/M metagenome (GOLD analysis project Ga0308406, IMG submission 203474) | Hot spring phototrophic mat microbial communities from Mushroom Spring, Yellowstone National Park, Wyoming, United States - 20060911_MSe1 ...
GCCTGAATCTGTTAATATTGCTTTAGCATTTTTTTCTAATTTTAACATATCAAGATAGCCAACAGGGTCTATCACTTTAATGTTATCTTTTCCAATCAAATCATCTATTCCATAATAGTTTATCATTTTTCTTGTCCTTGCATGTATAGGAATACAACTACCTTATCCATATTGGAAAATGCAGTCAACATATTTTTATGCCTCTCATAATTATCCGTATTTTCAGATCTATGGATTTTGTCAAGATAATATTCATTTGGTTTTATATTTAACCTTTCTAAAATATTATTCTTCATATCGCTAATTTTAGAAAAATGTAATAAAGCATCAAACATCACATCACCAACAAGATAAACACCATTCGTAATTCCTTCGTTTTTTAAATTCTCTACTGCAGTTTGAGTAGGACAGAAAAGAATATCTGAAACATGGTCAGTCAAAACTCTGTTTATCTCCTCAGGCATTCTTTTGTTAAAGCTTCTTAAACCAGCCTCTACATGAGCTAATTTTATGTGTAATTTGGATGCTGCTAACGCACCAGCTAAAGTAGAGTTTGTATCTCCATAAACAATGACTAAATCCGGATTTTCTTTCAATATAACTTTTTCTATTTCAATTAACATTCTTCCAGTTTGCTCCCCATGATTACCAGAGCCTATGCCAAGATTGTAGTCTGGCTCAGGTATTTCAAGCTCTTTAAAAAATAAGTCATTCATGTTCTCATCATAATGCTGACCAGTATGAACTATAATCTCATTTACCCCATTTTCTCTTAGGATCTTTGATAATGGTGCAAGTTTTATAAACTGTGGTCTTGCTCCTACTACTGTTAAAATTTTCATTTATAACCTCTATCAAACGTGAGACGTGAGAGGTGAAACGTGATATGTGAGAGAAAAATTTTTAACGTCTCACTTCTTACGTCTTACTTCTCACTTCTTACGTTTCACGTCTCACGTTTCACGTCTCACTTTCACATACCGTATCAATCCAAGAAGTTTAGCCTTTAATCTCTCTAAATCATCAAAAATCTTTAAATCATGAATGTATCCAAGTTCTTTTGAAATTATTAACTGAGTTTCTAATTCAGCAATAGAGCCTAACGCAATATAAAGAAATTGAACAAATTCTTTTTTATTTTTTCTGGCTGCACCTTCTGCAATATTGCTTGGTATAGAAACACCCGAACGCCTAATTTGAGATGTCAAACCATACATTTCTTCCTTAGGAAAACTTGATGTTAAGTTATATATTACCTTAACTAACTCAATCCCATCTTTCCATACATCCAAATCTTTATGCGTCTTCATCTCTCCACCTCTCACGTCTCACTTTTCACATCTCACTTAGTTTCTCAATAACGTTATAAATAATCTTTTCATCGTACAATGGCTCAATAGGTAAACTCAAAACATTCTTAGCTGCATACTCGCTGTTTTGTAAGTTTCCATAAACCTTCATACCATTGTTTATAAACACCTTCATTTTATGAAGTGGATAAGGATAATAAACCATGGTTGATATGCCTTTTTGTTTAAGTCTTTCTTGAACCTCCTCTCGGTTTTTACCAGTTAATAAAATTGTGTATTGATGGAATACATAATAAGCTTTTTCTTTTTCAATCGGAGTTTTTAACCACTTTATTTCTTTTAAACCTTCTGTATATAATTTTGCTATCTTTCTTCTCTTCTCATTAAAATCATCTATGATATCAAATTTAGCTAAAATTATTGCAGCTTGAAGAGTATCAAGTCTTGCATTGTATCCTATATGGTCAACGTTATATTTATCTTTACCACCATGTTTTATAAGCATTCTAATTATTTCGGCAAGATCATCATCATTAGTAGAAACCATACCACCATCGCCAAATCCACCAAGATTCTTCGAAGGGAAAAAGCTAAAGCATCCTGTTGTTCCAATAGATCCAAGCTTTTTATTATTCCACATTCCACCAAATGCTTGTGCTACATCTTCAATTACAAAAAGATTATACTCTTTTGCTATTTGCATGATTTCATCCATATTAGCTGGATGACCATAAAGATGCACGGGTATAATTCCTACAACGTTTTTGCTTGTTTTTAAATATTCTTTTATTTTCTCTGTATTAATAGTGTAAGTATCTAAATCAATATCAATAAACACTGGTGTTGCACCAGCTCTTAAAATTGCATCTCCAGTTGCTGTAAATGTAAAAGGTGTTGTTATGATTTCATCAGTTTTATCAAAATACTCTTTGCCTTTTAATTTGATGGCTAATGCCCTTAGTGATAAAACCAAAGCATCTGTACCAGAAGAACACCCTATGCAATGCTTTACTCCAAGATATTTTGCAGCTTTCTCTTCAAGTTGTTTTACTTCAGAACCAAGAATAAAATTAGATTCTTTTATGACTTTATCCATATTTTTTTCTATTTTATGATAGATATACAAGGTTTCCCGAGTTAGGTCAAGCATACTGATTTTTTGGTTTTCAGTACTGTTTGAAATAAAAGAAATAAAATCTTTTGGATGAATTCCTTTATCTTTAAGAGCTTCTAAAAATTTTTCATCTCTTGTTAAGACATATAAATCAAAAGTTTCTCCCGTCAATCTTATCAGCTCATCTTCTATATCAAAGTCTGAATACCATTTGTCTATATCAATGTAAGATGGTGTTTTTAAAACACTAACATTATGAGTTTCTACAAATTTTTTTAAGATATCATTAACATTGATATTTGAATTTTTTAAACACTCCGAGAGAGTAATTTTTATATTGCTGAGTTGTGATGAAGATAGATAAATTGGTATTTTGTAATCTGATACATATTTTTCAATTTCAACAATATAAGGATTATCATTTGTTCTTGATAAAAGTAAATCCAAGATTACATTGCTATCCCATAGTATTTTATAATCCATATTTTTCCTTTAAACTTATTTCTAACATCTCATCATCAGAAAATTTAGAAATATTATCTTTACCATTGTAAATTTTATACAAAAAATCAATAAATTCTGTTTTTAAAGGTTCTTCATAAACTTCTACTGTTATTTCTTTTTTGTCTTTTAAGTGGTCAGTTAAGGGTATCAAAAAACCATCTTTAACTCTGATTGCTTTTAATTTCATAAAGCATCACCTCTTATATCTTTTCATTGATTGGATAAAAGTCTTTTTTGTTATAAAAAAAAATAGGTGATTCCTCAATTCATTCCTCCTAAACATTTATATAAATCATCATCAATATTATACCTAAATTCAAGCTCTTTTAGATAGTAGATAAAATTGTCCTTACTTACACCATGAAATTTTAGTAGCCTCTCCTTTGCATAACTCCAAAATCCTTCTATACCATTTATATACACTTTACCATTTGCAAACTTTACACTTTTATCTATTTTCCTAACACTTCATTCTTTTTTACATTTATAGCATTTGTAGAAGTTTCTTCTTATTCTACCAATGTTTTTGGCTTGACAGAAAGGACAACTGTCAAATGTTTTAAGTAAGCCTTTTTCTCTTAAAAATTCTTCTGCTTTTTCTTCTGATGACGCTATCTGTAGTAATTCTACTAAATTCATGTTTTAACTCTTATATTATTTTAGTATAGGTGGATTATTTTAAGTAATTAGCTTATTTTTCCATTCCTCAAATTTTCTCACCATCTCTTTCTCTACTGATAATGGCATTCTTTTATGTGGCTCTCCACTTTCGATCCCAAAAAATGGATTTACAGGTCTGTTAAGATATTCCTCAAAATTGCTCAACACATATATTTCGTTTTCGTAATGACGCCTAGCTAATGTCTCTAAATCATCAGTAATAAAAACTGGGGTCGGAATTACGGAAATTATTTCTCCACTATCAACTTCTTCATCTATGTAATGAAGAGTAACACCAAGGGGTTTCATTTCATAAATTGTCCACTTAAAAGCATCTAAACCTCTTACAGCTGGGAGAATCCCAGGATGGCAATTTATAATTTTCTTACCCCTTACAAAATCAGCTGATAAAATTCCAGCCCCAAGTATAATATATAAATCATATCCATTAGGAATTTCAGTATCCCTTTCCACAGGTCTATATTCAATTTGATAGGCTTTTGCGATGACCTCTGGAGCAACAGCTCTATGTTGCACAGGTCTATGCATTATGATAGTCTCCCTGTTTCGCCGTTGAATCCACGGTAAAGCGTAAATTTCAAATAAATGGGGGGGATACCTCTTTAAAAAGTTTAAAATGACTTGTTCCGTTTTCAGATGAGGATAATGATATGTTATAAGACCAATTTTCATTTTTCACCTACCTATATATTTTCTTTTAAAGGAACCAAACTTTCTGAAACAAGTTTATATTCACCGCCACACTGGGAACACTTAGCAAAGTTTTCTGTAAATTTTAATGTAACACCACATTTGCATACCCACCCGATTTGTTTAGCCGGAACTCCAGCAACAAGAGCATATGGTGGGACATCTTTTGTTACAACAGCCCCTGCTGCTACAAAAAAATGCTCTCCTATTGTCACACCACAAACAATTGTAGCATTATCTCCAATCGTTGTGACTTTTTTCACTAAAGTCCTTTTAAATTCACTTTTCCTCTCAATAAATGACCTCGGGTTTATCACATTTGTATATACCATTGATGGACCGCAAAACATATCATACTCCAACTCGACCCCATCGTATACACTAACATCATTCTGTATTTTTACTCTATCGCCAATTTTAACATTTGGTTCAATCATAACATTCTGACCTATTATGCAATTTTTGCCGATTTTACTCCCTTTTAGTATATGTGAAAAATGCCATATCTTTGTTCCACTACCTATTTCTACACCTTCATCAACACAAGAAGATGGGTGGATAAATACTTCCATCAGTTAACTCCTAACTTTTTTGCAAAATGGATGGTAATCACCTTTTAAGCCTATGGGTGTTGCATTCCTAATGTCAGAGACAATCACTATAGAATTTTTGGCATCGTCAAGTCCAAAACCACCATCATTTAAGATATCTTCGTACGATTTGGTATGTAATTCAGTAAAACCTTCGCTAAACTCAAACTCTTCACCATTTACAGTTATGCTTCTAAACGTTCTTTTCCCAAGTGCTTTAACATCATCTGGAATATAATCGTAATTTACAGACAAAAACCATCTTACCCTTGCATTTTTTAATTTTAAATATCCTGCATTAACATCTGGCTGTTTAATGTGAACTATACTTTCTTCAACTGGACCAAATATCCAAGATAACATATCAAAGAAATGTATTCCAATATTCGTAGCTAACCCACCACTTTTTTTCTCATTTCCTTTCCAGGATACAAAATACCATTTTCCTCTACTTGTTAGATAAACTAAATCAATATCGTAAATTTTCTTTGGGTTTTGTTGTATTTCTTTTTCTATTTTGTACTTCAGAGCTAAAATTGATTCATGAAGTCTTAATTGCAAAATTGTATAAACTTTTTTCCCGGTTTCTTGTTCTACTTTTTTAAGATGCTCTATTTCTTCTGGATTTAGAACTAATGGTTTTTCGCAAATCGCGTCAGCTCCATTTAATAATGCAAACTTTATATGTGGTTCGTGAAGATAGTTTGGTGTTGCAATGCTAATATAATCAATCTTTGTATTATTTTTATTAAATTCATTTATAAAATTATAAAATAATTCAAACTCTGTAAAGAAATATGCATTTGGAAAATAGCTATCTATTATTCCAATACCATCATAAGGATCGTATGCGGCTACTAATTCATTATTGGTTTCTTTAATGGCTTTCATATGTCTAGGAGCAATATAACCACTTGCTCCCATTAAAGCAAAATTTTTTTTGGTCAACTTTTACCTCCGAAACAGCAAACTTGGTTTAAGCTTTAATTACTTTTGGATGTTTTATTTTTATTAAATTTCTGGTATCAATAATAAGCTGTGCGTTTTCTAAAATAAAGTTCGGGTCATATACTGAATGATCTGTAACAATTACAACTACATCGTAAGAAGAAATATTTTCCCTTGTTAAATCTGTCGAATGCATTTTAAGATGATATTTTCTTAGTGGAGGGATTTCTGGTATATAAGGATCGTTGTAATCTACAATAGCCCCTTTGTCTTGAAAAATTGTAATGATTTTTAATGCAGGTGATTCTCTCATATCATCAACATCTTTTTTATAAGCTACTCCTAAGATTAAAATTTTCGCGTTTTTAAAGGACTTACCAACAGAGTTAAGTGCTTCCATAGTTCTTAAATAAACATAATAGGGCATGTTATCGTTTATTTCTCCCGCTAATTCTATAAATCTCGTATGGAATTCGTATTCTTTGGCTTTCCATGTTAAATAGAATGGGTCTACTGGAATACAATGCCCCCCTAAACCTGGTCCTGGATAAAATGCTTGAAAACCAAATGGTTTTGTCTTTGCAGCTTCTATGACTTCCCATATATCAATACCCATTCTATCAAAAAGAAGTTTTAGTTCATTCACTAAGGCAATGTTTACTGCGCGATAGATATTTTCTAATAATTTTGCAGCCTCGGCAACTTTTGTAGAAGAAACTGGAACTACTCTGTTTGTAATATTGCTATAAAGAGAAGAAGTTAAATCTAAGCAATTTTTGGTAAAACCACCAACGATTTTAGGTATAATAGAGATGTTAAAATCTTGATTACCAGGATCTTCTCTCTCTGGTGAAAAAGCAAGGTAAAAATCTTCTCCAGCTTTAAGACCAGATTTTTCTAAGATAGCCTTCAAATCTTCATCAGTAGTACCCGGGTATGTAGTTGATTCAAGGACAACAAGTTGTCCTTTTCTTAAATATTTTGCTATTGTTTCACCAGTATTAAATACATAGGTCATATCTGGCTCGTGGTATTTGTTTAACGGTGTTGGAACGCAGATGATTATCGCATCAACTTCTGATAGTTTTGAGAAATCAGATGTTGGATAAAAATTTTGAGAAATTCTTTTTATATTTGAACTGTCTATGTGTTTTATATAACTTTCTCCAGCTTTGAGCTTTTCAATTTTATTTTCATCTATATCAAACCCATAAACTTTAAAGCCAACTTCGCAAAATCGTATTACTAAGGGAAGACCTACATATCCCATTCCAATAATGCCAATTTTCGCGGTTTTTTCAAGAATCTTTTGTTTTAAAATGTGATGATTCATACATTTTCTCTTTTTCTATTTTGTATTGCATCTTTGAGCAGTGCGATAAAAATCCCTAAAAATAAACCACCAATAAAACCGATAGCAGTATAGATTAATGGTTTTGGTATTATGGGATCTGGTGGTAATAGAATTTCGCTTGTAGGAAGGATCCAATTTGGGTTTTTTAACCATTTTTCGATTTCTTCTTTTTCGGTTAATAAATCGACGACTTTTGCTATATCATAATAATACATAAGCTGATTTTTTGAATTTATTATCTCTAAGAAGATTAAAATTGCTTTGTTAATCGAATTTTGTCTAAAGTTTAAATTTTGTGATACTTCTTCGCGTTTTTTGGATAATAATTCGTTGTTAATTATATTTATTGCAGTTTCTAACTCTTTTTTTGCGTTTTCGGAAGATTTAGATTCAATTTCTATTTTTACAATACCAGTATTTTTAATAGGTTTAATTTTAATGTTTTTTAATTCTGGGGAAGATTTAATGAGTTCTTCAATCTCAGAAATATTGATATATTTAGGTTCGAAGAATACTTCTGCTTTATATGGTTTGTGAAATATTAAAGATATGATGATTGCTAATATTGTGGAAATTGCTGTTATCCCAATAATAAGCTTTTTTTGTTTATTAAGCTTATCGAACAAATCGAATAAGTCAATTTCGTCTTCGTAAATTTCGTTTTCTTTCATAATTTCTTTCATAATAATCCAAAAAATTATTTTAGTAAATCATGTCAATCAAAAGTATTTATAAGAGTTTGGTGATTTCCGCATTGAATTTTTATAAATTAAATAAAAAATCATCAAGATGTATTTTTTTTATGATAGATTTTGCACAAATAGAGATATAAGTTTATATGAAACAAGATAGCTACACCACACAAAAACTTTATCCTGTTTGTTTGAATTTAGAACTACGCCACAACGTTTTTTTAAGAGAAATTACTCATATGCATTTTGATGGTAATTATGATCTCGCAATTTATTCTCTTTTGAATAAATATCTAAGTCATCTTTACGAAATAAGAATCAGCCCCTACAAAAAAACAGAGACGGCAACCTACCAGCCAAAAACGAAACAGTATAGAAGATGGACAATCAAAATGAATCCAGTACTTTGGAGTAAATTATTCGAAATGCGACATTTTATAGGTTATTCTATTAGTGGATTAATAAGAATTCTAATAGAGTGGGAGATGCAATCCTACGGATACGACATAATTCCCTGGATTGCTCTACCTATTATACAACAACAAAATGGTACAGGCAACATTCAAATACATTCACCTGAACCAATGTTAAATAATTATTTTTATAAAAAACAAGGATTTTATATGGCAAGAGAAATTATTGCTAGTTTTGAGGATCAATTTTATTGAAGTTATTAAAAATTTATAAAAATATTATACTATATCTCATTATTTCTTGTTTTTCTTTACTTTCTCTTTTTTCTTATCGATAGAGCATTTTTATTTTCGTATTATAAAATTTCTTTACAATGTAATTATAAAAATCAAACTTATTTTATGCAAGAGGTTTTTATTTTGGGGTCGGGAAATGCTTTTAACATCGATAAAAGAGGGCATACTTCTTTTTTGCTCGATAAAAAATTTCTTATTGATTGTGGTGCTACTACGTTATACAAGATTCAGGAATTCAACATCGATTTGACTTCTTTAAAATATGTTTTGATTACGCATTTTCATGGTGATCATTTTGCGGGATTGCCTTTTGTTCTGATTTATTTAAAATACATTCTCCATCGAAGTGAACCTATAAAAATTGTTGGGCCGATAGGCCTTAAAGAAAATTACCAACAATTGATGAATTTAACTTATCCCGATATGGAATTTCCTTTTCTGGTACAATTACAAGAATTACAAAAACAAGAAGTAATCTTTTTAGAAAACTATCAAATTAAAGCATATCCTATTACGCATAAAACCGAAAGCATTGGTTATCGAATCGAGGATGCTCAACATTCCTTTGCTTTTACAGGCGATACTATCCTAAACGAAGAGGTGTTTACTCTTATGGAAGGAGTCGATGTTGGAATTGTAGAACTAAGCTTATGGGATAATCCCGATAATAAAGTGATGCATGTATCCTTAGAAGAATTGATTCATCTTCGCGAAAAAATTCATGCAAAACGGTTATATTTTAACCATATTACAGATTCTTTAACAAAAGAAGTTTTAAAGCTTTCTAAAAATTATCCAGGTTTTGGAATACCTTTATCCGACGGCACAAAGATTTATTTTTAAAAAATTAAATTAATTTAAAATCATTATTTATAATATTTTTATAATAAATTTCATATTCTTCTGGCCTTACCAAATGAATCTCAAAAGGAGAAAAAGGATCAATTTGTTTTTTGATGAGTGTTCTGATAATTCGATTTTCTTCCCAATTCGAAGATAAGTTTTCCGAAATAATCATTACATCGATATCACTATTAGGAGTATGTTCATTCCTTACAATAGAACCAAAAACCATCACCTGAATATTTTTTCCTAGTAGCTCCTCTGCAATTTCTTTGATTTTTTTTGAATATTCTAAGTAATTTAGAAAATACTTCTGTTTTTCTTGTTGGATCTTTTTATACACCAAAATCCAATGGTTCATTCATCCTTTCCTCTAAAAATTTTATAAAATTTTTATAATTATCAATCAATTTTTCTACTAAGTTTTTGCTAAATTCTTTCGGAAAATATCTACTTGTAAAATAAGCATCCGAAAGATCATCAAAAAATAATTCATTTTCTATCAAATAATCATGAATTTCTTTCGATTCGTAAGCCTCACTCAACATTTTGATAAGTTGAACCAAGTAATGGGTTTTAGGCCATTCTCCCATTTTTTTTGCAAGAAAATATTTTACTAAAAGCTGACACGATTGTTCCATGTTAAAAGCAGCTAAATCATAATCTCCCTTCTCGAAAAGATAGATTGCATTATGATAGAATTTTTTGCTTTTTTCTTTTAAAAATAGCATTCAAATTCTAGCTTTTCTTAATCTTTTAAAAGAGTAAATTCTTTTTTCCTGATTTTATTCTTTATAATTGATTCAATTCAAACTTATGGTTCTTCTATATTTTAGACAATTTCTATTTGACATTTTTATGTTCTTTAAAAAATAGCAGTATGAAAATTGATAACAAGGTTGTCTTAATTACGGGAGCATCTTCTGGCATAGGAGAAGCTCTGGTAAAAGAATTTGCTCAACATCATTGTCATTTGATTTTGGTTAGCCGAAATCAAGAAAAATTAAAACAGATCATGCAAGAGATTTCTTATCCCTCAAATCAATTTTTGATTGTGCCTTTCGATTTAACAAAATATAAAGAGTTGCCCACTTTGGTTCAGAAGATTGTTCAAAAATATCCAAAGATTGATGTAATCATCAACAACGCAGGGGTAACACAACGCTCTCTTGCCAAAGAGACTACCATAGAAACAACAGAAAAGTTATTTGCCTTGGATTTTTTTTCGCCCATTTATTTAACTCAACTTCTTTTACCTTATTTGAACGAACCAGCAAATATTACCGTCATTTCTAGTGTTGCGGGAAAGTTGGGTTCACCTTATCGCTCTACTTATGCTGCGGCAAAACATGCTTTACATGGGTATTTTGATTCTTTAAGAGCAGAGTTGCACAAAGAAAATAAAAAAATTCAGGTATTGATTGTATGTCCTGGTTTTGTTAAAACCAATATTTCCCTCAATGCCCTCAAAGGAGATGGTTCTACTCACAACCAATTGGACGAAGGAATCCAAAAAGGTTTAGATCCTCAATACGTAGCAAAAAAAATCCTTGATGCTATCCAACACGAAAAAGAGGAAATATTAGTTGCAGGTTTTAAAGAATCTTTTGCTGTATTTTTAAAACGATTTTTCCCAAAAGTTTTATCTAAAATATTAGTAAAAGCAAAGGTAACTTGATCATTGTTTTAAATCCAAAAGTAATCCGCGAATTTCTTTTAAATTTCTGAGTATTTCGAAGGCGGTATTCTTTTTGGATTGGATGGCTAACATCATTTTATGGAGTTTATCATCGATTACTTTAACATAGGACAAAATTACTTCTTTTCCCGAGCTTGTTCTTCGTTTTATTGATTCTATCTTCATATTTCGTTTTACCAAAATTTCTGCAATATTTTTCACTATTTGTTTGTATTTTTCTAAATGTTCTTCTGTTGGATTTTCGATGAGTTGTTTTTCTACATCAGGTAATTCTTTCCATAACCGATTTAGCTCTGGTTCTTTTTTTTCTGGTATCAATTCTTCGATAAGTTCATCGAAGGTTTTAATTTCTTTTTTAGAAGAGATTTTTTCTTTTTCTTTCGTCTTTTTAACAGCAGAATTGTTTAAAAGAGGAGCTAATTTCGCTTCGCTATGGGTAGTATTGAAATTCGATGGATTGATGACTTTCATACTAAAATCACTATCGGAATTTTTTGGATTTATTGTCGACTTTTTTAAGATTTTTTATATATTGAAAGCGAGATATTTTTTAATTGACATTAGAACTAGAATTTCGGTTTAAGTTTAAATATTTGATTTTAAAAAAGGAATCCTATGCCAGATATAAATAATCCTCTAATTGTTCAGTCCGATAGA
>Ga0308406_1000968_pt1 | contig 11775 bp, 14 predicted proteins | sample HotsprSampleMSe1_FD_203474 | JGI IMG/M metagenome (GOLD analysis project Ga0308406, IMG submission 203474) | Hot spring phototrophic mat microbial communities from Mushroom Spring, Yellowstone National Park, Wyoming, United States - 20060911_MSe1 ...
CCTTTATCGTAGTGTTTTAGCCAGGGTTTCATCAAAGTCACACTCCAGCCTTGCGATCTTGTTTTGTTCAAGTCTAGCAAAACCTATACTTAGTTCAAGATGTAACTAAAAAATGCCGTTCCAGCCAAACTTTGCTCTGGATAGCTGATGCGTAGGCCATGCACAATAGTTCTCGGTCTGTTTGGGCGAGGTTTTGTTGGGTTGGGGCCAGTGGTCTTTGCGACCGCCTTGTATTGTTGACGGGTTGTTCTGATGATGCTTGACTGTATGGCATGGATCTTCGAAAAGCCATCGCTGAAATCACCCCTAGCCTGCTTGAGATGCGCCGGGACTTCCACCGCCATCCCGAGCTTGCTTTTCAAGAGGTGCAAACCAGCGCAAAGCTGGCTGATTTTTTGCAGGGGCTGGGCCTCGAGGTTACTCGAGGGGTAGCAAAGACTGGCGTGGTGGCACGGCTTAGGGGTGCGAGAGCGGGTAAAACCATTCTCGTAAGGGCCGACATGGATGCTCTGCCAATACAGGAGGCCTCTGGGCTGGAGTATAGCTCTCAGATACCCGGGGTGATGCACGCCTGCGGCCACGACGGCCATGCCGCAATTGCCGCCCACGTGGCAGCCGTGCTGCTCCCCTTTAGAGATCAGATCGCAGGTGAGGTGCGTTTTGTCTTCCACCGGCTGAGGAAATCGTTTCTGGGGCTAAACCTATGGTGGAGGCAGGCGTGCTGGAGGGGGTGGACGCGGTGGTGGGGTTGCACCTCTATAGCCTGATGCCGGCAGGCAGGGTGGGGGTGCGGGCGGGGCCCTCCATGGCTGCTGCCGACGCCTTCACCATTAAGCTGACCGGTAAAGGGGCCCATGCGGCTATGCCCCACGAGGGTGTAGATACCGTGCTGATGGCCGCGCAACTCATCGTGGCGCTGCAAAGCCTGGTTAGCCGTGAGACGGACCCTCTCCAAAGTGCCGTAATTACCATCGCTACCGTTACCGCAGGTGAAGGAGCCCACAACATCATTCCCGAAACGGCCACGCTCAAAGGTACCCTGCGTACCTTTGATGCTGTCTTGCGGGAACGGCTCATGCGGCGTATAAGCGAGCTATCAGAGGGGATAGCAGCGGCCATGGGGGGGCGTGCTTCAGTGGCCTGGCTGCCCGGCTCACTAGCAGTGGTCAACGACCCAAAGATGGTGGAGCGCTTCCGGCGGGTGGCCTGCCAGGTGTTGGGGGAGGACGCAGTGCTGGAAGTGCCGCCGGTGATGGGCGGCGACGATATCGCTGAGTTTTTATGCCGCCGTCCGGGTGTGTACTTTTGGCTTGGGGCAGGCACCCAGGTCACGCTAAAAACCGCCCCCACCATCATCCCGCCTTCTGGATAGACGATGCGCGCGCACTGCCGCTGGGGGTAGAACTCATCGCTTGCACAGTGCTGGATTTTTTGGCTTAGTTGGCAATCCGGCGCTAAGCTGCCTTAAGGAGCGCCCAGGCCAGCAGCAGACCGCGGGCGCTCCAGGCCAGGGTGCGTACCCAGTTGGTGCCAACCAACAGCGCATGGGCCTGTGGGTCGAACCCTGCTGCTAGCTTTGCGTGGAGCGGCACCGATACAAAGGCAGTTTTGATCCAGACTACACAAAGAAGGGCCAGTCCCAGCCAACCCACCCAGATTGGCAGACTAGGGGGCCATAGTGCCAGCAGTGCTATGGCGGTCAGCAGTTCCAGCAGCATCAGAGGGCCCACCACCAGGGTGATTAGGTTGGCGTGGGCTGCTACGTAACCCACGAACTCGGTCTGTCCAACCTTGGCGAAAAGAGGATAGTGAACCACCTGCACCATCCATATCAGGCCCACCAGGAACCACGTTGCGAAGCAGTGCAGGACCAAAAGTGTCATGCTCGAGCTGTTGCACACACAATAGTTTTGACCGTTGCTCAGCTGTCGAGTGTGTTTAAGACTGGCTTGCGGAAGATGGAACTTGTGCCCTTGCTATTCCGCTCCAAAGCCGTTGGCTTTCAGCCAGCGCGCGTAAGCTAAGGCCAAGTTACTGCTACATCACCCAGAAGGCCGTCCGGGCCCTGCTGCCAGGGTGGATATTGGCGCGCCCGGAAGGATTCGAACCCTCGACCTACCGCTTAGAAGGCGGCTGCTCTATCCACTGAGCTACGGGCGCACGTAGACCTACTTTAGATCGGCATCGGGGATTTATCACGCTAGTTTTAGCGCCTAACGTTATCTTTGGAGCGGGAGACGGGATTCGAACCCGCGACATTCAGCTTGGAAGGCTGACGCTCTGCCAACTGAGCTACTCCCGCATGCGGCAAGCCCTGGTGGGTGCCTGGTCGGGGAGACTGGATTCGAACCAGCGACCCTCTGCTCCCAAAGCAGATGCGCTACCAGACTGCGCTACTCCCCGGGTGTGCGCCTGACCTTACTGCCAGGTCGCAAGGATAAAGATAGCATGCCAAGGCAAACCCGGTCAAACTCATAACCGGCTTGTAGATCATCCTGCCCCTAATCGGTTCGATGCTATTTTCTTTGACCCCTCTGGCGGGTCTCACGCTACAGGGAAGAGCAGCCATCGAGGCGAGGGGGAAGCGCCTACGAGGTGATGAGGGTTTGGTTTTGGCTATATTGACAGAAGCTGTCTTTGTGGCTATATTTGTATTTTGCTTGGGCTGTTAGCTCAATCGGTAGAGCAACTGACTCTTAATCAGTGGGTTGCAGGTTCGACTCCTGCACAGCCCACCAACCCTAAACCCGAACCGTCCCTGGTCTTCCACCGGGAATGGCAAATAGCCTGAGCCCGACCCGTTGGCAGCGCCCCGTTTCACTGCAGGTAACTGCCTCGCGCGGGTTTTCGTGGTATTAGATGCCCTAGGTGTGCTCCGTGGTACCTCTGGCCCGCAGGGATCACTGGAGTATGGCGATGTTGAGCTGCCTCAAAGGCAGTAGGCCCGATCCTGCAATAGCCGATCTTTCGCTTTGCTTTGCCCCGACAAAGAGATTCTAGGCGCGCGGCTTGGCCTGCACCTTCCAGGGCACGGCTGTCGTCAATCCTGCCGCACCTCACTTTTGTGAAGCGTTACGGTACCGCCTTCCTCGGTAACTAGCTCTACAGTTCCGGCTAGGGGATTGAGCTTGGTGACCTTACCACAGATACCCTGGAGGCTGCAGACTTTACTATTTTTGCGGGGCAGTTCGGCCAGTAGCTCCTGGTACTGCTCGTGTTCGTATTGTAAGCAGCAGAGCAGGCGACCACAGGGGCCTGAGATTTTTTCAGGCGATAGCGGCAGCTGTTGGTCACGGGCCATTTTGATGGAGACTTGGGCGAAATCCTGAAGCCATTTCGAGCAACACGATTCCATGCCGCAGGCCCCCAGGGTGCCTAAATAGGCGGTTTGGTCGCGGGGCCCTGTTGCTACGAACTCCACTCGAGCCCTGGCCAATTTGTTGAGTTCACCGACCCAGCGCCGCAGGTCAATGCGCTCCTCAGCCGCGTACTGTACCGAGATGTGATTTCCGTCTAGGGTGAAGGTGCAGCCCAGAAGCTTGGCCCTAACCCCTTCCCGGCGCAGGCGCGCTTTGAGCCACCAGAAGACCTCATCGGCTCGCTGTTTCAGCCTGCTGTGCTGTTCCAGGTCTGCCGGGGTGGCCAGGCGCAAAATCTCACCCTCGGCGCGCCCCGTGCGAGGTTCGGTGCGCACTTTGGCCAACTCGAGCCCGCGTGCGGTCTTCACCACCACCCAGCTGTTCAAGGGTGGAGCTTGGTTGCTAAAACGGTAATCGTAAATTTTGGGGCCGTGCGCAAACCGCACGCCTACACATTGCATAGCAAACCTCCATAGAAGGGCCTTGGGAGCAAAAAACGGCCCGTAAACCACAGTTCTTATGGATTGCAAAGCGCCAGCAATCCACCTTTAGCCTAAGGCAGGATGCGCTGAGAAATCCAGAGCTGGGAGAGCCTAAGGGCCAACCAGGTTTGGATCAGGTCTTCGCCTACGTAGGCTGCGTGGGCCTCTTGCGCGCGTGCGAGGACCTCGAGGGCTGCTTGGTAGGCGGGTTCCTCGACCGAGAAAAGCTGCCCCAGACGTCGCCCCAGGTAGGGGAGGGCTTCCTCTACTTCGCTGAGCAACCGCAGGGCCTCGAGGGTTTGGGCAGGGCCCTTGGGCAGCGCCTCCAGCAGGCCCTGGGTGCGACTGACTATCCGGTTGAACTCGGCGGGGTGCTCTAAAGCCCATCGAACGCGGCCAGGGGCACCCTGAGCGAAAGCCAGTACTTCGGGATCGGTGGTTAGGGTTTGCAAAAGAGCCTCAGATACTGGCGTGAAGCCCACCTCGAGGCTTCGGCTCACCAGGGTGGGCAGCACCAGCTCTCGACTGGGAGCGATCAGGATGATGCGGGCATAGGAGGGAGGTTCTTCCAGAACCTTCAGCAGCGCGTTTGCAGCAGCTTCCCCCAGGAAGTGGGCGCTGTCTATCACTGCCACTTTGGTGTTGAAGCGGGGATAGGTGGAAATCCAGTCCAGTAGACTTTGCTCCTCGCTGCCCTCGCGCGGGACGATCTGTTCAAGACGAATCTGTGCCAGGCGGGCTTTGCGGCCTGATTTGGTCTCCTGTTCAGGAGCAACTTCCAGGTAGTTGGGGTGCGGTTCTAGGCGGCACGAAGTGCAACGGCCACAGGGGGGGAAGCCCCGCTCGCAGTTGAGGCCCGCCGTGAACCAGCGGGCTACCTGCCGACGCCCTACGCCTTCCGGCCCGGTGAACAAAAGAGTCTGCGCCTGTAGCTTGGGCAAAAGCTCGAGGATGGCTTGGTGTCCAAGAATCTGCATGGCGTTCTACCGTTACTTGCCCAGCACCAGTCGCTCGTAGAGCCACATAGGAAAATGCTCGCGGTGAAGCCGGTCCAGCACACGCTCGAGATTGTACTTGGCACGGTAAAACTCCACAGTGTCTTCTTTGGGGTCCCAGATGGCGTAAGCGGCGCCAACCACGCCGTCTCGAGGTTGGCCGATAGAGCCTGGGTTTACAATGGCGCGGGCCTTAGGAGCGACGATGAGCTCACCTCCGTGGGCGTAGCGGTTGTAGCGTACCCAACGCCCCGCCGCTCCCTCGGAGGTGTTGCGGCCTGCAGGGGCGTCTAATGACAAATAACTTCCAGCCAGATGGGTGTGCCCGTGAAAGATCCAGCGGTAACTGACTTTCTCGAAAACATCCCGGGCCTGCTCGACCTCTTCCAGATAGGCTAGAGGGTTTAGGGGGCTGCCGTGTACCAGGAGGGCCCCCTCCACTTCGGTGGTCCAGGGCAGTCTGGATAGGTACTCACGGTTTTCAGGGCTGATGCGCTCGGCCTGCCAGGCGAGAATTTCTAACACCGGACCCTCGATCTGCATAGACTGGATGTCCAGTAGCCAGATGTCGTGGTTGCCCATTACCCCCGTAGCATTTACCGAGCGCAGCCAGTCTAATACCCGGTCAGCGTCGGGGTAGTAACCCACCGCATCGCCCAGGAAGAGTACCTGGTCGTAGTCACGGGCTTCCCTGAGGACCGCCTCGAGGGCAGGCCAGTTGCCGTGTATGTCGGAGACGATTAGATAGCGCACAGCCTTACCATCATAACCCGGGTAATACGAAGCCAGGTATGGACCCCGCCAGAAGCGTTTCGTTTGAGGGGAGATCGAGGCAGGAGGGTCTCTCGATCCCTTGCGGCCCGCGCTTTAGGCGGGCCAGAAAGCTGATGAGTGGCCGCAGGGGCTGCAGCGGCTCGAGGTGGCGCTTCGGCCTGGGTTTGGCACGGGTTCTGTGTCCCTGGGGGAAGTTGCGGCGCCTCTGCCCGCTGTTATGCGCCACGCTAAATGTCACCAGTGGAAGAAGCGGAATGAGGCGGAATGAGGCGGAAAAATACCGTATGGGACTGCAAAAAAGTGATATCGAGGTGGAAGCGCCTGAAAACTGGGGCGCGCCACGCTAAATGTCACTAACGCCCATTTTGCGCCACGCTAAATGTCAAAACGAAACGCGCTATTTTTCACTATGTGAGGATTATGAAAGCAATGAGTACAATAAATTTAGCAAGAAACAGAAATGAGAGTCACTAATACAAAAATAAAAAATCCAACGAAGCAGCCCGACACACTAGAATAATGCGATAAGTGAGGCAAAAATAGATAAAATAGCATTGCGTGTACTAAGTATATAATGTAGTGCTAGCCACTCCGCCATTTTGTACTAAGTCAAGAAAATCTCTCATAAAGTCACTCCGCCAAAATAGACTAAGTCAAATAAAACCAAATGGCGGAGTGGAAAAAACAACGTCCAGCAGCCTAAAAAGTTATAACCGTCTTACTTAAAACGCCACTCCGCCATGACGGAGTGGGTGAAACATACAAAAATAAGCTAAAAAACCTGTGTGCAACAGATAAAAATCGTGAAACATAATTTTCCACTCCGCCAAAAGTGAGTAATGCTACATTGGCGGAGTGGGTGAGACATCAAAAAGCTGCTGTTTTTGCGATAACAAAAACACCACGGCGTGAAACATGTTGTGTAAAAGTGACCAAAGCCACAGTGCAACAGCGCTTTCATAAAAAGTCGCAAAATATCATGAGACTCTAATATGAGAGAGGGCAATTATGAGAGAAAAAGATTAAGATTTTGACCCCCACCCGGGTCAGGGTGGGGGTTTGAGGTAGCGCTTCTCGAGCCACAGCGCCCGGCGCACCTGGCTGCGCAGCTCGTCTATGTCCTGGCTGGCCGGCTGGCGCAGCCAGTATTCGACCAGGGCGGCGTACTGCTCGAGGGGACTCGGGGCCTCATCTACGATCAGCCCCTGATCGGAAAACCCAGCTTCTCCATGACGGCCTCGACCACCTCGGTGGCGTAGCCCGGCTTGTCGGAAAGCAGGGCCTCCCACTCGGCCCGCTGCGCGGGCTCGATGATGGCCAGGGTAAAAAGCGCGGTGGCCTGGGTGGGGCTTTTGCGGGCGCGGGCCACCAGGGCGTCGATCTGGGCGGTGGTGGGTTTCTGGAAGGCGAACCTCCTGCCCTCCGGGGTCTCAAAAACGTGATAGGCGTTGGATTTGTCGGCCATTTATCTCACTCCACCAGTGCGTCCTGGTCGTTGGACTTCAGGCTCAGGTACTGGAAGCTCAGGGTAACGGTCAGTTCGTCCCCGTCCTCTTCGATGTTGTCGAAGCTGCGCTCGGTGAAGATGCAGTCCTGCAAGACATCGGTCTTGGGGTTGCCGTCCCCCTTGTCATAGCTGACCACGATCTCGAAGGGATCGATGTTGTACAGGCCCTTCCGCTGGATTTCCGAGTCCTCCAGCATCCGGTCGTACTCCTCCCGCAGCAGCACGACCTGCCCGTCCTTGCCGCTGTAGCGCTTCAGGCGGTAGCCGCGCGGGCGCAGGCCCTTGCCGTAGACCTTCTCGGCCCCCCGCTCATCACCGTAGCTGATGGACTTCACATCCACCAGGGTGCGGCCCTTCAGGTTGATGGTGATGTGCTCCCAGTCGTAATACCTGCCGTTAATCATAAGTTACCTCCTAGGCCGCCAGAAAGGGGTTCTCGAAGCCGATGTCCAGGGTGATCTCGCGCAGGTAACCCAGCGGGACGATGCGCACCTGCACCCGCAGGGAGGAGCTGGCCAGGATGTCCTGGCCGGGGGGGATGATGACCCGGCCCCGCACGATCTCGCCCCTGCTCTGCATGATGCGCAAGGGGGTATTGGCGCGGGCCACCAGGGTAGCCAGGGAGGCATTGAGATCGAGCGGATCCACCCCCTGCTGCACGAAGTCGAGCAGGGCCTGGCGCACCTGGGTGGTGGCCTTGTTCATCACCCGCCGGTTGGGCACGATCTTGTAGTCGCTGGTGGGGGCGGCGGCCATGCGGTCTTCCACCACGAACCAGCCGTCCCGGCCGATCAACTTATAGATGGTGGTGAAGCCGGCGTTGTCCAGGGCCAGGGCGTGGGCGTTGTTGAAGCTGGTGACCTTGCCGTACTGGCCCGCGGTGAAAGGCGCGGGCACTACCAGGCCCGCCAGGGGGCCCTGCTGCACCCAGGAGGTTTTGATGTGCACGGGGTTGCGGCTGCTGCGGGCGGCGATCCGCGAAGCCAAGCTCTGCACCTCCAGGCGACCGCTCAGGGTATCCACCACCTCGCCCCAGGCGGCCACGATCTGCACATGCTTGGAGGCGAAGCCGGCCTTTTCCGCCAGCCGGGCGTTGACCCAGGCATCTGCATCGCTGCCCGGGGGAACGGTTTCGGCCACGAAGTAGATGTAACGGAATTGGTTTTCCGCCTCCAGGGCCAGCGCATCCAGGGCCGCCCACATGGCGGCGTCGCTGGGCTGGGCCAGCTGGATGTACTCGTAGAGCAGGGCCGAGCCGAGCGCAGCCCGGATGGCGGTCTGGGCCGCCGATACGCTGCACCTGGGCGCCGTCACCGCAAACTTGTAAACATCGCCCAGCACGTAGTTGCCCGCCGCGAAGTTGAGGGTCAGGCCGGTGCCGGGGATGACGTAGGTGGCCGCGGTGGCGATCTCCAGGCTGAGGCTGTCGCCCCCGTCCAGGCTGTACACGAAGGCCGATGTGCCCAGCGCCCCGGCGCGGGTGATCCGCACCTGCAAATCGTAGGCATCCAGCGGGCTGCCCGTGACGGTGACCGCAGGGCTGGCAGGGTTGCCCGCGTCGGGGGTCACGGTGCCGGCCACATCCGCGCTGGCCCGCACCGCGTAGACCTGGCCCCCGCCATAGGCGAGCTGGTCGGCCACCGCCCGCGCCAGCGGGCCCGTGCCCAGGGTGGAGGGCACCGCGCCCAGGTCGGAAAGGCCAATCACCTGGTTGAGGGGCCCTGCGCTGGAAACCCCCACCACCACCCGAGCCCCATCCCCGGACGGGGCCACTGCGCCCAGGCCGCCGTCCTGAATAATCGGATAAACACCCGGCAGGCTCATTCACTCCTCCGTCCTAGAGGCCCATCGGTAGGCCCCTTCAAAAAGCGCTCCACCGCCTTCAAAAACACCTCTTCTTTGACCCGCAACCCGACGGGCCAGCGCTCGCGCACCCGCACACCGGCCAGGGCCCAGGCCTCCACGCCGTGCTGAGCTGCCAGCTCCTCCACCGTGGGCAGCTCCAGCGGTTCTTTATCCTTCTCACTCGCCACTTGCGCCTCCTTCAATTTCGCGCTCGATCTCGACCGTGATCGGGGTCCAGGCGTTGTCGCGGTAGATGCCGATTTCGACCGGGATCTCGAGCCAGATACCGTTCTGGGCAATGAGCACCCCCTCCTCGTCCTGGTAGCTGAAGCGGATGCGCTCCGCCGGAACCTTGAAGCGCACTCCCGCGCTGTCCACCAGGGTGTGATCGAACAGCCAGGTCAGAAAGCCCTGGAGAATCTGGTTTAGCTCCGGCTCGTTGCGGGCGTACAGCTCACAGCGCATATTGGCCCTGCCCAGCCACAGCCAGCGGCGGGAGCGCACGGGGGTCTGCTCTACCGAAAGCCGTTTGCCGGCCCGGTTTAGCTCGCCCTGCAGCGGGTAGAGCCAGGCCGACAGGTCCGTGGGATACGCCTCCCCCCGATTTCGCTGTTCCTGACGGATATACCGTTCCGGCAGCCCGGTGGAGACCAGGCCGCGGGTCAGGTGCTGGCGAACCAGGCTAACCACCCAGGGCCTCCTTCAGGATGCGCCGGATCTCCACCTCGTCCTCCCGGGAGATGCCCAGGTAGGGCCGGGCCGGGATGCGCACCCCGCGCCCGCGGCCCGCCAGACCGCCGAACTGGTGGATGGCGGCGTAGACCAGGTTGGTGCCGACCGCCACTTTGCTGCCGTCCCGCCGGGCGGTGATGGAGTTGCGCAGGCGGCCCGACTGAATCAGGATTTTTCGCTTCTCCATTCGCTCCAGCGCCTGCTTTCGCAGCCCACCGGACTTCTTGAAGTCCTTTTTGCGCGGGGCCACGGTGGCCGCAGCCAGGGGCTCCCAGGGCCGCCCATCGGGGCCCTTTTGCTCGTTGAAGCGCTGGATGGTGGAGGAGACCAGGGCCTCCCCCACGCTGGCCGCCACGCGATCCAGCCGGGTAGCGGCCAGTATGCGCAGCGCGCGGTTGAGCCGGGTTACATCCCCCACGATCCGCACGCCCATCAGAAGTCCTCCAGCTTCTCGCGCGAGAACACCCGCCTGGCCGCGCGTATGCGCGGCGCGATGCCCTGCGGCACCGAAGGCCCGTTGGAGCTGCCAAGGGGCAGGCTGGTCTTGCCCAGGGCCAGGTCGCGCAGCCAGCGGATGGCGTCCTCGTAGTTCTGGCGGATGGTCTCGTCGGCGGTGCCCGGACGGATGCCCCGGCGCGAGAACAACTTGTACTTGACCACGTCCATCGCCTTGTCGCGCAGCACGTCCGGGATCTCGGGCAGGGGCAGGGTGTAGCGCTGGGCCACGTAGGAGTTGACCTCGGCCACCGCCTTGCGGATGTCCTCCTGGATGCGGGCTATCCCAGCAGGGGTGAGGACCTTCTCGTTCTCGTCATCGACGAGGTAGATCAGCACATCCTCCGCCAGGTTGGCCCGCACATCCGCCACGGTGAACATCTAACCTCCATTAAGCGCCGGTGCTGCCGTAGGCCAGCTGCCAGAAGGCGTACCCCGCGTTCTTGCGGTCGTCGAAGCCGTAGACGTACTCCTTGCGCTTGAAGACGTTCTCGTCGGTGGGGCGATCCAGCGCGGTGAATCGCGGCTCCTTACGCACCTGCAAAATCAGGGGCTTGACCGCCCGGCTGGTCTCTAACAAGAACCAGTAGGCCGAAGCAGCGCCCGACAGCTCGGGCACCACCAGCAGCCGCGCCTTCTGGTAGTTGGGGTTTTCCCCGCCGCCGGAGAGGGTGCGCAGCGCCACGATGCTCTCGGCGGTGGCCCTGAGGTCGGGCCCCACCACCAGCAGCGGGGCCCGCTCGCCGGTGCCCATGAACAGGCGCATGGGCCGCCCGGCGGCGTTGGGGATCTTCTGCATCTGGGCCAGGGCGGCCTCGAAGTTGGCCGCGGTCAGGGGCACGTTGCCCCGGTTGCTGACGGTCTGCTTGCCCACCTTGTGGTCGGTGGCGAAGAAGGTCTTGCCGTCGTAGCAGGTCTGGGTAAAGCCGGCCTTGAGCACCTCGAATACGATCTGGTCGCGGTGGTAGGCCACCTCCTCGCCCAGCATGCGGAACATGGGGGTGTACACGCCCAGGTTATCGTCCTCGATGTCGTTTTCTTTGACCGCCACGGTCAGCTCGAAATCGCGGTTGCGGATGGTGTAGCTGGACTCGCTCAGGTTCTTGATGTCCCGCTCGTCCACCCATTCTTTCATGCCCGGCACATCGGCCAGCCAGCCGTAGGTGTTGGCGCTGGTGTTGCTGGGGGCCAGCATGGCGATCTGGCTCCACTGTGGCTCGACCTGGGACATCGCTTCGTAGGCCAGCGCGCGGAAGCTGCGGCGCAGGCTGGCCAGGTTGGCATCATTGATGATCACGTCCTACCTCCATCAGCGGGTATCCACCCAGACCCCATCGGGTTCAATATCCACAACGCGGCCTGCCCGGGACTTGGTGTTGCTACCGTTGGTGCGGCAGACGGTCTGGTCGTCGGTGATGAAGCAGTCGGCCCAGAGGTCGGCCTGGGTGATGGCATCGGCAGGGTCGTTGTCGAACTTGAATACCCCGCGGCGCACCAGCACGCTGACCGCGCCGTTGGCCCCGCCGGTGTTGTCCACGGTCTCCTCTGCGCGGCCGATCACCCGCAAGTTGAGTGCCGTGCGTCCC
>Ga0308406_1000981_pt1 | contig 11664 bp, 7 predicted proteins | sample HotsprSampleMSe1_FD_203474 | JGI IMG/M metagenome (GOLD analysis project Ga0308406, IMG submission 203474) | Hot spring phototrophic mat microbial communities from Mushroom Spring, Yellowstone National Park, Wyoming, United States - 20060911_MSe1 ...
TACGGTGTCCAAACGCATTTTTGGCACCCGCCGTTGGGAAAGCCTGCCTTTACCGCCCACCGACCCCGCCATCCGCTACCTGCAATGGATCGCTCGCCAACGCGGCAAGTATGTCCCCTTTCCCCTCATCCCCCAAATCCTCCCCGTCACCATCTGGCAGATAGGCTCTGTGGGCCTCATAGCCTTACCCTTTGAGCCTACTACCATGGCAGGGCATCTCATCAAAGACCGCCTCAAACCCCTCACCACCCCTCTCGGCATCCAACACCTCATCGTCCAAGGCTACACCAATGGCTATGCGGGTTATCTCACCACTTACGAAGAGTACCAGTATCAGCGCTACGAAGGCGGCCACACCCCCTTCGGAAAGTTTCAGCTGGCCGCCGTAGAAAAGGTCCTATCAGAGCTCCTTACAGGCACCTGGCAAGCCGTACCTGCCCCACCCCACCTCCCCCCAGATGAAGCCGAAAAAGTCCTTTTCACCTATGAGGTGGCTCGTCGCCTGCGATAAAGGGGGACGCCTCCTTTCGGCGGCCCTCACCAGCCTAACGCTGCTGTGGGGACAAACGTTCATAAGGAGCCGGACCTACGGAGGAAGCTTAGCCGATGTTTTGGTAAAAGCTTTCCAGGATGCCAATGGCTATGTCTTAGTTGGTTATACCCGTTCTAAGGATGGACTGCTGCGGCGAAACGGTTACGATGCGGATTTCTGGGTGCTTCGGGTGGACCGACAGGGTGAAGTGGTCTGGCATGCCACCTACGGCGCCGAAGGCGATGAAGAGCTGACCGACGCCTACCGCCTCCAAGATGGAAGCCTCCTCCTCGTGGGCTGGACCGACTCCAAAAGCCTCTCCCACGGCAAACGCGACGCCTATATCGTCTATATTGACCCCTTAGGAAAAGTTCTCTGGCAAAAAGCCATAGGAGGAACCGGCAATGACGTGGCTCGCGGCGTGAGGCTCATTCAAGACTCCATCATTGCTATTGCCGGCGAAATTGGCTCCATAGACTCCCTTCTGTGTCCCAAGCATCGGGGCGGAACTGACGGATGGCTCCTCCTACTCTCCCTAAGGGGAGAGCTCCTCAGTTCCTACAACTGGGGCGGCAGTCATAACGACTACCTCCGCCTCATCGTGCCAGTCTCCCCAGATACCCTGTGGCTAATAGGCGCCTCAGACTCCCAAGATGGAGAAATCGCCAATCCCTTAGGCAAAATGGATATATGGATCGTAGAGACCGATGGAATGGGGCGGTTTCAGCGCAGCTGGAATATTGGAGGAACAGACTTTGAAGAACCCTATACTTGGACGCGCGCACCCGAGGGGGAGATATGGGTGGGGGGAACCACCTTTTCTCGGGCGTTGATAGCGTATGGCCGAGCGGATGGCGTGGTGTGGAAGATTGAGCCGGAGGGTTCGGCTCAGGTAGTATGGCAAGGTGGCGGTACAGGCGATGAAGGACTAAACTTTCTTTCTCGTTTGCCTGATGGCGATTGGCTGCTGGCGGGGATGACCAGCTCCCGCGACGGGCTTATCCCCAACCTCGTTGGCCTCTACGATGGCTGGGCCGTGCGCTGGAATCCTTACTCCGACTCGCTGCGCTTCTCCATCGCCCTCGGCGGCAAAGACATAGACCGCTGGGAGGCCGCCTTTGAGGCCGAAGGCGGCACCTACGTCAGCTGGGGAACCACCGCCTCCAAAGGCGATGAAATCGGCGGCATACGCACTTATGGCAGTGCTGACTTTTGGGGCGTGTGGTGGAAACCCGATACCCTGCCTCCACCCCCCATCCTCCCCGAAGGCCCCACCTGGCTCTTAGGATACGTCCATCTCAGCGGCACCCGAGAAACGCCCATCCAGCTTTTCTTTAGAAGCGCCACAGGACAGACCATAGACAGCCTCACCCTACAAAAACCCGGCTTCTTCCGGTGGCAGGTCCCCGATACGATCCTCTCTACCTTGCGCGTAAGCTGTCATGCCCAAGGCTATCTCTGGAAAGAAATAGCCGTGCGCATCCGCCCCCATCAGGAAAATCGCTTAGACATTCGGTTAGATTCCCTTCGGCTGGGCGTACGTATGCCACTCTTTTTTGTACATTTTGACAAGGGGAGTGCTCGGCTTCGGCCAGAGGCTTATCCTCAGCTGGATGAGTTCGCTCGGTTTCTTTCCCTCCATCCAAGCCTGCGAATTGAGCTGGCAGGGCATACGGATGGAACCAGCCGAGCGGAAACCGAAATTCAGCTTTCCCGAGACCGAGCCATGGCCGTACGCGATTACTTAGTACGAAAGGGCTTTCCCAAGGAACGTTTCCACATCGTCGGCTATGGGAAAGCGCGCCCCATCGCCGACAACGAAACCCCCGAAGGCCAGCAAAAAAACCGCCGGGTAGAATTCCGCATCTTAGGGTTCTGAACCCAAAATATGCCAGTAGCGCCGGGTCGGCGTCCAAACCACCACATAATACGTATCCGGATATCTCTGAGGCTCCCATGTAAAGACATTCTCTACTCCCCCATTCAGCCAACCATCGTAAAGGCGCAAAACTTCCTCATACTGCGCATTGAGGAGCTTGATTTTTATGGGTTGGCTCCGCTCTACATAAAGCCGCAAAAATCCCCGCTTAGCCCGCATCTGAAAGGGAGGCGTATAAACCTTTGTTTGAATGACCAGGGGAAGGGAGGTCAGCGTATCTCCCTCAGGACTCACATAGATGAGACGATACGCATACCGTGCCCCCGCAAAAGTGATGCTATCGTAATACTGAAACTTGTACCGGCCAGGCCCAGAACAGAAATGCGGGAGAAGCGGATGCCATCCCTGTAACTCAATCTGCCGCTCCAAAAAGTAACGGCTACACGGTTCCCGAATCTCCACCTCATAGGTCAATAGAATGCCTAAGGTATCGGCTTCGCCGTAGAGGGTGCTGAATCTGAGAGGAGCATATAGGAGCTTTTCTTTCTCTTCATTGGCGGTGGTGTAGCGCCATTGGCCTCGGATGAGGGCTACACCGGTAATAGGGTCGGGGTCCCATGGCACATATTGCCAGAGGGGAGCCGTCTCCGAAGGTAAATAAAAAGGAATAGGCCTGCCGCCATGAGAGATATGCACGCCCGAATCAGGTAAAAAACGCACCTGCGGAATAGGTGCCAAATAGAGCCCCGTGCGAGCCTGCCCCGTAGGATCAATTAAAGCCGCATAATGCCCCGCTTGCGTCACATCCGGAATGCGAATAAGAAAATTCGGATGCTGGTCCAGCGAAATGTCGCCTCCCACCTTCATAATAGTTAGCCGCTGCTGAGGAGGAATTTTCACCCCAGCGGGAAACTCAAAAGAATAATCCCGCGTTACCAAAAGCCACCGCTCAAGACTAAGAGGCGCCTTTGTGGGATTGTAAAGGTCTATGCGGTGGTTGACATTCTCGCGGTAGACTCCCGGAATAAAACGAATAATCTGCGGATTCTGACCCCATACGACTCCCCAAAGCAAAAGGAGCGTTAAGATTTCAGTGCCCTTTTGCTTGGAAGGGGGTGGGGGGATTGGGCTTGGCGTAGAATGCGGACTATTTATGACCAGAAGCCTATGAGGAGCCTTCTACCAGGAGGTGTAAGATGTCTGAGCGCGTGATGATATCCCAGCCATGGTCCAGCTGCACTAAAAGGGCAGGCATTTGTCGGGTGAGCATCTTGGAGACGATATCTACGGGAGTGGAAGGGAGGACGATGGCGGGTGGGTCCAGCGCATATTGGTGCACGGGGTTCTCCCGGGCATGGGGGTCATCCATGAGCACCTCCAGCAAACGAGACTCGGTGAGAATCCCATGCACCTTTCCATCTTCAATGACGGGGATTTGAGAGATTTCGTAGGTCTGCATGAGCTCAATCGCTTTTCGGAGGGGGTCATGAGGTCCTACTGTGGCTAGACCTGGGAGTTTGCGCTCTTTATGCTCTAAGACATCGCCCACGGTCAGTTCGGAAGTGCGTTCTAAGAAGCCTTGGGCCCGCATCCAGGCGTCGTTGTAGATTTTATTGAGGTAGCGGGTGCCGTGGTCAGGCAGGAGGACGACAACAAGGTCGCGGCTGGTGAGATTTTGGGCGATTTTGAGGGCGGCGAAGGCGGCGGAGCCAGCGGACCACCCCACAAAGAGACCTTCATAGCGGGCTAGCTTTCGGGCCATGAGCGCTCCATCCCGGTCGGACACCTTGATGACCTTATCAATCAAGGAAAGGTCTAAGTTTCCCGGGACGATATCCTCGCCGATGCCTTCGGTAAGGTACGGATAGATTTCCCGGGGGTCTATTTGGCCGGTTTCGTGGAGCTTCTGAAAGAGAGAGCCGTAGGTATCTACGCCAATGACCTGGATGTTGGGATTTTGTTCTTTGAGGTACTGAGCTACGCCGCAAATGGTACCGGTAGTTCCCATACCTGCCACGAAGTGGGTGATGCGGCCCTCAGTTTGCTCCCAGATTTCAGGCCCTGTGGTTTCATAATGGGCCTGGCGGTTATGGAGGTTGTCGTACTGGTTGGGATAAAAGGCATTAGGGATTTCTTGGGCAAGCCGTTTTGCCACGCTGTAATAGGAGCGCGGGTCTTCAGGCAGGACGTTGGTAGGGGTTACAATGACCTCCGCGCCTAAGGCCCGTAGCGCGTCTATTTTTTCTTTGGATTGCTTATCGGGGATGGTGAAAATGCATCTATATCCTTTGACGGCGGCTACGAGGGCAAGCCCCATGCCCGTATTTCCAGAAGTAGCCTCAATAATGGTACCCCCGGGTTTGAGCTGGCCGCTGCGCTCCGCTTCTTCAATCATTTTAAGGGCGATCCGATCCTTGACACTCTGCCCGGGATTGAAGTACTCTACTTTAGCTAAGATTGTGGGGGCTAACCCCCTTGTAACTGCCTGAAGCTGAATGAGCGGGGTACGTCCAATGGTTTCTAATATATTCCGGTACCACATACGGAACGAGACTTACCGAGGTCGGGTACCGCCAGTAGGAGAAGAGGAACGGATACCCCCTGCGCCCGTGCTCCCGCTTTGGATGGAAGGACGAGCAGAGCCAGCGGGATGAGGCGAAGTAGGCGTATAAGAGGGGCGTGAAGGGCTCGTCGAAGCTGGCGCAGCAGAACGGCGAGGAGGCGTCGCCCCAGGTGTAACTACCGTACCCCGAGGGGGCGTGTAAGTCGTGCTTCCGCTGGGAGTAGTGTAAGTACGCGGCCGATAGTTGTAGCGAGGACTATAGGAGGAGCTGGATGAAGAGCTAGTGCCAGAAGGTGCCACCCACCAGCCGGGCCCCGCATAGTAGGTCCAGCCCCATCCCGGCGTATAATACCATCCCGGCCCCGCATAGGCTGGACCCCAGCCCCACCAAGGATCCCATGCCGAACCCCAGCCCCACCCAGGACCCCAGCTCGCACTCCACCAGCTCCAACCCCACCCGGGACCATACCAGCTACGCCAACCCCACGCCGGACCCCATCCGGGACCCCACCAAGGATCACACCACACACCCGTAGAGTATCGACGCACCCGGCACGAATAGCAGTAATCATCATCGTATTCCCGAGAAGAGCGAGAAAAATTATCTTCCCGGCTATCTACACCGCTGGAGGCCTTCGCTTGCTGCTGGGATTTATTCAGCTTTTCCCGCTCCTTAGCCGAAAGGTAAGTATCATCCTTATAAGCCACTTTTTGGCCGCTGCAGGCAGAAGCCAATAGCACAGCAACAGACACGACAACGAGTTTTATGGTCTTCATATGCCCTCCTTTTTTGGACATAACAAATATACGAAAAGTATGCCAAACGGTATGCATCGGGGGGGTGCTGTAACTTTGGCTCCATGGTGAAAGATTGGAGCGAGTGGTACCAAGAAATCATCCAGAAAGCTGGCCTGGCCGAACATTCCCCCGTGCGCGGCTGCATGACCATCAAGCCCTATGGGTGGGCTATTTGGGAGCTGATGCGCGACCGTTTAGATGCGGCCTTCAAAGCCACAGGCCATCAGAATGCCTACTTTCCCCTCTTCATCCCCCTGAGCTTTTTAGCCAAGGAGGCCCAACATGTGGAGGGCTTTGCCCAGGAATGCGCCGTCGTTACCCATTACCGCATCAAAACAGACCCCGAGACTCGTGCCGTAACCCCCGATCCCGAAGCAGAACTGGAAGAACCCCTCGTCGTACGCCCCACCTCCGAAACCATCATATGGAGCACCTTCCGAGAGTGGATACAATCCTACCGAGACCTTCCCCTGCTCATCAATCAGTGGGCCAATGTAGTGCGCTGGGAAAAACGCCCCCGCCTCTTTCTACGCACCACGGAATTCCTCTGGCAAGAGGGACATACCGCCCACGCAACCGCCGAAGAAGCCTTAGAAGAAGCCCGCCGCATGCTGGACATTTATGCGGAGTTTGTGGAGCAGGTCCTGGCTATTCCCGTCATCAAGGGCCGCAAAACCCCCTCGGAACGGTTCGCAGGCGCCGTAGAAACCTTCACCATTGAAACCCTCTTAGTGGATGGAAAAGCCCTACAAGCAGGTACCTCGCACTTTTTAGGACAGAACTTCGCTAAGGCCTTTGACGTCAAGTACCTCACCGCCGAAAATAAGTTAGAATATGTCTGGGCCACCTCCTGGGGAGTCTCCACGCGCCTGATTGGCGCTCTCATCCTGAGCCACGGCGATGAAAAGGGCTTGATCTTACCGCCGCAGGTAGCCCCCATACAAGTGGTGATTATTCCCGTCTGGAAAAACGCGGAAGAGCAAACCCAAACTACACAAAAAGCCCATGAACTGGCACGAAAACTTACAGACCTCGGCGTAAGAGTGAAGGTAGATGCAGATCCCCACCACCGGCCAGGCTGGAAGTATAACGAGTGGGAGCTACGGGGGGTTCCTGTAAGAATGGTCGTAGGGCCTCGGGACTTAGCAGCGGGGACGGTAGAAGTGGCTTTCCGTCATAATGGCGAAAAGCGCTCAGTCCCAGAAGGAGAGGCCCTGGCAGAAATCAAGAACTGGCTGGACACCATTCAGCGAACGTTGTATGCGCGAGCCAAGGCCCGTATAGAGCGTCAGACGCACTGGGTGGAGGATTATGCGAGAATGCGGGAGATCCTGGAGGAGTCGGGAGGTTTTGTGGTGGCGCACTGGGATGGGACGGCAGAAACGGAGGCGGCCATCAAGGCGGAGGCGGGAGCTACGATTCGGTGTATTCCACTGGACTGGAAGGAGGAGCCGGGGAAGTGCATTTACACCGGGCGGCCCTCGGCGGGACGAGTGCTATTTGCCAAAGCCTATTAGAAAGGCCAAACACCAAACTAAAAGAGAAAAGCTCACACCCGAGGCGGCCCTTAGCGGGATAGACGCTCTCCTTGCAAAGGCCCAATCAAAGGGGCTTGCGCCCTCGCCCCCATACTCTCCCCAAAACCCCCTACATCTGCGGACTATGCTTCCACCGATTATGCGTCCAAAGCCAATTCGCAGGGTCTCGGCGAAGGCTAGCCTCCAAATGCTCCACATACAAACGAGTCAGCGCCTCCGCAGAAAGCGCTCGGGGCTCATCAGAAAGAAGAACGGGATAAGCCGCATACTGATGCCGCTCTAAACGACGAATCTCCACAAAAAGAACCCGATAGTTCCCCAAGTGCGCAGCCCGGCTCAAACCCCCATGCCAGGCCGTGAGCCGATTCAAAAATGGCAGCCATACCGCCCGCTCCAAATCACTGGGGCTCTGATCCGCCATTAGAATTAGCGTATGCGTGGTAGTGCGCATCCGAGCCAGCCGTAACCCCATCTGCCCCTGCGCTAACATGTGGCTCCCATACCGCCCCCGCATCCGCAAAAAAAGCGTATCAAATACTACATCCTTAAGCGGGAGATACACGCAGAGAATAGGTGCCGCCGTGTCTTTTCGGACAATCCAGCCGCCCCACTCCCAATTAAACTGATGTCCCATGGCTACAATCACCGACTGGCCCCGAGCATGAGCCTCGTGAAAGAGCGATAGATTCTTGATCTCAAAGCGCTCCCGCACCGCTTCCCAATCCTGCGCATACATGAAGCTCACTTCCATCATCCAGTCCGCAAAAAGCTGGTAGAAATCTTTTTCTATGGCTTTACGGGCGGTAGGATTTTTTTCGGGGAAGGCCTGAGCGAGGTGTTTTTCTACCAGCGAACGGCGATACTCTATGGTCTGATAGAAGAGCTGGTACAAGATGCCGCTAATCCGGTCTAAGTTTTTCCAGGAGATGCGGCCAAAGCGGTCCAAAGCCCAATCTAAGACCCGGTAGGAAAGGGCTTGAAGGCTCCTCACAAGGTGCAAAGATGCGGCGTACCTTTGGGCAGATGTGTCGGATTGGGGGTTATTGGAGTTGGGAACGGCGGATAAACGAGGAGGATTTAGGGCGGCGTTTAGCTGCCATGGCCGCAGCCCAGGCACATGGCGGGCCTGATGATGAGGGATTCTGGATAGAGCCAGAACAAGGCATAGGCTTTGCTCATCGGCGGCTCTCTATTTTGGATTTGTCCGCAGCAGGGCACCAACCCATGAGGCGCGGCCGCTTCGTCATTACTTATAATGGCGAGGTCTATAACTTTCGGGAGATACGGGGGCTTCTGGAAAGGAAGGGCGTGTCTTTTACTACGCAGAGCGATACGGAGGTCCTCCTAATGGGGTGGGCGGCGTGGGGGCCGGAGTTTCTTCCTAAGGCCCGGGGTATGTGGGCCTTTGGTCTGTGGGATGGGGAGGCTCTCTGGTTAGTGCGAGACCGCTTCGGCGTAAAACCCCTCTATTATACAGCCGGCCCCGGCTGGATAGCTTTTGCTTCCGAACTGGGTGCCCTCCTACGCCTGCCAGAAGTGTCCCGCCAAGTTACGCCCGAGCGCATTGCTGCTTATCTTGCGTATGGGTTTATCCCGGGGGGGCGAACCCTCTATGCCAACATCAGCCAGGTGCCGCCCGGTCACTATGTTCGCGTTACCCCCGATCGTCTGGAAACGAAGCCCTGGTGGTCGCCCCGCCCGTACTTCTTTGCTGCGACGAGCGGGCCGCCTCCTACACTGGAAGAGGCAGAAGAAACACTGACCGAGGCTTTCCGGTACCGACTGGTTTCGGATGTGCCGGTGGGGTTGTTTCTGAGCGGCGGGGTGGACTCGAGCCTCGTGGCGACCCTTCTGAGTAAGAAAGCCGGCGCCGCGCTTACGGCCTTTACGCTGGGCTTTCAGGAGCCCCAATGGGACGAAGCGCCCTGGGCCCAAAAAATCGCTTCCTTTCTTGGACTCCCTCATATTGTGCATTACATCACCGAGGCCGAAGTTCTGGCCGAAGTAGAAAAGCTCCCCGCCTTATACGGGCAGCCCTTTGGGGATTCCTCCGCCCTGGCGGTGTATAAGATTGCCCAGGTCGCCCGCCGGGAGGTCAAAGTCGTCCTCTCGGCGGATGGGGGAGATGAGCTTTTCGGTGGGTATGTCCGTTATACCCTCACCGCCCGACAGAACTGGCGCTGGAGGTTCATCCAGCTTCTCAAGAGATCGCCTGCCCTGGCAAAACTCCTCCTCCAAGTCCATAAGCTTTTACCATCTTCTTTTCGTCATCATACTAACTTAGCTGGCAAACTCTACAAGCTTATGCATCTTCGTCTGGCGGACTATGGGGATTTTCTGCAGGTTTTTCCGCAGATAGCCTTGACGGAGATTATAGAGGGGCTTTCGGTGGAGGGGCTTTTACCGTATTTAGAAGAGGCGATTCCGGTGGGTTGGGATCACCCAGAGGCGCGAATGTATGCGGATACACGGGTGTATCTCGTAGAAGACATATTGCGCAAAGTGGATAGAGCCACGATGGCCGTGGCCTTAGAGGCTCGTGAGCCTTTTTTAGATGAGGCGATTTTGGCTTTACGGGCGCGTCTGAGTTCCCGGGACTTTATTGAAGGTCGGACTACCAAGCGCTTCTTGAAGAGAATTTTAGCTCGGTACCTGCCGGTGGAGCTGTGGGATCGCCCCAAACAGGGTTTTTCTCCGCCTATCCCGGCCTGGCTGCGCGGCCCTCTCCACGATCGCCTGCGCCATTACCTGGAAAGCATTGAAAGCCCCCTTCGAGACTACCCCATCCGCCTGGAGAAAATACACCCGTACTACAAAGACTTTGTCAAAGGTGAGGATGGTCTGGCTGGCTTTTTATGGAATGTGTTTGTTTTTGGCCTTTGGACGGATTGGATTACTGCCACACCTCCAATAAGCGATAATCTACCCCCGGCCATAAGTGCTCAGGCTTAGGACCGGCGTACTTCTGCAGCCATTCAGGAAGTCGCACCTGTTCCTCCGGATACGCCCGCACCAGCCACGCGATCTGCCGCTTGCGCACCAGCTTCTCAATCTGAATCGCCTTCGTCTCCTGCGGCGAAAGCCACTTCGCCTCCAACACCATACCTTCTACACCCCCAAAGCCCTCTATGCCCGGCAAACCCTTAATATAACGACGTTTTTGGCTCTTGCCCTTAGCCGGCTGAGGCACCAACACCTGTATCTGATATAATGCCCAAACCTTTCGTTTCTCTATTCGAGGCTTTTTGAGGCGATGGCCCTTCTTGTCATGGAAGTGAGCAAAGTGATACACCCGCCAACCCATTTTATAGGCTACGACGGGCACACGCCCATAGGATTCTGTATTGACCCATTCGCCAATAGAGACGCCGCTGTAAGCACTCTGCACCTCACAATGCTTGCGGTGATTGGTGAAGAGATAACGTAGGTCGTAGGCAAAACGTTCGGTCTGAGTCATGACGCCACGTCGCTGTGCATCGCAGGGGACCGTGTAGCTTTTGGGCGAGCGGTGTGCAATGGGGGGAGGCGCACATCTAGCACGCTGATACGCCTGCGGATGAGAAACCGCAGGGGCATCGCAGACGCTTCTTTGGTGCTTTTGAGAATGACGCAGTAAGGGAGGAAGGTAGCTCTGGATAGCCGTCCATTTCTCTGTAGGGTGGGAAATCGGTGGAGGTTCACAGGGCCTTTGGTGGGTAGTACGATGGCTGGGCTTAGGGAGAGCGTAGAGCTCCCTTTGAGGCGCCTTGCGGTGACGAGGAGGAGAAAAGCTCAGATTAAATCGTTCGCTGGCCCGGCGATGTTTAGTTTGGGGAGCCTGATAGGCCCATCGCTCGGGATATGGCTTATGACGGGGAGAGGAGGGCTGATAATGGTGCTTCTCAGCTAAATGGCGATGAGCGGGAGTCGGTAGTGGAAGAACCCACTTTTCGGGCTTTCTGGGCTGATAGCGGGGGCTTATCAAAGGAGGGCGATAAGACTCCGCCCGCAGCTTATGCGCATATGCAGTGGAAGGAGGTTTTTGGCGTTCAGCCCGAGCGGAATGACGTACCGACGGCGCATACGGCGTAAACGCTTCTGCCCGCTCCAAGACTTTATGACGAGGAGATGGCGGCGAAAAACGATACCTTTCCGCTCGCAGACGCGGCTTCGGACGACCAAACCGATCTACCCGCGTCTCCGCTTGCCGCTGCACACGCCGCCGAGGCGTCCGCTCCTTCACCCGCACCCGCTCCGCACACTCCGGCCCCGTACAACGCGGCGGCGCCTTTAAGTCCTGACTCACCACCCACCCTACGCTCAAGAGCCCCACCAGCAAGAACCGAAATGCCATTCGCCACAATATTAAGCACTC
>Ga0308406_1000991_pt1 | contig 11566 bp, 7 predicted proteins | sample HotsprSampleMSe1_FD_203474 | JGI IMG/M metagenome (GOLD analysis project Ga0308406, IMG submission 203474) | Hot spring phototrophic mat microbial communities from Mushroom Spring, Yellowstone National Park, Wyoming, United States - 20060911_MSe1 ...
ATTATGGCACATGCGGCGTCGATTTGCAACTCTCCAACTTGCGAGATGGGGTATACTTCCAGTGATTGTACCGAGCAACCCCGCGCTTGCAGTGGAATACAAGGAACGGAGGGATGACTATGCGTACTGCGAGCTTGCTTCTGGCGTTGTTGGGAATAACCTGCGCGTTTTCCCAATCGTGGGTCGGGCTAAACTATGCGGCAGGTACAGGAGAATGCGAGTTGGATGTTGCTCCACGAGATGGAGTTGCAGACGGTTGGATTGCCTACTGGGCAGGACAGCAAGGTAATTCTTGGACTACAGAGGGCATTCAGTTGAACGTCTCTCCCCACAAGCGTTTTCGTGGAAGATTTGCCCAACAAATTAACATTGCTCGGACTAAGGACTATTCGGGACGGTTTGTTATTTTCTTACCAGCGATTAATCCCAGCCGCCCCCCCTTCATCGTTCCCCCGCAGGGCACGCCTCTTTTAGTGCGCGCCCGATACATCGCAGAAAATGTATCCAACGCCCAGGTAAATGTTAGTGTCATTTCGGGAAGCACACGCCATCGAGTTGGCTCCTACGCTGCTGGACAGGTGGGATGGCAATCACTTTCGGCAGTTGTGCCTTTTGCCCATAACGAACAGGGACAGCCACTATTCTATGTCGAGTTTGAGATTTCATTAGGTTCAGGCGTCAGTCGAGCACAAGTTGCTATTGACGCTGTGGAAGTACTCTGGACAGGGTACGTCCTACCGCAGCGTAGTCGACCAAACCCTCTGAAGATTCTTGAATACATTTCACCAATTTCACATCACCATGTGTTGATTAACCCACCTGCAGATTTTATCGTTACAGGGTTCTCGGCAGTGGTTGCCCTTAGAGAATATTATGCTTCTGTTCCTCTTGGTATCTATGTGAACGCAGCTCACACTTCTAATCGTATCCCAGTTCCTTGGGACGATTTGTATGGGGGCTACGAATTTGTTCTGCAGAATCACCCGGATTGGTTTTTACGCGACAGTCAGGGAAACATTATTTCCAATCCAGGATATCCCTACCTGTACCCGCTTGACATAACCCTACCACAGGTGCGCCAACAAGCAATTCGCTCTCTAATTCGGATGGATACGGAAGCTCCTCTGCCAGAGTGGCTCTTTTTCGACGATGTAGGCGGATGGTGGCTGTCGCATCAATTTCCTGGAATTCTTCCGCACTGGACAGAATATATTTCGCAAGTATTTTCGCATGCACGAAACAACCTAAATAGGAAAGTCGCGATTAATGCTGGCGCATTTGCAGGAGCTTTTTTAGATGGCAACGAAGGTACAAGGTGGATACCCCATGTGGACGCTGTGATGTTGGAACATGTGATTACTTTTGGGGGATCATCGGGCGGCTACCAGTATCGCGGCTACCGACGCAACAGACAAACGTCGCACCATACCGAGCACACTTGGTGGGCAACGCTGCAGGCTGTGAACGCTCACCCAGATAAAAAGTGGTTGCTCGTGTGCATGTCCGACTACGGAAACACGGAGATGATTCGCTACATTCTTGCGAGCTACTTCGTCATGGCACACGACAATACTTATCTGATGATCGATGCACGAGCGTCCTCGGAACCCAACAAGTATCTCTTATGGCTTAGACGACCCGAGATATGGGTTCCGCTTGGACGCCCAACGGGAAGCTGGCGTGTGCAGGCGGGTACTGCTTCAGATCACACGGGCGCACTCTTCGCACGCGACTTCGAGTACGGAATTGTGCTCGTTAACCCCACGCCCGATAGGGAGTATACCTACACGCTGCCTCGCGCCTACAAAAACTGGGACGGCGAAGTGGTTCCTCAAGGAACGACCTTGACCATCCGTCCGCGCACAGGGGTTGCGCTATACGCTGCCCCAGAGATTGTCTTAGAGATTACGCCACAGCAGATTACCGCTTTGCCAGGTGAAATCGTGACTTTTCAAGTCCGCTGCCGCAATCAAGGGCTTCAAAGCGGCACGAATCTACAGGTCTCGGTGCCTCTTCCTGATGGGGTCGAGTTTATCAGCGCGAGCGATGGTGGGCAATACTCGAACCGTCAAGTGCGCTGGACATTGCCGCGATTGGACACTGGACAAACGCGGACGCTGACTTTTCAGGCGCGGATTCAGTGAAGGCATGCAAATCATAGCCCTGCGCTTGTCTACGGGGGTGCAGGTGAGCGGTGCGCCTGCGCTCACTTCACCCCACAGATCTCGCGCGCCCGCTGTGCCGCCTCTCGAAACGCTGCGACATAGCAACTGAGACTACGCCGCGAAAGTACCTCTTGCTGGGCGCGTTGCACGATCGTGTCGCGGTTCGGGGCGTGCAGCGCTTCCAGAACCGCTTCCGCCAAAGCAGCCGTATCGCCTACAGGGAAACGCCATCCAGTCTCGCCGTGAACCACCATCTCCCCGTCCGGACCTGGTAAATCGGCGGCAACGACGGGCGTCCCTACCGCCATGGCGATATTAATGGCAAGCCCGTGATCGCCCGGAACGACACACACATCGGAAACGCTCAGCGCCGCGGCGTCGCCGTCCAAAGGAACACGCCCCGCAAATGCCACCTGCGGTGACAGCCCCAGAGAGTGCGCCAGTTGCTCAAGATTGTTGCGCATCGAGCCGTCGCCCACCACCCAAAGTGCCGCGTGGACGCCCCTCTCACTGGACAAACAGTGCAAGGCGCGTATCGCGTCCTCCACGCGCTTCCCTGCCGTCAAGCGACCGACATACACAATCAACGGATGGGGGATTTGCTCGCCGAACACGGACTGTAGCATGCAACGCCCCATCTCCCGCAGAGAGTCGATGCGTTGATACTTGTCCTCAACATCCACCGTATTGTACGCCTGCACGATTCGCTCCTGACTGACGCCATACTGTCTCAAAAACTCGTGAGTCGAGTCGCCATACGGGAGAAAGACATGAGGCGCCTTGAGTTGCACACGATGGAGTGTCCTTCTGAGCGCGTTCTGCGGCTCGAAGTAGCCCTTTGTCCACCAGACGCACGGCACCCCACGCCTGCGGCACCACAGAGCGGCGAGATACCCAGAAAGGTTGCTCTGGGCGCCCTCCAAAAAGACCGCGTCCCAAGCCTCGGCGCGCAAGAGACGCCCCAAGTCAGGCTGGAACTTGGCTTGTATGCCTGCCAGTGTGTAAGTCTTCTGAGGCAGGTTCAATCTGCGAAAACAGGCGGAGATTTCCACCTCCATGCCTGACTCGTCGCTTGTCGCATGTGAGGAGTACACAACCGTGAGATCCCACTGGTGCTTCCGAACCAGCAGCTCAAAGAGCGGCATCCGATAATGAGGCAATCGTGGCTGCTGGATGAGGACTCTCATGCCTGTTCTCCTTGACGCTCGCGAACGGCTCGCTCGTAGATAGCGATTAGCTGCTCGTAGTTGCGCTCCGCAGTGTAGTGATTCAGGTACTCAGCGCGAGCGTTCGCCCCCATTTTCCGAAGCAACTCGCGCTGCCCCCACAGGTGTCGTATCGCTTCGCATAGGGACTCGGGGTCGTTGGGCTGGAACAGCCAGCCCGTTTCGCCGTGTTTCACCATGCTCGCCATAGAGCCGAGGTTACTTGCCACTACAGGAAGCCCTGTTGCAAACGCCTCCAGAATGGTTAGGCTCATATTCTCGTAGACAATTGAAGGGAACACCAGCAGGGTTGCCTCGCGCATGAGGGCGAAGACCTCCTCTCGCGTTTGGCGTCCCAGATATTCTATGTGCGGCGTCTCGGAAGCTGCTGCCTGAACCACTGCCGATAACGGGCCATCGCCAACGACCTTGAGCGGTATGGAGAGGGGAATTCGTTCCCACGCTCTAAGCATCACCTCGATGCCTTTTTCAGGGGAGAGGCGTCCCACAAACAGCGCATACTCTCCACGATGTGCGCCTTCGCCAGGATCGGCGAGCAGAAAGTTCGGCTTGCAAACCACTTTGTTTTCAGGAAGCCCGCCCTGAACGAACTTCTGTCGGGAGAACTCGGATAAGGCGATAAACACCTGAATAACCCTCTCCCACTGTCGCGCCCAGCGCTGCTTCATGACATGGAGCGCCGCGCCCAAAGTGGCGCTGCGGCTTTTGTAGCACCCATAGTAGACGCTTGGCCACGGGATGCGTCTCCCGACGCACAGTTCACACGGGCGTCCCTGACGCATCAGTTGCCCCGATGGGCATATCAAGCGATAGTTGTGCAGCGTCTGAACCACCGCAACGCCCGTATCGTAAGCCGCTTGATAAGACGCAGGCGACAGCACGAACAGAACATTGTGGAAATGCGCCACTTGAGGGCGATGGCGCGCAAACCACTCACGCAACTCACGATACATTGGCGCGTTCCACACTGCCATGCGCAGCGCCGTCAGCGAAGAGACTTGTGAAATCACCTCGTTGGACACCGTGTAGGTGAACACTTCGTGCCCATGCTGGCGTAGAAGGTTGACTTCCGCCTCGAAAACGACATCCTCGCCACCCCTGCCCAAGTAATGGTTGTGCAAAACCGCGACGCGCATACCAAGAGTATACCTTACTGCGTGCGGGCAGCGTCAGGTATAATCAGGGCATGTCAGGTGAAGCGAGCGTACCGTCAGTGAGTCAGGCATCGAATCGCTTGGGCTTGGTCTCGGTTTACAGGACGGAGCGCCCCGTTCGATACCCGAAGACTCCGCCCTACCACCCCGATGAACCCTATCCCGAATACCCCTTCAAGCCGCACATCAGCGACGAGCGGAATGTCGCTTACGAAGCCGTGCGGGGGAGCCTCGCGCTGCTTGGGCTGGACGCGCCCAATTATGGCACGCCCCGCTGGAACCCTCTTTCGGAGATTATTCGCCCCACCGACTTGGTGGTGATTAAGCCCAACATGGTGCGCGATTTCCACGAGTTTCCAGACGAGGGTACCGACGCGCTGATTACGCACGGATCGGTCGTGCGCGCCGTGTTAGACTATGTGTATTTGGCAAAGGGCGGGCAAGGAACAGTGATTATCGCCGACTCCCCCCAAAACGATGCGGACTGGGACGGACTGTGGCGCGCCTTCGCCTACGAAGAGTTGCTTGAATTCTATCGGCAAGTCGCGCCCCAACTGGACTTGCGTATCTACGAGGTGCGGAAGGAGGCGGTACGCAAGCGCAAGGGCGTTGTTGTTAGCCGCTATGAGCGCCCAGGCGACCCCTTCGGGTATTCACCCATCAACCTCGGCGCGCACAGCGAGTTCGAAGAGGTTGCCAACCGCTTCGGACGACTCTATGGCGCGGAGTACGACATCTCGGACACCAACCGGCATCACCAGCCGCAGTTTCATGAATATTACATTGCCAATACTTTCCTACAAGCCGATGTGGTGATTAATGTGCCCAAGCTCAAGACTCACAAAAAAAGCGGTATCACTGTATGGATTAAGAGCGTAATCGGCATCAACGGCGACAAGAACTGGCTGCCGCATCACACGGAAGGGTTGCCCTCGGAAGATGGAGACCAATTCGCCGAAGATACGCTCAAACGCAAAACGGAGCAGCGCCTTACCGCATTCGCAAAGCGCGTCTTCAAACCGCTGGGCGCTCCCGGCGAGCGGGTCTTGACCACGCTGCGAAAGGTTGCTGCACTCTATTTCGGCGACACCAATCGCGACGCCATTCGCTCAGGCAACTGGTACGGCAACGATACGATTTGGCGCACCGTGTTCGATGTGCTGAAGTGCTGGATTTATGCGGATAAGGAAGGACGCCTGCAATCAACGCCACAGCGACGCTTCTTCTGTATCGTGGACGGTATTATCGGCGGCGACGGCAACGGCCCCCTTGCGCCCAAGGCGCGCCCCAGCGGCGTCTGTATCGCTGGATATGACCCACGCGCCGTAGATACCGTGAGCGCCGTGCTGATGGGATTCGACCCCGACAAACTGAAAATTCTCACCCGCATCGACCACGCTCGCGGCTATCCCATCTCCCTAATCCCGCGCGAGGCAATCTGCTGCGTCTCCAACAAGCCTGAATGGAACGGACGCCCCGAAGAGATGCGCGACCTGCTCGATTACGAGCCTCACTTTGGGTGGGTGGGCTACTTGGAGCTTCCCGCTCGCCTAAACGGGAAGACACCGTGAACCTGTACGCGCTCCCCTACGAGCGCATCAATTGTTCAAACAACTGCCCATATCGCTGAACCATCAAATCAGCGTTGAACTCTGTTAGAACGCGCTGATAACCTGTTTGACCCATCTGCTGGCGCAGTTCAGGCGCGCGCGCCAGTTGAACAAGGTAGTGCGCCAGTTGCTGAATGTCCTTCGGTTCTGCGATGAATCCAGTTTGACCGTGAACCACGATGTCGGGGATGCCAGCAACATTTGTTGCCACAACAGGTAAGCCGACAGACATCGCCTCCAACAAGGTCATCGGAAAAGCTTCGCTCGAATCAGAGGTCATCAAAGCGACATCGAACGCTTCATACCACCGCCTCGAATCGGTGGTCGTGCCTGGAAGCGAAAAATAGGGGGCAATCGACAAGTCTGCAATAGCTTTTTCTACGGCGGGACGCTCTGGACCGTCCCCTACCAACACAAACTGCGCGTCGATACCTGCGTCTATAACCAATCGTGCCACGCGCACAAACGCAGGCAAATTCTTGAACTGCTTGAAGAAGGTCACCAAGCCGACCGTGTACTTATCGGGATGTAAACCAAGTTCTGCTCGTCGCTGACGGCGACGCTCGTCGCTGACAGGGCGGGCGTCGCCAATCACGATTCCATTGTTTACAATACTAATCTTACTGTCTATGTCTGGGTAGTGTTTCAACCAGAATTGCTTGTTGCGCTCCGAGAGCATCACGATTCTGTCGGCGCTTCGGACCGCAAGTGGGTGAATCAAGCGTCCTACTCCCGTATGTCGTCGGGTATTGTGGAAGCAGAGCACATATCGGGAAATGACGCCTCTTTTGCGCAAGATGCTCGCCAAAGCCATACCGATTCGGTCTTCAGCAGTGAACACGATGTCCACAGGGCAGGCGCGCAGATAGCTAAGGGTTTTTATCAGTACAAGTGGGAAGCGGGCGCGTTTGGATGCGTGCAGGGTTTCGACGGGAACGCCGCTCTGCACAAGGCGCTGTCCAATCTCGCCAGCTCGCTTGATAAATAACGCTCGTGGGCGGAATCGTGTGCGGTCGAGACCTGTCAGTACAAGGAAGTTGACCCGTTCCGCACCGCCGAAACTACTCATCTCAGACGCTAAGTAAAGTACCTCGATAGGATGCGACATAGCGTTTGCCTCCGTCGTCATGCGTGAGCCTCCCTACGAAGGGTGATTATCTTCAAACTCCCGAATCACATACGGCGTCTTCCCAGTTGGCGTGCGCACGAGTTCGTCGACAATCTCTATCTGAACGCGCATCGACTGGGGCAGCTTGCGACGAATGTTGCGTTGAACCTGTTCCAGATTGTGGTCTCCGAACCCTTGCGCAGGGACTATCAAAACGCGCACGAAGTCCAACGCAGGCTGGATCACCTGCATGCGAAGCACATTATCGACCTCGCGCGGGAAGTGGTCGATGCCCATCAAGCGCGCGCCTTCAGGCGAGACGAGGTAGTCCGATTGGCGTCCCTGCACGCCCCTGAACGACTGCATCCCCCAACGAATCGGTTCAGGGTTCGCATCCTTCGGGAGTGTGATTAGATCCGCCATGCGATACCGCACCAACGGCATCGCGTTGTTCCAGAAGCCTGTGCCCACAATCTCATAAGTTCTGCTGGTTTCGTCTTCGGACACGGGAATAAGTTCCACATAGCCATAGCCTGCAAACATAAAATACTCTTCCAGTTGCTCACTCCAAGCGAATGCGACGCGCTCGCCCGCGCCGTAGGAATGTAGCACCTCGGCGTTCAGTACCTGCGCTGCAAGGACGCGCGCCTCGGTGCGCATCGCCTCCGAGGTGGCAATCACCAGCGGGATGCGCAGCGATAACTCGTTCTCACGCATCAGCAGGCACAGGGACTCCAGCGAAGTTGGATACGCGAATAGGCAATCAGGGGCGAACTCTTTCAGGGCTTGGTAATAGTCGCGTACAGTTTTGGGGCAAAGATGATTGGAAGAGAAGATCAGTTTTCGTCCGTTGGCGACAAATTTCCAGAAGGGCGGCTCTAAGTCGGAAGGGTCTTTCAAGTTATCGCCACGCAGGATAGCGATTCGGATACTCAGCGGGTTCAGCCCGCGCTTGAGCAGGGGATAATCGTAGGTTGCCTGTTCGTAGCAGATGCTTTGCAGCGAGCGGTAGAGTTTCAGGGGGATGCCCGCTGTGCCGCCTGTACTCCCGTGAGAGGTCAGCCATTTCGGTCGGGTCAAAAACTCCTCCTCACGCCCGCGCACCCGCTCTTTCGGGAGCAAGGACCACTCGTGCAAGGGCTTGCCGCGAAACGCGCGCCCGTAGTCTGTCTTGGACGCGGCGCGCAAGACCGTCTCTAACCGACGCTCAGCGAACGCCTTGCGCTCGTCTAACGGCGCCTCTTGAAGCCTGAAGAAGGTGCGCACGGCTTCAGGGTAGTAGAGCCAGCTTCTGCGAATGTATTGCTCGCCGAGCTCCAGCGCCTTGAGCCGCTCGCCCAGATTCTTAACCCACTGGCTCATATAGTTTATCTTGATATTTTACATTGAATTGTTTACTCTGAGCACTTGCCATCCTGAATACTCGTACACTTTAGGGTATCGCGTCTTGATGGTGGCACGCGTGATCCAGTAGTCGATACGGTATCGCTTTTTAAGGGCTTGAACCTTCTCATCATCTACCTTGTCGTAGGTGAGGACAAAGTTTGTCTCATCTGGTGTCCATTTCTCTACCCACCCGCCTATTGCAAATGCTTCATCATTCACCCCTAACATTTCATAGAGACCTAAAGCTTTCATGCGTTCCAGCCACTCATGAGCGTACCAAGGCGCATATGTCCAAGCCGTACCATCTTTTGCAGTTACAAATACATTTCGCTGAGAGAGATGGCGAAACCGATGCCAACCTCCGTGGTTATGAATAGGTACCAGAAACACGGACTCTTTGGAGGTATTTTTCTTTGCCCACTCTGCGACTGTGATTGCAGGCTCATTCAAGGTAAAGTAGGTAACTCTTTTCGGAGCACGAATTTTGGATGCGAGTGTGAAGATACCAAAGCCAGTAAACGATATAACGAGGATTAACGTCAAGGTTAGTAGCAGCGCCCCCGATCCCGCTAATCGACGCAACAAGACACGCCGACCAACCTCACAGATAATGCCTGCAGAACCGATTAATGCTAATGATAAAACATTGTCTAAAATATCATCTATAAACGCTATAAAAACCATCACCATCGCCCATACACATAAGGAAAATCGATGAAGTGCGTCTTTGTCCTTTTGTACTACATACAGAGGGAAACAAACCACAAAAATCATCGATGCCAGTTGCCACAAGACTATTGCGCGTATGGGATGCAGATGGAGCAAAGGCAAAGAGTGAAACCACAGTATGTTGCTCCAAGCCAGAAGATACCATCCCACCGCAACGATTGTCCATCCAATCAAGTGTCCTCCAACCTTTGAGGCGTCACGAAAACGATAGATAATGAAGATTAATATACAGGTAAGCAGAAGCGCCAGTAGTTGCTCATACAGTCCCCACACATGGGGGTAAAAGTGGGTTGGGATGCAAAGTTCTGTTGTCTTCCATACAGCTTCAGAATCATACTCGGCGTGGGCTGATGCCTGATAAACAAGGTAAATCGCTGGCGCTCCCACTACCATACTCATCAGAAATGATGCGATGCTTTTCCATATGTAATCTATTTCGAAATTTTTGCGTAGGTACATTAGCCATGAAACAAATAAGTAGGTGCTTCCATAAACAGCAAACATCAGATTGAGGTTGATAGAGATGCCTAACCACAGCGCCACACTATACCATCTTTTGTTTAGAAAAGCGTCTAGTGCCAGCAGTAGTGTGGCTATCGCAAACGGAGTCTGTTGCGTAGAGTCCGTAAGGTAGCCGCCTCCAAACAGGAGCTGTGGGAAGCTTGTCATAGTTGCCATGCCGACAATCGGCGCATAAGTCGAGTTGGGAAAGAAAGTGCCCCCCAAACGATAACCTGCAAATAGAAACAAGAATTTACCGATGACAAATAGCACAAACAATACTACAGAAACATCCCAAAGACGCGATAACCACGCCACTATATACCAAAATGGTGCCGCGTAGTGTAGAGCTGTATCAGCGAAAGCATCATTCGGATACAAAGTTGGATCGTTGAGCTTTTGAACCATGACAAGCTGATACGAATGGTTCGATCCATATATGTGCTTGTAGCCAGTGATAAGAAAAGACACGACCATAAGCCAGACGAAAAGCGCTATGACTGCACCAATCGGAAGTCCAGTAGGTTGCGTGCTTGGCGTATTGTGTCTACCAGCTTCAAAGGCTTGTGTGTTGCTCATAGCTCAACCTCTCTCGAGAAGTTCGTCGCCTCCAGCGTGATGCGCGTGTTGGCAATTGCCCACTCCAGCGGGATGGGCATTTCGGTTCCCTCCTTGACCGCCTTTACGAAGGCTTGGAGTTCGTTTTTGTGTCCCTTGTCTTGCCCAGCGGTTTTGTGCGTGGTGTGCTTGCCGCCTGCGATTAGCTCCAGTTCGCGGAAGTCGCGCAGGATGGCGCTGCGCCCTGCGCCATGCACCTCCAGATACTCTTTGGGCACGGTTGGGTCGCCTGTGGTGAGGTAGTAAAGCACGCCGATGGAGCCGTCCTCGAACTCGATGACCAGTTGGGCGGTGTCGGGTTCGTGGCTGCGCAGGTGTGCCGCGCACACGCGTTTGGGCAGGCTGTAGGTCAGGAACATCATCACATCGATGAAGTGGCAGCCCTCGCTGACGACGCGCGAGCCGCCTTCGGGCGTCGCGCGCATCCAGTGCCCTTGCTCCAGCGATCCCGCATTCACGCGGTAGAGGATACTCAGCGGCTCGGTTCGGTTGCGGAGATGTTCAGCGATTTGGCGCACGAACGGCGAGAAGCGGCGGTTATAGCCCACCAGCACGCGCCCGCCCGTCTCGCGCCAGACCTGCTCCACCTCTTGCAGTTGCTCGAAGGTGATGGCGAGCGGCTTCTCCAGAAAGGCGGGCTTGCCTGCTCGCATGGCGCGGATAGCGTAGGCGGCGTGGCTGTCATGGCGCGTCGCAATCAGCACAGCGTTGATGTCGGGGTTCTCGAAAATCTCGGCGGGGTCGCTGGTCGCGAATTGGAAGCCGAACTTGTCGGCGACACCTTTGGCAGTGTAGCCGCGTGCGGTGCAGACACCGACAAACGCCACATCGGGGATGCCCTTCAGCAGCGGCAGCAGCGTACCTGTCGCAAAGTTGCCTGCGCCGATGACGCCCAAGCGCACAGTCGCCTGCTTCGTTGCGGAGGGTGTGCGCGCCTGCACTGTGCGTCGTGGCGTTTCGGATGTTTGGGGATACTCAATCAGCGCGCCGATGACCTTCCCGCCTTCGGGGCTGGCAAGCAGGTTGTAGGCTTCCGCCGCGCGCTCAATCGGGTAGCGATGCGTAATCA
>Ga0308406_1001003_pt1 | contig 11466 bp, 9 predicted proteins | sample HotsprSampleMSe1_FD_203474 | JGI IMG/M metagenome (GOLD analysis project Ga0308406, IMG submission 203474) | Hot spring phototrophic mat microbial communities from Mushroom Spring, Yellowstone National Park, Wyoming, United States - 20060911_MSe1 ...
CCGAGTGCATCAGCACCAGCCCTGCGGCATCCGTCACCATCACCGAGGCGACCGCGTCGTGGCGGTCTGCGATCGCCGCGAGCCGGGCGGCGAGGCCCGGGTCGGTGGCGCGTTCGGCGACGCTCCGGCCGCTGCCCGGGTCGGCGAGGTCCTCGGCGAGCAGGCGCGCGATCTCGCCGTTGAGCTCGAGCACGCTCTCTGCGTGCCGGGCGGCCACTTCGAGCACGGTCAGAAGGCGCGTCTTCGCGTCCTCGACCGCGGCGTCGCGCAGATAGGCGATCGCCGCGCCTGCGAGCAGGATCGGCACCAGTGTGGCGACGAGGAGAAGCGCGACGGTGCGCTGGCCGAGCCGATGGGCCGAGGAGGAGACGTCCTCGAGAAGCACGTATCCGCCCAAAGGACTTGTTCCCTTTTTGTTCCGTTCGATGGGGTGAGGGGCCATGCTGTGCTGATCCTCGCGGGCGCCGTGGTGTGGGGGCCGAGCGGCCGCGATCCGGCCGTCGCGGCGCGTGCGCCGCGCTGCTGCGGCGGCCCGAGGACACTATACCCAATAGTAGGATGATATGCCTAGAGGCAATCGCGAGCGGCCGGCCCCCTCAGAGCCGGATCGCCGCCGCCAGATAGTTCACCGAGAGGTCGCGGGTCTCGACCCAGGCCGTGGAGGGAAGCCGGAGCGTCATCCCCGCCGTCGCCACCGGGCGGAACCCGGCCCCGCGAAGCTCGCGCCCGAGTTCGGCCGGGGTAACGAAGCGCCGCCAGTCATGCGTGCCGCGCGGCAGGATCCGCGCGATATACTCCGCCCCGACCTTGGCGAGGGCGAAGGAGCGGAGGGTTCGGTTGATCGTCGAGAGCGCGACGAGACCACCGGGCCGGGTGAGGGCGGCGAGCGCCGCGAGGAAGGCGCCGGTGTCGGCGACGTGTTCGATCACCTCGAGGGCGGTGACGACGTCGAACACCGCTCCCTCATCGACCAGCGTCTCAGGCGGCGCGACCCGGTAGGTGACGGCAAGACCTTGCGCGGCGGCATGGGCGCGGGCGGCGGCGATCGCTTCCGCTGCGGCGTCGATCCCGGTCACCTCGGCGCCGGCGCGGGCGAAGGCCTCGGCCGCGAGCCCAGCGCCGCAGCCGACATCGAGCACGCGCGCGCCCGGCCAGGCGATGCCGGCCTCCGCCGCCCGTGCCATGACCCAGCGCGTCCTGAGCGGGTTCATCCGGTGCAGCGGCCGCATCGGCCCGTCCGGGTCCCACCAGCGGGCGGCGAGCGCGTCGAACCGCGCCACCTCCGCCGCCTCCACCGTGCCGCCCGCGCCACGCGCCATGCCGCGCCCCATTGCCGCCATACCCTCGGGCCTTTATGTGTCGCACGCTTCGGCGCCCGCAACGCGCCAAGCCTTCCCGGTGTTCCCCGATGGCTCGTCTCGTGATGAAGTTCGGCGGCACCTCCGTCGCCGATCTCGACCGAATCCGCACCGTCGCCGCGCGCGTCAAGCGCGAGGTCGATGCCGGCCACGAAGTGGCCGTCGTGGTCTCCGCCATGGCCGGGGTGACGAACCAGCTGGTCGCCTGGTGCCAGGCGCTGTCGCCGCTGCACGACGCGCGGGAATACGACGCGGTGGTCGCGACCGGCGAGCAGGTCACCTCGGGGCTGACGGCGATTGCGCTGCAGGCGATCGGGGTCGATGCCCGCTCCTGGCAGGGCTGGCAGATCCCGGTGGCGACCGACGGGGCGCACGGCAAGGCGAGAGTGCAGCGGATCGAGGGCGGGGAACTGATCCGCCGCATGCAGGCCGGGCAGGTGCCGGTGGTGGCCGGCTTCCAGGGGCTCGGCCCCGACAACCGCATCACCACCCTCGGCCGCGGCGGCTCCGACCTCTCCGCGGTCGCGCTCGCGGCCGCCCTCGGGGCCGACCGCTGTGACATCTTCACCGATGTCGACGGCGTGTACACGACCGACCCGCGGATCGTGCCGCGGGCGCGTAAGCTCGAGCGGATCGCCTACGAGGAGATGCTCGAGATGGCCTCGCTCGGCGCGAAGGTGCTGCAGACGCGCTCGGTCGAGCTTGCGATGAAGGAACGTGTGCGCGTCCAGGTGCTATCCTCCTTCGAGGACAAGCCGGGCACGCTCGTGGTCGATGAGGACGAGATCGTGGAGAAGGAACTGGTCAGCGGCATCGCCTATTCGCGCGACGAGGCCAAGGTGACGCTTCGCCGCGTGCCGGACCGGCCGGGCATCGCGGCCGCGGTGTTCGGCCCACTCGCCGAGGCCAACGTCAATGTCGACATGATCGTGCAGAACGTCTCTGCCGACGGCACGACCGATCTCACCTTCACCGTCGGCAAGGCCGATCTCGCCCGCACCCTAGACACGCTCAGGGCGCGGTCGGGCGAGATCGGCTACGCGGAGGTTTCGGCCGATTCGGGCGTGGCCAAGATCTCGGTCGTCGGCATCGGCATGCGCAGCCATGCCGGGGTCGCCAACACCATGTTCCGGGCTCTCGCCGCGCGCGGCATCAACATCGAGGTGATCACCACCTCCGAGATCAAGATCTCGGTGCTGATCCGCGAGGACGCCACCGAGCTCGCGGTGCGCGCCCTGCACGCGGCCTACGGCCTCGACGCCGCCGGATGACGCGGGCGGAGGCACGCGCACGGCTTGACGCGCTCTGGCGCCGGGGAACCGCGTTCCTCGGCTCTGAGGTCGCGATCATGGGCGGGGCGATGAGCTGGGTCAGCGAGCGCAACCTCGTCTCCGCCATCTCCAACGCAGGCGGCTTCGGCGTGATCGCCTGCGGCTCGATGACGCCGCGCCAGCTCGATGACGAGATCGCCGCCACCCGCGCGCTCACCGCGAAGCCCTTCGGCGTGAACCTCATCACCATGCACCCCGAGCTCGACGAGCTGATCGGCGTCTGTCTCGCCCATGGCGTGAGCCATATCGTGCTCGCGGGCGGGTTGCCGCCCGGCGGCGCGATCCGGCGCGTCAAAGACGGCGGGGCGAAGCTGATCTGCTTCACGCCCGCCCTGTCGCTCGGGCGCAAGCTCGTCCGCTCCGGGGCCGATGCGCTCGTGATCGAAGGCTCGGAGGCGGGGGGGCATATCGGGCCTGTCAGCCTGACCGTGCTCGCCCAGGAAGTGCTGCCGCATCTGACAGAGGTTCCGGTGTTCGTCGCGGGGGGCATCGGCCGGGGCGAGGCGATCCTCTCCTTCCTCGAGATGGGCGCGGCGGGGGTGCAGCTCGGAACGCGGTTCGTTTGCGCCACCGAATCGATCGCCCATCCGCGCTTGAAGCAGGCCTACATCCGCGCGAGCGCGCGCGACGCCCTGCCCACGGTGCAGCTCGATCCGCGCTTTCCGGTGATCCCGGTGCGCGCCCTCGTCAACCAGGGAACCGAGCGCTTCATGGCGCATCAGGCCGAGGTGGTGCGGCGCTACAATGCCGGCGAGCTGACCCGCGAGGAGGCGCAGCTCGCGATCGAGCATTTCTGGGCGGGCGCGCTGCGCCGCGCGGTGATCGAGGGCGATGTCGAGAACGGCTCGCTGATGGCCGGGCAGAGTGTCGGCCTCGTCACCCGCGAGCAGCCAACCGCAGAGATCATCGCCGAGCTCGTCGACCAGGCGCTCGCCGCCCTGATGGCGCGGAGCTCGGCCGCCGCGACGGCGGCCGCGGACTGAACGACCTCCGTGGCCGCCGCGCCGAGGGACGAGGCAGCGCCGCGACGACTGCTCAGCCGATTGCGGGCGGTGATGGCCGAGGCCGAGGCGCCGGCGGCGCGGCTCGCCGCGCTCGTGCGCCTCGTCGCCGACGAGCTCGCTGCCGAGGTCTGCTCCATCTACGTGATGCGCCCGGGCGAGATCCTCGAGCTCGTCGCCACGGAGGGGCTGCGGCAGGACGCGGTCCGCCGGACCCGGCTGAGGGTCGGGGAGGGGATCGTGGGCACGGTCGCGGCCGAGGCGCGCCCCCTCAACCTTCCCGACGCGCAGAACCATCCCGCCTTCGCCTATCGGCCCGAGACCGGCGAGGAGCCCTTCGCCTCGATGCTCGCCGTGCCCTTGCTCCGCGCCGGCAGGGTGCTCGGCGTTCTTGCGGTGCAGACACGCGAGGCAAGGCTCTACACGGAGCCTGAGGTCGAGGCGCTCGAGACGGTCGCGATGCTTCTCGCCGAGCTCGTGCTCGGCCTACGTCCCCCGCAGCGGGACCGAGACGAGGTGCCGCGCGCTCTGGCCGGCACCCTGCCGCGCGTGTTCGAAGGGGTCGGTCTCACCCCCGGAATCGCCCTCGGCCCCGCCGTGCGGCACGGCGCCCGCCCGCCGCTCGCCGCCGTGCTCGCGACCGACCCGGCGGCCGAGCGCGAGCGGCTCGAGGCGGCCGTCGCCGCCATGCATGCGGGGCTCGACACCCTGCTCGCCGGCAGCGCCGGGCTCGTCTCGGGCTCGGCCGAGACGCGCGAGGTGTTCGAGGCCTATCGCCTGATCGCCGCCGACGCCGGGTGGCTCGCGCGGATCCGCGACGCGGTCGCGGCCGGGCTGACGGCCGAGGCGGCGGTCGAGCGCGAGCTTGCGGAGCTGCGCGCGGATGCGCCGCGTGCGCGATGCCTATCTGCGCGAGCGGCTCGCCGACCTCGAGGACGCCGCCGGGAGGCTCATCGACCATCTCGCCGGCGGCTCGCGCGCCGAGGGCCTGCCTCAGGGCTTCATCCTGCTCGCGCGACGTCTCGGCCCCGCGGAGTTGCTCGACTATCACGGCCGCGGGCTTGCGGGCCTGCTGCTCGAGGAGGGAAGCCCCACCGCGCACGCGACCATCATCGCCCGCGCGCTCGAGGTGCCGCTGCTTGCGGGCTGCCGCGGCGCGGTCGATAGCGCCGAGGAGGGCGAGACGGTGCTGCTCGACGCCGAGGAGGGGCGGCTGATCCTGCGCCCCGAGAGCGAGATCGTCTCGGGCTACGAGGCCGCGCTCGCGGCCCGCTCGGCCCGGCGCGCCGCTCTTGCGGAGACCGCGACGCTGCCGCCGATGACCGCAGACGGCGTGCGCGTGAGCGTCCTGATGAACGCCGGGCTCGCCGCCGACCTCGCCCAGCTCGACTCCTGCGGCGCCGAGGGGATCGGCCTGTTCCGGACCGAGATCGCCTGGCTTGCCCGGGGCGGCCTGCCCGATCCGGACGCCGAGGAGGCGTTCTACGCCCGCGTGGTCGAGGCCGCCGGTGCGCGGCCGGTGTTGTTCCGCACCATTGACCTCGGCGGCGACAAGCTTCTGCCGGGCTTCCCGCACGGCGAGGAGGAGAACCCCGCGCTCGGCTGGCGGTCGCTGCGGATCGGGCTCGACCGCCCGGCGATGCTGAGGCGCCAGCTTCGGGCGCTGCTCCGCGCCACGGCCGGGCGGACGCTGCGCGTGATGTTCCCGATGGTCACGACGGTGGAGGAGTTCCGTGCCGCCAAGGCGATCCTGCGCGCCGAGACCGCCCAGCTCCGCCGCGCCGGGCGCGCGCCCGAACAGGTGCTTGTTGGGGCGATGCTCGAGGTGCCGGCGCTCGTGTGGCAGCTTCCCGCCTTGCTCGATGAGGCGGATTTCCTCTCGATCGGCTCGAACGACCTCACCCAGTTCCTGTTCGCGGCCGATCGCGGCAACCCGAGGCTCGCCGGACGCTACGACTTCCTCTCCGCCCCTGTGCTTGACCTGCTCGCCGAGGTCGCCGCCGCGGCCGCGGCGGCGAGCGTTCCCTTAAGCCTCTGCGGCGAGGCGGCGTCTCGGCCGCTCGAGGCGCTCGCCGTGCTCGGCGTCGGCATCCGGGCTGTCTCGATGCCGGCGAGTGCGGTTCCCGCCGTGAAGGCGATGGTGCGCGGGCTTGATCTCGGGCCCTTCACGCGCTTCCTCGCCGGGCTTCGCCGGTCCGCCGACGGAGGGCGATCGCTTAGGGCGGAGATCGCAGCGTGGGCGCGTGACCACGGCCTCTCGTTCTAGCGCCACGGGCGGGCGTGCCACGGTCCTTAATCGAATTTCGTAACGTGTTCACGTTAGGACTGGCAGAAGAGGGGGGTCCCGCGCTAGACGATGGGGCTCTGGGCACCAGGGCGGGGGGCGGCATGGTCCCGGAAGGCTGCCGTGGTGCGAGGAAGGTCTGCGGTGCTGCAAGACGGAAAGACGATGGCGACCGAGGACATGGTGTCCGTCCCGGCAGCTGGTCAATCCGCGGTCGGCGGCCTGTTGCGGGCCGCGCGGCAGCGGCATGGGCTCGCGGTCGAGGATGTCGCGCTCGCACTCAAGATCCGCCGGCCCTACATCGAGGCGATCGAGGAAGGGCGGCTGTCCGCCCTGCCCGCGCAGGCCTACGCGATCGGCTTCGTCAAGACCTACGCCGCCGCGCTCGGGCTCGACGCCGAGGAGGTCGCCCGGCGCTGGCGCCTCGAGACGGGGGCGGCGCATGCGCGCAAGCCCGAGCTCTCCTTCCCCGCCCCCGTTCCCGAGCGGGGAATCCCAGCGGGCGCTCTGATCGTCGTCGGCCTTGTGCTGGCGGCCGGGCTCTACGGGGGCTGGTACTACCTCTCGGGCACCGGGCAGAGGGTGGCCGACCTTGTGCCTGCTCTGCCCGAACGTTACGCTCGTATCGAGGTGGCACCACAGTCCCCGCCGGCCGCCGCGACGGCCTCCCTCGCGCCGTCCGCGACGCCCAACCAGCCTCCCGTCTCCGCCGCGCCTCTGGCTTCGGCCCTGCCCCCGCCAGCCACACAGCCGCAGCAGTCTCCGCCTCCAGTCTTGCCTCAGGCGTCGCCGGGCGGTGGAGGCGCGCCCGCTCTCACCGGTCCCGTCCCCCCCGCACCCGAGCCGCGCGTCGCCCTGCCGGCCACCGGGCCGTGGCCCACCGGCCCTGCCGTCACGCCTGAGAGCCTGGCCGCGCCGCGCCCGGCCGCGAGCCCGACCAGCGCCAGCGCCTCGACCCTCACCCCTCCGCCTCCACCGCCGCAGGCGGAGGCGCCAGCGCAGAGCTTCGGCACGGCTGACGAAAGCCGGGTGCTTTTGCGCGCCCGCGCCGACAGTTGGATCCAGGTGCGCGAGCGGAACGGCGGCACTGTTCTCTTCAACCGCGTGCTCCGGCCGGGCGAGACCTACCGCGTCCCGCTCCGTCCCGGCCTGCTGCTCACCACAGGCAATGCCGGCGGGCTCGAGATTGTGCTCGACGGCGATGCCCTGCCAACCCTCGGGCAGCACGGTGTAGTGCGGCGCGACCTGCCACTCGAGCCCGAGCTCCTGAAACAGGCGGTCGCGAGCCTGCAGCGGTAGCGGAACGCCGCGCGGCACGCCATTCTCCCGCCCGAGCGGGAGAGCATCCGACCATGTCCTATCGTCCCTACCAGAGGATCACCCGGCGCAAGAGCCGCAAAATCCATGTCGGGCGCGTCGCCGTCGGCGGCGATGCGCCGATCTCGGTCCAGACCATGACCAACACGCCGACGACCGACGTCGCGGCGACGATCGCCCAGATACGCCGCGCCGAGATTGCCGGCGCCGACATCGTGCGTGTCTCGGTGCCGGACGAGGAGAGCACCGCCGCTCTGGCCAAGATCGTGCCCGAGGTGGGCGTGCCGATCGTCGCCGACATCCACTTCCACTACCGCCGCGCGATCGAGGCGGCCAAGGCCGGCGCCGCCTGCCTGCGCATCAACCCAGGCAACATCGGCTCGCCCGATCGAGTGAAGGAGGTGATCCGGGCCGCGCGCGACCATGGCTGCTCGATCCGGATCGGCGTGAACGCGGGCTCGCTCGAGAAGCACCTGCTCGAGAAATACGGCGAGCCGAACCCGGAGGCGATGGTCGAGAGCGCTCTGTGGCACGCGGCCCTGTTGCAGGAGCACGACTTCCACGAGTTCAAGATCAGCGTGAAGGCCTCGGACGTGTTCCTTGCCGTCGCCGCCTATCAGCTCCTCGCCGAAGCCTGCGACCACCCCCTCCATCTCGGCATCACCGAGGCCGGCGCGCGCCGCACCGGCACGGTGAAGTCCGCCCTCGGCATCGGCTCGCTTCTGTGGGCCGGGATCGGCGACACGATCCGCGTCTCGCTCGCCGACGAGCCGGAGGAGGAGGTGCGCGTGGGGTGGGAGATCCTCAAGGCGCTGCACCTGCGCCACCGCGGCGTGAAGATCATCGCCTGCCCCTCCTGCGCCCGCCAGGGCTTCGATGTGATCCGCACCGTCGAGACGCTCGAGCGTCGGCTCGAGCACATAGAGGTGCCGATCACCCTCTCGATCATCGGCTGCGTGGTGAACGGGCCGGGCGAGGCGCTGATGACCGATCTCGGGCTCACCGGCGGCGGCGCGGGGCGGCACATGGTCTACGCCGCCGGCAGGGCCGACCATACGATCAGCACCGAGGAGATGATCGACCATATCGTCGCGCTGGTGGAGGCGAAGGCGGAGGCGATGCGGGACAAAACCGCCCTGCCAGAGGCGGCAGCCTGAGCCGGGGCGAAGCGGGGCCCGCGGCCGCGCCCGGGCTTGACAGGCGGGCGCGCAGGCGGCGTTTGAGCCGTCGACCGTGACACCTCCCCGGCCGGAGACACCGTGACCCCGCTCAAGCCCGTGCGCGGCATGCGCGACCTCATCGGCGAGGACGCCCGACGCCACCGCCACGTCATCGACACCGCCCGCCGTATCGCCCTCCTCTGGGGCTTCGAGGAGTGGGAAACGCCCGTGCTCGAGGACACGCGCGTCTTCACCCGAAGCCTCGGTGACACCTCCGACGTGGTGATGAAGGAGATGTACAGTTTCGAGGACCGCGGCGGCGAGCAAGTGACGCTCCGCCCCGAGAACACCGCAGGTGTGTGCCGCGCGCTCGTCTCGAACGGGCTGACGCAGGACCTGCCGCAGAAGGTGTTCTACGCCGGGCCGATGTTCCGCTACGAGCGGCCGCAGAAGGGGCGCTACCGGCAGTTCCACCAGATCGGCATCGAGACCCTCGGCGCGGCGGAGCCGCTCGCTGATGCTGAGGCCATCGCCTGCGGGTGGGAGATCCTCAACGCTCTCGGCGTCGCCGACGGCACGGTGCTTGAGATCAACACGCTCGGCGATTCGGAGAGCCGGCATGCCTGGCGTGCCGCTCTCGTGTCGTTCCTCAAGCGCCATCAGCAGGCGCTGTCTGAGGACAGCCGGATCCGGCTCGAGCGCAACCCCTTGCGCGTTCTCGACAGCAAGGACGAGCGCGACCGCGCCATCCTCGCCGACGCGCCCGACATCTTCGACCACCTGACCGAGGCCGCACGCGCCCGCTGGGAGGCGGTGCTCGCGGCGCTCGACGCCTTCGGCGTGCCCTATCGGGTCAATCCGCGCATCGTGCGCGGCCTCGACTATTATTCCCACACCGCTTTCGAGTTTGTCACCGATCGTCTCGGCGCCCAAGGAACGGTGATGGCGGGTGGCCGCTATGACGGCCTTGTCGAGGAGATGGGCGGGCCGCCGACGCCGTCTGTCGGCTGGGCGGCTGGGGTCGAGCGTCTTGCCATGCTTCTGCCCGCGCCGCCTGCGCCCATCGCTCCAGTGGCGGTGATCCCGATCGGCGAGGAGTCGGAGCGGGCGGCGGTTGCGGCGCTCACTGCGCTGCGACGCGCCGGGATCCGCGCCGAGATGGCGTTCCGCGGCACGCTGAAGCGGCGCCTGGAGCGGGCGAACAAGGCGGGTGCGCGCGCGGCCGTGATCCTCGGCGAGGCCGAGATCGCCTCCGGCGTCGCCCAGGTGAAGGACCTTCGCTCGGGCGCGCAGGAGGCGGTGCCGCTCGATCAGTTGCCGCAATGGCTTGCCGGATGAGCCGTCGCCTCTCCCCCGCCTTCGCCGCACGGCTCGATCGCGTGCTTGCGCGCGCGCGCGAGCTCGAGGCGATGCTCGCGCAAGGCCTCGAAGGCCCCGCTTACGTCGCGGCGACGCGCGAGCAGGCGCAGCTCGCTCCCCTCGCTGAGGGGATCGCGTCGCTCAGGCGCGCCGAGCGCGAGCTCGCCGAGGCCGAGGCCCTGCGGGACGACGCGGCGGCCGATCCGGAGATGCGCGCGCTCGCGGAGGAGGAGGCCCGCGCGCTCGCTGCGCGGATCGACGAGCTCGAGCACGGCATCCGGCTCGCGCTCCTGCCGAAGGACGAGGCGGACGAGCGGAACGTCATCCTCGAGGTGCGCGCCGGTGCGGGCGGCGACGAGGCGGCGCTCTTCGCCGCCGACCTGTTCGAGATGTATCGCCGCTACGCCGAGGCGCGCGGCTGGCGCTTCGAGGTGCTCGAGCTCTCCGAGAACGACCTCGGCGGCTTTCGCGAGGCGGTCGCCTCCATCACCGGCAAGGACGTGTATGCGAGGCTGAAGTTCGAGAGCGGCGTGCACCGGATCCAACGCGTGCCGGCGACCGAGGCGCAGGGGCGGATCCACACCTCGACCGCGACCGTCGCGGTGCTGCCCGAGGCCGAGGAGGTCGATGTCGCCATCAACGAGCAGGACCTCCGGATCGACGTGTTCCGCGCCTCCGGCGCCGGCGGCCAGCACGTCAACAAGACCGAGAGCGCGGTGCGGATCACCCATCTGCCCTCCGGGATCGTCGTCGTCTGCCAGGACGAGAAGAGCCAGCACAAGAACCGGGCGCGGGCGATGAAGATCCTCCGTGCCAGGCTTTACGAGCGCGAGCGCGCGGCGAGAGCCTCGGCGCGCTCCGACCTGCGCCGGTCGCAGGTCGGCACGGGCGACCGTTCGGAACGGATCCGAACCTACAACGTGCCGCAGGGGAGGGTGACCGACCATCGCATCGGCCTCACCCTGCACAAGATCGACCGCGTGCTCGCAGGCGAGCTTGACGAGATCATTGACGCTCTGACAGCGGAGGCGCAGGCAGAGCTGCTTGCGCAGGAGGCGTGACCGGCGCCCGAGCGGGCGGCGCGACGGTCGGCGCGCTTCTGTGCGAGGCCGGGGATCGGCTTCGCGCGGCAGGTGTGGAGGAGGCGCGCATCGAGGCGCGGCTCCTGCTCGGCCATGTGCTCGGGCGCAAGCCGCTCGCCCTGCCGCTCGAGGCGCATCGTCCGGTGACGGAGGCCGACGCCGAGCGGTTCCGCGCGCTGGTCCGCCGACGCGCCGCACGCGAGCCGACGGCCTACCTCATCGGCAGGCAGGGCTTCTGGACGCTCGATCTCGCCGTGACTCCCGACGTGCTGATCCCCCGGCCCGATACAGAGACGGTGGTCGCCGCGGCGGTCGACCACGCCGGCTGCCGCGACGCCGTCCGTCGCGTGCTCGACCTCGGAACCGGTTCGGGCGCGATCCTGCTTGCGCTGCTCTCCGAGTGCCCGAACGCCTGGGGGGTTGGGCTCGACCGGAGCGAGGCAGCGCTCGCGGTCGCCCGCGGCAATGCCGTTGCCTCCGGGCTCGCCCACCGCTGCGCCTTCGTCTGCGGCGACTGGGCCGCGGCGTTGGCCGGGCGATTCGACATCGTCGCCGCCAATCCGCCCTATATCGC
>Ga0308406_1001018_pt1 | contig 11336 bp, 13 predicted proteins | sample HotsprSampleMSe1_FD_203474 | JGI IMG/M metagenome (GOLD analysis project Ga0308406, IMG submission 203474) | Hot spring phototrophic mat microbial communities from Mushroom Spring, Yellowstone National Park, Wyoming, United States - 20060911_MSe1 ...
AACGGGGTGGTGATCGGGGGGTCGGGGTCGGGCAAGACCTTCTTTACCCAGTCCTACATCACCTCCTTTCTGCTGGAAGGAAAGTTCGTGGCCATCATCGATAAGGGCGGCGGGTACGTGCCGCTGTGCCAACTCTTAGGGGGCGAGATCATCTACTTCTCCGCCGCCTCCCAGGTGACCATCAACCCCTTTGACCTGCCCGAAGGCGAGCATGTCCCGAGCCAGGAAAAAAAGTTCTTCCTGCTGACCCTCCTGCGCCAGATCATCCCCAGCCGCAGCCCGGCCCTGGAAGCCACCGAGCAGGCCATCCTGCTCTCGGCCATCGACCGGGTGTACCTGAGCCTGACCCAGGAGGTGGTGGGCCCGGACGGCACCACCCAGAAGCGGCTGGTGCGCTCACCCACCCTGAGCGATTTCCGCCGCGTCCTCACCACCCTGGAGGAGACCTTTGGGCAGAGCATGGGGGCGGAGGAGCGGGAGCTGGCCAAACAGATGGCCCAGGCCCTGGCGGTCTGGACCGGCAACACGCCCTTCGGCCGGCTGATCGATGGCCCCACCAGCATCGACATCAAAAACAGGCTCATCTACTTTGAGACCACCGGCATCAGCAGCTCACCTGAGCTCGAGCGGGTGGGCCTGCTGCTGCTGATGGAGCTATTGTGGGCGCGTATCGCTCGAGACCCCGCCGAGAAAAAGATGGTGGTATTCGACGAGATATGGTCGCTGCTCGCGTCGCCGATGGCGGCCCGTTACGTGGACGACTTCTACCGCAGGCTCAGGCGCTACAACGCCGGGGCCCTGTCCTGCACGCAGAAGCTACAAGACTTCGAGGAAGGCCACGCCAAGGGCATCATCACCAACAGCTACTACTTTTTCATGCTGGCCGCGCCCGACCAAAAACCCGTCCTCGAGCGCCTGTTAGGTCTTCCAGAAGACGTGACCAGCGCCTACGCCCGCATCCCCCCTAAGGGCCAGTTTCTCTTCCTGCTGCGCAGCGAGGGGGGGTTCGAAGGCGACTTCCTGCGGTACACCCCCTCCGGCTATGAATTCGGCGCTTTCGGCACCTCGCCCAAAGAGCAGGAGCGGCGGGCCAGGATGATAGAGGATTACGGGAGTATAGAGGCCGCCGTGCGGGCCTGGCACCTGAGCTGGTTGGCCGGTGACATGGAAAAGGCAATCGCCAGCGGACAGCTTGCCAAATGAGGATTAGTCAAGTAAAATCACCTGATGAGGTAGGAAAATGAACAAACACATCCTGAAGCTCTACCTGCAAGCGCAGGACACCTTCTGGAGGCGAATCGGCGAGATGGTCACGGAGTACAGGGGCCTCTCCCTTCCCATGAAGGTAGGTACGGCCCTGCTCTTTCTGAGCAGCTATGGGTTTGCCGGTAATATCGCCAATGACCTGACCAAGCAGGCCTCTCAGATCATTTGCAGTATAAGCCAGTTTCTCATTGGCCCCGTATCCTGGGCCTTCATCATAGGAGCCCTGATTATCGGGGTGATCATGCTGGCCGTCGGCGGACGTGGCGCGCTGAGGTGGGTCATCTTGTCCATCGTGGCGGCCATCATCCTGGTAGCGGGCAAAAGCTACTTTCAAAGTCAGATTAATTCTCAGGCTGGCAATGAAGCCATCAAGCGCTGTGTCGGATTGTGAAAGACCGTACCTTACCCTCCCCCGACCTGGATCCCGCCCCGGTGTTTGACCCCACCACGGTGGTCATGCTCCTGGCAGGGTCGGTATTCCTGGCGGTGATGGTGCAGGCCCGTTTCGGCACCGTTCTCGCCATCATCAGCTTCTTTGTCGCCTTCTACTACCTCTACAGGCTGGTGCGCTACGTGCAGAACTACTTCCCGCCCGCATACGTGACAGATAAGCTGGCCTGGATCGGGATGCGGGACGTTTACTTCCCCGGCAGGGCGAAGCGATACCCGCCGCTGATTAAGGAGGGCTAGAAAGCAACCCCCGCCATGTGGCGGGGGTTTTGCTGTCCTCTAGCGACCAACAGGCACCGCCAGCGGCACGCCTTTAACCCGTGGGATGGGGTAGCCTTCCGGGACCGACACCCAGTCGTAGAAGTAGCGCGGCCCGGCGTAGAAAACCTGGTAGGGCTTGATGGGGATCGGGCGGATGTTCGCAAAGTCCGGTTCGGCGCGCCGTTCTAGCGGGTAGTAAATAATCGGAACATTCCAGATGTGCAGGCTTCGGGTAAAGGCGTAGCCCGCGTACTCCCCTGGCCCCCAGGCCGCGCCCGGGTCGGGCAGGGGGGTGAAGTCCAGCTTCCCGAACACCTGGTAAAAGGTGGTGTAACCCAAAGCCTCGTGAATTTCAGGCCGGGAAGGCGGGAACCAGCGCTTGAGCTCTTCCAGGGGCCATATCCCCGGGGAAATCTGGCTACGGTAAGCGGAGCCCTGCAGCAAAGAGAGCGCGTTGAGACGAACCGACTCCGCCAGCGCAGGCAGGGCCAGCAGGTTGCCCGCCCCGAGCCGGCGGAGCAGCCCGGCCAGCGCGGGAAGGTAATAGGGCGTGACGGCCTGGTTCAGGCTGTCGTCCCGGTAGCGCGCCTGCTGCAGGGTGTCCCAGATAGCGCGCACGTCGTCCAGCACAGCGGACACCTGGGCCACGCGGATCACCGGGGTCACCAGCGCCCCGGAACCGAGCAGCGCGCCTGACCAGCCGCTGGGTATGAAGACCTCGAGGTCACCCTGGCCGGGGTTGCCGAGGATGTCCCCGGGGTTGCCTCGGGGCCTGACCGCCTCGAGCACGTCCTTTTCGTAGTCGGGGATGTAGTGCCGCGCGGCGTGCTCCAGCCCCCGCCGGGCCCTGGCCTCGAGTTCCCCCATATCGATCCAGATGGGGTTTGGGTAACCGTCGCTGCAGATCCGTACAAACGGCGCTACAACACACCCACCGGGAATATAGGGAAAGATAAACATATCCCCCTCCCCCACCCCTGGGTAGTAGTCCGATGGCGGCACCCGCGCGGCGGAGGCGTGGTAATAGGAGTACCAGTCAAGGCGCAGGGCCTTATCACCGGCGGCCCCCCTCACTTCGAGGGGCGGGGTGAAGCGCGCAGGGAAGTGGTCCTGGCCTGCGCCTACCCGCACCTCAGGGAGCGCCGGATTCAGCTCGAAGAACCCCTTGGTCAGCGCCCAGCTGGCCTCCCTCGTCAGCCTGTTGGCATCGGTCAGCAACACCGCGTGGTGGATCCGGGCCATGACGTGCTGGTAGGTCCGCTCCTCCAGGCGCTGCCAGGCCTTGATCAGGTCACGGGAAACGGTCTGGGTGGCCCTGACGGTAGACAGCGGCAGCCGCCACTCGTAAGGGGTGTTGCGCTCCCGCGCGGCCTCCTGCAGGTCAAAGCGGTACACCGTCACATAGGGGAGCTTACCCTGGGCCATCATCTCGGGCTTGTACCAGGGCAGCCCGGCGGCAGCCCCACGCTGGTAAGCCTCCTGATCCCCCTCCGCGAGGGCTGTAGACAGCAACAACAAAACAAAAGCCATGCGTAGCATAGGTGGGTGTCTCCTTTTCTGGGAAACAGTATAAAAGAAGACAGCCCCTTGCGGGGCTGTGGTGGGCCTTCCCGGCCCGAAACCCCCTGTGTGCGACCAGGGGGTGGTGTGCGCAACTACTTCCGGCCCTTACGCAGGGCCGCCCGGGCTTTCGCTAGGGCGGCCTCCGCGCGGAGCCAGGCCTCGTAGGAGCCCGCTACGACTTCGTAGCGGGCTCCTACCGTAACCAGGTCCACCCCAGCCTTTATAAGGGTAGAGTGGATCCGCGGGAACACCCGCGAAGGCACTTGCACTATCGTGCAGGCCGCGGGTAGAGCCCTATCTATCAAGCCCCCCTTCTCCTTTCCCCCCCCACCGCTCGAAGTGGGGGGATCAAGCCCCACGCCGGCCTGTTCGCACCCAGGCCGACGTGGGAACCCCCCTCCTCGAGCCGCGGAGGCCCCTGACACCGTCCCTCAGGGGTGGGATTTCTGAAACCGATTATACTGTTTCTTGCTTAACAAAAGTCAAGGCGTGAAGTTGCGCGTGCCCCTGCACTCCGGGTAGCGGCTACAGGACCAGAACTGCTTGCCAGCGTTCTTGCCCTGCCGGGCCGTGCGTAGCACCATCGGCGCTCCACACTTGGGACAGGCGGGAGGTTCACCTGCGCGCCCCGGCGCTTTCTCCTCCTGATCCTCCTCTTTGACCAGAAACAGCCTGTGCACATCGATCTGACCCGACCACCAGGCCTCGGCCACGTCGCGGTACACCTCGGAGTCGGGGCGGGGCTGCTCTTCGTGCGCCGGCGCGGGCGGGGGGCGGTCAACTTCTACCCCAGGGGAGACGGGCAGGGTATCCCTCCCCGCCTCCGGCGCGACCGCGGGCGCTGTAAATGCTCTTGACTGCTCTTCAACCGCTAGAGGTCCCGCGACGAGATCGGAATGCTCCTCTATGAGATCCTCCAGGTATTTGATCGAAACCCCAAAGCGCTGCAAAAGCGCGCTTACATCTACCTGTCTACGATATAAATAGGCGCGCACGGGCTTGCCGTGGTTGCCAAACATCACAAATGGGACGAGCTCAGAAAGGATATCGTCCTGAAGAGCGCCGGTGTCCTCCAACAACAACAGCAGCGGCACCTTAGGGGCTACCAATCCCGTCCCCGGGGCTTTTTGCAGCAACAGCGCCCAGAGCTTCATCTCCTCAGGATTCAAGAAAACACCCAGGCGAATAGGTGTCCGGGCGCTGCCTGCCCTGCGCCTGAAGATGTCAAAAAGCCCCATAGCCCCTTACCTCAGGTGTTTGTATACACGCTCCCAGGAGACGACGCGCTTTCGCTCGAACCAATCCACCGCCAGGCGGGTGGAATGATCCAGGCTTGCGATGAGAGGATGCGAACAACCTTCCCTTTTACGAAGATATGCCAGTTCAAACAGTGTCCTGCTCCAGTAATGCGAGCGCATGGGTACAGCCGGCGGCGGAAGCACCAGAGGGGCTACCGCCAGCCACACCCCGTCGGACACCCTGGCCTCCGGGAATCTGCACTCGTGAGGCAACGCCAGAGGATAGTCGACACCGCTGTCGGGAAGCCCGGCGGTGAGGTCGCCCTTGCACCAGCCAAGGCTGTACGCTTTCCCGTTCAGCTCCACGGTCAACCCGTTCCGTGTAAACCCCACCACAGGCAGGCCGTAAGTCACCGTAATCAGGTGGAGCAGGACCCTGGTGTTTAAGCTATCGCCGCTCATGCGCCGCACCGCCTGCTGGGTGCCGATGAAGCGTTCGCCCTCAACCGTCAGGCCGTAGGCCGGGCCCACCACCGTGTCCACCCGGGTCAGATACCCGCTCTTCCTTGCCCGCTGCACCATAGGGAAGAGGCTGACCAGCAATTGCGAAGCCTCTGGAACCGCCCGCCACAGACCAATCCAGGTCAGCAAAGGGGTTATGGTTCGGCCCGGTTTCGGAGAAGATAGGTATTCCCCTTTGAGTCCAAGATCTTCCATTGAAATTCCACACCCTCCGGCGCGTTGGGAACCATAATGGCTCCGGTGACCTGCTCACCCGGTTGAACCAGATCCACATTCTGACCGAATGTCGTGCGTACCAGACGAAAAGGCAGCCGCGCCCCCGCCTTTTGCACAATGAGATTTTCGGTAAGCAGGCGCAGGGTTTCTGAACCGTTGTTGCGGATGTCGTAATAGGCTACAAGCGTTTCATCATTTCTGGCGAAGGTCATACGGGCTACCAGCCACTCAGGAAGCCCGCCCCTCGAGTCCGCCGACGGCTGCTGGGGCGCGGGGTTACTTCCCTGGGCCTGCGGGGCGTTGTCTCGAGGGGCTGGAGTAGGGCGGGCGGGTGCGGGGGTCGTGGTCGTGGACGGGCGGGGGGCTGCAGTAGAAGGAGCGGGCGCAGGAGAGGCGGCGGGGATATTTGGAATAGTCACCAGATAGCGCCGGGGCTGCTCCATGCGGGAGTCCACCACCACACGGAACATCGCCACATAGCCACCCACGCGCACGATCAAGTCCCCCGAGCCCACATTTTTCAGCGCACGGAGAAACAACATGTTCTCCGCCTCGCTTATCTTCACCTGCATCAAGGTGGGCACTGAGGTACCTACCTCGTCCAGGGCTTCGGCGAACTCGACGACCGTCATGTACTTTGGGTGAATCCAGATTACGCCAGGACGGTAGGTTAAGGTTCGGATGTCGTAGGTCACCAGGGTGTTACTGCCGTAACCTGCCTGAGCCATGACCGGGGTGGCGAGCCACAAGACCAACAGGACATATAAAAAGCGTCTCATCGCATCGTTATTCTATCAGCCTAAAACCGGTAACCAGAAAATAAAAGCTCAGGGACCCCGTTGTTGTGCACCGTTTAGCTGCCAGGGGTGGCCGACCCGGAACAACCGGGAGGAGCCGTGGAGAAACGGCGGTATGTCGCCGAAGAGGAGGCGGTCTTCTGCAGAACTCGAGGACCACAAAGCTGTACCGGACCTTTAATTACCCAGGTGAGACCCGGTAACGCCGGGAGATCCTGGGGAGACAACATCCCTATCCCGGCCAGAAGTGGCCGGGGTACATTTTTCTTCGTATTCCCCTCAAACCCCGAGATAATAGAAGATATGCAGGAGCACACCCTCATACGGGGAACCGTACACGAAATGATCTCCCGCTACCGGGAAGGAACCATCGTCAGCGTCAGGGGGGACACCGGGGAGGAGTGGCGCTGCTGGATTCCTTCCTGGAAGATCACCGTGGGCGACCGTATAGAGGGCGGGTTCCTCAAAGGAAGAAACTTCTACTACCCGGTTGATGAAAACGCGGTGCGGGTTTACCAGGGGAACGCCTCGAGCATGGAGCGTGAGCTGGGGCAGGCCGTGTTAAACGCGGTCCCCACGTTCGGCTACCAGCGCGCTTTACAGCTGGCGAAAAGACCGGACGCCCTGGATTACCTGACGCTGAGGAAAGACCCCTCCCCCCTTTTCACGATCACGGAGCACCGCATCAAGGAAGATACGCTAAAAGCCCTAGGCGGTTGGCGCTGGTACTTCCTGGCGTTGGAAAAACTCCTCAACATGGGCCTCACGCCGCTGGAAGCCGCGAGCGCTCTCGAGGCGCTGGGCGAGCCGGCGGTGGGGATGGCCCAGAAGGACATCTTCCTGCTCTGCCAGGTACCGGGCATCGACTACCTCACGCTGGCGGCGAGGCTGCAAAGAACCAGCCCGGTAGGGGCCCTCCTCCAGGAGATAAAAGGGCTTTTGTATGCAAGCGGCGATACGGTGGTGCACCTATCCGAGATACCCCTGCCCCCCGCCACGCTTGAGGCCGGGCTCGAGGGGGCGGCGGAAGCCCTCGAGGTCATAGACCCGTGGGTAGGCTTTCGCACCACACTCGAGATCGAAAAGTTCATCCTGGAAAACATCAAGGAGCGGTCCGGCCTCCCCCCTCTTCCACCGCTGGAAGGCCTCAACGAGCGCCAGGCTTTAGCCAGAGACCTGCTCGCGCACCGCCTGGCCGTGCTAACCGGTGGCCCCGGAACAGGGAAGACCTACACCCTGGGCAAGGTGGTTCAGGCCGCGGTGCGGGCGGGTATTCAGGTGAGCCTGATGGCCCCCACCGGCAAGGCCGCCCAGCGTATGCAATCCCTGGCCGCCTTCCCCGCCTCTACCATCCACCGCGCCCTGGGGTTCCGGCCCAACGAGCCCTTCGCGTCCATCAGGCCCCTACCGCGTGGGCTGGTGGTGCTGGACGAGGCCTCGATGGTCACCCTGGCGGACATGGAGAGGGTTCTGCTGGCCCTGCCGCCAGGGTCCTGCCTGCTGCTGGTGGGCGACACCAACCAGCTGGCCCCGGTGGGGATCGGCCAGCCCTTCGCGGATCTGGTAGACCGCATCGCCACCGTGCGCCTCGAGGCGGTGCAGCGGCAGAGCCAGGAGGCCCAGGGCATCCTCTCCGCTGCCCGAGCCACCCTCGAGGGACACCCCTGGCGGGAGATCGTCCGGCAGTCCCCCCACGACCTGTTGTTCAGGAGAACCAGGAGCCCCCGCGAGGCGGTAGAGATTATGCTGGGATTGATCACCCACTACCTGGGGCGGGGGCTGTCTTTGTGGGATATACAGGTGCTCACCCCCGTCCACAAAGGCCCCATGGGTACCAAGGAGCTCAACACGGCGATCCGGTCGCTGGTGCGTCCACACCACGAAAAAGGACGCAGGCTCGAGCTGAGCGGGGGCGTGCTGGCCGGCGTGGGCGACAAGATCATCTTCGACGAGAACCGCCCCACCATCGGCGTGGTCAACGGCACCATAGGCATCATCAAAGAGATCGGGGACTCGAGCTTCCTGCTGGAAACAGCGGAAGAGTTAAAGGAATTGCCCAACGCCGTCGCCAGCCAGGCCACCCTGGGCTACGCCATTACGGTGCACAGAAGCCAGGGGTCAGAGTGGCCGGTGGTGATCCTGATGCTGCCGGAAAGCCCCCTGACCACCAGAAAGGTCGTCTACACCGCGATCACGCGTGGCAAGGAACAGGTGGCGGTCATCACCACGGTCGACCTCGAGCACCAGCCCCTGGCCGAAGACCGCAGGCGCCGCACCTACCTATCCCTGGCCGAACCATGAGTACGCTTGTCGAACAGCTACTGCACTACATCGCCATTGGAATCCCCTGCATCCCCTTACAGCCACGGGGCAAGGTACCCCTCACCATTCCCGAGCTGGGCTTTGTCGAGGGGCTGCGGTCGGCCACCACCGACAGCGCCACCCTCCTCAAGAGCATCGAGCGCTACCCGGAGGCCAATATAGGCCTGGTCCCACCCCCCGGCGTGCTGGTGCTGGACGTGGACCGGCCCGCCGTTCTTCCCACCTTGCTGATCCTCTCCCCTGAGCTTGCACAGGCCCCTCGAGCCGTCACCGGCTCCGGGGGCTTTCACCTCTGGCTCAAAGCCCCCGCCGGAGTACCCACCGATTCGTTGCGCGGTCGTATTCTGGAAGCGGTGGACCTGCGCGGCCTTGGGAAAAGCTACCTGGTGGCCCCGCCCTCGAAACACCCCAACGGCAGGGACTACCGCTGGGACAAACCCCTGCGTGACCTCGAGAGCCTGCCGAGCCCTTCGGCTCAACTAATCCGGATGATGCGGCGCAGCGCCCCCGCCCCGCAACCCGCAGGGCCGGTGGCGCTCGAGGTGGGGCGCGGCCGGTCCCGCGAGCGGGCCTACGCCCTGGCCGAGCTAAGGGGGCGCTGTGAAGCCATGGCCCTGACCCCCAGCGGTCAGCGTCACAACGAGCTGGTCCGTCACGCGGTAGCCCTGTGGGCGTGGGTCAGGGCGGGCAGCTTAAGCGAAGCGGAGGTCCGGGAAAACCTGGGCCGGGCCGCGCGGGCCTCGGGCCTGCCGGAAGAGGAAATAGATAAACTGTGGCGCTGGGTGCGCCAGACCACCCCCACCCGCACGCTGGATAAGCTATGAAGAGGATTCGACCCTTTATCGTTGTGTTAGGAACCATGCTCTTATCCCCCGCGCTTGCCAGCCAGGAGCGATGGGAAGCCTGGCTGTGGCAGGTGGCGCAAAGAACCCAGGGGATCCCCTACCTTTACGGCGGAGACGACCCACGTAGGGGGATAGATTGCTCGGCCTATGTGCGCTGGGTCATGGGGTACGCTGGGTTTCGGCTACCCCGTACCTCACGGGAGCAGTTTCAGGCCACCGTGCCGGCCAACCACTACCACCCCGGCTACCTGCTGTTCTTTTCCGAGTCGAGAAGAGAGATTGACCACGTGGCGATCTATATAGGTAGAGGCTATATGATCCACGCCTCGGGCAAACACGGGCGGGTGGTGGTCGAGCCGGTGATGCGCTACCGCGATATTTTGGTGGCAGTGCGGGCCCCACGCTTGCGCTGAGGGCGGGGTGCGCCTAGAATTCCCTTGAGGGACACCCGGCCCGGGAAGAGGGCGACCCGCCGCGCCGCACGGTTGGGAGGGAGTTGTGATGTCTTCTTTGCGGAGGAGGACAAGAGGGGACTTAGATGAAAAGAACGATAAGCGAGCTTAAAGAAGCTGTGTACCACGAACAGTTGGGGGTGGAGGTAATCCCCCCCTCAATGCTGATCGGGTTTGAATGGGGTGAACTACAGAGGGTAAAAGAAGCCCTCCAAAAAATCCAGGAGAGGGTTGTACTGCCCAAGAAAGATGGTGAAGCTCTGAAAAGGGCTCTCGATTTGCTTTCACTGCTGGAATAGCCAGTCCCTCCCCCAGGCCTACCGGCCTGGGGTTCTCGTTTTGTGGCGCGGGGTCAGTTCACTTCTTGCCCCTGTACTCACATAGGCCATAACCACAGGGGCAAGACAACGCACAGGTGCCGGGGCCCGCAATTATGAGAAGCCCGGCTGGTATTATTGGGTTATGAGCGAACGTGGCGCTATCATCCTCGGGCTTACCCTGGTTGCCCTGGGGTCGCTGATTATCGTGTCCTTCGCCTACGAGCCCCTGCAACCTCTTTACCAGGGCATCAAGAACATCGTGTTTGCGATTCTGGCACCACTCACCCCCTTCGGCTTCTTACTGATGCTTAAGCGCGAGCCCGGGCAGAGCGACGGCTACGCCGAAGCGGCTGGACTTGTGGTGGGTACGGGGCTGCTTGGCTCCAAAAACCCCCTCGACTAGTGGGAGCGAGCATGAAACGGTGGTTTTTACCTGCGCTGGCCCTGCTGGCCCTGGTTCCCCAGGGCCTGGCCCAGTTCAGCCTGTCCCAGGTCTACAGCGCCGTTCGCCCCGCGCTGTGCCTCCTGATGGGGCAGGCCAATCAGTGTTCCCTACCGCAAGATATCCTTACCCCCGTGGATTATGCGCGGGTTAAGCGGGCCATCGCCCAGGCCCCGGACATGTATGTACTGGGAGAAGGAAGCGCCATCCCCCGGGCCTTTTTTGACGACCTCGGCCTTCGGATGACCCGTCCCGACCCAGGGGCCCCCCGCGACTTCCAGCTGCTATGGGCCACCACTTCACGCGACCAGGAGGCCCTGGACCGCTGGGTGAAAAATTTGCTCAGGGCCAACCCCCAGGCCGGCCAGAACTCCATTGTTATCGTGGCCCTGCCCACCTCCGGTACAACCGCTGCCGTAGCGCGCGTTCCCTTTATAGGTATAGGCAACAGCGTGTATTTCTCACTTGGGAACGCTTGGTTTGAGCTTAACGGCAGCGTGACCACACAGGTTCTGGGCGTGATTCGCTCCAGCGCTCGTTACTTCATCGCAGCCAAAACCCGCGAGGAAGAAGCCAACAGGAGGTAGTTCTGCTCCGCTTATTTTTCCCGCTCCTATTCGCAAGTTTGGGCCTTGCCCAAAC
>Ga0308406_1001043_pt1 | contig 11195 bp, 9 predicted proteins | sample HotsprSampleMSe1_FD_203474 | JGI IMG/M metagenome (GOLD analysis project Ga0308406, IMG submission 203474) | Hot spring phototrophic mat microbial communities from Mushroom Spring, Yellowstone National Park, Wyoming, United States - 20060911_MSe1 ...
AGAGGTAGAGGCCCTCGGGGGCCAGACGGACGACCCCGCAGAGGCGCTCCGGGGTGAGGGCCCGGGCCAGGGCTTCCAGTTCCGCCTCCCGGGCCTCGGACGATGGGGGCTGGGCATCCAGGGCCAGAGGGGTCAGGTTCTTCCCCAGGGAATGATGGAGATGCTGCCGCTTCTCTTCCAGCATCAGCGCCCTGGCCCAAGCCTCAAAAAACGACACCTTCTTTTCCATAACAAACCTCCTGCTCCCCATCCACGGGGCATCAACGAAGCGTCCTAAGTGTGGGTACGAAGGGCTCAAAAGTTGCAAAGACATATTGCCGCAAGTCTTGACAAAAGTCAAGAGAACATTTTAATCTACTTGCTAGAGTACTTATGCGACTAAATCCGATCTGACTGAGGGGCTCAAATGAAGCTCCAGATAAGGGTTCAGCGGAATGGGGAAAGGAGGTTTCTACTCTGCTACAAACGTTGGAGGCCATATACGGCAGTTTCTGTCACTCCCTTCACCTGCGCCAAGGCGCAAAGGAGGTTAGCCATGGGTTCAAGACAAACGTTTGAAGAGGTGAATATGAGGAACTGCGAGCTCCCGAATGAGGACTTTCTAGCGGTTTTACGAGCCCTCCACTTGCCGTCTCTTGACCTTTCCCTTCCTCCCTTTCCTAGTAGTCCCCCACCTGGGCCTTCGCTTGAGGCGGAACTCGAGGCCTTTGGGGACTGGGTACAGGGCTATCTGGCCGAGCGTGCCATCTGGGGGGCGGACGAAAAGGGACTTCACTTCTTTTGCGGGGAGCTATGCCTGCCCTATGAAGACCCTCAAACCTACCTGCGCGGAGCCCACTTCCTCGAGGTCCTTCCCAGGCCCACCCTTGGAGGCGCCCTGTTCAGGTGTTTGGTTCGCAAGATGGCCCCCACCGAGGACCTTTACCGCCCCCCGGGGCAGAAGGTGAATGGGTTCCTTGGTCACTTCGCCTTCTGCTGTGGCCTGGATCGCAGGCTCGAGGAGCTCTTTATCTACCACAAGGCCTTCCTTCTGCTACGCTACCCTGCCCAGAATGGCGAGGCTTGGTCCTGGCTCCTCTACACTGGCGAAAAGCGGGCCCAGGTCCACCGAGTCCTAAACGGGCTCCTCCTGGAGCACCTGGCAGAGCCGGAAGTGAAGGGGGCCACGGAGGCGCTGGTAGAGTGCCTCTCGCACAGAGGCTCGCCCTTCGGGAGCTGGGCCACTTCCAGGGCCCTGCTGCAGCACCGGCTGAAGTCCCTGGATCCCAAGCGGTGGCAGGAAGAGGAGGCCAAGCACCCGGGCTTCCTCGAGTGGGCTCCCCTCGAGGCCTTCCACTCCTGGGAAGCCTACCGCTGGACCATTCGGCGGGTTTACGGTCGGCTCGAGGCCCAGGGGCTCAAGGACAAAGATATCCAGTTGGCCCTGGGGGAGGCAGAGGTTTTGGAGAGGCTCGTAGAAGACCGTGAGGGCAGGAAGGCCCGCGCCCTGGTCTGGGCCAGGCAGGCGGGAATCCCCGCCGGAAGGGAGAAGGCTTTGGGGTATCTGCTGGACCATCTCGTGGGCCTGGAGACCGCTGACCTCTCCCAGGAGCAGGAGAGCGCCCTGCAGGAGGTGATCCGGGCCTACTTCCGCGAGGCGGACTTCGGCAGGGCCTTGCCGTTTCTCACCCCACTCCTGAGGAGGGCCCTGGAGGAACCCACGGCCTTCCAGGGGGTGGGCAAGCTGGGCCTGGTGGCCCTGGCCCGGAAGCTCCTCTCCCTCGTCTCGCTCCTCCCAGGCCCCATGGTCTGGAACGACCTGGAGGCCCACGAACTCCTCACCCCTGAGGCCCTGGAAGCGGAGGGACGGGCCATGAGAAACTGCCTCAGGGCCGAGGACTGGGCCCAGGTGGCTGGGGGAGACCGCCGTTTTTTCAGCGCGCGCCGGGGAGAAAAACGGGTAGCCACCTTCAGCCTCAGCCAGGGGAGGCGGGGCCTTTGGGAAGTGGAGGAGGTTCTCAGCCACGGCAACGCCCCCGCCCCGGAGGACGCGGCGGCCTTGGCCCACGCCGTGGCCGGGAGGGCCAACCAATACCAAAGGGAGGAGCTGGTATGAAGCCGAGTGTGACCCTCGTGGACTCCAGCCAAGGGCCTGTGTTTCTGCCTTACCTGGGGGCAGGCAGGGTTCTGGCCAGGCTTAGGGCCCTGGAGAAGGCAGATCGGCCCCTAAAGCTCCTGAAACCGGCCCAAACCATCCCCGTCTTCCTGGTAGCTCCCACAACCATGGACAGGATATGCCCCCCTGAACGCGGGAAGTGCGTGGAGGAGAGGGCTTTGAGGGAAATCTACAGGAGAAATCTGGGCGAAGACCAAGCCTTGGGGAAGCCCCTGGACTTCCTGCGCGATGTGGCCCCCTGGGACCCAGAGGCGGAGGCGGCCAGAAGGCGCCTGGAGGAGGTGCAACTCCACGACTGCGGCTTTGAGGTCATGGGCGTCTACCTGAAAGCGGGCCACCCCCTTTTGGGAACCAAGGACCCCACCATCGTCCTCTGCCCCGAGCGGATCGAGGACTGGGTCAGGGGAGTGGGAGCACCTGTGGATCTGGCTACTCACACCGTCTACTACCACGAGCTGGGCCACGCCCTCATGGACACCGGGCCCCACGGCCCCTACGGCACTATTTGGGGGCGGGTGACGGAGGAGGCCCTGGCCAACTGGATAGCGGCCCAGGCCTTCCGGGACCCCGCCGAGAAGGACTGGGTGACGAAGCTTATGGCTCACCAGCCGCTGGAGTACCGGGCCTACCGCCACCTGGAGGGCCCCCTTTTGTCCGACTGGGACTTCATCACCCCTAGGGAAGAGCTTCCCCGGGTTCGCCTGGCCATGTGGCGGGATCACAAGGCCCTGGGGGAGACCCCGCCTACTTTGTGCAGCTGGCCGACCGCTTGCTGGAGCGCGTGGCCCATTTGGAGGTAGACCGTGGAAAACTCACGGGGAAAATTGGCTAAGGACATATGGGTTGAGGTGCATATGGGGAGGGCCCACCCGGGAGCCCTTGGGGCCCTGGCGAACCTCCTGCACCAAAGCTCGCCCGTGGGCCTGGGGGGGCGCCTCCTGGAGGAGGGGCCGGGCACAGCCTGGGTCTACCTTGAGCACCTGGCCCTCTTCGCGGCTGACCCCAAGGCCCTCCTCGAGGGCACGGACTGGCAAAAGGCCTGGGGGAACCTCGAGGACTTCTGGAGGAGCGTGTATAAGCACGCCTGGAGACACCCCCTGGGCTGGATGCGGGCCGTCCCACACTTCCCCCCCGGGCCCGGCCTCTTCTCCGCCCGCTTCCTCAGGCTCATGGCCCTGGCCTTGGGGCAGGCGGTTCGGAACCACCCCGACCCCAAGGAGGCGGCCAGGGCCCTGGATCTCCTGGGGGAACTCCTGCGCCAGGAGGACCCCTGGGTCCGCGCTTTCGCCGCAGAGGCCCTGGCGGACGCAGGCCGCTTAGCGCGGAAGGCGGAGGCCATCCTGGGGGCGGCCCTCAACGACCCCGAGTGGCGGGTTCGGCTGGCCGCGGCCCAGTCCCTAAAGGCCCTGAGCCTGGCCCGCAAGCACCGGGTAGCGCGAGAGATCCTGGCGCGGGCCAGGGAGGTGGGGCTGGACAGGCCCCTGGGGTGAGGCGGTGGGGTTTATGCCCGCTGGTCTGCGGTTTCCAAAGGGCCTACCTGGACAATCGTGTCGGCGGGGCCAGGTGGCCCAACCAGTAGTTCCGTCGTTTCCATCCCAAAAACCTGAGGCTCCGGTGAAGACGTGCAGAATGTCGGTACATCTGCCGAGGACTCCACCTGGCCCCAAAGGAGCTTCCGAAGGTGGCTGGGAATATGCTAGTTTCTCTCAAACCCAGCTCACCAGGGACTCTAGCGGCTGAGTCGGAAAGGAGAAGGAAAATGCCTGCCGGTATCTACGATATTTCTAAAGGTACGTACACGCTCATAACACCTTGCTCCCTTAATAAGGTTCTTAAAGACCGTGAGATCAGTGCGGTTATACCCTTGCATCGCTGTACGGGTGCCATTAGCGTGGACCATCAGGGTTGGCCCATTCCACCTAGTGCGAGTGTACCCGCACAAAAGTGGCACCTTAGCGAAGGGGATCTCCTGAATATTGCGGCTAGAGTCACGGGCTTGCCGAGGCTCACCCCCGCCACCCACCGCTGGGTTACTAACCTAACCCCTAGTCGCCCTACCGTTTTCCTGGCCGAGATCAAGGAGGTCTGGGGCTATAGGTACCTGGGCTGGACGGCTACGGGTTGCTGGACGCCCATCATGGTGAAGTTCAAGGTTCTTTGGCTGGATACCTCCCTGACGACCTCCGTTTTCACACCACCTTCAAAGATAGGGAGAAGCTTCTTCGAGTTTTTTTACATCAGTCGCAGAGGTAGCTTAGTAACAGCACGCTACAGCCAAGCAGCCCTCTTTCCCGATGCGCTGGAGTACTTCGTTGGGGAAATGCGGAAATCCCTCCTGCGGCCCCCCGCTGAATGCGGAGAGGGCAAAGATATCATCTGCCCTTGAGGCGCTAAGGTCCATGCGGGCAAGTGCGGTTTCCCCAACCATCCGGGCATGGATACATGTGAACACCTGTGTGCTGGGCGCTTGGCGGCTATGCCCCGCCTGAGGCGGGGTGGCCCCGTCAGCTCCTAATCACTCCTCAAAGCCTGCTTCTGGAGCCTGTCCCTGGCCCAGATCAGGCTCTGCATGTCCACCCCGGGGTGGTCGAAGAGGGCCGCCAGGATCCAGGGATGGAAGGCGCGGGGGAGGACAAACCAGGTGGGATAGCCCCGGCTGGTGGGACCTCCCTTGTCCTCCGGGTTGTTGGGGTCGCCGTTCCAGCGGATGGCCAGGCGGTACTCGTCGTCCCACTTGAGCAGGGCCACGGCGTAGGAGTCGCCCTGTTCGTTGATGTCCCCTGCCTTCAGCAAGACTTCCAGGGACTTTATTCGCGCGTTTGGGTGAAGAACCTTTTCTGGATCGACCATACTTGCCACCTTCTTACACGTAGGCTACAGCTTGCCGCTTTGGAAGTCCAGTATGTCAATGAAGAAATAGGCCTGGATGTGCTACAACATGTACAAACCCGAACTTCGGGGTACCCGCGCGCCCGATTTCATGGCCTCGAGGGCGGCCAGAAACCCTGTGTTATCGCATCGCTACAAGAGCTGTTCGGGACGGGCCAAAACTAGTCCTGCGGCGCAATCACAAAGGCCGAGGCAATCTCGTCCTTGTCGCTCAAATTCATCACCCTGACTCCGCTGGTCGCCCGCCCGTACTGGGCGATGCTGGCCACACTGGTGCGAATGGCATTGCCCCGGCGCGAAAGTACCAGCAGGTCTTCGTTGCCCTGCACACGCATGAGGGCGGCTAGCTGGCCCACCTTTTCGTTGGTATTGAAGGTGATAACCCCCACCCCACCGCGGCCTTGCAAGGGGTACTCGGAAATGGGGGTGCGCTTGCCGTAGCCGTGGGTTCCCACCGCCAGCACCTCCCCCTCCTCGCCTTTGGGCAGGATGACCAGCGAAACCACCTGGTCGTCGCGGCCTTCCTTGAAGCGAATCCCGGTTACGCCCTGGCTGGCCCGTCCAGTGGCCCGCACATCGGAAAGCTCGAAGCGAATGGCCTGGCCGCTCTGGGTGGCCAGCATCACCTGGTCACCCTCCTGGGCTGTGGCTACCCCTACCAAAGCGTCGTTCTCTACCAGGTTGATAGCAATCAGGCCAGCGCTGCTGAGGTTTTGGTACTCCTTGATTGCGGTTTTCTTGATCAGGCCGTTCTTGGTGGCGAACACAAAGTAGCCTTCCTGGGTCAGGTCGCGCACGTTCAGCAAGGCTGCAACCTCTTCACCCTCTTGTAGGGGCAGCAGGCTGATGATGTGGGTGCCTCGAGCCTGCCGGCTGGCCTCAGGCAGCTCATGAACTTTTTCGCCATAAACCCGGCCCCGGTTGGTGAAGATGAGCAAGGTATCGTGCATCGAGGCCACAAACACCGAGATGGCCTCGTCCTCGGCCTTGGTTTTGCCGGCCTGGGCCCCCGTTCCTCCCCGGCCCTGGGCGCGGTAGGCCTCGAGCGGGGTGCGCTTGATGAAGCCCTGGCTGGTGAGGGTGATGACCATGGGTTCGTCTTCGATCAGGTCTTCCAGGCTGAAGCCTTCTTCGAACTCGGTAATCTGGGTACGGCGCGGGTCGCCGTACTTGTTTTTGATCTCCAGCAGCTCGCTCCTGACCACCTGCCACAGCCGCTTTTCATCGCCCAGAATGGCCTCGAGGCGGCCAATTTCCTCCATCAGCTCGCGGTATTCGGCCTGCAGTTTCTCGCGCTCGAGGCCCACCAGGCGTTGTAAACGCATATCAAGGATAGCCTGGGCCTGAATCTCGCTGAGGTTGAAGCGGCTAACGAGTCCGCTGCGGGCTTCGGTGGCATCCTGCGAGCCGCGGATCAGGGCGATCACCTCGTCGATGTGGTCCAGGGCAATCAAAAGCCCTTCCAAAACATGGGCCCGCTCTTTGGCTTTACGCAGCTCGTACTCGGTGCGCCTGCGCACCACCAGGCCCCGGTGGTCGAGGTAGTGGCGCATTATCTCCAGCAGGGAGAGCACCTTGGGCTCGCCCTTTACGATGGCCAGCAGGTTCACGGTAAAGCTGGTCTGTAAGCGGGTGTGCTTGTAGAGCTTGTTGAGCACCACCTGGGGGTTGGCCCCGCGCTTGAGTTCGATGGCGATGCGCAGGCCCTGGCGATCCGACTCGTCGCGCAAGGCCGCGATCTCTTCGATGACTTTATTGCGCACCAGCGAGGCGATCTGGGCGATCAAGTCGGCCTTATTCACCTGATAAGGAATCTCGGTAAAGACCAGCATGGCCCGCCCGTTTTTCTCTTCGTGGCGCACCCGGGCCCGCACCTTGAGGCTTCCGCGCCCACTGGCATAGGCCTCCTTGATGCCCCGGCGGGAAAGCTTGGCGCCGGTGGGAAAGTCGGGGCCGGGCAGCACCTTCATGACCTCCTCGAGGGAGACCTCGGGGTTATCGATCATCTGCACCAGTGCATCCACCACCTCGCTCAGGTTGTGGGGAGGGAGGCTGGTGGCCATACCGACGGCAATACCGGCAGAGCCGTTGACCAGGAGGTTGGGCAGGGCCGCCGGAAGCACCTCGGGCTGCTCCTGGGTGCCATCGTAGTTGGGCACGAAGGAGACGGTTTCTTTGTCGAGGTCTTGCAGGAGCTCGAGGCCAATATGGGAGAGCCGGGCCTCGGTGTAACGCTGGGCGGCCGGGGGGTCGCCGTCCACCGAGCCGAAGTTGCCCTGCCCATCAATCAGGGGATAACGCAGGTTCCAGGGCTGGGCCAGGCGTACCAGGGTGTCGTAGATGGCCGCATCGCCGTGGGGGTGGAACTTACCCATGACCTCACCCACAATCTTGGCACACTTCACGTGTTTGCGGCTTGGCAACACCCCGTCTTGATAGGCGGCATACAGGATGCGCCGCTGCACCGGCTTGAGCCCGTCGCGCACATCGGGCAGGGCCCGGTCGACGATGACCGACATGGCGTAGTTGATGAAGCTTTGTTTGAGTTCGTCGGTGATTTCAATGGGAAGGACTTGGGACATTAAATAACTCCTGTTTTGAGCACAAAAAAAGCGCACGTAAACGCGCTTTATATCCAACGCCCTATTATACTCCAACTTGGGCAATTATGACAAAAACAGAAGGTGTGCTGGCCAGGTAAACAGTAGGAGTAGGTGATTGCTGTGGCCGGGCCAAAGCGTTGTTCTGAAGGGTAGCTTTGCTCTGACCATAGCGGAAAGCGGAACGCTGCGGGTGATACGGGGGACGGCAGCCGCCCTTTTGTAGCAAGAAACACATTATGCCGACCACGTGGAAGCGCGATAGGGGCTACTTTATACTCAAGCAGACATAGCGGTTTGCGCGAATGCCGGATAGGGTTCACACTTGCCGATTTGAGGCGGGTGTTTGCGAGAAACGCAAGCAATGCGGAGGAGTACATGTCCTACATCCTTGCCCTCGACCAGGGAACCACCAGCAGCCGGGCCATCATCTTCGACCTGGCAGGTCAGCCCAAAGCTATGGCCCAACGGGAGTTTGTGCAGCACTTTCCTCAGCCGGGCTGGGTCGAGCACGACCCTTTGGAAATCTGGCAAACCCAGCTTCAGGTAGCCCGCGAGGCCATTCAGCGCGCCGGCATCCAGCCCAGCGAGATTGTAGCTATCGGGATTACCAACCAGCGCGAGACCACTGTGCTGTGGGAACGGGACAGCGGCAAACCGTTGCATCGGGCCATCGTCTGGCAGGACCGCCGCACTGCGGCTATCTGCGACGAGCTGCGTAAAGGGGGCTACGAAGGCGTATTCCAGCAGAAAACCGGGCTCTTGCTGGATGCCTATTTTTCCGGCACCAAGGTGAAGTGGCTTCTGGAAAACGTGCCGGGGTTGCGGGAGCGGGCTGGTAGAGGCGAGCTGTGCTTTGGCACCATCGATAGCTGGCTGATCTACAACCTGACCGGGGGCCAGGTACACGCCACCGATGTCTCCAATGCCTCGCGCACCCTGCTCTTCAACCTGCACACCCTGCGCTGGGACGAGCACCTGCTCAGCATCCTGGGCATTCCTAAGGTGCTGCTGCCGGAGGTGCGTCCCTCGGCGGGGCTATTTGGCGAGACCGCTCAAGAGTTGCTGGGGGCGTCCATCCCCATTGCAGGGGTGGCGGGCGACCAGCAGGCGGCTTTATTTGGGCAGGCCTGTTTCGCTCCTGGCATGGCCAAAAACACCTACGGCACCGGCTGCTTCATGCTGATGCACACTGGGCAGGCGCAGGTGGCTTCGCAGAACGGCCTGCTGACCACGGTGGCCTGGCAGCTCGAGGGGGAGCCGCCCGAGTACGCCCTGGAAGGCTCGGTGTTTGTGGCGGGGGCGGTGGTGCAGTGGCTGCGCGATGGCCTGGGCATCCTTCAAAACTCGAGCGAGGTGGAGGACCTGGCCCGCCAGGTGAGCAGCACCGATGGGGTGTACCTGGTTCCGGCTTTTGTGGGGCTGGGCGCGCCCTACTGGGACCCCTACGCCCGTGGCACCATCGTGGGTCTGACCCGGGGTACCAGCAAGGCCCATCTGGCTCGGGCAGCTTTGGAGGCCATCGCCTACCAGAGCAAGGATGTGCTCGAGGCCATGGAGGCCGACTCGAGGCTGCAACTTTCCGAACTGCGGGTGGATGGTGGAGCCAGCACCAACGAGCTTTTGATGCAGTTTCAGGCCAACATCCTGGGCACCCCGGTGGTGCGGCCCCAGGTGACCGAGACCACTGCCCTAGGAGCCGCCTACCTGGCTGGGGTGGGGGTGGGGATGCTCACCCGCGAGCAGATTGCCGAGCGCTGGGCGGTGCAGAAACGCTTTGCACCGACCATGTCCCCGGAGGAGCGCACCCGGCTGTATGACGGTTGGAGGAAGGCCGTGGAGCGGGCTAGGGGCTGGGCGGAGGTGTAGCCTCACACCCGCGTCACGCTAGGGTGCTAGGATTAGGGCAGGAGGCAAGCCTATGGACTTTAAAGAACTGATTGGCAGGGCCCGTGAAGCTGCGGAAAATGCGCTCAAGCAGGCCGAAGCTAAATTCAACGAAGTAAAAGCCAACCTTGATAAGGATGGCGATGGGATACCAGATCAGCTTGAAAGCCTCCTAAACCAGGCCAGGCAAGCTGCCGACCAGGCTAAAGCCAAGTTCGAGGAGCTCAAAGCCAGCCTGGATAAGGACGGCGATGGCGTTCCTGACCAGCTCAAGCACCTGAGCGAGCAAGCCAGACAAGCTGCTGAGCAGGCCAGGGCTAAAGCGGAGGAGCTGGCCAGGGCTGCTCAGGAGCGCCTGGGCAAGAAGGGCTAGGCCTACAAAGAGGGCCAGACCAGCACCTCCTGTCCCACCCGCAGGTTGTGGAAAAGAAGCGCGTCGGAGGAAAGCAGCAGCTGGGGGCCTGCGTCGCTCGTAGCACGGACAGGCATCCTCAAGGTGCGCTCTTCTGCCCGCACCTCAATTTGCGTGAAGGGGCCAAAGTGGCTGCGCCAGGCCCGTAAAAGCTGGGTATCCACACGAGCCTCGAGCGCGCCCTCGAGCCGGGCGACTACCAGCCGCACAGTATGGGGTGTGCGCCTCCTGATCCGTACCAGGCCCAGCCGCGCCAGGTGGCTTACACTAAGCTCCACCGCACTGCTGGAAAGACCACTTGCGGCTGTAAGCTCCCAAAGGCTAATGGGCTTATTCATGTGCTGCAGCAGCTCGAGTTCCTGGGGGGAGAGGGTAAGGTGGGCGGTACGGTTGGTATCGGTAAGCTGCACCTGGTCAAAGGGGCTCAGCTCGAGGCGTACATCGATGTAGCGGATGGCCTCGAGCAGGTAGTTGTCTAGGGAGCCTTGCAAGCTAGACTGCTTGGCCCGTTCCCCTGCTAAAAAGCGGAACTTTCCCTCCTTGAGGGCTAGAATCTGAAGCAGGCCATCTCGGCCCACCTGGTTTTTGTACTGGGCGTGAACCGGCTGGCCTTGCTCGAGGTAAACCTCGCCCCCTAAAACCTGGAATACCCCGGTTTGCCGAGCCTGGGAAAGCAGCTGCAGAAGCTCGATAGGACCCAGCAGCTCAAACGTGCCTTCCATACGGGCCGCTTTGCGCTTTTGTTGCCATCCGCTTTACTCCACCCAGTCTAAATAGGCTTGTGTCCCTCGGCTATCCCTACGGAAAAAGCCGTTCAGGCTAGGTTAAACCGGCTCCTGAACGGCATTCAGTTTGGTCGAGGCGAGAGGATTTGAACCTCCGACCACACCCACCCCAAAGGTGTGCGCTACCAGGCTGCGCTACGCCTCGAAATTTCGCACCTGGGCCAAGCCATCAGGCACAGATAAGTTTAGCGGCCATAGGGATAAACGTCAACACACCCGATACGGTTGAGGAACCAACTTCCTCACAGGAGTCCAGCCCATGCGCGGTCTGTAGCGGTTGAGCCCAGGCGCAGGCAGTCCTCCTCAAAGCAGCTCAGCCCAGGCCGCTTTGGCCCACATAAGTGCTCGGGCGCAGAGGGCCCCCACGTGACGACTCCTCGGACTGAAGTCCAAGGCTTCTCGGTTCTCACGGAACGGCTACTGCCGTATCCATCCCCGAAGGCTCCGTCCGAGCCCATCTGCGGTCG
>Ga0308406_1001047_pt1 | contig 11170 bp, 13 predicted proteins | sample HotsprSampleMSe1_FD_203474 | JGI IMG/M metagenome (GOLD analysis project Ga0308406, IMG submission 203474) | Hot spring phototrophic mat microbial communities from Mushroom Spring, Yellowstone National Park, Wyoming, United States - 20060911_MSe1 ...
GTTAATGAAGTACGGGGCCAGCCAGGTGGACGTAGCGTCCTTCCTGGCTGCTGGGGTGGCGGCACCGGCTACCGATCAGCTCCTCCAGCTGTTCGCCGCCGGACGGCCGTCCATCCAGCTTCTGGTTGTCCCTGAAGGCCGCGATGCCTTCAGGGTGGCCCTGGTTGTGGGCCAGTTGATAAGGCTCCCGAACGGACGGCACGCCAATACCGTGGCGTGCCTGTTCGCCACGGAGCCGATACGGCTACTTCGCCGTTATGAGGACGGCCGCACCGGCGCCGTCCTCGTGGATGCAGGCTCTACCGGCCGTGTGGTAGTCGGCCTCGTGGAGCCGACCGCCGACGGTGGAGTCGTCGTCGATCCTGTGGAGCGCATCCGCCGGGCGCTCCACAGGGGTATTCAGGATTCACTCAACCGCGCCGACGCCGTGCGGCGGGCGATGGCGCGGGACGGTGGATGCGCCAGCATCCTGCCCGAGACGGCAGCGATGTTGGCCAATACGGTGCGGGCGGCTTGGCACGAGTTCCTCTCGTGCCACAGCCAGCCCGTATCCTCTCTGGATGCAGCGGCTGCTAGGGCTCTGACGGTGAACGTCAGCGAGCCCTGGCGGCACGCGCTGAGCCAGGGATATGTCGAGGTCTACGCCGACTCCGGAGCGGTGCGGGTCCCGCTGCCGGAGTATCTGGGCTACCAGTCCATTCTGGACGCGGTGGCCCGCGTAGCCCCGGCCGGCGCATGGGTGCTGCCGGCCAAGAAGGGCAGTGACCCGTTGATTATAGTCAACCCGGCGGATCCGGCCGACATGGCTGCGCTCGGCGCCGCGTCGCTGGCGCAGAACATGAGGCGGTTCGCACGGGAGCTCATCGCCGAGAAGGCGATCCCGGTCGAGCTCCCGGACGGACGCCGGGTGACATCCCTGCCACTACGATTCGTAGTGGCCAGCGTGCCCGGGGTGACCGGGGCTGACGGAGACTCCACTGAGGGTCTCCTCCTCTCCCGACTCCCCGGCAATCTCGTCATCCGCCGGACAGTTCAGGTTCCGGCGGATGATGACCAACTCTCTGGAGCGCTACTCGCCGCGATGCGGGAGCGCGGTCCGGAGTTCCACCTCGGCTGCCGCGTAGCCGGCGAGCTCCAGCCGCTGGATGAGGCGGCGGAGCTCGAAATCCTCGGCAAGGCGGCCCGAGGGGAACTGACACTGGCCGACCTGGAGGCGGCCGGCGTGGAGATGAGCGCCCTGGAGCGGAGCCTCGCTCCGGGCGTTACCTCCAGGACCGTACTGGTGACGCTGGTCGCGGTGACCAGCGCCGTTAATGCCGTCAAGACTTACGTCTGTGACGGCATGGTCAAAGGAGTCGCCGTCGTCATCGGCGCGGAGATGACGGCGATCACGCCTGATGGCGAGGTCATCGCGGTGGACGGTCTCGTGGGTGCCGAGGCCGTCAAATCTAAGACCAGCGTCGGCACCGTCCTCTTCGGTCTGGCCCGATTCTTCGGGCTGGATACCGAAGAGATGAATGCCCGGCTCGCCAGGGCGTGGGCTGAAGACGTCCGGATTGGTGACCTAGTAGAGCACAAGCTCTACCATGAAGAGATCGCCAAGCTGGCGGCTGAGGTCCTCGCCCATGTGCGCGCCTCCCACCCGAACTGGGTGGATGACAAGACCGGCGACATCAAGCCGGTTGACGTCCGCATCAACGGCGAGCCGGTCGGCAAGGGCCTCCTGGTGGAGGTCACCGTGTCGTTCGATGACGATACGGACCTCACCAGGGGTCGTGACCTCGCGGAGGGTGTGGGGCTGCCCCTCCGCGATCAGGTCGTGCTTCGCAGCCTCCAGACCATCCGCCGCCTGCACCCGGCGGTGGACGGTCAGGAGAGGCTGCCATTGCAGCCCAAGCCGAATCGCGACGCGCTGCTAAAGCTGCACGCGATTCGGCACATCCTCGGTCAGGCGGGCGGGATGGGCAACACCCCGCCCACCATCCCGCCTGGCAATTCCCCGCAGGGTGGTGGGCCTCGGCAGGCGACACTGCCTGCTGAGGTGAAGAAGCCGGTGGAGTCGCTAGTGGAGTCCCTCAGCATGATAGCTCCGCCGGCCATCAAGGCTCCTAAGCCGGCAGAGGCGCCGCAGCCGGTCGAAGAGCCACAGCCTCCCGCTAAGGAGGCCGAGCCCGCCGAGATGCGGGCGCATTTCGATGGCGGCGCCAGCGGCAACCCCGGCCCGGCGGGGTGCGCCGCTGTGTTGTATGTGAACGGCCGGGAAGTAGCGGCTGCCAGCCGCCACTACCCCTGCGCCACAAATAACGAGATGGAGTGGCGCGGGGCAATCGCTGCGCTCCGGATGGCGCGGCGGCTCGGCTGGCGCCGCTTTAAGCTGGTCGGTGATAGCCAGCTCGTCATCGACCAACTTCGGGGTGAGAAGAGGGTGAAGGCCCCCAACCTGCTCCCGCTGTACAGGGAGGCCGTTCGCCTTCTGACCTTGCCGGATTGGCAGCCTGAGGTAGAGTTCGTTTGGGTCCCGCGCGAGCAGAACGCGCGGGCCAACGAGCTCGCGCAGGCTGCGGAGCTGGGACCGGACAAGGAGGTCCGGTTCAACGAGGGCAAGGATGCCTAAGAATATCATCCCTACCGCCGGAGGTAAACCCCCGCCTTCGGCGGTAGGGATAAAGTCATGTACGCGGTGGGGTTTATTTTGCGGTGTTTTGTTTTGGGCGGGGCACCCACCCTATTTATTAATTATGGTTACCCTATCCCTTCCCGCCTTCGGCGGTAGGCTATTGGTAGCAGGCGGCAGGTGATAGCGCATCGGCTGCCGGGCAAGAAGAGAAGAATTAACTCCGTTTGGTTAATCTATTTAATCACCAGGAGGTACCATCATGTTCCGCACATTGGCTTCTATCATCGGACGATCGCTAGCGTTGTGGCGCGCCGAGCGCCTGCTTGGTGATCCGGAGCTGAAGCAGTACGCCGAGTTCCTCAATGTCGCAAGCAACATCGGGTTCAACGACCGCGGTAATGTGCTAGTCCGCCTTACCACGGAGCACGGGGATCAGATCGAGATCGAAGTCAGCACGGACATCATTGATCCGGGCTACACGGTATATGCAGTTACGGCAGGAGGATACCGCCACATAGTCTGGTGTAATTCATCGGCTGCTGGGGCGGCCGCGGCCACTGCGGCGACCGTGGACATGGCGGTGTATCGCCATCTATTCGCCACTACGGCGGTTGGGTAGTCGCCGGGAGTGGGGCTATCCTTGCAGCCTCACTCCCTCTTTTATTTTACAGCACCACTTGTATTTTACAGCACTACATCTATCACCGTCATCACCTCCATCACACCCACCCTTAACCCATACCCTTGTTACCACCCACCGGCCCAGAAGCCCTGACGCAGTACTGGACGGAGGAGAAATAACTGCGTGTGGTTAATTCTAATTCCAGGAGGTGTACCGTGAGCATCAATATCTTGGATTGGATCAACGAGACGCTGCCGGGCAACCGATTCAGAGGATTGGACGGGCAGGCGTATCCGTTCGAGGCGCAAGCCGCCCAGCCGGTAGCGATCTCGGGGCACGAATCAATGTTCTACCTCACGAGGGATAACGGTTGGGGCACACGATGGTACTCCGTCCACTGGTTGGATGGCCGGTACGTGATGACCGTAGGCTTTGGCATGTGGTGCGCACGGAGGGAAGTTCCGGCAGATGTGGTTCCCGAAGTACTGCTGCGCTATTTCTCGCGTAGCGAACTGGCTGCGGCAGGCCGGTACATCCTCTCCCTGTATCAGCCTTAGTCTTGTTGTCTGGTGGGGACCGGCTACAGGCCCCCACATCCTTTTTTTTTAACACCACACCCACCCCTGTCCCAATCCCTGGTTATCACCCGCCGGCCCGGTGGTCCTGGCGCAGTACGGTACAGAGGAGAAATACCTTCGTTTGGTTAATTTCATTTCGAGCCAGGAGGTGCACTATGAACATCGTAGAGGCGGTTGAGCTGCGCGATCGTCGCCACTGGGAAGATGACGTTGACGGCTGGGGATACGTGAGCGAGTCCAACCGCATTGGGTGGGAGCTGGCACGTATTGTTTCTGGTATTTACGAGCAGCCGCAGATGCTGGAGGACTACCAGCGCAAGTACTACATGGGGCTACCCGAACTGGTGAAGCTGACCGAAATCCACGGCATCCCCGTGGAAATCGGTGATAGCTGGATCCGGTTTGGCCCCGGTACAAATTGGCTGGTAACGACGGTGGAGTTCACCGTCAACGGCGACGCGTTCGTCTGGAAGGCCACCGTAGAGAAGGCGTTAGGCTAGTTTCGGGGGAGTGGGCCCATCACGGCCCGTCCCTATTTTTTATGGCAGGACATCACCCACCACCCATCACCCCCGCCTCCGGCGGTATAGAGAAGAGAAATAACAGCGTTCGGTTAATCTATTTCCCAGGAGGTACCAGCATGTTGTATATCGAGGAGCTAGGGGCGTTCGTATGCAACCGGACGCCTCATGCAATTCACTGGCACTGCGGGGATGGCGTCATCACCATCCCACCGGAAGGGGAGCCGCTACGTCTCCACGAGCGGCGAGAAGAAGGTGGGGTGATAGCCACCATCCGGTTATTGTCAGTGAACCCCCCTGAGCCGAAATGGCTGCCGGCACCGTCGAACGACAATAACTGTGGCCAGGAGCCATTCTTGGCCACAGCAGAACCCGGGAAACCCTGCACGGACGCCTCCGGGGAGTTTGAGTACGCCCCGGTCCTATTTATTGTGTCGATGGCCGTCGCGCAGTACGCAGCCACGGAGGGGCGGCTGGACTTTATTGCACCGGATACCAGCACAGCAGGAGCGGTGAGGGACTCCGACGGCCGGATAGTCGGCGTCCGGGGCTTCGTGCGGTATTCTCTGTAGCTGTTCTCATTGGGGGCCTGTAGCCGGTCCCCACATCCTTTTTTTAAACACCACACCCACCCATAACCCAAGCCCAAACCTGCACCCACCAACCCAATAGCCCTGGCGCAGCACAGGCAGAAGAGATAACTTTGTTTGGTTAATTTTATCCAAGGAGGTACCGGCATGGGCGTCAATAAGCGGTTTATGCGATCCACCCTCCTAGTTGCGTCCCGGGCCGGCAATTTCCTCATAGATACGCCTGAGGAGCCGGCGAGTTACCGGTCGAGGGTGATGCTACTCCCTGAGACCGGTGAGGTAAAACCGGGGCCCAAGGAGGGTTATATTGAGGGGGCGATAGGCGGCCGCAGCATATGGAGGATTGATGGAGCGGTACGACAGGTGGAGCCGAAGTAGCGACGTTCCGGGGAGGCCACACCAGGCCTCCCCTCCTTTTTTAACACGACTACCCCCACCAACCCACATCAAGCCCTGGTACATCCGAACTGTCGCCGTCCATATGCTGTGCGGTGAAACGGTAGCGGCTGCCTCGGGGCTTTAACCAACGCTGACGAGCCATATACCGACGGGATGCACCAACCACCGTCGCACGAACCGCCGCGCCCGCAGCACCTGTCATCATCTCACACCTGCCACCACACCCACCACCCATCACCCCCGCCTCCGGCGGTATCAACCGGCGGTATAGAGGAGAGAAATAACTGGGTTTGGTTAATTCTAATTCCAGGGGGTGTCACCACAATGATCGTCGTATTGAACGATTGGCCGTTCGGGCCACAGGTCGTCGATAGCTGGGTCCGGGAGCAGTTGATTAGCCTGGGCCTGGACCCGGACGGCGCGGACAATGCGCAGGTATGGGGCGGTGCGATGATCCACGCCGACTCCGAGCGGACAACGGAGGTGGAACACATGTCGCATGTGGGTGGCGATGAGACCCACACGCACCAGATCCCGGAGTGGCCGGTGGCATACATCCTCGAGGGGTTCGTGGAGTATACGGACCCCCAATTCGGTACCCACACCACGCTGTATACGTGCCCTTGTTGCTATCACCTCACGGCCCAGAGCGTGTGTCCGCACTGCGGGGCGGATATTATCAGCGACGCCCCCAAAGCGGAGTATCAGTCCTCGGAGGACATCGAGGCCTGGTTCGGGACCGACACGCCAGGGATGGTCGTTCAGTTCCGGTGTGAGTTATGCGGCCAGTTCTTCGGCGTAGAAGGCGCCATCCGACACGCGCAGGAGACAGGGCACAAGAAGTTTCACCGCGCATAACAGGGTTCCAGTGCAGGGAGGCCCTCCGGGGGTCTCCCCTCTGTTTTTTAACAGTATTTCATCCGAACACCCACCCGTATCCCAAGCCCAATAAACACCCACCGGCCCGCCCCCGTACGACGGGATACCCTAGTCGATGGGCAATACCGCCAATCAGGTAGGGTAAATACCGGTGACACCACGCCAACGAGCCCCGCCTCCGGCGGTACTAACAGATGCGGAAGGCAACGGCAAACGGTACCGAAGACACGAACCAAAGCGGAGAAATAACAGCATTTGGTAGTTATCTCCTATATTCACAGCAGGAGGTGCAATACCATGGAAGTACTTACACTCATTGAGGGCCAGGCGCCGGAGGGCAGGGCAGCCTGGCGCGTCATTACCACCGGCACCGTCCAGATCCTGGACAGGTACCCAGTACAGGCCGGTGACCATACCCGCAAATACAGTCAGACCCACACACGGATCGCGGTGGATGGCCCGTATCTCGTGGTGGAATACCGGGACAATACCCTGTTCCGCCACTACGGGACCGATGCCGAAATCAGCGGCGGATCGGTCATCTGCAGCCGCACACAGCCGTAACGGATTGATATCTAACTGATGTCCAATTGATGTGCAAGGAATGGGACCACCGGCGGTCCCACTCTGTTTTTTATACAGAGGGCACCACTATCATCCCTTCATCAAACACCCACCACCCGTCCCTTTATACAAGCACGGAGAGAAGAAATAACGGTGTTTGGTTAATCTATTTCTAGCAGGAGGTATACCGATGGAACTCCAGTACTGGCAAGAGGACCAAACGAGAAGGGTCCTCATGGAGTTCTGGGGGTGCTGGGAGAGCGGGGAGTGTCTGCTGCGGGTGCTTCGCGTGAACCCACAAACCGGCGTGTCCCGCACACTGCGCCTGGTACGCAACCCAGACGCAATAACCGCATACGCACTCGCAGAGCAGTACGACCTGGAACCGGATGAGTGGTTCCAAGCGGTCAACAGCTGGCTGAGCGAGGCACCACCAGTACTTCACTGATAGCATTACTACCTCCCGGCACCTCCTGGGGAGAGAGGCGGGCCTCGGCCTGCCTCTCTTCTTCAAAACACCCACCACCCATCACCCTGGCACCAACACGGAGAGAAGAAATAACGGTGTTCGGTAATCTCAATCTATCCCAGGAGGTACACAACAAAATGAACAACCAACTCGTCGTGAAGGGGCTGGAAGTCCAGACCGGGGATCTCACCATCAAGCTGGAGGAGCTACAGATCGGTGTGAACATGGAAAACGGCACGGCATCGGAGTACATGGCCCTGCTGAAGCAACTCCTGCAGCTGATAATCCAGAACAAGAACGAGAGCGCCGTCCTGGAGGAGATCTTCGCCAACTAATAACCGACATTACCTACACACCGCCAGCCATCATCACCCCCTCATCCCCCTCTCCCACACCACCACATTCCCCTGCACACCCGTTCGCGTGTTTGTGAAGGGAGAGCGCACCCCATCCGCCTCTCCCTCCTTTTTACCGACAACATCGGAGCACCCAACGCCGACGTACACACCGACGGGAGAAATAACTGCTATTGGGTATTAACCCGTAAACTACATCCACCGGGAGGTATAGAGAAATGCGACAACTCGTGCAACGAATCAAGAACGGGTGGTACGCCGTCATCGAGGCATGGCACGGCGCTGTGGAGACCTATCGCGTGCTGGAGGCGGCGCTGATGCTGCGACGGATCAACCGAACCTCCAGCGGGTGGAGCATGTCTCTGGGTACCGGTTGGGTCAACGCACTGCCGGCCACTCTCACGAAGAGCAAGGATCCGGAGTGTCCACTCACGCTGATGGCGCAACTCCACCGGGACGGGTGGCGCATCATGTACAGGGACTCAAGAGTCGACCCGCCGGATACGTTCACCATCGACCGCCAATACCTGAGCTTCAATGAGGCAAGCCAGCTGCTGGATGCGCTGATCGAACTGCACACCCGTACGGAGCTGGCAATCCGGCGGGAGCGATGCAAACAAGAGGCACAACAGGAAGGGGCGGAGTACGATCCCTTCTACGACCCATTCTATGAACCCACGTGGGATGAAGCACCGCCCGAGGAGCCGATACGACCGGCAGAAACCACCAATTAGCCGCACCAGAAGAGAGAGAGGCACCGCCTCTCTCTCCCTGTTTTTTAACACCCACCACTACTCCGGCCCGCACGGACACCCACCCGTATCCCATACCCAACAGGGCACCCACCACCCGTACCCTGGCGCAGCGCATCACGCCGGCGAGGGGTAGAACACTACCACCGACAACGGCGGCGTAGCGCCCCCAACGCTGACGCAGCGCCTCCGGCGTCGACGAGCCGCCACCACACAGACAAAACGACACCAACTACCACACCAACACGCCCACAACGCCACCACCACACCGGCAACGCCATCGCACCCACCACCACACCCCAACGCCAAGAGAAATAACCGTGTTTGGGTATCCGACACAGACGGGTACCGCAGACAACCTATACTGTACGGGAGGTAAAGACATGTTCCGCCTCAAACCGTTGCAGAGGCTGGGCGCACTCGCGGTGCCGGCGCCCGAGACCGTGCTTCACGAACTGGTGACGGGCGAGCCGGTCACGGTACCGGTAGGAGTGCACCGCGTGCGCGTGCCGAAGCCCAATCTCCCGGTGGTGGAGATCGGGGACGAGCAAGCCCCGATGATGTCCGCAGTGGTGCTGGGTCCGCCGTGGTCGCTGCTGGATGACATCGTTGCGGGCAGGCCCAACGCGGAACTCCATCTCAAGCGATGGCTGGCAGCAGCCATTCGGCGCCAGTACCTGCTGATGAGTTCCTATCCGGCAGCGGGTGTCATGGGCTTCGCGAAGGGCGACCCGCGCGTGCCGGAGGGCGAGGTGTGGATCGGCGATCAGGGTATCGCGCCCATCAACTATAAGAGCGGGGTCGCCATCCGGTACCCCATCGCTTCCAGTACCAGCGCGCGGTGGGTGCATATCCGCCGGTGCGACGGCACCGGCATCTGGATCAACGACCGCACCCTAGTCGTTGGGATGCAGGGCGATTCCGACGGCGACCTGTTGTTCGTCATCTGGGGCGAGCCCGGTACCGCAGAACCCGTGGAGCTGCCGGATACGCCACCGGTGGATTTCGCACACGCCCTCATCACACCGTCCGATCCGAAGATACTGACGTGGACGGAGCAGGCGCGCGGGCATAAGGCGCGGGAAGCCGTCGGCCTACTCACCTGGGAGGCGTGGCTGCTGGCCAGAGCAAACGCGGACATCGCCGAGCACGAGGAAGCACTCCGCCAGAGCTGGGCCGATGCCTATGACCGGTACACGCACTACATTGAACACGTGATGGACGGTCGCAAAACCGGTCAGGGCTTCAACCCGTACCAGTCCACGCTGGCAGCAGAAGTCGGGCCACTGACCAGACGAAGCGCCCAGTATGGGGTGCAACTCATGGTAGGCAGCAGGCAGAACACCCCACTCAACCTACTGGCGTCGCCCGAAGAGATACTGCGACAGTACTGGTCGGGCAGGTGGACGGGGGTACGACCGATACAGGTCACCGAAGCCGACACAGAACTAAACACCAAACCACAGGAGGTACTGGCACCATGACTACCGAAACCGTTATCCCCGAAGCCCTGACGGGGTTCACCGATCCGCAGCCGGTGGCGCTGCCCGGCGGGCGCTGGGTCGCCTGGCAGGTCGGTCCGGAGTTCCGTGGTACCAGGCCGCTGGTGCTGCTGCCGGCGGACTGGCAGGAGCGACCGCACGAGGTAACGCCGTACCTCATCCCGCCGAAGGTGATACCCCGCGGCAGCACCGGCTGGGCGTTCACCGACCCGCTGCGCCGACTGCAGCTGGTGTGGGAGGACGCCACACGCCGACAGGAGACGACCGGTGCCAGACCGGGCAGGTCGGTAGAGGAGTTCGTGCTGTCCGAAGGGGTACCGGTGGATACCTACCTTCCGCTGCAGCCGTGGGTGCTGGAACGCGAGATCGCCATCAGCGATGAGTTTGATCGGATGCAGGTGCCCGCCATCTGCGAGGCGCTGGGACTGGTGATGGACTGGACCAGCAAGTCCCACCCGTTGCGCCAAGCGGGTACACCGGCGCTGGTGGAAGCGGTGTCGCAGGTACTACCCAGCCGAATCCGACCGGATAGGACCTACCGCGAGTTGCGTAGTCTCCTCAAGAACGGTCTACCGTTGCAGCGACCGGATCCGGAGCTGGGGATCCTCGGACAGGTCATGACCCGACTGGTAGTCGCTGCGGTACCGTTCGGGGGCGAGCGCACCGACCTGGTATGGGTCACTCCCTCCGGTGCGGAGAAGCTGACAGCGACCCGCCGATTCGATGTGACCGAAGCGGATTACGAGCACTCGTTCCGGCACGTGGAGCACGTCCATTACGAGCGGTATCTGCGCAGGGAGCGGGAGGCGTATCGGATGCCGCTGTGGCGATACACCCCGGCGGTGCGCGGCTGGTTCAAGATGAAACCGCCCCATGTGAAGGTGGTCACCGCGGCGGGTATCAAGGGCATGGGCGTGCACTGCCTGCCCCTGCGCACGGTAGACGGTACCGAAATAGATATGGTGGTAGACGCCCGCAGCGTGGAGAGTAAGGACGCATGGGCGTGGTTCGTCCAGGAGGACGAGAACCTGTGGCTAGGCGAGATCCCCGCCGGGGTCACCGACCACGGCCCACACTACCACCGACGACAGGCGGTATCCGTCCGACCGGAGCTGCATATCCTGGCGCAGCTGCCCATGGACCCCGTACGGCAACTCCAGCCGGAGTTGATGCAGTTGAAGGGGCTGCTGGGCATGGCACACGATCTCGGACTGGCCGAGCTGCGCTAGGATGGAGGGAAACACGAAGAGAGAAATAACCGGGTTTGGGGATCGGGTCTCGTGCCCGGTCCCCGATATGCAAGCACAAACCAACTCAGCCA
>Ga0308406_1001061_pt1 | contig 11079 bp, 10 predicted proteins | sample HotsprSampleMSe1_FD_203474 | JGI IMG/M metagenome (GOLD analysis project Ga0308406, IMG submission 203474) | Hot spring phototrophic mat microbial communities from Mushroom Spring, Yellowstone National Park, Wyoming, United States - 20060911_MSe1 ...
GCCATCATTGCTTACGCTCAAACGGCGGGCGTGCCCAGCGGCACGATTTGGCAACAAGTGCAAGCCGAATTAGCAAAGGCTGAACTCCCCAATGGCGTGAAGATTCTACCACAAGGGCAACTCAAAAACCAAGCCGATAGCTTCGAAAGTCTGGGGGTAGCACTTATTGCCGCAATTCTCTTCGTTTATTTTATTCTCGTCGCACTTTACAACTCCTACGTACATCCGTTTGTCGTGTTATTTTCAATGCCGCTGGCGGTGATTGGCGCACTGTGGGCGTTGGCACTCACGGCGAAAACGCTCAATACCTTCTCAATTCTCGGTATTATTATGCTCATGGGCTTGGTGAGCAAAAATGCGATCTTGCTCGTCGACTTCACCAACAAAGCGCGTGAAGATGGCTTAAACACCTTTGATGCGTTGCTCGAAGCCGGCAGAGAGCGACTTCGCCCAATTCTCATGACCACCTTCACCATGATTTTCGGCATGATGCCGATTGCACTCTCCAAATCGCCCGGTGCTGAATGGAAAACAGGATTGGCGTGGGTGCTCATCGGCGGCTTAACAAGTTCCATGTTCCTGACGCTGATTGTCATTCCGGTTGTGTATTTGTGGGTCGATAACATGACGCATCGTATTCCGTTGTTCTTTGAGAAAGTTCTTCGCTTGCCAAAACGCGAAAAGGCGGCGGACTTGAAGCCTGAACCCATTGCAGTTGAAATGAGTAAAACAAAAGAAGCGTAACCAAAAGGGCTTAACCTTAACTTGCCCTTATCGCTCATAACACGAAAGCCCGTTCGTGCTGCAACGGGCTTTTGATTTTTTAAGAGGCTTGTTCAAGAGGCGTTGAAATCTGCCGAAGGTACTCCCACCCATAAAGTCCTGTGTTATGTCCATCGCCCCAGAGCGGCTGAATGGCGTAGTTGCCAATCACATCAATTTTTTTGAGGTCATACATACCGGGCGTAACCACAGGCAACTTGGTCGGCGTATAGGATTCAAACAGCACGCTTTCGCCTTTGCACCCTGCACACGGACACTCATCGCGCAATCGCTTGATGGGAATTATGGTTTGAACGCCGTCGCTCCACCACAGCGCGAGTTCTAAATCAGAAATTTTTTTGAGTTTCGTCAGTTGAAGCATGTGTGTTGAACGGTTGATTTGTGTTCAAAACACACGACACGCCTTTATGCGTTCATATTGTTTCGCAAAGGGGATTTGAAGGGTTTTAGTAAGATGAATGGTGTCTAATCCAAATGGAGAATAGAAGTTGCTACTCAGTCCACATAAGTTTCTTTGATAACACCTTTTACCTGCTCAATCGTGTTGTCGTCCAAGTGTCCGATAGTTTTCGTTATTCGGCTTTTGTCTATGGTTCGAATTTGGTCTACCACTATCCAGTTGGTCTGTCCTTCCAAATCAAAGCGAACTCTTGTTGGGTAATTTTTTGACTGCGAAGTGATGGGACAAACTACAATCGTTGCCAAATGCTTATTCATCTCGTTGGGCGACACTATCAAACAAGGTCGTTTTTTCTTGATTTCGCTGCCGACTGTCGGGTCTAAATTGACAACAACAATTTCGTATTGAGCATAATCTGCCATAATTAGTCCCAATTTTCTTCCTCGAAAGCATTGTCAATGAGCAAGGTATCGTCTCCGTTGCGGTGCATTTCGGCAAAGGCTTCTTCCCAATTTTTTCGGGGTTCTGTAACAGGTTTGAGAACGATGTAGTCTTTCTCTAAAATAAGTTCTACCTTATCCGTAATTTGGTATTTGTCCAAAAGAGTTTGGCTTAGTCTAATCCCTTTTGAGTTACCGATTTGTATTACTGAAACTTTCATAATCGTTGAAATTTCACGTTTAAGTGCTGCAAGAACTACTTTAGTTTCTCTTTTCGTTTATTCATCTTGACAGCGAGGCACAATCAAAGGAATTAATCTCAAAACCTAATCAGTTGCGTTTGGTGATGCGCTGAATGTAGGCATCGGCGTTGGGCTTCACGAGCAAGAGGAGTTCATTCAAACGCGCTTCGCCAAGTTCGCTGTGAAGATAGTCCCAATTCAAACGGCAAATTTGCTTTTCACTATCACTAAGCGTTGAGGCAAGGGTTTTGGCAATGTAGAATTTTTCAACAGCGAGCGGCAGGTCTTTCTGCTCAAACGCCATCATGCCGAGTTGCGCACAAGTCGCAACAACGCCTGAAAGGTTATGATGGGTTTCGTGTTCGCTTAAAACGGATTCAAATTCACGGCGGGCGGCATTGAAGTCACCACGCATGGCGTAAAGGTTGGCTAATTGCGATTGCGCCGCAAGTTTGCCTGCAACATTATCCGTTTGGGAAAGTTCCTGAACAACTTGCTGAAGTGAGGCAATCGCATTATCAAACCGCTGTAAGTTGAAATCAATAACCGAAAGTTGGTGCAAAAGAAACACGCGCAGTTCTCTTTCAAAGCGAGAAGAGTCAGAAAGTTCATTGGAAATAAGCGTGCGCGCAGCGGCGTATTTTCCTTCTTTCACAAAAGCCGTTGAATAAGCAATCGAGAGTTGCAAGGCTTCTCTCACTAATCCTGCCTTTTTAAGGTAGTAGTGTGCCTTCGGAATTTTCTCTTCGTCAGGCAATTTGGATTGCGCAAAGTAATTGGAAATCGAAACGCACGCGCTTTGCTTATCCTCATCGGAAAGTTTCCAAAGAATTGAGCGTTTGATGCGCTCATGAAGAGTGATTCCCGAAGCGTCGCTCTGAACAAATGAAACGCGCGCAAGTGTCTGCAAAACAAGAGAAAGAGAAGGCGGATAGGTCGCATCCCAAGGCATACCTTTCCAAATTCCGTCGAGGATTTTTTCCGAAAACGCTTCATCGCATTGCGAAAGCAACACACAAGTTGCATAAAGCACGGGCGGCGAATCGGAAAGAAGCATTTGCAAAACACGCTCGACAAGCGATGAAAGTGCGGATTCAAAATCTTGTTCAAACGCTTGTGCTAAATCCAAGATAGAATCAGGGTGTTCGCTCAAATAAGCCGTGCAAACGCCAATGGCGAAAGGGTCATTACGAGTGAATTGTAAGAGCAATTCTTTGGCGTCAGGGTCGAAGTCAACTTCGAACGTGCGGAGCGGTACAAGTGTCGTGGTCATGGTGATTGTTCATTTTTTGGAAAGTTAAGCACAACCACGATGAATCGGAAACGGCGGTCAGGTCGAACGCAAGAGGTCTAAAATTTCTTCGGCGTGCGTTTCAGGCTTGACCTTCGGAAACACGTGTGCAATCTTTCCTTGCTCATCAATCAAATAGGTGACGCGATTAGTGCCCATATATTCTTTGCCCATAAATTTTTTCTTGCCCCATACGCGATATGCCTGAACGATTTTTTTGTCGGTATCCGCAAGCAAGCGAAAAGGAAGACTGTATTTCTCGGCGAACTTTTTGTGCTTCTTTTCATCATCAACGCTCACGCCCAAAACTTCCACATTGAGTTTTTGAAACTTCGGAAGGTTGTCGCGAAAGGCGCACGCTTCTTTGGTGCAACCGGGCGTATCGTCTTTGGGATAAAAATAAAGCACGACCTTTTTGCCTTTGAAGTCGGAAAGTGAGACAGTGCGTCCGTCTTGGTCAATCGTGGTGAATTCAGGTGCGGTAGAGCCAACGGTGAGTAGTGCCATAAAGATGTATGTGTTAGGATTTCATAAATCACAAACAAAGTTGCATGGTTTCTTTCAAAAACCAAACACAAATCACTGCAACAATCGCCAAAGGAAAGGAAGCGTGAGAAATGAAAGAACCGTTGTGGCGGCGATGGTTTGTGCCAAAAGTTCCGAATCAAGTTTGAATTTATCGGCAATGACCATCGTCAGAACCATTGTGGGCATAGCGGCTTCGAGAACCGTTGCGGCAAAGGCGTTGCCCGAAAGCCCTAATGTTTGTGCGGTGAAATAGGCGACTGTCGGCGCAAAGCCAAGTTTGAGAACTAACGCAGGCAAAATCCAAACGAGCGATTTTGGCGATGAAAAACGCAAGGCTAATCCAACCGAAAAAATCATCACGGGTGCGACCGCACTGCCTGCAATTTTGCATGCGCTCAAAAATGCTTGCGGCAGCGGCGCATGAAGCGCATTCAGCACAACACCCAACACTGCCGCCCAAAGCGGAGGCAACTTCACAATCGAGAGAAGCGAAGAACGCATATCGGACTTGAATTCAGATGCGCCATAAAACGCGCCCAGACTTGCGCCTACGGTCAGAAGCAACGGCGTAATTGCAAGCAAGTCGTAAAGAATCGGAATGCGTGCGTAGTCATCGCCAAGCAAGAGCGTCACGGTTGGCAATCCCAAGTAAGTTGCGTTACACCACGCCGCACCAAGCAACATCGCCCCGAAACTCGCCTTCGCAAAGTTCCCATTTGAAATCTGAAACAGCGCACGATAACAAAGCCACGCCACAACCAACGTTGAAAGGCAAACAATCATGGAAGTTGTCGGAACAATCCACAGTTCTGCGTTCAGTGGCGCATGGTAAAGCACGTGGAAGGAGAGCGCAGGAAGAAACACATTCAGAACAAACGAGCCAATCGCACTACGAATCTGAGCGCGTTCAGGCAAACTCGGAAAAAACTGCCACAGCACACCGAAGCCCATCAAGATGAGAAATGCGCCGAAGGTTGTTTCCATTACAAATCACGCTGTTTGAAGAGAAGGTAAGTTGCGCCGCCAATCAAAGCGATGTAAAGAGCCGTAATCAAAAATGCGACTTCGGTTTCAAACTGCGGTAGTTGCGCATAAATCGTGTCAGGAATCGTTTGTCCCATCTCTTCGGCTTGTTTGAGTTGCGATTGAAATTGCGCAAGCGATTCCGCATCAAATCGATATGAATTAACGAGGTCATCAAAAACTTTGGTCGGAAAAAATTTCACAATAGGTTTAAGGGTGCTTGAAAATTGAAGTAAGCCGCCTGCAAGTCCTTCCAAAACAAGATAGAGAATGTAGAACGCAATCGCACTGCCCGCAGAGCGCGTAAGAAACGCAAAGAACAAGCCGAGTAAGGCATAGCCTAAAAGTGCCAAAAGATAGGCGGCAAAAAGGAAAAGTTCTTTGCTTGTGATAAAGGCACGCGCAGTTTCGGCGGATTCTTTTTGGGTTGCGCCAAGATTGAAAAGCATTCCAAGCACAAGCGTTAAAAGCAAGTAGAGAAGTGTGAGCGTGAGCGTCGTAAGCAATTTGCTCGTGAGGAAAGATTCTTTGGAAAGTCCATCAATGACATTTTGGCGAGCCGTCTTGAAGGTAAATTCGCTTGCCGTGAGCAGAATTAGAGAAATCGGAACAAAGATGATTTGTAACCCTTTGAACTGCGAGAGCAATCGTCCCCAATCACGCGGCAAAAGCATCTTCGAGATTTCCTCGCCATTCACAACCGTTGTGCCGTGAAAACTAAACCATAAAACAAAAGAACTAAACAGCGCAAAAATGCCAAGCGACACCCAGAACGAAACCGCCCGCGATGTTTTAATAAACTCAATCGCAAATAATGATGAAGGAGCCATGTGAGTAATCGTTGTTGTTATATTGGAACACTGATGAAACAGATGAGACGGATTGGCACGGATTTTTTAGAAAATCATCAGTGATAATCAGTTGAATCAGTCAAATCCGTGTTCTCTTTTTTTTGGAACACCGATGAAATGGATAGAAAATCATCAGTAGACTTACTACATCACAAGAACGCTTAATTAAGGCAACATTGACCGCAAAGCCGTATCCTTTGGACCTCACCCTGTTTTGGCTTCGCCAAAACGTCTCTCTCCTTACAAAAGGAGAGGGACGTCGCACTGCGACAGGGTGAGGTTACATTCGCTCTCCTTTTGTTTTTTTGAACTATTTTCAATGTAGCAAGTCTAGTGATAAACAGTTCAATCTGTCGAATCCGTGTGCTACCCTCTTGAATCAATCCGCTTGAACATCAATGAGTTTTCCTAAAAGGACATCAACGTGCTTCAAGTGTTTTTTCGGAAAACGAAAGACAACTTCAACAAATTCGCCATCATATTTTTTTTCAAGGATTTCGGTTTCATCGTGCAGTTGGCTGATGATTTTGTATTGCGAGATATGCACACGCGCCGTGCGAGTTTGAAATTCGGCTTCCATCACCTTGCCGATATGCGCCTTCAAGGCTTCAATGTTAATGCCGCGCTCGGCTGAAACAAACATCGCATTCGGATATTGTGCGCAAACAGCATCGAAATTGAAATCGGCAGGAAGTGCATCGGCTTTATTGAAAACCATCACGATTTCTTTGTTTTGCGCGCCGAGTTCGTGAAGCGTTTGATTGACAACGTGAATTTGCTCTTCGTAATTCGGGTGGCTGGCATCAACGACGTGCAAAAGAATATCGGCATCGCAGACTTCATCAAGCGTTGATTTGAAACTTTGCACGAGTTTATGTGGCAGTTTGCGAATGAAGCCGACTGTATCCGAGAGCAAGGCGTGTTTGTTGGATTTAAGGCGCAACCGCCGTGAGGTCGTGTCAAGTGTTGCAAAAAGGCGGTTCTCGCCCTGAATCCCTGAATGCGGACAGAGCGCGTGCATCAAGGTCGATTTACCCGCGTTGGTGTAGCCAACAAGTGCAATGCGTGTGATGTTTTCACGCCATTTGGTTCGCGTTTCTTGTTGCCTTGAAACTTCTTGCAGTTTTCGTTTGAGATGTGCGATACGTTGCCAAACAAGGCGACGGTCGGTTTCGATTTGCGTTTCGCCAGGACCTTTCGTGCCGATACCGCCTTTTTGTTTCGAGAGGTGCGTCCATTGGCGCGTCAGGCGCGGCAAAAAGTATTCAAGTTGTGCAAGTTCAACTTGCAGTTTGGCTTGCGCCGATTTTGCTCGAAGCGCGAAGATTTGCAGAATGAGCGCAGTGCGGTCAAGAATTTTGCACTGCAAAAAATTTTCGAGGTTTCGCGCTTGAACAGGAGAGAGGTCTTCATCGAAAATGACAAGGTCGGTCTCGGTTTGCTTGACGAAATCGGAAAGTTCATTCACTTTGCCTTTGCCGATGAAGAACACAGGGTCAATGTGTTCGCGCTCTTGAATAAACTTTTCCAAAACGATTGCGCCAGCCGTGTCAGCAAGTTGTTCAAGTTCAGAGAGATAATCTTCAACTTGCCACTTATAGACTTCAGGCGGACGGCTTACACCAACTAACACCGCCTTTTCACGAAGCAAGGTTTCGATAAGTGTGAGTGGTTTAGGTTTGAAAAAACTATCACTATTCAAACGCTTGAATTTAGCAAAAAACGTTTGAAAGCAAAGTCGTTGTTAGCGCAGATAGCATTTCACCAAAACGCAGTTCCAGAGACGCATTGATAATTGACGCAAACGGCTATTTCGGCTTGTGAATTGAGGAAGTGCCTTTTTTTTAGAAACGATTATCGCTAAATTCTTTCGTGTTAGAGACGCACGTAAAGACCGAACAGAGACGAATAAACGACGCATCGCATTATCTTGCAACTTATTCTCGAAGCGGAAAAACTGAACTTTTATGCACGCTCAACACAATATCATAGCCCCCAACGCAATAGAACCGGATGCGCCAATCGTACAACCTGCATCGGCACTGTTGCATACTCAAAATTCTGACCTTGCAGTGCTTCTCAAAACAACGGTTTTAGATGAATCCAAACTGACGCCGTTGCAACTTAAATCAGCGTATGAATACTGCCGTGAAGTTTCTTGGAAGCACGCAAAAACCTTTTACTTCGCAACGCACTTCTTGCCTGCGCCAAAACGCCGAGCGGTCCATGCGGTCTATGCGCTCTGCCGATATGTTGATGACCTTGTTGACCATAGTGAAGACAAACTCTCACGCAAATCGCTGACAAGGGATAAAATCGTGATGCTCATCAATAAATGGCGTGCGGATATTGAATCCTGTTACAACGGCGTGCTGATTGACCACCCCATCATGATTGCCTGGCACGATACACTCAAAAAATATCGTATCCCAAAACACTTGCCGCTCGAACTCATCGACGGCGTATGCATGGACTTAAAACAAAATCGCTACGAAACCTTCAATGAACTCTATGTCTACTGCTACAAAGTCGCTTCGGTTGTTGGATTGATGACTTCAGAAATTTTCGGATACACATCGGAAGAATCGCTCAAACATGCGGTTGAACTCGGAATCGCCATGCAACTGACCAACATTCTGCGCGATGTTGGCGAAGACGCTCAAAAAGGTCGTATTTATCTGCCACTCGAAGACCTGAAAAAATTTAACCTCACCGAAGCCGATGTGCTCAACGGCGTGATGTCGGAAAACTTCATCAACTTGATGAAATTTGAAATTGAACGCGCCCGATATTATTACAACGAATCCGAAAAGGGAATTGCAATGCTCTCGCAAGACAGCCGATTAGCCGTGAAAGTCAGCCACGATAATTACAGCCGCATCTTGCGACGCATTGAAGCAATCAATTACGATGTGTTCAAACAGCGTGCGTTTGTTTCAAATACCAAAAAAATTGCACTTCTGCCGTATATGTGGCTGAAAGTGAAAATGATGTAACGCTTTCTGAAAGCGAGGTGGTTTATGATAATTGTTGGAAAGGCTCACGGTCAAGTTGTGCTTGCATCAGATTTAGAGACCGTTTTTCGTTATTTCGCTGACCATAAAAAAATTCTCGGATTTAATCCGCTGTGCAAAGGTGTAACTGAAACTGAATATCCTGATGTGTATCGATGGGATTTTGAAATCACTGACCCGCACTCAAACCCGATTCAACTGATTTTCTACGTCAAGCAGTCGTTTCATGAAGAAGCAGAATCGCAAGGCACAAAACCAAGCGATGACCTTATCTCACACGAAGAGTTTATCCGCAACATTTTTTGGTCAGGGATTCCGATTGAGTTTGAAGAAGGACCGCCAAACGACTACACCTTTGTTGGATTGGCAGAAGGAAAAATGAGTCTCAAAAAAATTGCGGAACGCTCAACCTTTGTTGATGTGGCAATGCAAGTTACTGTTGATTTTCAAGTGCCGATTTTGCTCCGCGTGTTCCCCGAACCCATCATTAAAGTGATGGCGGAAGTGGCAATGAGCGCAGGCATGCAGCGCGTCTCAAACAAAATGCTTGAAAACATCAGCAAAGATTTTCAGTTCTCGGTCGTTGGTGCGGAGCATTCAAGCAAAGCGCAAATGAACTAATAACGCAGTGCGCAACAGTAATGAGTAATGAGTAGCGTAGTTTATTCTTCACTATCCATTCTTCATTCTCACTACCTCGCTTCTCACTACCTCGCTTCTCACTACTCATTACTCATTCTTCGTTATTCATTATTCATTCCGCGCCTAAACGGTGATTGCGTTGCCACGATAGATGCGTGAGCGATAGCGTGAATCGTCAGGTTTGGGCAAGGGCGCAGAAGTCAGAAGACAAGCAATCACAAAGCGTTCTAACTCTTCTTCGACTTCACTTTCTGTTTGCGGTTTCTCGGATTTGGCGCGGCGTGTGAGGTCGACTTGATTAACTGCCGAATGATGCACAAGCCGCTCATTTTCCACGCCTAACGTTGCCGTGAGACTATGCAAACTCGTTTTGATAAAATTAGCGAGTGCAAACTCTTCCGCCGTTGATTGTTGCGAGGTTTTCGGCGTAACCAAAACAATCTGCATTTCCCCAAGAAGTGAACACTTGCGCGCAATGCGGAAGTGATAGGTGAGATTATGCTCAACGAGTTCTTCAAAATCTTTTTCATCAAACACGCCGTCCCAATTTCCTGACTTATCGGCAACAAGCGGCTTAATCGGAATCGGGTCAAAGGGCGTTGAAATCACCGCATCGGGTCTGCCGAACTGTGCAACGGCTTTGTCGATTCCGCTCTCTAATTGGAAACCAATCGCAAACACATGCAAGCGGTTTTCTTTGACTTTATCGGCAAAGCGTTTGGCAAATTGTTCGGCAGTGTAAGTGCTTTTTGTCATGAGCACAACTTGTTTGACTTTGTATTCATCAATGTAGGCGCGAACTAAGCGTGAGACTTCGGCGAAAAGGTATTCACCAAAGATGTAAATGGTTTTGCCTTCAAAGGCGGCGAGGCGTTCTTGTTTCGGCTTGCCGAAGAGTTCGCCTTCGGGAACGGTGCGGTCGAAGCGCAAGCCGCCTGATGGGTGAAAGGTTTCACCTGAAATGTTTTCGGTTGCCAAGTGATGCACGGTTGCAAGTGCAACTTCTTCTTCAGTCGGCATTTTTTTGAGATAGAGCATAGAGAGAATCCCATCATGAATTTTCTTGGCTTCGCGCCGAAGAATACCCTGCGTGAAAAAGTCTATCGTAGGAAGTGACAGATTTTTAAGGAACTCGTCAGCGATGTTTCTATCGGTGATGTAACAGCCATTGATGAGCCGTTCGATGAAGAGATGCGCAATTTTTTCGTCCATCAAGTGCGTGTAAGAACTGCCTTCACTATCGGCGGTGCGTTGAATGTAGGTTGCGAGATTTTGTAGGCGCAGATGCACGGTCGGTCCGCCGTTGATGAGATACTCAACGCTGTTGGGTTGCATGGCGTTGAGCAATTCTTCGATTTTTGCGCCTTCGCCGAGGGCTTTAATGACAGCGGCGTAAAGGTCATTAACGCGCTTGGTTGAGAGAATGAGTTTTGCGCGTCGCTCAAAAAGTCCGGGGCGATTGCCTTCGCCGCGCAAACGAATCCCCTCCACAGGACCGGGTGCAATCGCGTTAATCATCAATTCAGGACCGAGAAATTTGGCAAAGGATTCTACCATTGCACGTTGACCTGCTTTGCTCATCGCATAATCGGCGCGATTTGGATACGGCACTGCCACATATTTTTCGCCACCAAAATACGAACTCACATTCAGCACATAGCCTGAACCTTGCTGTTTCATCACAGGCAAGAATTTGCGCATTAAGGTAAAATTGCTGATGAGATTAGCTTTGAGCGTATGCCGCCAATCTTTGACCGTCATATCCACTACCATTTGCTCTGCACCTGCAATGCCCGCATTGTTGATGAGATAGTCAATGCGACCGTAGGTTTTCATGGTGAATTCATACAAGCGTTGCAAGGAAG
>Ga0308406_1001065_pt1 | contig 11047 bp, 13 predicted proteins | sample HotsprSampleMSe1_FD_203474 | JGI IMG/M metagenome (GOLD analysis project Ga0308406, IMG submission 203474) | Hot spring phototrophic mat microbial communities from Mushroom Spring, Yellowstone National Park, Wyoming, United States - 20060911_MSe1 ...
TCTTGTTCCTCAGGAAAAAAGAGAAAAAGCTTATCAGTGGATAAAAGAAAAAATTAAAAACGAAAATGCCTCAGTCTTTATCGTTTGCCCTTTAATTGATGAGTCAGAAGTTGAGACCATGAAATCATTAAAAGCCGCCAAAAAAGAATTTGAAAATCTTAAAAAAATTTTTTCGGAGTTTAAATTGGGACTGCTTCATGGCAAATTAAAAAATGAAGAAAAAAATAAGGTTCTTTTGGATTTTCGAAACGATAAGATAAAAATTTTAGTCACCACACCCGTGGTTGAGGTTGGGATCGATATTCCTCAAGCAACAATTATGGTTATTGAAGCCGCCGAACGTTTTGGTTTGGCTCAGCTTCATCAACTTAGGGGCAGAGTAGGCCGTTCTAATAAACAGTCTTACTGTTTTCTTTTCACTACCAGTAACGGCCCTGAGGTGATAGAAAGGTTGACATTTTTCTCAAAAACTAATCTTGGGATAAAACTGGCAGAATACGATCTTCAAACAAGAGGACCAGGCGAGATTTATGGGGAAAAACAACATGGTTTTATTAATTTAAAAGTAGCTTCTTTTACCGATTATGAACTTATCTCTCAGACCAAAAACGCGGTGAATTATTTTGTTGACCACTATCAACTTTCTCAATTTCCTCTTTTATCACAAAAAATTAAAGAGTATCAGATTAAACAGATAACTAGAGATTAAAATCACCAAAAACCTAACACCAAACACCAAACATCTAACTTCTAACACCTAACATCTAACACCAAATATATAACATCTAACACTTTAACAAAGTATAACGTGAAACGTGTAACGTGTAACGTAAAACGTTAAATATTAACAACTTTTACACAATGTTTACACTAATTTTTACACTAATTTTCACTCTTCCAATCTCTATTTATCTCTACGTATCTCTATTTATCTCCGTCAATCTCTATCTATCTCTATTTATCTCTTTTCATATTCGCATAATTCGCGACATTCGCATATTCATTCGTATCGTTCGTATCTTTATAAGGTTCAATGTTTAATCAAACTCCTTTACTTAAACGAAGAAGTTAGATTATAAATTGGAGTAATAACAGACATCACCAAAAACCCAACGCCCACTCCTAAAAAAACCAAAATCGCCGGCTCAATTAAGGTGGTCATTGCTTTAACGGCCAGTTCCGACTCCATCTCAAAATAGCGAGAGATTCTTCCCAAAGTATCATCTAAATGACCGGTTTGTTCACCTACTTGAGTCATTTGGACTAAAATTGGGGGGAATATTTCCTCTTCTTCCTCCATTGCTGTTCCTAAAGAAACACCTTTTTCCACTTTTTTATAGATATTTAAAAAAGCTTTTTGATAAACTATATTTTCTGAAGTGTCTTTGACTATCTCTAAGGCCTCCAAAATCGAAACGCCTGAACCAATTAGAATAGAAAGAGTTCTTGTTGCATCAACCAAACTTGATGTTTTAATAACCTCTTTCAAGACTGGAATTTTTAAAAGAGTTGAGTCGTAAAGAAGTTTTCCCTCTTTAGTTTTAAGATAATTTCGAAAAACCATAATTATTAAAAAAGTTCCACCAACAACCAAAGGCCAAAATTTAGTCATAAAAGAAGAGATAAGAATCAATAACCTAGTCGTCAATGGTAAATCAATGTTAAAGTCTTTATAAAGATTCAAAAGCCTTGGTAAAACAAAAGTAATCATGATAAAAATCACAATAATCATGGCAATGATAATAATTACTGGATAAATTAAGGATCCTTTAACTTTTGCTTTAAACTCGCGTTCTTTTTCCAAGTTGTTAGCTAGTTTTAAAAGAATCTCCGCCAATTTTCCTGAGGCCTCACCGGAGCGAACTAAAGCAATGTAAAGATGAGAAAAATAAGAAGTATATTTCTTCAAAGCCATTGAAAAAGAATTACCGGCTTTAATTTCTTCAGAGAGATCAGTGATTATTTTTTTAAAGCTTTGTTTGGTAGTTTGTTTTTTTAAAATATCTAAAGCTTCAATTAAAGTCAAACCGGCATTAAGCATCATCGCCACTTGGCGAGTAAAGTTGACAATATCAGAAAAATTTACCCGATCAAAAATAACACTTAAAAAAGAAATCTGCCGTTCTTTTTCTTTTTTGATCTCAATCACAAAAAGTCCTTTTTCCTTTAAATAATCTTTTACGTCTTCTTCTTTTTCTGCCTCAATTTTTCCTTTTATGATTTTTCCGTTTTGAGTGACTTTATAGTAAAATCGCATAAAAACTTAACGCAAGATAAACTTTTCCAACTCTTTGGGTCTTATAGCATAAGAAAAAGCGGTTTCTTTTCCTATTAATCCTTCACGATAAAGCTTTGCTAAGTACTTTTCAAAAAGAATCGATCCTTCTTTTTCTTCAGTCTCCAAAACTCCGGGTAAAAGATGGGTTTTTCCTTCGCGGATCAAAGTCGCCACGGCCGAGGTATTAACTAAAATTTCTAAAGCCGGAATTCGTCCAAAACCAGAGGCTTTTGGAAGAAGTTTTTGAACAATTACCATCTTTAAGACGGAAGAAAGCTGAATTCGTATCTGATTTTGTTGATGAGAAGGAAAAGCATCGATAATCCGATCAATTGTTTCGGGAGCGGAATTAGTGTGAAGGGTGGAAAAAACTAAATGACCGGTTTCGGCAGCAGTTAAGGCCAAACTTATTGTCTCATAATCTCGCATTTCACCCACTAAAATAACATTTGGATCCTCTCTTAAGGTTGATTTTAATGCTTTATTCCATGAGTAAGTATGAGTGTAAAGTTCGCGTTGACTAATAATTGATAAACCTTTTGGATAAACATACTCGATTGGATCCTCAATGGTAATAATATGATAGGGGTATTTTAAATTAATCTCATTAATCAAAGCGGCCAAAGTGGTTGATTTTCCATTACTTGTTGGGCCCGTTACTAGAACAAAACCATGGGTTAAATCACAAATTTTATATAAAGAAGGAGGTAAATTTAGTTCTTCTAAGGTTCTTATTTTTTTGGGAATTAATCGAAAAGAAGCAGAAAGACCATTTTTTGTATAGTAAAGATTTATTCGAAAACGATTCTCTTCATGTTCTTTGGAAAGATCAAGTTCCTTGTTAGTTAAAAGAATCTGTTTTTGTTCATCGTTTAATAAAGAAAAAAGAGCTTCTTCTAAATCCTTTTCTTCAAAGGGAGGAAAATTATTAAGGAAATAAATTTTACCTTCAATGCGCAAAGAAGGAGAATATTTGGAAATAAGATGTAAATCCGAAGCATTTTTTTCAATAGCCAGTTTTAAAAATTCATTGAGACTCAACATATTTTTTCTCAAATAACGAATAACGTTAATTTTTTATAATTCAATTCTTTGACTTCACTCAAGATGAATCCTTAGAATAAATCGTTCAACTTTCCTCCGGATAAACCGATTCCAACTGATTCTAACTGATTTTAACTGATTTAAACTATTTTCTTTAAACCTCTGCAACCCGTAAAACTTCCTCGATCGTTGTTATTCCATCCAATACTTTTAAATAACCGTCTTGTTTCATCGTGATTAATCCTTCTTTTTTAGCCTGGTTTTCAATCTCTTTGGCTGACTCTTGTTTTAAAATCATTTTAGTAATTTGTAGCGAAACTTTCAAAACTTCAAAAATGGCAATCCGGCCTAGGTAACCGGTGTTATTACATTCAGAACAACCTTCGCCTTTTGCTAAAATAACCTTTTTTTCTTCCTTATAAGGTTTTGGTAAAAGATCACCCAAAACATCGATAATATTTTTCTTTACTTGTTCATCTGGCTCATACTCTTTTTTACAAAACTGACACACTCGACGACAGATTCGTTGAGCAACAACTGCATTTAAAACTGAGGCTATTAAAAAAGGCTCAGCCCCCAAATCTATTAACCGAGGAATAGCGGTAGCGGAGTCATTGGTGTGAAGGGTTGAGAAAACCAGATGGCCGGTTAAAGCCGCTTGAATTGCCAGTTGGGTAGTTTCTTTATCACGAATTTCACCAACTAAAATAATATTGGGATCCTGACGTAAAAAAGCCCGAAGTCCTGAGGCAAAAGTCAAGCCGGCTTGGGGATTGATTTGAACTTGGTTGATACCTGAGATTTGATATTCTACTGGATCCTCAAGGGTTACGATATTAACTTTTGGGGTATTGAGTCGAGAAAGAACGGAATATAAAGTGGTTGTTTTTCCAGAACCTGTTGGGCCGGTGACCAAAATAATTCCATAGGGCTTGGTAATTGCCTCTTCTAAATCACGAAATTGAGGTCCACGCAGTCCCAGTTCATGAAGTTTTGGAATCCCACCAGTTTTTTTCAAAAGTCGCATCACCACCTTTTCTCCGTGAACTGTAGGCAAAGTGGAAACCCGAAGATCAACTTCTTCATCTCCCAAACGATAAGAAAACCGACCATCTTGAGGAATTCGTTTTTCATCGATTTTCATTCCCGAAAGAATCTTAATTCTTGATACTACGCCATCTTGAATAATTTTTGGCAGAACCAATTTTTCATGCAAAATACCATCAATACGATATCTTACGCGGACCGCATTTTCCTGTGGTTCGATATGAATATCAGAAGCATGTCCCCGAATAGCAAATTCAACAATTGCGGCAACAATTTTAGCAATTGGGGCCTCTTTTATCTTTGTCTCTTTCAAAACTTCTTCTTTTTTTGGCTGATATTCTTTTAAAGCTTCTTTTACCTCAGGCGTTAAACCTTGGCCGTAAATAATCTCAATTGTTTTTTGAATCTTCCTCGGATCAGCCAAAACAAAAATAATTCTTTTTCCAGTTTTTTTCTCTAAAAAATCAGAGGCGAAAGTATTGAAGGGATCATAAGTTGCCAGATACAAAATATTTTTTTCACTGTCAAACTTAAAAGGAACAACATTAAAGCGTTTAGCCAAAGGTTCAGAAATTAAGGAAACTGCCTGAGGATCGGTGGGGACGGTTTCTAAATCAACATATGAGATTTCAAAGATCTCGGCAATGGCCTTTATTATTTCTTCGCGCTTTACCTCAGTAAATTGAAAAAGATACTCATCTATTGGTAAATTTTTTTGAAGAGCGGCTAATTCAAACTGATCTGCCTGATCTTGAATTATGACTTTGTTTTTGACTAATTGGTTAAGTAATTTTTTTGGAATAATATTCATAATTTAACTATAAAAAGATTTGGAAAAAAATGCAAGAGTGATAAAAAAAATTTGTTATATTTATTTTATGCAATCAACGATTCTTTTAGTAAGCGAAAAAAAAGATACCGAGGAATTTCTTAGAAAAAATTTTTCTAAAGAAGATATCATTGTTTCTCTTTCTCCGAAAAAAAACGAGTACAGTATTAATCAAATAAGAAGTCTTCAACAAGAGGTTAAATATTTTAACCCCAAAAAAAGAATTTATGTTTTTTATGAGTTTGAACGTTCATCTTTAGAATCCCAAAATGCCTTTCTAAAACTTTTAGAAGAACCACCTTCAAGCGTTTATTTTATTTTGGTATGTCAAAACCTTTATCGACTTCTACCAACAGTTATTTCTCGCGCTAAAGTGATTGATTTAAAAAATAAGGCGGAAGAAAAAGAGAATGAAAAAATTGAAAAGGTGATTGAAAAGATAAAAAAAGGCGAGCTTTTTTTTGTTGATGTGACCGATCGAAATGAGGCAAAAGAACTGACTCTTTTTTTAATTTATTATTTTAAAAAAGAACTCAAAGATGATCTTAAAGTTTATCAGATTTTAAAAGAAGCAGTAAAAAATCTCTTTCTTTTAGAAAACAATTATTTAAATCCTCAACTTATGTTTGATAATCTTTTGATTTTTATTTATAAATGCTATAATGAAATAAAATGATTAAAAAAGGATTTACCTTAATTGAGCTTTTGGTAGTAATTGGCATCCTTGCTATGCTTTCGGCTTTGTTAGTACCCAACTTTATGGGAGCACGTGAACGAGCTCGCGATGCCCAAAGAAAATCTGACTTAAAACAAATCCAAAAGGCTTTGGAAATGTATCGCCAAGATCAAACTCTTTATCCAACCGCAACGTCAGGTCGATTTGGAACCTGTGGCAGTTCTTTTAATTCTGGTTCAACGGTTTACATGAACAAAATCCCTTGCGATCCTTTGGCTCCAACACCATATTATTATTCACCAAATAATACTAATCTTACATTTCAACTTTGCGCCTGTTTAGAAAATAAAGCCGATTCTGATAGTTCAACATCATGTCTATGCGGTCCTTGTTCATCTGGTAAATGTTATATAGTTACCGAACCATAAAATTATGATAAAAAAAGCTTTTACACTTTTGGAGATGTTAGTTGTTATTGGTATTATTGGAATACTTGTTGGTCTTGGAGCCGTCTCTTATTCTACCGCCCAAAAAAAAGCAAGAGACGCCAAAAGAAAACAAGATTTAAAAGCAGTTCAAAACTGTTTAGAACAATATTATTCTTATAATAATAATTTTAAATATCCTGATTATAGTAGTTGGCCCTCTAGTTTTACTAGTTTTAACTGCGGAAGTAGTACTTTAACAGCTCCTTCGGATCCTAGAAACTCTTCTCCTTATGTCTACACGATTTCTTCCAGCTCTGACGCGTACACTATTTGTGCTACCTTAGAAACCGAATCACCTTCAAGTTATTGTTTAAAAAATCAACAATAGTTTTTAAATTAAATTAAAATTATTAATAATGAAAATTTTTATAAAAAAATTTTTAACTAAAAAGAGCTTTACTCTTATCGAAATTTTGGTCGTTGCTACCATTATTGCACTTCTAGCTTCTGGGGGAACGGTAGTTTACACTCAACTAAATAGAGCCAGTCGCGATGCTAAAAGAAAAGCTGACTTAGAACAAATAAGAGCCGCGTTGGAGATGTATAGAAGTAATAATAATCAATATTATTCAGGAAGTTTTAATAATAATTGTCAAAATGTCAATTGGTTGGGTAGTTATCTTTCTTCTCTCCCAAACGATCCAAAATCTCCTTCATATTATTATCGCTGTAATATTTCTCAATCAGACTACACATTAGGCGCCTATTTAGAAACTGGAGGAACCGGAATTTGCGGGAGTTGTGGTGGTGCTAATTGTAACTATTGTGTTGGTCCTTATGGGCAAAAATAGAATATTAAAACTGTATAAACGTTGTGTAAACGTGGTGTAAAAATTGTGTAAAGGTTAAAAAATAATACGAACGATACGAATAAATATGCGAATGACGCGAATAATGCGAATATGAAAAGAGATAAATAGAGATAGATAGAGATTGACGGAGATAAATAGAGATACGTAGAGATAAATAGAGATTGGGAGAGTGGAAATTAGTGTAAAAAGTAGTGTAAACATTGTGTAAACGTTTTTAATATTTAACGTTTTACGTTACACGTTACACGTTTCACGTTATACTTTGTTAAAGTGTTAGATGTTATATATTTGGTGTTAGATGTTAGGTGCTAGGTGATTAACGATGAGTAAATCTTTTACTTTAATTGAGCTTTTATTGACAACCACTATCATCTTAATCTTTGGCGGTTTGTCGTTGGCTTATTATAATAACTTTACCCAGGAAAGGAATTTGAGAAATGAAGCGTTAAAATTAGCCAATACCTTAGAATTAGCCAAAAAAAAGGCCAATAGTAGTGAGGTCCAAAATTGTTCTTCCTTTTGTGGGTATCAATTTTTAGTCAATTCTAATTCTTACGCTGTTAACATTTGTTGCACTTGCGATACCAATGGGAACTGTACTAATCCAACTCCTATAATTACATATTCTTTACCCTCAAATATAAACTCTCTAAATAGTTTCGCAACAATATTTAAACCATTATCACCGTTAGTGACGCCTGGATCCATTAAATTAAAAAATGATAATATAACTCAATGTGAACAAATATCTATTAATCAAGCAGGCGTAGTAGAAAATCAAAAAATTAATTGCCTAGCACCTACACCTACACCTCTATGTGTCCCTCCTGGTGGTGTTGGTTGTAGCGAAACTAGGCCTTGTTGTGATGGGATGCCATGTATAGGTAATAGGTGCATTTATTAATTATCGTAAATATTAGATTTTCAATATAAACAACTTAAGAATAAGAAAAAAATAATGAACTGTTTTTTCAAATTAATAAAGTGTGTATAAAATTTGCAATGAAAGAATAAAAAAAGTAGAATTAATTTAATGATCACTTCCAAGAAAAGCTTTACCCTAATTGAGGTTTTAATTTTTGTTACTATTTTATCACTGTTTTTTGTTGTTGCTGCCGCGGTAACGATTGCTTCTTTACGAAATTTAAAAGTCCAAGAACACAAAATTTTAGCCACTCGCTACGCTCAAGAATTAGTTGAATGGCTTAGGGGAGAAAAAGAAGTGGATTGGAATCAGTTTACTACCTATACCGGCAAATACTGTTTTAATTCTTCTCCAATAACTAGCTGGGGAAGTCTTGGTAATTGTTCAGACTATGGTCTAAATAATTTATACAAACGGGAAGTCAACCTAACTGTTCAAGGAAACCCAGCATATCAAGTCAATGTTTCAATAACTGTTTTATGGCAAGAACTTGGCCAAACTTATAAAATTCCTATCAATACTGTTTTTACCGTATGGGAATAATAAATAAGTTAAAAATTAACTCTATACGGCAAAAAAAATGCTTTACTTTAATTGAGATGATAGTGGTGATTGCAGCTATTGGATTGGTTTTACCAACTCTTTTTGCCATTATTTTTTCCATTCTTCAACAAAAAGTAAAAATCGAAAGGCTTTCGATTGTTAAAAGAGAAGGAGACTATGTATTAAATATAATAGAAAACACTATTAGAAATTATGGAGAAAGTATCCATTCTGAGACTCCAAATGAAAGTAATAAAATTTGTCAATCGTCTTCTTTGGAAAACGCTTCATATTTTAAAGATAAGTTTGGCAATTGGTTTAGATTTTATTTAGACACAACCAACTCAATTAGTTCAGAGTCATCGGTATTAAATAATGGTTCACGGGGTTCGGTTTCGTTAAACTCTTCTAAAACAAAAATCACCAACTTTAGTATTCAATGCTACCAAACGGCTTTATATTCGCCTCCAGTAATAAATATTAGTTTTACCATTAGTTACAACACTTCATCCTCTCGAGCTGAGGAAACAGCCTCCTTTAATTATCAAACAAAAGTCAAGGTTAGAAGTTATTAAAGCAGTTGCAATTTTTAGTCAAAAATGTGTATATTAATTTTATGAGTAGCGCTGATTTTTTTTGTTTGGAAATTACCGATAATGCGATAAAAATTTTTGATGGAGAAATTTTGCCCAAAGAGATTGTCACAAAAAAAATTAATCTTTTAGACAATCTTCCCTTTTCCTTTTTTTCTCAAGATACTCCAGATACTTCTCAAAAATTTGCCGAGATTATTAAAAAATTAGTTTCTGATTTAAAAATCGGCAAAAGAAAAGTCAATATCATTATTCCCGATGCCTATACCTACAGTCAAATTCTTCCCATGCCTTCTTTAAATGAAAAAGAATTAATTTCTGCCGTTAAATATCAAGCCGATCAGTTTATTCCATTAGCTATTGATGAAATCAATATTGATTTAGAAATTCTTCACCATAATGAAAAAGAGAAAACTCTTTTAGTTCTGGTGGCGGCCGTTTCTAAAAAACTTGCTCAAAAAATTGAAGAAACGGTGGAACTTGCTGGTCTAATTCCAATCTTTTTGGAAAATCAACTCTCTGCCTTTGGTCGTTTTCTCAATAAATTTTCTTTTATTTCTACGCAAAACTCTTCTTCAAAAACCTTTTTTGTCAACTTAGGCCAAAATAGTACTTCGTTATATTTATTTGATCCAAATATTTCTCTCATCTCCAAAATTCATACCTTTAACTTAGGTTATCATCTTTTTTCTAAAGAAATTCAAATTAATACTTCTTTTGATGAAAAAAAAACTGGTGATCTTTTGCAAACGTTTGATCCCAAAAATCAAGGAAATATCGATGTTGAAACTATTATTTCTCCAATTACCAAACAATTTGTTTTTGAAATTAAAAAAATAGTGACCCCGCCTGCTTTGGTATTTTTCATCGGTGATATTATCCAATTTCCGGCGTTGACGCAAATTTTAAGCAAAAGTATCGACATACCAATTTCTTTCTCTATCTTTAATCCTTATTCTTTATTTAAAAAAGATCCCCAAATTGAACATTACAAAGATAAGTTACCATTTTTTGTTACCGCCATCGGTGGGGAAATAGAATGAAAAAAAAACGGATTAATCTTCTTGGTAGTCGGTTCGAATATCTTCAAATTGAAAAACAGTTTTATTATGTTCGTCTTCTTACCGTTGTTCTTTTTTTTACCTTTCTTTTTATCTTTCTTATTACTAATCTTAAGTTACTGGCAGACAAAAAACAATTAGATCAGACTTTTGCTCAAAAAAAAGTCTTTCTTGAAAATCAAAAAGAAAATGTTAAAGAAGAGGCAAAAATAAAACTTCTTTTCAATAAACACCAAGATATTCAAAATTTTTTAAAAGAAGATGCTCATTTCTTACCTTATTATCAACTTTTAATCACAAGTCTAAAAACCGCAACGCCAGAACCCGCTCTTTTATCGTTTAAAGTTGACAATCAAAAAAATACCGAATTTATTTTAGGATTTTCTAACTTTGACCAAATGATTAAGTTTTTAAGCTTTATTGAAAATGAAGATTTTTTAAATAAATTTGAAACTCTTGTTTTAAACGGTTTTTCATTAAATCCCTCCAAAATGGAGTTATTATTTAAAGGGAAGTTTATTTCTTTAAAAAATGAAACTTTTTAAAAATCGCTATCAAGAAATTCTTTTTAAAACTCATTTTTTGTATTTTTTAGCTAACTTTATTCTTTTTTTAGCAATTATTTTTACGATTAGTTTTGGTATAAAAAAAACAATTGAAAATAATGAAAAAGTTAATAGTCTTAAAGAAGAAGTAAAAACTTTAACCGAAAAACAAAAAAATCTTTATCTTTTAAAAAACACTAATCTTG
>Ga0308406_1001066_pt1 | contig 11036 bp, 6 predicted proteins | sample HotsprSampleMSe1_FD_203474 | JGI IMG/M metagenome (GOLD analysis project Ga0308406, IMG submission 203474) | Hot spring phototrophic mat microbial communities from Mushroom Spring, Yellowstone National Park, Wyoming, United States - 20060911_MSe1 ...
ATTGTTGAAAGGTGATAAGACAGCAACAGAGAGCGCTGCGCGCCTAGTGTTTCAGTGCTCTACCGTGAGCCGAAATTGTTGAAAGGCCAGACTGCAACTGCCCTCGCGATATAGTCGCGGGTATAGTTTCAGTGCTCTACCGTGAGCCGAAATTGTTGAAAGGACGCAGATCGCGGTCGCGGTTGGTACTGGTGTCACAAGTTTCAGTGCTCTACCGTGAGCCGAAATTGTTGAAAGAAACTCAATGCGCCCACCAACTACTGTATCGATCCTTCGGTTTCAGTGCTCTACCGTGAGCCGAAATTGTTGAAAGTTCGAGGTAACTGTGTATCGCATCCCCCATCAGCGCCGACGTTTCAGTGCTCTACCGTGAGCCGAAATTGTTGAAAGTGTAAAATGACACTAAAACAGATTTTTCGCTATCCGTTTCAGTGCTCTACCGTGAGCCGAAATTGTTGAAAGGTGTAGGGGTTTTTGTTTGCCGCGTTGCTGGCCAGGCGGTTTCAGTGCTCTACCGTGAGCCGAAATTGTTGAAAGGTTTCGCGTTGTTGATTTATACGGCCCGCAACCATTTGGTTTCAGTGCTCTACCGTGAGCCGAAATTGTTGAAAGGATCAAGTGTTGCGCTGCAACGAGGCGCGCATCGACGGTTTCAGTGCTCTACCGTGAGCCGAAATTGTTGAAAGGCGCGCTGCGGAAGTCTAAGTCATCGCCCTCGCCGCGGTTTCAGTGCTCTACCGTGAGCCGAAATTGTTGAAAGGGCGCAGAAATGCCGTCAGCGTCTTGCGTGTTTGACTGTTTCAGTGCTCTACCGTGAGCCGAAATTGTTGAAAGGTTATCTATTAATTATACGCAGTGTTGTGACACCGCGAGCGGTTTCAGTGCTCTACCGTGAGCCGAAATTGTTGAAAGCTAGCTCACCAACCAACCCCAACCCCTACACCGCGTGTTTCAGTGCTCTACCGTGAGCCGAAATTGTTGAAAGGTGATCGGCGTTGACTGGGGCAGACACAACGACGCGAGTTTCAGTGCTCTACCGTGAGCCGAAATTGTTGAAAGGGTCCGTGCACAAGTCGCTCACGACGTTCAGCGTTGAGCGTTTCAGTGCTCTACCGTGAGCCGAAATTGTTGAAAGGCGGTATCCTCATACACCGTAATCACGTACCACCCAGTGTTTCAGTGCTCTACCGTGAGCCGAAATTGTTGAAAGACGATCCCACAGATATCCCTCAACCTCGTCGTACACCAGTTTCAGTGCTCTACCGTGAGCCGAAATTGTTGAAAGCGTAATACCAAACGATATTTACAACCTCTTTTTCGGTTTCAGTGCTCTACCGTGAGCCGAAATTGTTGAAAGGCGCGTCGGGGCCAGCGCGCGCTGCACCCCCAGCGCGCTGTTTCAGTGCTCTACCGTGAGCCGAAATTGTTGAAAGGATATCAGCAGTGATGACGCGTTGATAGTGCGCAATGTGTTTCAGTGCTCTACCGTGAGCCGAAATTGTTGAAAGCTAGCAACCCGCGCCGAACGCAACCAGCGCGAGCGCGTTTCAGTGCTCTACCGTGAGCCGAAATTGTTGAAAGGAAAGTGGACTACTGAAGATGACGAAGGTTTCTTCTTTGTTTCAGTGCTCTACCGTGAGCCGAAATTGTTGAAAGGCGTTACTGTACTCTAAATCTACCTCATCGATGTTTGTTTCAGTGCTCTACCGTGAGCCGAAATTGTTGAAAGGACACTAACGCGCTTGCGAGTGCGACTTGCACAGTGCTGTTTCAGTGCTCTACCGTGAGCCGAAATTGTTGAAAGGCGACAACAACAAAAACCCCTACACCAGCGCGGTGTAGGTTTCAGTGCTCTACCGTGAGCCGAAATTGTTGAAAGGCAGTACCTCATCCTGCCCAGCGTCATGAGCATCCACAGTTTCAGTGCTCTACCGTGAGCCGAAATTGTTGAAAGGTGCCGTGAGCGCCACCGGGTCATCGTGCTGAAACAGGTTTCAGTGCTCTACCGTGAGCCGAAATTGTTGAAAGGGAGCCGCGCACAATGTTGCGGAATATGTCTTATCGTTGTTTCAGTGCTCTACCGTGAGCCGAAATTGTTGAAAGTCGGTGAGGGGATTTTATTTAATCCGACTAGGCGCGCGTTTCAGTGCTCTACCGTGAGCCGAAATTGTTGAAAGCAAACCGCTTCCGAATCCCCGTCGCCCGCGCCCGCGCGGTTTCAGTGCTCTACCGTGAGCCGAAATTGTTGAAAGCGCGAGGTAATTAAGGCCTTACAAGCCACCTTCGGGCGTTTCAGTGCTCTACCGTGAGCCGAAATTGTTGAAAGCCCGTCGCGAACGATGTCCTCGCGTCCGGTGCGGAGGTTTCAGTGCTCTACCGTGAGCCGAAATTGTTGAAAGGGCGGCGGTGGTGTTAGCAAAGATCAGTTGGACGTTCGGTTTCAGTGCTCTACCGTGAGCCGAAATTGTTGAAAGTCAGCAACAGATGCTCAGCAGTACTCAGCATACTGGTTTCAGTGCTCTACCGTGAGCCGAAATTGTTGAAAGACGCAACGCAAATGATGGTGGAGTTGGGCCTCGCGAGTTTCAGTGCTCTACCGTGAGCCGAAATTGTTGAAAGAGTTTGTGCGATCAAGCGTTCATACGGCAAGCCGTAAGGTTTCAGTGCTCTACCGTGAGCCGAAATTGTTGAAAGTCGTTATCACTCATTTGTTTTATCCCTTTCTAGCTCTTGTTTCAGTGCTCTACCGTGAGCCGAAATTGTTGAAAGGAATGATGCGTTCAAGCTCGTCCAGCACCTCGAGCGCGGTTTCAGTGCTCTACCGTGAGCCGAAATTGTTGAAAGTCAAGCCAGTGCTGCGCTTCCTCTTCCGCGAGCGTTGCGTTTCAGTGCTCTACCGTGAGCCGAAATTGTTGAAAGGCGTCGCGTTGGAAGCGCAGCGACGCGGGAAACAATTGTTTCAGTGCTCTACCGTGAGCCGAAATTGTTGAAAGGTACAGAGGATAACACTATTCTTGTGCATCGATACGAAGTTTCAGTGCTCTACCGTGAGCCGAAATTGTTGAAAGGTACGCGCGAAACTAGAAAGGAATGAAGATGTTATACGTTTCAGTGCTCTACCGTGAGCCGAAATTGTTGAAAGGACCGCTTCCGAATCCCCGTCGCCCGCGCCCGCGCGGTTTCAGTGCTCTACCGTGAGCCGAAATTGTTGAAAGGCTACTTTGTTCCCGTCAATCTCCAGACCGTCATACGGTTTCAGTGCTCTACCGTGAGCCGAAATTGTTGAAAGAACGAAACGCGCTCTCTAAGCGTGGATACAGCGAGTGTTTCAGTGCTCTACCGTGAGCCGAAATTGTTGAAAGGGTACAACACCTCGTCGTAACCGTCGTTGGCTGCGTGTTTCAGTGCTCTACCGTGAGCCGAAATTGTTGAAAGGCGGCGGTAGGCTAAAAAAGTGAGCGTTATGTTGGTCGTTTCAGTGCTCTACCGTGAGCCGAAATTGTTGAAAGTTAATGATGAAGACAGTGTACTACACCCGCGACGTTGTTTCAGTGCTCTACCGTGAGCCGAAATTGTTGAAAGGCTGAGGGAAACGAGTAGCGCGGGCAACGGCGCTGGTTTCAGTGCTCTACCGTGAGCCGAAATTGTTGAAAGCCGGCAACAATGATCTTGTTAAAGAATGGCGCGAGCGCGTTTCAGTGCTCTACCGTGAGCCGAAATTGTTGAAAGGTGCCGGTGGAAAATTCAAATATCGCGCAACGTCATCGTTTCAGTGCTCTACCGTGAGCCGAAATTGTTGAAAGGCCTGTAATAGTTATTATTTATACACAGTGTTGTGACGCGTTTCAGTGCTCTACCGTGAGCCGAAATTGTTGAAAGGTACAATACGTTCGAGTTCGTCTAAGACGTCAAGCGCGGTTTCAGTGCTCTACCGTGAGCCGAAATTGTTGAAAGGTGGTTTTATCTAACGTCCAACCAAACCGCGCTGCCGCGGTTTCAGTGCTCTACCGTGAGCCGAAATTGTTGAAAGGCGATATTAATTTACTTTTCGAGAACGAAGCGTTTAGGTTTCAGTGCTCTACCGTGAGCCGAAATTGTTGAAAGGTTAGGCGCCGATCCAGACTATTACGACGCGAAAACAGGTTTCAGTGCTCTACCGTGAGCCGAAATTGTTGAAAGGGACAGGATACGCCCGATGCGCTCGCTGTTGCCCGCGCGTTTCAGTGCTCTACCGTGAGCCGAAATTGTTGAAAGGCGGTCGCACCACTCCACTCGATAGTCTTTCGTCTCGGTTTCAGTGCTCTACCGTGAGCCGAAATTGTTGAAAGTTTGTGTAGGCTACTCAACAACAAAAACCCCGCTGGTCGTTTCAGTGCTCTACCGTGAGCCGAAATTGTTGAAAGGCGCGTCAGGTGGGAGAAGGCGCTTGGCCGGAAAGCCGTGTTTCAGTGCTCTACCGTGAGCCGAAATTGTTGAAAGGGCGATAAACCCAGGCGGACCGCGTAATTCACCGTAACTTTCAGTGCTCTACCGTGAGCCGAAATTGTTGAAAGGCAACCGCAATCGTTCTCAACGTTCTCGCCGACTACGCTTTCAGTGCTCTACCGTGAGCCGAAATTGTTGAAAGGTTTCGCGAATACTTCCGCGACGCGCGCGATGAATGAACTTTCAGTGCTCTACCGTGAGCCGAAATTGTTGAAAGGCTAACCAACGCTGCGCTTCCTCTTCTGCAAGCGTTGACTTTCAGTGCTCTACCGTGAGCCGAAATTGTTGAAAGGCGGATCACTCGGATCGAGCGCGTGGTGCGTAACGCCTTTCAGTGCTCTACCGTGAGCCGAAATTGTTGAAAGGGATAATCCGTTTTCCTAATCCGCTTTTTGACCCGCCTTTCAGTGCTCTACCGTGAGCCGAAATTGTTGAAAGGCGCTCGCAGTGCTGCTGCATATGCGCAGCAGCAAGCTTTCAGTGCTCTACCGTGAGCCGAAATTGTTGAAAGGCGTCGCTGGCGCTGGCGCGGTTAGTGTTGGGTTCGGCGCTTTCAGTGCTCTACCGTGAGCCGAAATTGTTGAAAGTGGCCAGCATCGATCAGCATCGTTCGCTTGTCCGCGCTGCTTTCAGTGCTCTACCGTGAGCCGAAATTGTTGAAAGGTCGCCCGTATGCTTGGAACAATGGAATGTTAACAAACTTTCAGTGCTCTACCGTGAGCCGAAATTGTTGAAAGGTTGACTACCGCTTCCGCCTCCGGTAGATAGTTGATGTAGCTTTCAGTGCTCTACCGTGAGCCGAAATTGTTGAAAGGTGCTTGGACGTATGACTGGCAAAAACATCAAAAGCCTTTCAGTGCTCTACCGTGAGCCGAAATTGTTGAAAGGGTCTATACTATACCGCGACCGCGCCAGCTTGTCAAGCTTTCAGTGCTCTACCGTGAGCCGAAATTGTTGAAAGGATATGTGTCTTCGTTTGCCCACCGCGACCAATCGACGCTTTCAGTGCTCTACCGTGAGCCGAAATTGTTGAAAGGGCGTTCTGACGCGCTGGATCGGACGATTGTTCATCAACTTTCAGTGCTCTACCGTGAGCCGAAATTGTTGAAAGGTAGCCAAGCCGTCCAGACGAACCCCAGTGTCAGTAACTTTCAGTGCTCTACCGTGAGCCGAAATTGTTGAAAGGGGAGCCTCGTCGCCCATGAGGGCACGGTGACCGTAACCTTTCAGTGCTCTACCGTGAGCCGAAATTGTTGAAAGGCCAACAGTACCCCTCCCAACAAAACCGTCTCTGCGACTTTCAGTGCTCTACCGTGAGCCGAAATTGTTGAAAGGTACTAACCCGACCAACCTTAATCCGGCGTCATAGGCTTTCAGTGCTCTACCGTGAGCCGAAATTGTTGAAAGGTGTAATAGTTATTATTTATACACAGTGTTGTGACGCCTTTCAGTGCTCTACCGTGAGCCGAAATTGTTGAAAGGGCGATTTTTGTCTTATAATCGTAAAACTCTTTCGCGACTTTCAGTGCTCTACCGTGAGCCGAAATTGTTGAAAGGACGCCGACGCGGTCGCCGACGGTCACGCCCACGCCGCCTTTCAGTGCTCTACCGTGAGCCGAAATTGTTGAAAGGTTGTCGCGGGCTTCAATGCTCAAAAGCAACTCAGCTTTCAGTGCTCTACCGTGAGCCGAAATTGTTGAAAGGAACGTCGCGCATCGTTGAAAACACTGCATCATATGCGGCTTTCAGTGCTCTACCGTGAGCCGAAATTGTTGAAAGGGTTGCAGGTGGTGTTGTAGTGTGGATTGAAGATAAAAGCTTTCAGTGCTCTACCGTGAGCCGAAATTGTTGAAAGGACAACAGTCTGTATAAATAAGAGATATAGCAGTGTTGCTTTCAGTGCTCTACCGTGAGCCGAAATTGTTGAAAGGTTATCATCCAACGCCTAGAAAAAGCGCGGAAACTAAGGTTGCTTTCAGTGCTCTACCGTGAGCCGAAATTGTTGAAAGGCATCAATGTTGAGTGTACCACGCGGATACCCGCGTACTTTCAGTGCTCTACCGTGAGCCGAAATTGTTGAAAGCTTCGCGGACGACAGAGGTACTCTTCGATGTATAAGCCTTTCAGTGCTCTACCGTGAGCCGAAATTGTTGAAAGCTAATTAACGATCAACCAATTCCTACCCCTACACCGCATCTTTCAGTGCTCTACCGTGAGCCGAAATTGTTGAAAGACCAATCTTCTCTCACGCCCCGCCGATGTCGACGCTTTCAGTGCTCTACCGTGAGCCGAAATTGTTGAAAGCGAACAGTGCAAAGCCTTCAATATCAATCGAAACGCCTTTCAGTGCTCTACCGTGAGCCGAAATTGTTGAAAGTAGACGTATCGTGCATACGATGCAGTGTTTTCAACGATGCTTTCAGTGCTCTACCGTGAGCCGAAATTGTTGAAAGCGAGCGCGGTAATCGAGAAAGTCGCGAATAACGTTCGCCTTTCAGTGCTCTACCGTGAGCCGAAATTGTTGAAAGTGACAAACCGGCGCGGACGCGGTATAGTATAGACGTAACTTTCAGTGCTCTACCGTGAGCCGAAATTGTTGAAAGTTTCCGGCGCGTCGCAGCTCGGTGCGGCGCTGATTAACTTTCAGTGCTCTACCGTGAGCCGAAATTGTTGAAAGCGCGACAGTCGCGCCCGTCCCGTCGCGTTCTGACGCGCCTTTCAGTGCTCTACCGTGAGCCGAAATTGTTGAAAGAAGGGTCTCGCGCCGCTTCCGCTGCTGACGCGAGAGGCTTTCAGTGCTCTACCGTGAGCCGAAATTGTTGAAAGTTCCGGCTATTACGTCGCGCAGTTGATCAGCGCGACTTTCAGTGCTCTACCGTGAGCCGAAATTGTTGAAAGATGATCGAAAACGTACTGACAGAAGAAGCCCGCGTCGCTTTCAGTGCTCTACCGTGAGCCGAAATTGTTGAAAGATGCCCAACTCGTGAACGTATTGATACCGCTCGCAGCTTTCAGTGCTCTACCGTGAGCCGAAATTGTTGAAAGTCCGGCTTTGTACCGTTCGCGGCTGGAATTATTACACCTTTCAGTGCTCTACCGTGAGCCGAAATTGTTGAAAGCGCGTTGTACCCAGCAGCGCCAGCTTCCGCGATTGCTTTCAGTGCTCTACCGTGAGCCGAAATTGTTGAAAGTCCGCGAGTTTCGCGCTGGTGATACGGGCGCGGTTCTTTCAGTGCTCTACCGTGAGCCGAAATTGTTGAAAGGCAGCGCTGCCGTCCCCGTCACCGTTCCAGTGTGTGCTTTCAGTGCTCTACCGTGAGCCGAAATTGTTGAAAGTCGATTTTTTCCTTCTCGATCAACAAAAACCCGTCGCTTTCAGTGCTCTACCGTGAGCCGAAATTGTTGAAAGCGAAGATGCGCTCGATGAGCTTGATGTCGCAAGCGAGCTTTCAGTGCTCTACCGTGAGCCGAAATTGTTGAAAGCGAAAGCAGCGCAAACAAAACGCGTCCCGTCTTGCGACTTTCAGTGCTCTACCGTGAGCCGAAATTGTTGAAAGTAAAATACGTAATATCGCGTTTCATCGAAGTGTACGGCTTTCAGTGCTCTACCGTGAGCCGAAATTGTTGAAAGGCCCGCATCCGCGCATCATCGTCATCCGTTCCGCGACTTTCAGTGCTCTACCGTGAGCCGAAATTGTTGAAAGCACTGGCCGGTATCCCAATCGCCTACAGCGAGCACCTACCTTTCAGTGCTCTACCGTGAGCCGAAATTGTTGAAAGAATACATTGTGTCATACTATGCGTATGTGACACAGAGCTTTCAGTGCTCTACCGTGAGCCGAAATTGTTGAAAGCAGCGCACAGTGTGATGCAAATATACCCACCACCGCCACCTTTCAGTGCTCTACCGTGAGCCGAAATTGTTGAAAGACGACGCGCTGACCCGCGACTGATCAGCGCGTCGTATCTTTCAGTGCTCTACCGTGAGCCGAAATTGTTGAAAGCTTCGCGCTGACGCTCATCATCAATTCGTCTCGCGCGCTTTCAGTGCTCTACCGTGAGCCGAAATTGTTGAAAGCGCTCAACAGTTCTGTTGATGCAGCGACATAAGCGTCTTTCAGTGCTCTACCGTGAGCCGAAATTGTTGAAAGGTTGAATGACGGATATGCAGAAAGATGGCAAATGTTCTTTCAGTGCTCTACCGTGAGCCGAAATTGTTGAAAGAGAACGGATGTGCGATCCAAACGGCGGTGGCGCTGCCCTTTCAGTGCTCTACCGTGAGCCGAAATTGTTGAAAGTCGGTTCCTTCATCTGACATACAGTATACAATTTCTTCTTTCAGTGCTCTACCGTGAGCCGAAATTGTTGAAAGTCAAGAGATGTAGAAAATGTAAAATCGCGGGCGTGTCGCTTTCAGTGCTCTACCGTGAGCCGAAATTGTTGAAAGGACTGGTGGAAACGCGATTTTTCGCTCGCTTTCATCACTTTCAGTGCTCTACCGTGAGCCGAAATTGTTGAAAGACACCTGGTACGAGGTATTCCTTACCGACAGCGACGCTTTCAGTGCTCTACCGTGAGCCGAAATTGTTGAAAGTTTTTACCGTTATACAGCACAACCGCGCTAAGCGTCTTTCAGTGCTCTACCGTGAGCCGAAATTGTTGAAAGTAATTATACGCAGTGTTGTGACGCACAAACCGCGATTCGCTTTCAGTGCTCTACCGTGAGCCGAAATTGTTGAAAGCACTTGTAACAAATCGCGCTCGTTGCAAAGTTGTTCCCTTTCAGTGCTCTACCGTGAGCCGAAATTGTTGAAAGTTACCACTTTTTCTTGATATGTTAATGTCGCGATTCTTTCAGTGCTCTACCGTGAGCCGAAATTGTTGAAAGTTGGAATAAGAAGAATTGGTGAAATGTACGTATTTGCCTTTCAGTGCTCTACCGTGAGCCGAAATTGTTGAAAGTCAATACGAATTGAGATACGATTCATCCAAACGTCGCCTTTCAGTGCTCTACCGTGAGCCGAAATTGTTGAAAGGCCGGCAAGCGCAAAAACCCTCTCACCGCGCTGGTGAGCTTTCAGTGCTCTACCGTGAGCCGAAATTGTTGAAAGCAAGCCGCGCTTGGGGTGAAGGTGCGGGCCGACTTCCTTTCAGTGCTCTACCGTGAGCCGAAATTGTTGAAAGCAGCGCCTGGGGCGCGTCGCTCAACAGTTCTGTTGACGCTTTCAGTGCTCTACCGTGAGCCGAAATTGTTGAAAGTAATTCACCGTAATCACTTCCAGAAGCAAACAAGCTCTTTCAGTGCTCTACCGTGAGCCGAAATTGTTGAAAGTCACAACCCCAACCCCTTCCCCACCGGAGACGGTCTTTCAGTGCTCTACCGTGAGCCGAAATTGTTGAAAGAGTAACTTCATCGTTCTGCCGTCTGTAATTCCATTAACCCTTTCAGTGCTCTACCGTGAGCCGAAATTGTTGAAAGATCTTCATTGCTACCTCCTAGCTGGCGTAGAACGATCTTTCAGTGCTCTACCGTGAGCCGAAATTGTTGAAAGTCATTCTCGCGTCCTACGACGCCCCAGAAACGACCACTTTCAGTGCTCTACCGTGAGCCGAAATTGTTGAAAGTCAAGGCCAAGGTATTGCCACCCCTCATCGATCAAATCTTTCAGTGCTCTACCGTGAGCCGAAATTGTTGAAAGCTAGACGCAAAATATCGCTATCTCGCGCAAATTGCGCCTTTCAGTGCTCTACCGTGAGCCGAAATTGTTGAAAGACGTCTGCTGGACGTATCCAATCCGCATCGCTGAACTTTCAGTGCTCTACCGTGAGCCGAAATTGTTGAAAGAAAGTTTTGAAAATCCCACAAGTCCGGTCTTGATGAGACTTTCAGTGCTCTACCGTGAGCCGAAATTGTTGAAAGAAATTGACAAAGCGCGCTGGCTGGAACTGGCCAGCGCTTTCAGTGCTCTACCGTGAGCCGAAATTGTTGAAAGGTCAACGATCCCGACCGCCCGACCGTCGCAGATGGCCTTTCAGTGCTCTACCGTGAGCCGAAATTGTTGAAAGCACTGCACCTCGCAGCAGCGCGGTTCGGCTGGTCGCCTTTCAGTGCTCTACCGTGAGCCGAAATTGTTGAAAGTGTAATTGATTGCGTTTGCTGTATCCGTCCGCGAAACCTTTCAGTGCTCTACCGTGAGCCGAAATTGTTGAAAGTCAAAGCGCTGAACTTAGAAGACTTTTTGCCTTCAGCTCTTTCAGTGCTCTACCGTGAGCCGAAATTGTTGAAAGACAAAAGACGGGGAATTAGTAATTGAAGCGTTAGGATTCTTTCAGTGCTCTACCGTGAGCCGAAATTGTTGAAAGACCAATCCGCAGCGGGGCTGCCCGCGCCGCCAAGGGCTTTCAGTGCTCTACCGTGAGCCGAAATTGTTGAAAGCCTAATGACAGCGACCGGCGCGGCGATACCAAACTGGGCTTTCAGTGCTCTACCGTGAGCCGAAATTGTTGAAAGGCAATCGCGGAGGCCGGCGCTGCTGGGTACAACGCGATGC
>Ga0308406_1001071_pt1 | contig 10999 bp, 10 predicted proteins | sample HotsprSampleMSe1_FD_203474 | JGI IMG/M metagenome (GOLD analysis project Ga0308406, IMG submission 203474) | Hot spring phototrophic mat microbial communities from Mushroom Spring, Yellowstone National Park, Wyoming, United States - 20060911_MSe1 ...
ATTTTGAAAATGTTTATGTGGGTAGAAATCTTTTGGGAAAAGATAAGGATTTGATAAATATTTTAAAAAAAGAAGGATTAAAAACTGATGAAGTTTATTATGTGGCTGATGAAATTCGTGATGCTTTAGCTTGTCAAAAAGCCAAAATTAAAATGATTGGTGTTTCTTGGGGGCTGGCTGGGGAAAGAGGGTTGACAAAAACAAAAGTTTATTATTTAATAAAAAAACCAGATGAGATTTTAAAATTAGTTTAATATTTTTTTTACGGATAATAACTAAAAAGTACAATCAACTTATGGAGTTTTTCCAGTATTTTTAATCCATATCGTTTTTTTAATTTTGTGAATTTGAGACTACGAGAGTTGTTTGGTGATAAAAAAACAAAAATGGTTTTTAAGGCTTTTGAAAAAAACCACCGCCAATAATAAATGTAGAAAATAAGCAAATTACTATAAAAAAGTTAAGATTGGAAAGGATTAGTTTAAGTTAGTTGGTATAATTAATAAATGAATAAAAATAAAATTATTTTTTTAAGCGTAATAATTTTAATTTCGATTTTTTTTGGTGTTTTTATTTTGAAATTAAAATCAAAAAAAGAAGAAAATTTTGTTCAACCAAAACCTTTCAAAGAAATCTCCCCAAAAGATAGTGAATGTATAAGAAGCGGTTGTAGTGGTGAGGTCTGCCAAGAAAAAGGAAAAGAACCAATTTATTCCACTTGTCTTTATCATCCAAGATATGAGTGTTATCAATTAGCCAAATGCGAGAGACAACCTGATGGTCGATGTGGTTTTACTTTTACCGAAGAATTTAAAAAATGCCTTGAAAAATATTTTGGTCCAAAAATGGATTTTAATAATAAGATAATTAATTAAAAAATTTTTAAGAATAATTAATAGAATAAACAAACACTTTATTTTTTCCTTCAAAAATTTTTTTGGCTTTCATTTTGGGGACAGGATAAAAATAAGAGACAAGAGTAAAATTTTTAATTTTTAATTTTAAGTTTTTAATTATTTTTTCTAAATACCAAGGGGAAATATAGAGATAAAACGTGTAACTTGTAACTTGTAACTTGTAACGTTTAAAATCAATTTTGAAAATATCATCACAAACAATTTTTATATTTTTTTTATTGGGGTGAAAAAGCCAGCGGAGCCACATTATCAAAATTAAAATTGGGTTGATTTCAATAGCAAAAAATTTGGTATTTAATTTTTTTTCAAAAGCCAATTTTGCCGCCTCAAAAATGACAATCCCGTCTCCTGCGCCTAAATCAAAAACCACCTGATTGTTTTTTAAATTTAAAGCTTTGATAATAAGGGAGAGATCTTTTTTGTTTGATGGAAAGTAGGGGATTGGAGAAAGTTTTGGTGAGGAGAAAAATAAAATAATAATTAAGAGTGAAAAAAGAATAATGAAAATAAAAAAAACATTCATTTTAAAATTTTATCATCTTTGATAAAATGAAAAAATGGACTTTCAAAAAGCCAAAGAAATTTTTAATTTATTGTTTGAGGGCGTTGACGGGTATAAACTTTCTTTTGAAAGTCGCAATCAATTGGGGTTTTATGATCGAGGATTGACTTATGGAGAGATTTTTTTTGATACATTTTACAAAATGCTTGAAAAAACTCAACCTAAGGAAGGGGAGGTTTTTTATGATTTAGGATCAGGTACTGGAAAAGCCGTTTTTGCCGCTTATTTTTTTTTCCTTTTTCAAAGACGGTTGGGATTGAGATTTTACCTACCCTTTATCAAGCTTCTAAAACCATTCTTGAGAAATATGAAAGAGAGTTTAGAGCAAAAATTTTGGAAAAAAAGAATCAGCAAAAAATTGAGTTTATTTTAGGCGATTTTCTTAAAATCGATTTTTCTGATGCTGATGTTGTTTTTGCCAATTCGACTTGTTTTTCTCAACAAATGATTGATAAACTTGAAACTTCTTTTTTTTCTTTAAAAAAAGGAGCAAGGATTATCACTTTAACAAAGAAACTGACTAACAAAAATTTTTATCTTTTTGATTCTTTAATTTACAAACAAAGTTGGGGTGAGGCCACGGTGAATTTTTATTTAAAACAATAGAGTGGGCGAGGAGAGATTCGAACTCTCATGAGGTTGCCCTCATAGGTTTTTGAGACCTACGCGTCTGCCAATTCCGCCACTCGCCCAAAAAAATAAATCAAAAATCAAATATCAAAAAGGAAAATTATTTAAATATTATACAAAAAACTTTTCACTTCTAACAGCTGGTAAAGATACGAATGATGCGAATATATGATGCCAATCGACAAATGAAATGCGAATCTACGAATAGACGAATAAGAGTCGGATAAATCGAAAGAATTCAGCTAACATCAGCTTAATCGGAACAATTCGGATAAATCAGATAAATCGGGAAAAGAAGTATAAATTGTAACATATAACGTGGTACATTAAACATTTAGCGTTCAATATTCAACATTAAACATTTAAAAGAGATTAATAGAGATAAATAGAGATTGATTGAGATTAAAAATTTCAAAAAAACATAATTTAATTTAAATTATTAAAACAATCTAAAATAATATTTTGTTCCCCAAAAAATGAGCCGATCGAATCAAAGAAAGAGAACAGATTTTTATATTGGATTGTTATAAAAGTGTAAATTAAGAAAAATAATATCAAAAAAACAAGAAAAAAATTACAGATATATTGATTTAAACCCCAAGTTTAAATTGCCCTTGACAAAGGATTTTTTTCTTTTATGATTTTCTTTTAGGATGGAAAATCAAATTTTTAAAAAATTAGCTAAAAATTTTTAAAAATGAGCCCTTTCGGGCTCATTTTTTTTATAAGTTTTTTTAAAAAATATGGAAAAAAAGCAAAAATATATCAAAGTCTCCTCATACGAGGGTAGAAAAGGAGAAGTTAAAAAAGTAGTTCTTTTATACTCTGGAGGTTTGGATACATCGGTGATGTTAAAGTGGATTCAAGATGAATATAAAGCTCAAGTTATCGCTTTAACTTTAGATATTGGCCAGCAAGCTGATAATTTGGAGGAAATAAGAAAAAAGGCTTTAAAACTTGGAGCAATCAAATCTTATGTAATTGATGCCAAAGATGAATTTGCTAATGAATATATTGCAAAAGGAATAAAGGCCAATGCTTCATATCAGGGCAATTATCATCTTTCAACGCCTTTAGGTCGGCCGCTTTTGGCCAAATGGGCAGTAAAAATCGCTGCTTTGGAAGGAGCTGATTGTATTGCTCATGGTTGTACGGGTAAAGGTAATGATCAAGTAAGGATTGAAGGTACGGCTTTAACTTTGAATCCCGATATTAAAATTATTGCTCCTGTTCGTGAGTGGTCGATGGGACGAGATGAGGAGTTGGAATATGCAAAAAAACATGGCATTCCCGTTCGTCAAACAACTGATAAGCCCTATTCTTATGATGATAATATGTGGGGAGTGACTGGTGAGGGAGGAGAAATAGAAAATCCAGTTCTTATCCCACCTTTGGAAAAAATTCTTCAAGTTTGTAGTCTGCCAGAAAAAGCACCTGATAAACCAGAATATTTAGAACTTGAATTTGTCAAAGGCATTCCAGTTTCTCTAAATAAAAAACGAATGAAGCTTTCAGATTTAATTATTAGTTTAAATAAAATTGGTGCCAAGCACGGCGTTGGGATTACCCATCATATTGAAGATAGGGTAGTTGGTTTGAAAGTACGTGGTGTTTATGAAGCGCCAGCGGCTGAAATTATTATCAACGCTCATCGGAATTTAGAAAAATATGTCTGCACCAGGATGGAAAATGAGTTTAAGAGTGAGGTTGATATTAAATGGGGTTATCTTTGTTATGCTGGGTTTTGGTATGAGCCTTTGATGGCTGATTTGAATGCTTTAATTGATAATATTAATAAAAAAGTCACTGGAAAAGTAATTGTCAAAGTTTACAAAGGCAGCGTTGAGACAGTTGCGGTTGAGACTCCAAACACTATCTTTGATGAAAAATTAGCCACTTTTATGGCCTCAACTGCCTTTAATCAAAACGCATCACCTGGATTTATTGAGCTTTATACACTTCAGATGCGATTGGGACAGCGAGCAGAAAAAACAGTTCTTTTATCAATTGGTAAAAGAAATAATAAAGTTAAAATGTTACCAGTTTTTCAAAAATTAGCTTCATTAAAATACAAAATTTATGCCACCTACAAAACTCATAAGTTTTTAAGAAAACAAGGAATTGAGGCAACTTTAGTTAATAAAATTTCTAATCCTTACCTAAAACCCAATCTTTTGGATTTACTTGAAGAAAATCGTTTTGATTTAATTATCAATATTCCAACGGGAAAAAAAGTTTCCGAAAAAGAAAAGACTGATGGTCAAATCATTCGTGAGTATGCGTTAAAAAATAGAGCTTATCTGATTACTGATGTTGAGGTAGCGAAAAAATTTGTTGAAAAGTTGGAAAAAATTAGTCATTAAAAGTTTGTTTTTATAAAATGAGAAAAATTAATTTTTTTAATTTAAAAGAGGAAATTTTTAAAAAAATAAGAAAAAAAGGAGGCTGGGTTAATGCTCATTGTCATTTAGATCGGGCTTTTACTTTAACTAAAAAAAACTTTCCTTATACCAATGCTTATCTTTCTCAAAAATGGGAGTTGGTTGATGAAATAAAAAGAAGTTCTACCATTTCTCAGATTTATGATCGGATGGCTTATGCGATTGAGTGGATGATGAAAGAGAAAGTTTCGGCTATTGGGAGTTTTATTGATGTTGATGAGGTGATAAAAGATAAAGCGATAAAAGCGGCTGAAAAAATAAAAGATAATTATGGCAAAAAAATAAAAATTAAATTTATTAATCAGGTTTTAAAAGGGGTGATTGATAAGAATGCTCGTTTCTGGTTTGATTATGGAGCCCAGTTTGTTGATATTATTGGTGGTTTGCCAGGAAAAGACAAAGGTCAGGAGGAAAAACATCTAGAGATTATTTTGCAAAAAGGAAAAGAGTTAAAAAAAATGGTTCATGTCCATGTTGATCAACTAAACACTAAAAAGGAAAAAGAAACAGAACTTTTAGCCAAAAAAATAATTGAGGCAAAAATGGAGGAAAAGGTGGTGGCGGTTCATAGTATTTCTTTGGCAGCTCATGAAAAACAATATCGAGAAAAAGTTTATAAACTTTGTCAAAAAGCCAATTTGATGTTTATTTCTTGTCCAACAGCTTGGATTGATGCAAGAAGGACAGAGGAGTTAACCGTCTCCCACAATGCCATCACCCCAGTTGATGAATTAGCTTCACACAAATTAATTGTTGCTTTGGGGACTGATAATATTGCCGATATTTATAAACCATTTACTTTACCTGAGATGTGGATGGAGTTGCGATTTTTGCTTGAAGCTAATCATTTTTATGAGATTGAAAAGTTAGTCGATATAGCAACTATTAATGGACTAAAAGTTTTGGGACTAAAATAAATGTTTAGTAAAAACTTTCCTGTTTTTAATGCCTCAGGGGCTTGGTCTATGACAAAAAAGGAACTTGAAGATTTGGGAAAAAGCGAGGCGTCAGCGATTGTTTTTAAGACGATGACGTTAGAGAAAAGACAAGGCAACCCAGAGCCGCGATTTTTTTTGAGGGATAATTTTTCCGTAAACAGTATGGGACTGCCCAATTTGGGCGTTGATTATTATTGTAGTATTTTAAAAGATCTTAAAAAATATAAAAAACCTCTGATTGCCTCGATTGCTGGTTTTTCGCAAAAAGAGTTTTTAGTTTTGTTTGATAAGGTAAATAGTGCTTCTTTTGATATGGTAGAGGTTAATCTTTCTTGTCCTAATCTTGAGGGAAAAGGAATTTTTGCTTATGATTTAAAAACTGCTTTTTCTATTTTGAAAAAGATTATAAAAAAAACAAGAAAGAAAGTCGGGGTAAAACTACCACCATATTTTGAACGAGAGACAGTCAAAAAAGTCGCCGAAGAATTTTCGAAATTAAAAATTGATTTTATTACTTTAGTTAATTCTTATCCTTTGGGATGTTTTATCGATGTTGACAAAGAAGAAATGGTGATTAAACCAAATTTGGGGATTGGTGGTTTGGGGGGTAAAGTTCTTCAACCAATTTCCTTAGCTCAAGTAGTTTTGTTTTATCAATATTCAAAAGGAAGGCTACCAATTGTAGCCGTTGGGGGGATAGAGGAAGCCTCTGATATTTATCGTTATACTTTGGCGGGAGCCTGTGCTTTTGCTGTTGGAACAAGACTTTGGAGTGAGGGGCCAACAATTTTTTCTCGTTTAAAAAAAGAGTTAAAAGAATTTTTAAAGCAAAAAAAAGTTAAAAGTTTAAAGGAAAAAATTGGTAAGATAAAATTTTTATAACCTATGAAAAACAAAGAAAAACTAATGCTTTCTCTTTTTAAGATCTCTGCGATTAAATTTGGTTCTTTTAAATTAAAGTCGGGGATTGTCTCACCGGTTTATATTGATCTTCGGGTTTTAGTCTCATACCCAAAAGTTTTAAAACAAGTGGCCAAAGCCTACATTACTGTTTTGGAAAAATTAAAATTTGATCGGATGGCCGCTGTTCCTTATACTGCCATTCCCATTGTTTCAGCCATTAGTTTTTATAACAACAAGCCTTGGCTTTATACTCGAAAAGAAGTCAAAGACTATGGCACAAAAAAATCGTTTGAGGGAGAGTATAAAGTTGGGGAAAGGGTAGTTTTAGTTGATGATATGATAACAACCGGCGCCTCAAAGATCGAGGCAATAAAACCCCTTACCGATGCTGGGCTTATTATCAAAGACATTGTTGTTTTGTTTGATAGGGAGCAAGGAGGAATAAAGTTTTTGGAAGAAAAAGGTTTTCGACTTTTTCCAGTTTTAACTTTAAAAGAATGGCTTGATTTGTTGGTTGAGAAAAAGAAAATAAGAAGAGAAAAGTATGAAGAAGTAATCAATTTTCTTAATAAGTCAAAACTCAATCCGCCAGCTGGCGGATAAAAGTCAAAATTTAAACTTAAAAGTCGAAAGTTAATAAAAATTGTTTAATATATCAATAATGAGCTTTATCCAAAAATTAGAAAAAATTGTTGAAAAAAATCAGTCGCTTTTGTGTATTGGTTTGGACTCAGATTTGGATAAAATTCCTCAAAAATTTGCTGGCCAGTTTGAATTTAATAAAGCATTAATTGATGCGACAAGCGATCTTGTTTGTTCATATAAATTAAACACTGCCTTTTATGAGGCTATAGGATATAAAGGGATTTTGGCGTTAAAAAAGACCTGTGATTATTTGCGAAAAAAATATCCAGAAATTCCAATAATTATTGATGCTAAAAGAGCCGATATTGTCAATACCAATTTAGGCTATGTGAGGCTTATTTTTGAATATTTAAAAGCTGATGCGGTAACCGTTAATCCCTATTTGGGTGAAGAAGCTTTGGCGCCTTTTTTAGCCCAAAAAGATAAAGGAATCATTGTTTTATGTAAAACTTCCAACTCTGGCGCCGATGAGTTTCAGGATTTAGTGTTAATTAGCAAGTATCAAGTAGTAAGTATTAAGGGAGGGATAAAGTTATATCAATATATAGCCTATCAGGTGGCAAAAAAATGGAATAAAAATAAAAACTGTTTATTAGTGGTTGGGGCAACGTATTATTCGGAGCTTAAAGAAGTAAGAAAGATTGTTGGGGATGATTTTTGGATTTTAGTCCCTGGAGTTGGTGCCCAAGGAGGGGATTTGCAAGAAACATTAAAAGCAGGCTTAAACTCAAAAAAACAAGGATTAATTATTAATCTTTCCCGAGCAATTATTTTTTCTAAAAATCCAAGAGAAGAAATGAAAAAGTGGAGGAGGGAGATTGGAAAAGTATTAAGTAGAAAGTAGTAAGTATTAAGGATTATTTATTATTTTAAGCCTATATAACAATCTATAAATAAAAAACAATTTTTTAAATTTTTCCTGCTTTTTTATTTTTATTAAAATTTTTAAAAATTTTCTTTTTTAATTTAAATCTTTAATACAACCTAAAACTAAAATCTGTCCTCTTTTTTTGATGCGATCGGCTCATTTTTTGGGGAAAAAGATATTATTTTAGATTGTTTTGATAATTTAAATTAAGATATGTTTTTTATTGATTTTTGTTAAATTTTATAAATAAATACTTTGGTATTTCTTCGTTAATTTTTTTATTATTCTTTTTATCCTATGTTATTGAAAAATTCTTTTTTGTTTTGTAAAATATCAGTTTTATATGGTAGGATTGCCTAAAAGGCCAGAATCTATTTCGGGTCAAGAATCATTAATAGCTGATGAAAGATTGATAGAAACGATAAGGGGAAAGATTAATGAATTAATTTCTGGTAAAGGGAATAATAATTTGGATCATGAATATTGGAATTTTATGGAGGGGCATCCTTCTACATTAACAGATGGTGAGCCTTTAACCCCTCAAAATGTTGGAAAAAATGTTTTGGAGTATGCCTTACAGCGTTTTGCCTATCTTCATTTATCTGATAGCGAAAGAGAAGCTCAAAAGACGGACGGACTAACTGATGTTTTTGCCGGCGACTATGACTCTATGGAAATAATTTTAACTAATAATCATGAATTATTTTTGGGTAACCCAGCTGATATTAAATCACCTGAAAGAAGAAGACGATGGACTTTTGTGAGTGATGAAGACAACGAGGGAAGAATTGTAAGAAGAGTTTATGTTCAAATAAGAAACGAGAATCCAGATGGTTCGGATATGTTAGAGGTTATGACATTTTTGGGGGTTTTACATTTGGTAAGGCAAGCTTCTTTTGAAGATGTGAATATTTTTTTTAAAGATAAGAAAAGAAAACCTTCATGTTTAAATAATCCTTATAAATTTCAAGAATGGAAAGAGAAAAAAATTTCTGTTGGTATTGATTTTCGATCAGAAAGAAAATCGGCGATTGATTTGTTGATAGAAAATTTAGGAAAAAAAGCCAGTGAATATAATTTTTCTGAAAACCCACCAGTTTTGTTAATCGGTAATGACTTTTTTTTAAGATTGCTGGTTTTTGCTTTAGGATTATCGGAAAATGATGAAAAAGAACTTAGAGAATGTTTTTCTAGCGAAATATATAATTTGAGAAAAATTTTTGAAGAAAGAAACGTTTCTTTAGATTTAAGACCAATTATAGAAAAGTATTACCTCCTTTCGCGGTTAAATTTATATTATCGGGAGGAAAATGAAGGGTTAAGAAACACGTTGGCAAAAATTTATACGCGGGTATTTTCTTCTGAAAATTATCAAGCTTTAGGCTTTGACCGCTTTCTTAATGCTTTAAGAAATAAATTTGGAGCTCCAAAATCCCCCTTGGCCGAACCAGTTGATTTATGGAATCCTTCACAAATTGCCAATCATCTTCTTAGTGACGAAACTGATCCGCTTCAGAGATTGATAATGAGTTTAAGAGAAAAGCGCATAAGAATTTTATCTGTTCCTTATTTAATTGGTAATTTATCAGAAGAATTAACAAGAAAGTTATTAGAAAAAGAATTTATTAATCGCCGTGTTGTGGGATTTGTGGGAAAAGTGGGAATGGCCCATCTTTTAGAATCGCCAAAAATAGAAGTAGGTGATCAAGTAGCTATTGAGGGTATTTATGATATTAGCGGTGGTCAAATTGATACCACTAAATTATCAAACATATTAGCTACTCTAGATGGTCAACAAATTTTTGATATTCCGGTAACAGATGTTTCTTTTCTAACGTTACCTGCTCTTTTGGCTCAAACACCAGAAAGTATTGAAAGAGTTTGGAATTCAAGAAATGATGGAAATAATCTTTTAGCTTTGGATATGGAAATGTATGATTTATTAAAATTACTTGAAATAGTCAAAGTAATAAGACTGGCGACGGCTTTTTATGTTTCTGATAAAACTTTAATTCATAAGTCATCTTCTGAGGCTAAAAATGATTCTTTAGAAAAAATTACTGTTCCTATTTCAAAGGAGGTGGGGGCAATTGCGGTAGTTTTGGCGATGTTGAGAGCATTAGAGCAAATACAGGCATCTTTTAATTTTATAAACTAAAAAAATATTTTTTTTAAATCTTTTTCCTTTTTTGCTATACTTTTACTTATGTTTACCCCACCGCAAAAAATATTAGACAGATATGCTAAAGTAATGGTTGATTTTGCTTTGGGAAAAGGAAAGGGGATAAAAGTAAACGATGTTGTTTATCTAGTTTATGATTTAGAAGCCAAGCCTTTGGCTTTGGCGATTTATAGAAGAATTTTGGAAAAATGCGCCCATCCAATCGTCAAAAGTGCTGATGAAGATTTTGAAAAAGTATTTTTTGAAAAGGCAAACGATGATCAGCTAAAATTTACTCCAAAAAAATATCTAAAATCTTTAGTTGACACGATTGATCATCGACTTTATTTAATCGCTCCAACTGATCCATTTTTATTAAAAAATATTGATCCTCAAAAAATTGTTTTAGCCAACTCTTCTCGTCAAATTTTAAAAAAATGGCTTTTTAAAAAAGAAGATAAGGGAAAGTTGACTTGGTCGCTTTGTTTGTATGGTACGTCTGGTTTAGCTAAAGAAGCCGGGCTTTCAATTAAGGAGTTTTGGGGGCAGATCATTAAGGCTTGTTTTTTGGATAAAGATGATTCTATCTCTTTCTGGCGCGATGTTTTTACAAAAATCAATGGTTTAATTAAAAAAATGAATGCTTTGCCGGTAGAAAAATTTCATATTGTCTCAAAGGATACTGATTTATGTATTACCTTAGGGGAAAAAAGAGTTTGGAAAGGAGGCAGTGGTGCCAACATTCCCTCGTTTGAAATTTTTACTTCACCTGACTGGCGAGGAACCGAGGGAAAGATTTATTTTGACTATCCTTTGTATCGTTATGGCAATATTATCAAAAATATATATTTGGAGTTTAAAAATGGAAAAGTTATCAAGGCCAAAGCCGAAAAAAATGAAAAATTACTTTCTGAAATGATTTTTAAACAAAAAA
>Ga0308406_1001086_pt1 | contig 10898 bp, 12 predicted proteins | sample HotsprSampleMSe1_FD_203474 | JGI IMG/M metagenome (GOLD analysis project Ga0308406, IMG submission 203474) | Hot spring phototrophic mat microbial communities from Mushroom Spring, Yellowstone National Park, Wyoming, United States - 20060911_MSe1 ...
CTGCCATTGCGATGATTTCGCCGTTCAGAAACTCATACTTTGTTTCTCGGTTTGCGATTTCCAACGCAAAGTATTCCTCAATGCTGTATTGTGTTTTCGCTTCTGCTACTTGTTCCATCGCTATCACTTGTAACGGATAAACTCATTTGAATTTAGGAAAAGACTTCACGATAGATTTCAGAGAGTTTGAGTTCAATAGCGTGTGTTTTGAGTGTAATGGTCTCACTCAAACTTGACCACGAGCGCATTAGCCAATCGCCTTCCGACGCACGCTCACACTGCATCACAAACACGGAATCCGAATCCACAAGCAAGACTTCCAACAGCGATTCAATCGCACGATAAAACTTCAACTTCAACATCACTTCACGCGTCGTGTTGCTCTTTGAAAGCACTTCAACAAGCATCGTTGGATTGAGCAAAGTCTTCGGCGTGGTGTCGGCAAGTTCAGGCGTGCCACAAACAACGACCACATCAGGATAAAAGTAACCCCACTTGTTTTCTTCTTCACGATAGGCTCTTACTCGTTGGTCACTTGTCAGCACGCGACAGTTTTTTTCTTTTCTGATGATTGCTACACTGATTTCGCGAATAAGATTGGCGCAGATGGTATTATGGGTGATTTCTGCGCCTGCCATTGCAATGATTTCGCCGTTCAGAAACTCATACTTTGTTTCTCGGTTTGCGATTTCCAACGCAAAGTATTCCTCAATGCTGTATTGTGTTTTCGCTTCTGCTACTTGTTCCATCGCTATCACTTGAAGATGATGTCTTTTAGAACGTCTTTGCCGAACCGTTTATTGATTTCCTCAACGATGCCTGTTTTTTTGAAGGTCAGTTCGTTGCGCCAAGCCGCGTTTTTGACTTTCACATAAAGTATGCCGCGTTCAATTTTCTCGATTTGCGAAACTTTGGTGATGTAGGCACCAACGACTTCCTTCCACATTTTTATCGTGTAGAATTCTTCTGATGCGCGGTCGAAATTGAGTTGTTTGTAGAGCGCGTCAAAAACCATGTGAAGTTTATCGGGTGGTCGTGTGTATGCCATCGTGTTCAATTAGAAGTTGTGTGATTCCCTGAAATTGTTTTTTCTCGGTGGTTGTGATAACCGATTGCCCCATGGGTTTGAGAAGTTCGATAAGGTCATCGGCGCGGCTTCGGTCGAGTTCGCTAAACACATCGTCTAAAAGGAAAATCGGCTTTTCGTTTAAGATGTTTTGAATATAAGCATGTTGTGCGAGTTTCAGGCAGATAACGAAGGTTTTTTGCTGACCTTGTGAAGCAAATTTCTTGACAGAAATATCGTTGATAGAAAAGTCCAAATCGTCGCGATGCGTGCCAAGCAGTGTAACGCCGCGTCGGATTTCTTCGTCTTCGAGTTGTGCTAATCTCAACCGCACTTCCGATAAAATTTCCTCTTTGGTTGCCACTTCGCTTACGCTAACATCGCTTTCGTAACGAAGCGTTGGCGTTTCATCAAACGAGTGAAACATTTGATAGGCTTGTTTAAGCACATTGGAAAATTCGCTCACGAATTTGAGCCGCCGCACCATGATGGAAGCCACAAGTTCGGCAAAGGCTTCTGTCCAAACTGCAAGTTGTTCGTATTGCGATTTTTCACGATTGTTTTTCATCTCGCTTAGCAATCGGTTTCGTTGATTGAGCAATCGGCGGTAGGCAAGCAAATCTTGCAAATAGGCTTTGTTGGTTTGTGAGATAGAGGAATCTAAAAACCGTCGTCGTTCTTGTGGCGAGCCTTGAACGAGTGCAATGTCAAAAGGCGAGAGCGCAACGCACGGAAATTCTCCCACAATTTTTGAGAACGAATCGAGCGGCGATTTGTTCACGAACACAGTTTTGCCTTCTTCGTTGGAAAAATAAACACGCACGCTTGATTCCATGCCCCTGTCGCTCTGCCAAACTGCATCAATCTCGAAGTGCGTAGTGCCAAACTTCAAACACTCTGCATCGCTGGCGTTGAGAAAACTTTTGGTAAGTGCAGCATAGTGAATCGCCTCGAGAAGATTGGTTTTGCCTGCGCCGTTTCGTCCGTAAAGGATATTCACGCCGTCGTTGAGCGATACCTTCGTATCCGTGTGGCGGCGGAAATTTTGGATATGAACTGTGAGGAGTTTCAATCGTTACACATTGATTCTTACAGGCATAACAAGCATTAAGAGATTCTGACTCTTTTCATCATTGTGAGGCTTGATAATCGTGGCGCGCGTTGGCGTGCTGAGCTCAAACTTCACTTCTTCGGATTCAATGTGCGAGAGTGCATCTTCAATAAACTTTGCGTTGAATCCAATCAGCATACTTTCACTTTTGAAATCGCATGGGAGCGTTTCTTCTGCCGAAGCCCCTTCATCAGCATTTTCGGCTGAAATTCGAATTTCCTTTGGTTCAATTTGCAATCGAACATCGCCACGAGAAGAAAAACGCGCCACGCGCTTCACTGCTCCCAACATATCCGTGCGGTTGATAACCATGTGTTTATCGTTTTCAAGTGGAATGACCGCTTCATAATTTGGATAGTTTTCTGCAATCAATCCTGACACGATTTTCGTTGAACCGATAACAAACTGCACCTTACTTTCTTTTGTGCTGATAGAAACCTTCACTTCGCTGTCGCCTGAAAGCGATTTTTGAACGATGGAAAGCACTCGAGAGGCGACAATCGCTTTCACTTTATCTTTTGCGGTTGTTTCAAGCGATTTGATGAGCCTTACGAGCCGATGACCATCAGTGCTGACTGCACGCAGTTCATTAGGTTTCATCTCAAACAAGACACCCATCATTGCTGGGCGCATCGCATCAGTACTTGCCGCAAAGAGCGTTGTGTCGGCAATTTTTTTCAATTCGTTTCCTGCAATCGTAAATTCAATGTCAAAATTGCTTAGGTTTTCTTCTTTTTCACCTTTTGAAGTGCTTCCTGAAATTTGATACAAGCCTCTATCGGTCTTAATTGAAAAACTCACCTCGCCTTCGCCTTCTCTTTTCTCGGTTTTGAATTCGGCAACGGCGTCATACATATTTCTCAAAATATCTTGAAAGCGTTTTGCGCTTAGTGCAACTGTGCCTTTATCCCCCGATTCTACTGGAATGGAAGTCGTAAATGAAACGTCGCCGTCTGTTGCAAAAAGCGAAAGCGTTTTCTTTTCAAGCGTCATAGTAAGGGATTCGTAACGGAAATCGGTGGCTTTGGGTGGCAGAGCAAGAACGGCGTTGTTTACGGCTTCAGAAAGCGGTTTAATCGAGGAAGTGAATTTCATTCGCGAGTACGTTTTGAGTTTTGAAAAGTTGTTTCAATTATGAAATACGTCATAGCGACGTGAATATCTTGATAACTTTCTTCTATCTCCGTAAATGCTTGTGAAATAAGGATTTACGAGAAAGGCTTTTCTTGAATCTATGTGGAAAAGACGTGTAAGATATACTATGTTGTTCACGTCCGAAAACAAAGTTTCAAAATTTAGCATATTACGCACACTTCTTCAACAGCCTTCGCAAGGCTTTTCCACAGGGTTCTCCACAGCGTTGATAAAAAATTAGAGCGCAAGAAGTTCAAGGCGTTTCTTTAATTCCTCAATATCCTTGCGGATTTCAGGCGATTCATTTTGTTCCTTCTCAATTGTGTTGACAGCATGAATGACGGTGCTATGGTCGCGACCGCCAAAGTGCAAGCCAATCGTTTTGAAAGAGGAGTTCGTTAAAGTTTTGGCAAGAAACATTGCCATCTGACGCGCAAGTGCAAGTTCCTGTTTGCGCGATTTGCCTTTAAGGTCATTAGGAGAAAGTTTGTAGTAATCGCAAATAACCTTTTCAATCATTTCAAGTGTAATGTTAACCGTGCGGTCGCGAATAATATCTTTCAAGACGGTTTTTGCGAGAGGCAGGTCAATCTCGCGTCCGTAAAGCGAAGCGGTTGCCATGAGTTTAATCAAGCACCCTTCGAGTTCGCGAATGTTGCTGACGACATTGGTAGCGATGAAGTGAACGACATCATTCGGGAGAATTGCGCCGTTATCTTCCATCTTTTTTTGAAGAATCGCAAGACGCGTTTCAAAATCAGGCACTTGCAGGTCAGCAGAAAGTCCCCACGAAAAGCGTGAAAGCAGACGCTCTTCTAACCCGCGTAGTTCTTTGATTGGGCGGTCGCACGTCAGCACAATTTGCTTGTTGGCTTGATGAAGTGTGTTGAAAATGTGAAAGACCTCTTCTTGAGTTTTTTCTTTATCGGCAAAAAACTGAATGTCATCAATGATGAGTAAATCGACGTTGCGATAAAAGGCAGAGAACTCACTGCGACGGTTGGTTTGAATGGCGTTGATGAAGTCAAGTGTGAACTTTTCGCATGAAACATAAAGCACCATTTCGGCTTTTTGGCGGGCGCGCACGGCGTTCCCAATCGCTTGGGCAAGATGGGTTTTCCCTAAACCCACGCCACCATATAGCACCAACGGATTAAATGTATTTTTGCCCGGCGTTTCTGCAATCGATTTCGCCGCCGCAAAGGCAAGCGCGTTGCAATCGCCTTTGATGAAACTGTCAAAAACATACTTCGGATTCAAATAACTTTCGTAGCGGTGCAGATTGGATTTGTAGAAATCATATGCGACACGTGAGGTTTTGACTTCGCGCACCGTAGGTTGCTCAATAGGCTGCTGCGGCAATTTAACAGTAACAGGTTCAACAGACGACTGCTGAACAACAACGGAATAGGTCAATTTGGCATTGCGACCAATTACATCAATAATCGTGCGTTTCAAAAGCGTGTAGTAATTCTCTTCAATCCATTCATAAAAAAACTGACTTGGAACTTGAATCGTGATTTCCTCTCCGACCAACTTCAGTGGCACAATCGGCTCAAACCATGTCTTGAAGCTCTGTTGATTGTTGATGTTGTCTCGAATAATCTCAAGGCACTTTTTCCATGCAGTTTCGGCGGCAAGTTTTTCTGCGTTCTCAACAGATTGGTTTTCGGTCATAATCCACTATTGGATTTGATAGATAGCGAGTGAAATTATCCACAAAAGAAAGGTTTTATCAACAATGCACTTTGTCGCCTGGCAAGTAAATCACGAAAGGAGTGCGTATGGAACCTCAACGAAAAGGCTTAAAATGAAAGTTTATCCACAATATACTTTTTTCTTTAAGTTAAATATTTCTCTTGACTTATTGAATTTTCTTTGAGTTTATCCACATTTAACAAAAACAGGCTTTGAATTGATTGCTTGTTTGATATGAGTTAAGAGAACTTTTTCACAATTTATCCACAGATGTTGAAAGTGAAATTTGCAGTGCCGAGAACGCTTGCCAAACACACACGACAACGATTCATTTTTGCAATCAGACTATAAAATTGAGAAAAGGGGCGCAATTATACGAGAAAGCACAGAACATAAAAAGTTGTTTTTGAGTGAAGGAACGCCTATCTTTGCATTCTTTTACAGAATTTGAAAATTCGCACAAACATGAAACGCACTTTTCAACCATCGAACCGCAAACGACGCAACAAGCACGGATTCAGAGAGCGCATGGCAACCAAAAGCGGACGTAAGGTCTTAGCGGCACGCCGTAGAAAAGGACGATACAAACTCACGGTCAGCGATGAACCACGCAAGAGCGTTAAAGGCTGATGCCTGAAAATCGGAAACGGTCGCCGTGCATGCCCACTCGAGCCACGCTGAAAAAATGCGAAATCTTGCGGCTCAAAAACGACATAGATGAGTTGTTCAAAGAGGGGAAAGCAGTTAAGGTATTTCCCCTGAAAATTCTGTATCAAGTCCACTCGCCAAGCGAACCAAAACCGAAGCTGCAAGTGATGTTTGTAGTCAGCAAACGGGCAATCAAGAAGGCGACACGCCGCAATCGAATCAAACGCTGTCTGCGTGAAGCCTATCGACTTCTGAAAAACGACTTGCTCTTGGTACTCTCCCAACAGTGCCCATCTGTTCATCACTTGCGACTTGCTTTTCTCTTTCAATCAGCCCCAAGTGAACCTATAAGGTCTGAACAGATGAAAGCCATTTTGAACAGGGGAATTGAAAAAGTGATAGCACAATTAAAAAGAGCCGAACTCTAAACGCACGGCTGAAAACAGCAATGAACGATGAATACCGAACTTCATTGGATATGGAAATACCTCAATGCGATTCCGATTGCATTCATTCGTCTTTATCAACTCACGCTCTCTCCCTATCTCGGCGGTGCTTGCCGATTCCACCCGACGTGTTCAAACTATGGACTTGAAGCCTTCAAAACGCATAACTTCTTTACAGCGTTAGGGCTTACGCTGTGGCGTATTCTGCGCTGTAATCCTTTTGTCAAAGGCGGATACGACCCTGTGCCTCAACGCAACTCAAACACATCTTCAAAAAATGGATAGAAATTCGCTCATTGGACTTTTACTTATCGGACTCATCTTTATCGTTTGGATTCAACTGCTTTCGCCCTCGAAGCCAAAGCCGAAGCCACTTCCAAAGCAGACCGATACAAGCGCGGCATCAACGGCAATCATTGACTCCGACTCGCTCAAAAAACTTGAAGCCCTTGAAAAAGCCCGCGCACTTGGCATCTTTAGTGTTGCGGCGGAAGGCGAAGAAAAACTTATCACTGTCGAAACCGACCTCTTTACCGCTGTGCTTTCTTCAAAGGGCGCAACCCTGAAATCATTTGTCCAAAAGAAGTATCTCAACGAAGAGCGCAAGCCATTTGACTTGATTACATCGCCCAACGGCGCAACCGCACTCTTCTTTCAAACACGTGACGGAAAGAACATTACTACTACTGACCTTTACTTCACGCCAAAAGTCAACACAGAAAAAATTACACTTACAGGAAAGCAATCAGAGAAAATTCCGTTTGAACTAACCCTCGCTGACGGCAAGAAAATTGAAATCACTTACACCTTTGTCGGCAATCTGTATCGATTCGACTATCAAACGAATCTTGTTGGATTGAGCGACTTGGTGATAAATGGCGAATATCAAGTGGTATGGAACGGCGGATTGGCACACAGCGAAAAAAATAAACTTGACGAAGCCATGCGCTCTTACGCGCACGCCATGCAAGCCGGAGAACTCTTGAAATTAGATGCTGACAAAGCAGGTGAAACCAAGAAACAAAATCCTGACGGCAAAACGAAGTGGGTCTCTGTGCAAAGCAAATACTTTATTGCGGCAATCATCGCCGAAAACGAAAGCAAAGGAGCGTATCTGCAAGGCTATCGCAATACCGACGATGAGAAACTTGTTTTCGAGGATTACATCGTTGCATTACGCGAAGACTTGCCGTTCAAGCAAAACGAAGTGAAGGGAAATTTCGCGATTTATGTCGGTCCGCTTGATTACGATTTACTGAAAGACAACGGTGTTGGGTTAGAACGCGCCTTAGATTTTGGTTGGGAGTGGCTCACGCGCCCCTTTGCCGAGTGGCTCATTGTGCCTGTCTTCAACTTCCTTAGTCAATACATCTCAAACTATGGGATTATTATTATCATCTTTGCCTTTCTCATCAAACTGGTAACTTATCCGCTCACGTCGGCTTCCACAAACTCAATGAAGAAACTGGCAACCTTGCAACCGCAACTGCAAGCCGTTCAAGAGAAATACAAAAATGACCCTGTGAAACTTCAAAACGAGTTAGGAAAAATCTACAAGGAAGCGGGCGTGAATCCGCTCTCTGGGTGCTTACCGATGCTCTTGCAGATGCCGCTATTGTTTGCGATGTATTATGTGTTCAGTTCATCTATCCAACTGCGTCAAGAAGCCTTTTTGTGGGCAGATGACCTTTCTGCGCCTGACGCCGTCATTCACTTTCCGTTTTCAATTCCACTTTATGGCGACCACGTTGCAATTTATCCAATTCTGATGGCGATTTCCATTTATGTTCAGCAAAAAATCACGCCGCAACAATCGAGCGCAGTGGCGGAACAAATGAAAATCATGAATTACATTTTCCCGATTATGATGCTCCTTGTCTTCAACAACTTGCCTGCAGGATTAGGGCTGTATTACTTTATGTTTAATGTCTTCGGATTGATTCAACAAGTCTATACCAACTCGACCCTTCCGAAGCCTGCCGCAAAGTCTGTTCAATCGGTATCGCCAAACGGAGCGAAAAAGAAAAAGAAAGAAAAAGTTGCGTAATTTCAATCGTAACTGAAACCAACATTCAATAGGAGGCACCGATGGAAACGCTTGAATTGAAAGAACCCACAAAAGAACTGTCCGACTACGAACTTGAACGCGGAAAACCTATACCCAGTTTTATTCACGGAATTACACAAACAAACATGCTTGTTGCGCTTTCGCAACACAAAGCGTTCACGATTGGCAGTGAAATCACGCTGGATTTGAAGCCTAAAGCCACGCCCGATATTCTCATCTTCAAAAAGCGTCAGGTCAATTTTCAGCGCGATGAAAAGCGCGTTTCCGAAATGCCTCTCACCGTGATTGAAATTCTTTCAGGCACACAAGGCATGGACAATTTCGATGAAAAACTGCAACGCTATTTTGATGCGGGCATTCAATCCGTGTGGCTTGTTCAGCCGTTCATCAAAACGATTGCCGTGTTCCTTCCAAATGAAGAGCCGCAAGTCTTCACCAAAAGTGATGAACTGCACGACCCTGTTACAAACATTTCCATCAAGCTCGATGAGATTTTCAAGAGTTGAGAATCCAAAGTTAAGCCAATGGAAACGCTCTATGCCCTCGATGTGGCACTCTTTCGTGCCGTGAATGACCAAACGGGCATTCCGTTTCTTGATGCGTGGTTCATTTTCCTGACGAAGTTCAATCAATCGTGGTGGATTGCGGCACTTGCCGCAGTTTTTATTTTTGTGCGGCGCAAGTGGGAAGGTGTAACCGTGCTTCTGCTTTGCATTGTAGCGATTGCGATTGCTGACCAAACCGCCTCGCATCTCTTCAAGCCTCTTGTTCAGCGCACGCGCCCATGCTTTGAACTTGCCGATGTGCATCTGCTCATCAATCAGCCACGCTCGTTTTCGTTTGCCTCTTCGCACGCGGCAAATACGGCGGCGGTCGCTACCGTTCTCTTTTTCTTCTTCGCACACTCAACACGGCTCGATAAAGGCTTTGTGTTGGCGATGAGCGTTTATGCGTTTCTTGTCGGACTTTCGCGTGTGTATGTTGGCGTGCATTACCCTTCCGATGTGTTGGGCGGATTTTTGATTGGCATTGCAAGTGGCTCGCTCACTTACGGCGTGTTTAGTTATGTTTGGAAAAACGTGATTGAAGTGAGACGTTTGAAGGGAAACAACATTAACCATAAAAACACAACGAACGATGGAAACGGAACTATCGGTTGAGCCTGTCATCACGCGTCGCAGGATTACGGTTGAAGAATACGAAGTGATGTATGAAGCGGGCGTGTTCAAGCCTGATGAGCGATTGGAACTTATCAACGGAGAGATTCTCACAATGGCACCTATGAACGCGCCACACATATCGCACGTGGCGAGATTATCACGTATTTTCATTGAGACACTCGGCAGGAGAGCAACCGTATTCACCCAGTTGCCAATTGTGATAAGTGAAGATTCGGAGCCTGAACCTGACATTTCCATTTTGCGATGGCGGAGCGATGATTACTTTTCAGGCAAGCCGAGAGCGCAAGATGTGTATTTGCTGATAGAAGTGGCGAGTGCGTCGTTGCTTTTTGACCGACGAGTCAAGTTGCCGCTGTATGCGCGTGTAGGGATTCCCGAAGTGTGGATAGTGAATGTGCAAGCAAGGCAGTTGGAAGTCTATCGCAATCCGAAGGGAGAAGATTACGCTGAAAAACGCATCTTGCAACCCAGCGAGGGCATTTCACTTTTGGCGTTTCCTGATGTTGAAATTGTGTTGTCGGAAGTGTCTATTACGCCTGATAGCTAACGATTTTTCCAATAAAACATATTGACAATGGAAACGGAACTATCGGTTGAGCCTGTCATCACGCGTCGCAGGATTACGGTTGAAGAATACGAAGTGATGTATGAAGCGGGCGTGTTCAAGCCTGATGAGCGATTGGAACTTATCAACGGAGAGATTCTCACAATGGCACCCATGAACGCGCCGCATATTGCCCATGTGGCGAACTTATCACGATTGTTCATTGAGACACTCGGCAGGAGAGCAACCGTATTCACGCAGTTGCCTGTCATTCTAAACGATGATTCCGAACCTGAACCTGATATTTCAATTCTCAAATGGAAAAAAGACAAATACTTTTCAGGCAAGCCGAGAGCGCAAGATGTGTATTTGCTGATAGAAGTGGCGAGTGCGTCGTTGCTTTTTGACCGACGAGTCAAGTTGCCGCTGTATGCGCGTGTAGGGATTCCCGAAGTGTGGATAGTGAATGTGCAAGCAAGGCAGTTGGAAGTCTATCGCAATCCGAAGGGAGAAGATTACGCTGAAAAACGCATCTTGCAACCCAGCGAGAGCGTTTCACTTTTGGCGTTTCCTGATGTTGAAATTCCATTGTCAGAAGTTTTTATTACGCCTGATACCTAACGAGTTCATTTGTGAAAATTTCAAAAACACATTGAGCGATGGAAACGGAACTATTGATTGAGCCTGTCATTGTGCGTCGCAGGATTACGGTTGAAGAATACGAGGTGATGTATGAGGCGGGCGTGTTCAAGCCTGATGAGCGATTGGAACTTATCAACGGAGAGATTCTCACAATGGCACCCATGAACGCGCCGCACATATCGTATGTCATACGGCTTTCGCGCATTTTTACAGAGCGATTGACCAAACGCGCAATTGTTGCGACACAACTGCCTATCGTGTTAAGTGAAGATTCGGAGCCTGAACCTGACATTTCCATTTTGCGATGGCGGAGCGATGATTACTTTTCAGGCAAGCCGAGAGCGCAAGATGTGTATTTGC
>Ga0308406_1001089_pt1 | contig 10875 bp, 6 predicted proteins | sample HotsprSampleMSe1_FD_203474 | JGI IMG/M metagenome (GOLD analysis project Ga0308406, IMG submission 203474) | Hot spring phototrophic mat microbial communities from Mushroom Spring, Yellowstone National Park, Wyoming, United States - 20060911_MSe1 ...
CGCTGTCATTACCGAGACGCCGTGGAATAACCTCGATGCGAAGGTGCAAACAACCATCCTGTCCGCCGCTCCCCACAATGACGTGTGCGCCGCCATTGCGTTCGCCCGTGGCGTGCGCGAACGACCGCCGCCGACCACGGGGACGACCGCCCGCGCGTTCTTCGCCGCCGTCACACGGGAGGTCTGGACCGCGCTGCCGGCGGAGACGCAGCGGGCGTGGCGCGATGCCCTGCACATGTCGGATGCCTCCCTCGCCGTGCGGTCGCTGGGGCCCGACCCAACGTTTTTGGCCCACACCCATCTCAACGACGGTCTGACCGCTGCCGTGCGCAGCCATGTGGCAGATGCGCATGCCGCACGCGGGGTGCTCCTCTCCGTTGCTGTGCGCGATCTGCCCATCACCGCGCTCCCCGCCGTCATTGCTGCGCTGCCGCCGCCGTCCGATCCCGTCGCGTTCGTCCAGATCGCAGGACGCAGACGGGAGATGCCGCCCGCCCTGCGCGATTGGATCACGGCGCATCCGACGCCGCGATCGTGCAGCACAGCGATGACCCTCCTGCATATAGCGGAGCAGCGCGGCATCCCCATCGACCGTTGCGCGGCGCTGGCGCAGGCGCTCGCGGACTGGAGTCGGGAGGAAACGGACGCGCTCCTCGCGGCGCTGCCGGACGATACGCACGCCGCGCTGCATCCCAACGCCGACGCGCTGACGGCCGCATTGTCGCATCCCGACCGGCGGGACGCCTTCTGCCAGGCGCTGGACGCCCTTGACGCGCTGCCGTCGTCCGCTGCGCTGCCTGCACGCCACGCACTCGACGCGCTGGCGCAAACGAAGACGCCATCTGACCAACGGCATGCGGGCGAGATTCTGGCGACGGTGTTGCGCAATCACGGGCGCATCTTTACGGACATTGCGGGAGCATTGCGCCACGACAAGCGCGCCGCGCTCCTCCCGCATTGGGATGATCCGTACGTTGGATCGTCACTGGAAACCCTCGCCGTCGCCGACCCGCTCGCCTCCTATCACGTGGCGCATGCCCTGCATGCGAACGATCCAGCCACAGCCCGCGACGCACTGGCAACGGCGCCGTTGGACAAGATGCCGGGCATTTGGCGCCTCCTGCCGGACACGATCCGCAGCGCCATCCTTGGCGATAGGGATGCGCTGCTCTGCGACGTCGCCGCCGCCCGCGCCCCCCCCCCCCCCCCGCCGCCCCCCCCCCCCCCCCCCCCCGCGACTGCAGGCATGGGATGCGGACGACCCGCTGCCGCTGCTGGCGCTGCGGATGCTGATCGACGACGACGAGGCGCGGCGGGCGCGGGGCGCGGCGCTGCTGGCACGGCGTCCCGACGTGGCGGCCGCGATCCTGCCGCTCCTGTGCGAGGATCTGCACATGCTGCTGGAGCACGACCCGCGTATTGCTATCGCCGGCGCTGATCTCCCGCCGCTGTCATCGCCCGCGCCCACGCCCATGCTCTTTCGGAGACGGCGGCGCTCGCGATAAGGGCAGGCGACTCCTGATAACAAACGGCAGGCGCCGCGATCGCGGAAGGAAGACGCGCTCATCAACGCGATGTTCTGTGAACAGGAGGGCTCCCATGCATCATGTCCCATCTCCATCCCTTGCTGCGACGCTGCGGGCGCTGCGCGGCGAAACCGATCTGCAGATCATTGCGCCCGTCCTCCGTGATCCACGATTCGCCCGCATCCTGGCGCTTGCGCCGAACGTCGATCCCGTCGTCGGCGCGCACGGCGCGCTGGCAGGCGCATTGCCGGACCTTCTCACGCCCGCCGTGCGCGACTCACCTGCCCTCTCCGCCGCCATCGCGTCCTTGATCGGCACGGAAGCAGGCAACGACATCCTGAAGGCGTGGGCGGACGTTGCGCCTGTCGGGTGGGGTGCATCCCATACCGACGCGCTGATCGACGCCGTGCGGTGCAATCGCTGCCGACCCTGGGCGGCGGCGGCGCTCATTGGCCCATCCGCAGATGCGGCCTCGCTGTTGTACGAGACATGGGATATAGTCCGAGCCATCCGATGGTGGGGACAGGCGACGCCCGACGACCCAACGGCGTGGATGGACGATCTGGCGTCGGCGGAGCGGGATCGCCTGGTGCATGCGCTGCGCACCGTTCCCGGCAACGCCGCAGCGTGTTGTCCCTGGCTGCCGGACGCAATCGCCGCTGATATCATTAGTCGCATCGACAAACCTTTTCTTCCCTCCGCACTCACTGCCTACGCCGCCGCGTCACCCGCCGCCCGCGCTCACCATGCCGACGTCCTCACGACGCTCATCCAGCATGCCAGATGGAATCACCTCGCCGACTTGACGCGCCTGGCGGTTGTCGCGGGCATGGACGCGGTATGGGCGACGGTCGTGCGGATCCTGCACGACGATCCCTGGAGCGCCATCGCTGTCATTACCGAGACGCCGTGGAATAACCTCGATGCGAAGGTGCAAACAACCATCCTGTCCGCCGCTCCCCACAATGACGTGTGCGCCGCCATTGCGTTCGCCCGTGGCGTGCGCAAACGACCGCCGCCGACCACAGGGACGACCGCCCGCGCGTTCTTCGCCGCGGTCACACCGAAGGTCTGGAACGCGCTGCCGATGGAGATGCAGCGCGTGTGGTGCACCCAACTTGCCGCGTGGCATATGCCGCTTGCCGTGCGGTCGCTGGGCCCCGACCCAACGTTCCTGGCGCGCGCCTATCTCAACGCCGACGTGATCGCCGCCGTGCGCTGCCACTTCCACGATGATGGCGATCTGCGTCACACACTCCTGCCCGTCGCCGTGCGCGATCTCCCCCTCATCGCTGTTCCCGATATCGTTGGTGCGCTCCTCCCGCCGCCCGATCCCGTCGCGTTCGTCCAGATCGTGTGCGGGGAGCGGGAGATGCCGCCCGCCCTGCACGATTGGATCGTGGCGCATCCGATGCTGCACGCATACGGAACCGCAGCGACCATCCTGCGCGCAGCGGAGCAATCAGATGCTATCGCCGCTCGTTGCGCGGCGCTGGCGCAGGCGCTCGCGGACTGGAGTTGGGAGGAAACAGACGCGCTCCTCGCGGCGCTGCCGGACGATACGCACGCCGCGCTGCATCCCAACGCCGACGCGCTGACGGCCGCATTGGCGCATCCCGACCGGCGGGACGCCTTCCGCCAGGCGCTGGACGCCCTTGACGCGCTGCCGTCGTCCGCTGCGCTGCCTGCACGCCACGCACTCGACGCGCTGGCGCAAACGAAGACGCCATCTGACCAACGGCATGCGGGCGAGATTCTGGCGCTGGCGACGGTGTTGCGCAATCACGGGCGCATCTTTGCGGACATTGCGGGAGCATTGCGCCACGACAAGCGCGCCGCGCTCCTCCCGCATTGGGATGATCCGTGCGTTGGATCATCACTGGAAACCCTCGCCGTCGCCGACCCGCTCGCCTCCTATCACGTGGCGCATGCCCTGCATGCGAACGATCCAGCCGCAGCCCGCGACGCACTGGCAACGGCGCCGTTGGACAAGATGCCGGGCATTTGGCGCCTCCTGCCGGACACGATCCGCAGCGCCATCCTTGGCGATGGGGATGCGCTGCTCACCGACGTCGCCGCGCCAGGGCGTGCGGACGCCCTGGCGCAGACGCTGCAGGCATGGAATGCGGACGACCCGCTGGCGCTGCTGGCGCTGCGGATGCTGATCGAGAACGACGAGGCGCGGCGGGCGCGGGGCGCAGCGATCCTGGCGCAGCAGCCCGACATGGCGGCATCGCTCCTGCTGCTCCTGCGCGAGGATCTGCGTGCGGTGCTGGTGCGTGACCCGCGCATTGCCGTCGCTGGCGCCGATCTGCCGCCGCCGTCATCGCCCGCGCCCGCGCCCATGCTCCCTCGGAGACGGCGGCGCTCGCGATAAGGACAGGCGACCCCTGATAACAAACGGCAGGCGCCGCGATCGCGGGAGGAAGACACGCTCATCAACGCGATGCTCTGGAAACAGGAGAACCACCATGCATCATGTCTCATCTCCATCCCTTGCTGCGACGCTGCGGGCGCTGCGCGGCGAAACCGATCTGCAGATCATTGCGCCCGCCCTCCGTGATCCGCGATTCGCCCGCATCCCGGCGCTTGCGCCGGACGTCGATCCCGTCGTCGGCGCGCTCGGCGCGCTGGCAGGCGAAGTGCCGGACCTTCTTGCCTCCGCGGAGTGCAATTCGTCCGACCTCTCCAACGCCATCGTGTCCTTGATCGGGACGGAAGCGGGCAACGACATCCTGGAGGCGTGGGCGGACGTTGCGCCTGTCGGGTGGGGGGCATCTCATACCGCTGCGCTGATCGATGCCGCTCAACGCGACCGCTGCCCGCGCTGGGCGGCGGCGGCGCTGATCGGTTCAACGAATGACGCCGTCGCGCTGCTGCACGATTCATGGGACATTGCCCTCGCCATCCGCCGTTGGGGGCAGGCGACGCCCGACCTCCCGACGGCGTGGATGAACCACGTGCCGCCTGCGAAATTGAATCGTTTCCTGGAGGAGTTGTGTTCCGCGAACGTCATCGCCGCTCGCTGCCTGCCATGGCTGTCGGCGGAGCATGCAGCGAGGCTCTCCGGGTACGTTTGTTATGGTGCGGCCGAGTACGCACTCGACAGCTATGCCGTCGCACCTTCAGTCGCACGCGCCGGTCATGCCGGTATCATTTCATCACTTATGCGCCACGCTACACGGGTTGATCTCGCCGAACTGACGCGCCTGGCGGTCGCATCCCGCATGGACGCGGCATGGACGACGGTCGTGCAGATCCTGCACGAGCATCCTGATGCCGCTCGCCATGTCGTCGCAGCGGCGCCGTGGGATGATCTCCATGCAGACGTGCAAAGAACCATCCTGTCTTCCGCCAACCGCGACGACGTCTGCGCGGCTATCGCGTTCGCACGCGGCGTGTGCGACCAACCGACTCCGATCACACGGGAGACCGCCCGCGCGTTCTTCGCCGCCGTCACGCCGGAGGTCTGGACTGCGCTGCAGGCGGAGACGCAGCATGCATGGCGTGCGGAGATAGTTTCCTCCGACATCGCCGTTCTCGCCGTGCGGTCATTGGGTCCCAATCCTGCATTCGTGGCGCACACCGAACTGAATGCTGCGCTCGTCGCCGCCGTGCGCCGTCACGCACCGAATGAGGCGTCGCTGCGCTGGACGCTCCTGCCCATCGCCGTGCGCGATCTGCCCCCCGATGCCGTTCCCGCCATCATCGCTGCGCTGCCCGCACCGCCCGATCCCATTGCATTCGTGCACATCGCGGGACGCAGACGGGAGATGCCGCCCGCACTGCACGATTGGATCGTGGCGCATCCGACGCCGCAGGTCATGGCGGCAGCGTCGACGGTGCTGCGCGCAGCAGCGCGCCTGGCGACCGACCCCGTCGCCGCTCGTTGCGCGGCGCTGGCGGCGGCGCTCGCGGACTGGAGTCGGGAGGAAACGGACGCGCTCCTCGCCGCGCTGCCGGACGATGCGCACGCTGCGTTGCGCCCCGACTCCGACGCGCTGACGGCCGCATTGGCGCATCCCGACCGGCGGGACGCTTTCCGCCAGGCGCTGGACTCCCTTGACGCCCTGCCGCCGTCGGTCGCCATCCCCGCGCTCCACACACTCGACGCACTCATGCAGGCGACGACACCGTCAGTCCGACGGTATGCGGGCGAGGGGCTGGCGCAGGCGCTGCGGGCGCATGGCGGACGCTTTCTGGCGATCGTGGACGCGCTCGCCGACGCACAGCGGAAGGCGATTCTGCCGCCGTTGCGCTCTGCGCCGCACAGCGCCGCGATACGCACTCTGGCATCCGCCGACCCACTGGTTGCTCATCGCCTGGCGCATGCGCTGCGGGATGGCAACGCCGCCGTTGTGCTCGACGCGCTGGCGGACTCGTCGTTGGAGAAGACGCTGCATCTCTGGCGCCTCCTGCCGGACACAATCCGCAGCGCCATCCTTGGCGATGGGGATACGCTGCTCGCCGACGTCGCCGCGCCAGGGCGTGCAGACTCGCTGGCGCAGACGCTGCGGGGATGGAATGCGGACGACCCGCTGCCGCTGCTGGCGCTGCGGATGCTGATCGACGACGACGAGGCGCGGCGGGCGCGGGGAACAACGATTCTGGCGCAGCAGCCCGACATGGCGGCATCGCTCCTGCCGCTTCTGCGTGAGGATCTGCGTGCGTTGTTGGTGCGTGACCCGCGCATTGCTGTCGCAGGCGCCGATCTGCCGCCGCCGTCATCGTTCGCGCCCACGCCCATGCTCCCTCGGAGACGGCGGCGCTCGCGATAAGGGCAGGCGACTTCTGATGACAAGCGGGAGGAAGACGCGCTCATCAACGCGATGCTCTGGAAACAGGAGGTCACCCATGCATCATGTCACATCTCCATCTCTTGCTGCGACGCTGCGGGCGCTGCGCGGCGAAACCGATCTGCAGATCATTGCGCCCGCCCTTCGTGACCCACGATTCGCCCGCGTGCCGGCGCTTGCGCCGGATGTCGATCCCGTCGTCGGCGCGCTCGGCGCGCTGGCAGGCGCATTGCCGGACCTTCTCACGCCCGACGAGTGCGCCTCACCTGCCCTCTCCGCCGCTATCGCGTCCTTGATCGGGACGGAAGCAGGCAACAACATCCTGAAGGCGTGGGCGGACGTTGCGCCTGTCGGGTGGGGTGAATCTCATGCCGCTGCGCTGATTGACGCCGTGCGGGGCGGGCGCTGCCGACCCTGGGTGGCGGCGGCGCTCATTGGACCATCCGCAGATGCGGCCGCGCTGTTGTACGAGACATGGGATATAGCCCGGGCCATCCGATGGTGGGGACAGGCGATGCCCGACGACCCGACCGCGTGGATGGACGATCTGGCGTCGGCGGAGCGGGATCGCCTGGTGAACGCGCTGCGCACCGTTCCCGACAACGCCGCAGCGTGTTGTCCCTGGCTGCCGGACGCAATCGCCGCTGATATCATTAGTCGCATCGACAAACCTTTTCTTCTCTCCGCACTCGCCGCCTACGCCGCCGCGTCGCCTGTCGCCCGCACTGGTCATGCCGATATGCTGTCGGACCTCATGCACTGCGCCGACCAGTTTCATCTTGACGCGTTGACGCGCCTGGCGGTTGCATCCCGCATGGACGCAGCATGGGCGGAAGTCGTGCGGATCTTGCACGAGCATCCTGATGCCGCTCGCGATGTCGTTGCAGCAGCGCCGTGGAACGATGTGCGTGCGGACGTGCAGGAAACCATCCTGTCCGCCGCTCAGCAGAACGACGAATGCGCCGCCATCGCGTTCGCCCGTGGTGTGCGCCCTGATCCACTTGCGATGACGTGGGAGACCGCCCGCGCCTTCTTCGCCGCCGTCACACCGAAGGTCTGGAACGCGCTGCCGGCGGAGACGCAGCGGGCGTGGCGCAATGTCTTGCCATGGGAAGACGCTTGCCTCGCGGTGCGGTCATTGGGGCCCGATCCTGCGTTCCTGGCGGGCGCCGATCTCGACGCCAACGTGATCGCCGCCGTGCGCCGTCACGCACCGAATGAGGCGTCGCTGCGCTGGACGCTCCTGCCCGTCGCCGTGTGCGATCTTTCTCCCGATGCCGTTCCCGCCGTTGTCGCCGCGCTGCCCGTGCCGCCCGACCCTCCCGCGTTCGTCCAGATCGCGGGATGCAGGCGGGACCTGCCGCCCGCCCTGCGCGATTGGATCGTGGCGCATCCGACGCCGCAGGCATACGGAACCGCGGCGACCGCCTTGCACGCTGTGCTGCAGTCGATCACCATCCCCTTCGCTGCCCGCTGCACAGCGCTTGCGGAAGCGTTCGCCGGGTGGTCGTCGGAGGAGGCGACGACGCTCCTCGCCGCGCTGCCGGATACGGCCCGGGCCGTGCTGCGCCCCGATCCTGAGGTCCTGGCGGACGCGTTGGCGCATCCCGACCGAAGAGACGCCTTCCGCCAGGCGCTGGACGCGATCGATTCGCTGCCGCCTGCAGCGACACGTCCTGCGCTCTTTGCGCTGGAAACGATGGTGACATCGCTCAATGACGATCGGCGCCAACAAGCGGGCGCTGCGCTGGCGCAGGCGCTGCGCAATCACGGGCGTATCTTTGCGGACATTGTCGGCGCGCTGAACGATGACGCACGGTTCGCCGTTCTGCCGCGCCGGGGTCATCCGCACGACGAAGCGGCGCTGTTCCCCCTCGCCGTCGCCGACCCGCTCGTTGCGCATCATCTGGCGCATGCGCTGTGGGCGGGCGACATGCCCGCCGCGCTTGATGCGCTGGCGGCGACGCCGTTGGACGAGATGCCGGGCATTTGGCGTCTCCTGCCGGACACGATCCGCAGCGCCATCCCTGGCGATAGGGATGCGCTGCTCCGCGACGTCGCCGCGCCAGGGCATGCGGACGCGCTGGCGCAGACGCTGCGGGGATGGAACGCGGACGACCTGCTGCCGCTGCTGGCGCTGCGGATGCTGATCGACGATGATGAGGCGCGGCGGGCGCGGGGCGCGGCGCTGCTGGCGCGGCGTCCCGACGTAGCGGCCGCGATCTTGCCGCTCCTGCGCGAGGATCTGCACATGCTGCTGGAGCACGACCCGCGTATTGCCGTCGCCGGCGCTGATCTCCCGCCGCCGTCATCGCCCGCGCCCACGCCCATGCTCCCTCGGAGACGGCGGCGCTCGCGATAAGGGAAGGCGACTCCTGATGACAAACGGCAGGCGCCGCGATCGCGGAAGGAAGACGCGCTCATCAACGCGATGTTCTGTGAACAGGAGGGCTCCCATGCATCATAGCCCATCTCCATCCCTTGCTGCGACGCTGCGGGCGCTGCGCGGCGAAACCGATCTGCGCGTTATTGCGCCCGCCTTCAGCAATCGACGGTTCGCCCGCATCCCGGCGCTTGCGCCGAACGTCGATCCCGTCGTCGGCGCGCCCGGCGCGCTGGCGGGCGAGCGACCGGATCTCCTCGCACCCGATATCCGCACCTCTCCCTCGCCGTCCGCCGCCGTTGCGTCGCTGATCGGAAGAACGAACGCAAGCAACGGCGTCCTGCCAACGTGGGCAAAGGTCGCACCCACGGGATGGGGCGTCCCCCATGCCACCGCGCTGATCGATGCCGTTCAACGCAACCGCTGCGCATCTTGGGCGGCGGCGGCGCTCATCGGTCCCTGCGACGCGAGTATCGCGCTGCTGACCGAACCGTGGAACATCGCCCGCGCCGTCCGGCGCTGAGGGCAGGCGACGCCCGACGACCCGGCGGCGTGGATGAATCATCTGGCGTCGGCGAATCGGGATCGTCTGGTGAACGCGCTGCGCACCGCCCCCAACAGCGCCGCAGCGTGTTGGCCCTGTCTGCCGGAGGAGCACGCGGCATCGTTGTCCATGCGCGTGATCGGCGGGTGGACGGATAAGGCGCTGGATGCCTACGCCGCTGCGTTACCCGTCACCCGTGATCGTCATGCCAGGATCCTTGCGATGCTCATCCAACGCGCCAAACGGGATGATCTCGCTGCGCTGACGCGTCTGGCAGTCACATCCCGTATGGATTCTGCATGGGCGACGATCGTGCGTCTTCTGCGTACGGCGCTGAACCATTCCGACCAGGTTGTCGCAGTAGCGCCATGGGATGATCTCCATGCAGACGTGCAGAGAACCATCCTGTCTTCCACCAACCGCGACGACGTCTGCGCGGCTATCGCGTTCGCACGCTGCGTGTGCGACCAACCGACGCCGATCACACGGGAGACCGCCCGCGCCTTCTTCGCCGCCGTCACACGGGAGGTCTGGAACGCGTTGCCGGCGGAGACGCACCGGGCATGGCGCGATGCCCTGCACATGTTGGACGACTCCCTCGCCGTACGATCGCTCGAACTTGATCCCATGTTCATGGGAAACGCTCCCTTCAACGACGACATGATCACCGCCATCCGCCGCGACGCCCTGGACGATCTCACCATACGCTGGATGCTCCTTCCCGTCGCCGTGCGCGATCTGCCCCCGATGCCGTTCCCGCCGTCGTCGCCGCGCTGCCCGTGCCGCCCGATCCCGTTGCGTTCGTGCACATCGCGGGACGTAGACGGGAGATGCCGCTTGCATTGCACGCCTGGATCGTGGCGCATCCAGCGCCGCAGGCGCACGGCGCGGCGGTGACCGTCATGCATGCGGCGGTGCAGTGTGGCGGCTCCATCAAACGTCGCCGCGCACCAGCGCACGCACCGGCAGGCTGGAGTTGGGAGGAAACGAATGCGCTCCTCGCCGCGCTGCCGGACGACGTGTGCGCTGCGTTGCGCTCCGACCCCAACGCACTGGCGTGCGCATTGGCGCATCCCGACCGGCGAGACGCTTTCCGCCAAACGCTGGGATCCCTTGCCGCCCTACCGCCATCGGTCGCCATCCCCGCGCTCCACACACTCGACACACGCATGCAGGCGACGACACCGTCAGACCGACGGTATGCAGGCGAGGGTCTGGCGCAGGCGCTGCGGGCGCATGGCGGACGTTTTCCGGCGATCGTGGACACGCTCGCCGACACACAGCGGAAGGCGATCCTGCTGCCCCAACGTTCCCAGCGTGAGCCGACGGGCTTCTTTCGCCCGTCGCCCGTCGCCCATCCGTCGCCCGTCGCCCGCCGTTCGTCCGTCGCCTGTCGCCCGTCGTCCGTCGTCCATCGGTCGTCCGTCGTCGCACATCCGTCACCCGTCGCCCGTCGCCCGTCCGTCGCCCGTCGCCCGTCCGTCGCCCGTCGCCCGTCGCCCGTCGCCCGCCGTCCATCCGTCCTCCATTGCCCGTCCTCCGTCGCCCGTCGCCCGCCGTCCATCCGTCCTCCATTGCCCGTCCTCCGTCGCCCGCCGTCGCCCGCCGTCCGTCGGTCGTCGCCCG
>Ga0308406_1001100_pt1 | contig 10816 bp, 16 predicted proteins | sample HotsprSampleMSe1_FD_203474 | JGI IMG/M metagenome (GOLD analysis project Ga0308406, IMG submission 203474) | Hot spring phototrophic mat microbial communities from Mushroom Spring, Yellowstone National Park, Wyoming, United States - 20060911_MSe1 ...
CAGTTTGAACGTCTCGTTTCAGTGCTCTTCAGCGAGCCGAAAATTCCTCAATCTTACCCGCCTCAGGTTTCCTGATTACCGCGCCCGCGAGTTTCAGTGCTCTTCAGCGAGCCGAAAATTCCTCAAAGAACGTCGCGCTCGACGTTCAAGCGCCGCCCTACCCGTTTCAGTGCTCTTCAGCGAGCCGAAAATTCCTCAAACGCGCGAACAACACCGAAATCCGACTTGAACCGGAAAGTTTCAGTGCTCTTCAGCGAGCCGAAAATTCCTCAAATGTGCAGAGACGCGAAGGGCGTTCGTGGGTGATGAGTTTCAGTGCTCTTCAGCGAGCCGAAAATTCCTCAAACGCCACGGACCCAACGTACGATGGTTGTCTGCGTCAGTTTCAGTGCTCTTCAGCGAGCCGAAAATTCCTCAAACGTGCCCTACCCGGGCATGACGTTGGTCTGGATCGGTTTCAGTGCTCTTCAGCGAGCCGAAAATTCCTCAAACGGCGCGTGCTGCGCGCGCCGGTTGCGGAAGAGCACAGTTTCAGTGCTCTTCAGCGAGCCGAAAATTCCTCAAAGTAATCGTAAGGCGACCAGGACGCGGTCCAACCGTCGGTTTCAGTGCTCTTCAGCGAGCCGAAAATTCCTCAAAGTACACCGTGTTGGCGCGGCGCAACGCGCGGTGGTGGTTTCAGTGCTCTTCAGCGAGCCGAAAATTCCTCAAATTCACACTCGCCTCCGTAAAAAGCGAAGGGGCGATCGTTTCAGTGCTCTTCAGCGAGCCGAAAATTCCTCAAAATTACGTACCCGCCGCGATCTGAACGAACGGACTGAGTTTCAGTGCTCTTCAGCGAGCCGAAAATTCCTCAAAGAGGTTGGCGAATGTCGCACTCTGGAGTTATTGCCGTTTCAGTGCTCTTCAGCGAGCCGAAAATTCCTCAAACGTCAACGCAGCATCGCAGCGCGGGCAGCGGTACGGTTTCAGTGCTCTTCAGCGAGCCGAAAATTCCTCAAATGTTTCGGGAGTAGTAGACGTTGTCAGATACGGCGAGCGTTTCAGTGCTCTTCAGCGAGCCGAAAATTCCTCAATCTCCACCGAATCCGATGGGCGACAATGCGTCCATCGGGTTTCAGTGCTCTTCAGCGAGCCGAAAATTCCTCAATCGGGCGGTCGTGTTGAGTTCTGGTCGCTTGACAACGGTTTCAGTGCTCTTCAGCGAGCCGAAAATTCCTCAATTTCCTGCGCCGCGCGATCGCGTCTGTTACTACATCGGTTTCAGTGCTCTTCAGCGAGCCGAAAATTCCTCAATCGTAGTTGACCTGACGGAAATAGAATCGGTCAGTAAGTTTCAGTGCTCTTCAGCGAGCCGAAAATTCCTCAATCCAATTCTTTGATGTTGGGTTCGCCTCAACCGCAGGCGTTTCAGTGCTCTTCAGCGAGCCGAAAATTCCTCAATGGGCGTGAAGCGCCGGACGGGGCGTACCTCGTCGAGCGCTGTTTCAGTGCTCTTCAGCGAGCCGAAAATTCCTCAATCAAAAGATTACGTCGTGCTGTCGGGGCTTTACGGCGAGTTTCAGTGCTCTTCAGCGAGCCGAAAATTCCTCAATCCTGCCACCCGCGCTGCATCGCCAGTACGACCAGCGGTTTCAGTGCTCTTCAGCGAGCCGAAAATTCCTCAATATCCGAATCTGAAAATCCTTCGCGCGCTGAGCGCGAGTTTCAGTGCTCTTCAGCGAGCCGAAAATTCCTCAATAAATACCGCTATTTGGCGCAGATCGCGCCGGAACTGTTTCAGTGCTCTTCAGCGAGCCGAAAATTCCTCAATTCTGACGACGGGCGCTGCGAGGCGACGGTGATACGTGCGGTTTCAGTGCTCTTCAGCGAGCCGAAAATTCCTCAATATCCGAATCTGAAAATCCTTCGCGCGCTGAGCGCGAGTTTCAGTGCTCTTCAGCGAGCCGAAAATTCCTCAATAGCGGGTATGCGCTCAGACGCGCGCGGCGCGATCTCGTTTCAGTGCTCTTCAGCGAGCCGAAAATTCCTCAATTCTGGGAGACCGCCAACGACGAGCGCGTGTGTCCGATTTGGTTTCAGTGCTCTTCAGCGAGCCGAAAATTCCTCAATCGTGGCGAACGCGCGGCGATGTGCAGTTGCTCAACGTGAGGTTTCAGTGCTCTTCAGCGAGCCGAAAATTCCTCAATTCAACACGACCGCCGGTGGTTGTGTCGATCCGCCGCTGTTTCAGTGCTCTTCAGCGAGCCGAAAATTCCTCAATTCTGCTGCACGTACCACCTCCCCCCTTCCTCCTCGAAAGTTTCAGTGCTCTTCAGCGAGCCGAAAATTCCTCAATCCGCCGGGAACTGGCGAAAGCGCTGCGCGAACAGCGCGGTTTCAGTGCTCTTCAGCGAGCCGAAAATTCCTCAATGCGGCCATCGTCCAGCAGGCGCTCACCGCTCAGATGTTTCAGTGCTCTTCAGCGAGCCGAAAATTCCTCAATAAATACCGCTATTTGGCGCAGATCGCGCCGGAACTGTTTCAGTGCTCTTCAGCGAGCCGAAAATTCCTCAATCGCCAACTCGATCCCCGCTGCCGCCAGCCAGCCCGCGGTTTCAGTGCTCTTCAGCGAGCCGAAAATTCCTCAATTTTGGTGTAGTGGTGATACGCGATCAACTCCAGTTGTTTCAGTGCTCTTCAGCGAGCCGAAAATTCCTCAATCTTGTAGTATACCGCGCCGAAGCGCGGTTGTCAAGAGTTTCAGTGCTCTTCAGCGAGCCGAAAATTCCTCAATCTTGACGCGCTGGTTTCGCTGCCGCGCGTCGTCTGCGGTTTCAGTGCTCTTCAGCGAGCCGAAAATTCCTCAATGGGAAGCACTACGGGCGTTGCAAGCCACATTCGGGCGTTTCAGTGCTCTTCAGCGAGCCGAAAATTCCTCAATCGAAGTCCGTTTCTGCAGTGAAGAACTCGTTTTCGGTTTCAGTGCTCTTCAGCGAGCCGAAAATTCCTCAATCGGGATGTGGTAGCGCAGAAAATAACGAATGAACGTGTTTCAGTGCTCTTCAGCGAGCCGAAAATTCCTCAATCGTACCGCCCGTCGCCCGCGTCACGCTGATCGTCGCCGTTTCAGTGCTCTTCAGCGAGCCGAAAATTCCTCAATGAGAGTGCATCTGGTTTAGTCCGCACTGCGGGGGAGTTTCAGTGCTCTTCAGCGAGCCGAAAATTCCTCAATCTGCGTATTCCGTCAATCAGCGCTGCGCCCAAAGAGTTTCAGTGCTCTTCAGCGAGCCGAAAATTCCTCAATGATATGCTGAACAACCCGGCGTTCACGCCCGCGCCGGTTTCAGTGCTCTTCAGCGAGCCGAAAATTCCTCAATTGTTGTGACACTACTGATGACCAACCCGCGGGCGGCGCGTTTCAGTGCTCTTCAGCGAGCCGAAAATTCCTCAATTTCGTTTGGTCTCGACGTAGACGTTGATTTCACGCTCAATGTTTCAGTGCTCTTCAGCGAGCCGAAAATTCCTCAATAAATAAAAGAAGACGAGGTGTTGTGACGGCAGCGCGGTTTCAGTGCTCTTCAGCGAGCCGAAAATTCCTCAATGCTTATCGAACATCAGGCGCTCGAGCGTGCGCGTGGTTTCAGTGCTCTTCAGCGAGCCGAAAATTCCTCAATCGAGTTGCTTTGCAACGATCGTCGCCGCGTTCGCGGTTTCAGTGCTCTTCAGCGAGCCGAAAATTCCTCAATCACCGCGGAATGGACAAAACCAGCAGGAGGATTTCCAGTTTCAGTGCTCTTCAGCGAGCCGAAAATTCCTCAATCGGGCGAGCGCGGGCGCCGGCGCGGGAGCGGGGAGGAGTTTCAGTGCTCTTCAGCGAGCCGAAAATTCCTCAATAAGCCGCCGCGTTGAAATAACGCAGCAGCGGCTGAAGTTTCAGTGCTCTTCAGCGAGCCGAAAATTCCTCAATCGATCCGGCGACTACGCCAACGATCCGGTGCGCCCCGGTTTCAGTGCTCTTCAGCGAGCCGAAAATTCCTCAATCCGACCGGGTAGCGGTCGTACAAATAACGCTGGACGTTTCAGTGCTCTTCAGCGAGCCGAAAATTCCTCAATGCGCATATCGGCATATGTGAGCAGCAGCGTATGCGGTTTCAGTGCTCTTCAGCGAGCCGAAAATTCCTCAATTAAACCAGCCGCCCGTCGCGTGTCAGCCACCCGCCGTTTCAGTGCTCTTCAGCGAGCCGAAAATTCCTCAATCGGAGCCGGGATCGCCGCACCCGGAGGCGTCAGGCGTCGTTTCAGTGCTCTTCAGCGAGCCGAAAATTCCTCAATAGAATAATGCAATATTACGGTTACAGGGGAGATAACAGTTTCAGTGCTCTTCAGCGAGCCGAAAATTCCTCAATTGAAGGAGTTCGTCGCACTGATGAATAATCCGCGTGAGTTTCAGTGCTCTTCAGCGAGCCGAAAATTCCTCAATTCAGCGAGCACGTGCGCTTCTTGAAGCGCCAGTCGGTGGTTTCAGTGCTCTTCAGCGAGCCGAAAATTCCTCAATCTTGTATTGGATGGAGGTGCAATCCGGATCGCTCTGGGTTTCAGTGCTCTTCAGCGAGCCGAAAATTCCTCAATCGCTGAACACCATCTTCGGCTCTGACGCGATCCGCGGTTTCAGTGCTCTTCAGCGAGCCGAAAATTCCTCAATCGTCAGCCAGCTTGACGCTGACGGTCGTATAGGCAGGTTTCAGTGCTCTTCAGCGAGCCGAAAATTCCTCAATTTCATCGGTCACATCCACCCAGTCGGTGCAATCCAGTTTCAGTGCTCTTCAGCGAGCCGAAAATTCCTCAATCGCCTGCGCCATCACGACCGCGTTTCCGCCCTGGCAGTTTCAGTGCTCTTCAGCGAGCCGAAAATTCCTCAATAAACTCGAAGACAAAAACGTCTTCGAGCGTCGGCTCCGTTTCAGTGCTCTTCAGCGAGCCGAAAATTCCTCAATATATCGAATTTGGGAAGGCGAGCGAACATTTCTGCCGTTTCAGTGCTCTTCAGCGAGCCGAAAATTCCTCAATTTTGTCAAGACTGTGGATTGTCGTTGCTACACGCGGTTTCAGTGCTCTTCAGCGAGCCGAAAATTCCTCAATTCTGACGACGGGCGCTGCGAGGCGACGGTGATACGTGCGGTTTCAGTGCTCTTCAGCGAGCCGAAAATTCCTCAATTAAGTCACCCACCGACCGCGCCTCGGTGAGCAGCCGTTTCAGTGCTCTTCAGCGAGCCGAAAATTCCTCAATATTCTCCGATAACCTTATCGGCGCATACGCAGCGGAGTTTCAGTGCTCTTCAGCGAGCCGAAAATTCCTCAATTCGGCGGTCGGGGAAACGTATGTCGATCCCGATGCTGGTTTCAGTGCTCTTCAGCGAGCCGAAAATTCCTCAATAGTGTGAGCCGCTCCACCACCGGCACACAAGTCGAAAGTTTCAGTGCTCTTCAGCGAGCCGAAAATTCCTCAATTATGTCGTGGGACGGCTCGCTTGTGGGCGATCTGAGTTTCAGTGCTCTTCAGCGAGCCGAAAATTCCTCAATAGACGTCGGAAGGGGGGGACATCGTAACTGCGCCTGTGTTTCAGTGCTCTTCAGCGAGCCGAAAATTCCTCAATCGGCGGTGGCGTACTACGTTTGGGTGAGGCGACGGTCGTTTCAGTGCTCTTCAGCGAGCCGAAAATTCCTCAATCACGCCGCCTGTCAACGCCCAATACAACCGAAACACCGTTTCAGTGCTCTTCAGCGAGCCGAAAATTCCTCAATGTAATCGTATCGATAGTGGTCATAAACCGCTCTTAGGAGTTTCAGTGCTCTTCAGCGAGCCGAAAATTCCTCAATCGAACGCCCCCGCCGCGCGCACCGCAACGTCACGCTTCGGTTTCAGTGCTCTTCAGCGAGCCGAAAATTCCTCAATGCGGGAACGAGTCGTATCTCCGTAATCAATCCGGCGTGTTTCAGTGCTCTTCAGCGAGCCGAAAATTCCTCAATGCACGCGCTCGTAAACACGCCGAAGCGCGCGGATCGGGAAAGTTTCAGTGCTCTTCAGCGAGCCGAAAATTCCTCAATGATTGCGACGTTGTACGTATTGGTCTGGCTCTCGCTCGGTTTCAGTGCTCTTCAGCGAGCCGAAAATTCCTCAATGGTGCGACGCAGTCGTGCGTATGCTGCGTATCTGGAGGTTTCAGTGCTCTTCAGCGAGCCGAAAATTCCTCAATTGGCGATGATCCAGCGTCTGCTGCCCGGCAGCGCCACCGGTTTCAGTGCTCTTCAGCGAGCCGAAAATTCCTCAATTCAACGTTCTGGCGGACTACGCGGCGCGCGTCCCGGCGGTTTCAGTGCTCTTCAGCGAGCCGAAAATTCCTCAATCGACGTTGCTGTTGACGAGAGCGAGAATGACGCCCCGTTTCAGTGCTCTTCAGCGAGCCGAAAATTCCTCAATCGCGTTCGAGGATCGCGCGGCAGTCGTTGCGGGTCGTTTCAGTGCTCTTCAGCGAGCCGAAAATTCCTCAATCGTTGGCGTCTGGGTCGCCGATGCGCTCGTTGACAAGTTTCAGTGCTCTTCAGCGAGCCGAAAATTCCTCAATTTGACGCGATCCGCGCCGCCGTTGCCGCAAAGCGCGTTTCAGTGCTCTTCAGCGAGCCGAAAATTCCTCAATCGGGATCGGTGAAATCATACAACTTACGAAGACGCGGTTTCAGTGCTCTTCAGCGAGCCGAAAATTCCTCAATTGGCGTGACCTATCCAGCGTCGCTCCCCGCGCTCCGTTTCAGTGCTCTTCAGCGAGCCGAAAATTCCTCAATGCGCGGCGCGTACGGCGCGGCACAGCGATTCGCGGGTTTCAGTGCTCTTCAGCGAGCCGAAAATTCCTCAATTCAGGGCGCGGGCGAGACGATGCAAGTAGGACGAGCAGTTTCAGTGCTCTTCAGCGAGCCGAAAATTCCTCAATGGGGCGTATCTCGTCGAGCGTTGGGTGCGCGGCAAGGTTTCAGTGCTCTTCAGCGAGCCGAAAATTCCTCAATCGACAAGTACAAGCGTGAAAAGATACGTCTAATGCTGTTTCAGTGCTCTTCAGCGAGCCGAAAATTCCTCAATGCAACTGCACTGGTGATGCGCATCTGGAACGCCCAGTTTCAGTGCTCTTCAGCGAGCCGAAAATTCCTCAATGCATCTGGCAGCGCGCGGCGCGCTGGGCGGTCGCCAAGTTTCAGTGCTCTTCAGCGAGCCGAAAATTCCTCAATCAGAAGCTGCGAAGTGCTACCCGCGCGTGTTGTCGGTGGTTTCAGTGCTCTTCAGCGAGCCGAAAATTCCTCAATGTCGAAGCGACCGCGGTTGGCGTAATCGCGCGGGTGAGTTTCAGTGCTCTTCAGCGAGCCGAAAATTCCTCAATACATCGTTGACGGCGAAGGACAGAAAACGTTTCGTGTTTCAGTGCTCTTCAGCGAGCCGAAAATTCCTCAATATAATTGTGTACGAAGTAGAGTGTTGGGAAGCGGACGTTTCAGTGCTCTTCAGCGAGCCGAAAATTCCTCAATTCTTCGCAGCGCGACTGCGCGGCGTGGATGTGACCGTTTCAGTGCTCTTCAGCGAGCCGAAAATTCCTCAATTGCGCCAGATACTGCCGCGCTACGCGCCGTCAAGCGAGTTTCAGTGCTCTTCAGCGAGCCGAAAATTCCTCAATCGGATGGCGACGTATCGCGACGTGACGTTTTGGAGGTTTCAGTGCTCTTCAGCGAGCCGAAAATTCCTCAATGTTCCTTCCTCACCTCAACGCGGTCACAAAGTCATCCGTTTCAGTGCTCTTCAGCGAGCCGAAAATTCCTCAATGACGCGGCGGAAGAGCAAGCGGATTTCTGTGAGGAGGTTTCAGTGCTCTTCAGCGAGCCGAAAATTCCTCAATGGCGCTTTCGAGATGTCAACGACGCGCGTCGTTTCCGTTTCAGTGCTCTTCAGCGAGCCGAAAATTCCTCAATACTCAGCAGTCCGTCGGCGACGTTGCTGTTGACGAGTTTCAGTGCTCTTCAGCGAGCCGAAAATTCCTCAATGTGCCGGTACCCTCGCCAGATAGAGATTGTTGCCATTTTGTTTCAGTGCTCTTCAGCGAGCCGAAAATTCCTCAATTTCAGTAAGCGCGGGGACGGGGGTTGACCCGTCCCAGTTTCAGTGCTCTTCAGCGAGCCGAAAATTCCTCAATTGTGGTGCGCACGCCGGCGTTGGTCGGGGATTTCGACGTTTCAGTGCTCTTCAGCGAGCCGAAAATTCCTCAATGTTTGTCCCGACGCGCCAATACGGTGTACGGCGCGTCGTTTCAGTGCTCTTCAGCGAGCCGAAAATTCCTCAATTGCGCCGCTCCAGTTCCTCGCCCATCTCGCGCAGCGCCGTTTCAGTGCTCTTCAGCGAGCCGAAAATTCCTCAATAGAGGTGTACGTCCTCCCCGCGCTCGACGCGGGCGAGTTTCAGTGCTCTTCAGCGAGCCGAAAATTCCTCAATCGCGCCTGGATGAACCACAGCCGGCGGTCCGCCCAGGTTTCAGTGCTCTTCAGCGAGCCGAAAATTCCTCAATCCGTTGACTGCACCGCGTTCCACGCCGTCTGTGCGGGTTTCAGTGCTCTTCAGCGAGCCGAAAATTCCTCAATCCGACGCCATCGAACCAGCGGATTTCGATTCGCAAAAGTTTCAGTGCTCTTCAGCGAGCCGAAAATTCCTCAATTGTGCGCGGCTGGCTGCTCGTGTACGACGATCTGGGGTTTCAGTGCTCTTCAGCGAGCCGAAAATTCCTCAATTGATTTCGGGGGTGTTCGGCGACTGCGGAAGGGCGAGTTTCAGTGCTCTTCAGCGAGCCGAAAATTCCTCAATTGCCGCAGTTTTGACCAACTCGCGTTTCGTCAAATCCTCGTTTCAGTGCTCTTCAGCGAGCCGAAAATTCCTCAATTCGCCGTTCTGCTCGCGTTGACGGCGCTGCTGCTGGCGTTTCAGTGCTCTTCAGCGAGCCGAAAATTCCTCAATGCCGATCCGCGTCTCGAAGTGGGTGCGCAAACCGAAAGTTTCAGTGCTCTTCAGCGAGCCGAAAATTCCTCAATAGAGATTGCGAAGGCGCTGGATGAGATAGAGGCGACGGTTTCAGTGCTCTTCAGCGAGCCGAAAATTCCTCAATCGCGGCGCGTTTTGAGCGTATTCCGCTGTTCGTTCGTTTCAGTGCTCTTCAGCGAGCCGAAAATTCCTCAATATAATTCAGCGGGCGGATGATGTCTTTGTTCGTCGCGTTTCAGTGCTCTTCAGCGAGCCGAAAATTCCTCAATTCGCTGATGTTCGCGCGATCCTCAACCGAATCATCAGTTTCAGTGCTCTTCAGCGAGCCGAAAATTCCTCAATTCCGGCGGTCGTCGCTGCGATCTGCTTTTTCGTGAGTTTCAGTGCTCTTCAGCGAGCCGAAAATTCCTCAATGAGTAGGGTTTACACGCATTGCCTTGAACGTAACGTCAGTTTCAGTGCTCTTCAGCGAGCCGAAAATTCCTCAATTCTGTCAGAAGACCCGGCGCTGCTGGCGCTGTTCCGCGCGTTTCAGTGCTCTTCAGCGAGCCGAAAATTCCTCAATTTGAGGTTGTCGCTGAGGTCGAGCGCGCTCAGCAGTCCGTGTTTCAGTGCTCTTCAGCGAGCCGAAAATTCCTCAATTACGTCAGAGACCGACTGCCGGAACTCGTCGCGCGGCTGTTTCAGTGCTCTTCAGCGAGCCGAAAATTCCTCAATCGCGATCCGCAGTGTCGTCGCCGCCAAGCGCCGCCGTTTCAGTGCTCTTCAGCGAGCCGAAAATTCCTCAATGCGATCCGTCGCTTGCCCGCCTTTTGACATCCACCGTTTCAGTGCTCTTCAGCGAGCCGAAAATTCCTCAATACCGCGCAATTGACCACCTCGTACTGCTGCCGTCGCGTTTCAGTGCTCTTCAGCGAGCCGAAAATTCCTCAATCGGTCTGGCGAAGAAGTTACACATAACGACAGACGGTTTCAGTGCTCTTCAGCGAGCCGAAAATTCCTCAATATGAACTTCTGGTCGGGACGCACGTTCCCGAATCAGATGTTTCAGTGCTCTTCAGCGAGCCGAAAATTCCTCAATACGCCGCGTTTTCGAGTACGTCGCAACGCTTTCCGAGGTTTCAGTGCTCTTCAGCGAGCCGAAAATTCCTCAATATCGCGCTGTAGGATTGTTATGCCGCGCCCGTATGGTTTCAGTGCTCTTCAGCGAGCCGAAAATTCCTCAATGGCAGCAGCGTCGGCGCGACGACGCCCGCAACAAACGTTTCAGTGCTCTTCAGCGAGCCGAAAATTCCTCAATTGATGGCGTATAAGTTAGACCCGTCGCTCACCAAGCGTTTCAGTGCTCTTCAGCGAGCCGAAAATTCCTCAATTAATCTTCAATATCCGCGCGTCCGGCAGAAACCGGGTTTCAGTGCTCTTCAGCGAGCCGAAAATTCCTCAATCGCGTATGAAGACCTATCGCGACGTGACGTTTTGGAGGTTTCAGTGCTCTTCAGCGAGCCGAAAATTCCTCAATCGTCCCGGCGCATCAGCACGCCGCGGGACGGAACGAGGTTTCAGTGCTCTTCAGCGAGCCGAAAATTCCTCAATTAGCCGTCCAGATCGTTGACGATCTCGTACTTCACCGGGTTTCAGTGCTCTTCAGCGAGCCGAAAATTCCTCAATGCTACTTGTCCAGACCTCGAATATAATTACTACCGGTTTCAGTGCTCTTCAGCGAGCCGAAAATTCCTCAATTCTACGGCTAACCCACACTTCTGTCGT
>Ga0308406_1001101_pt1 | contig 10809 bp, 15 predicted proteins | sample HotsprSampleMSe1_FD_203474 | JGI IMG/M metagenome (GOLD analysis project Ga0308406, IMG submission 203474) | Hot spring phototrophic mat microbial communities from Mushroom Spring, Yellowstone National Park, Wyoming, United States - 20060911_MSe1 ...
AGGCGCTGACAACAAAGCCTATTTGGCAACAATTCTATCGCTTCTTCAAAAAAAAGAAACTTATCAAAAAAGCTTTGAGATTATTTTCTCAGTTAAAGAAGAAACTGGTGGCGGGATTGAGTTTTTTCCTTTTTCTTGGATCAAATCAAAATGGGGAATAATCTTTGACAATGCCAATCCAGTGGGTGGAATTGTTCTTCGTTCTCCTTTTATTATTAATTTTTACATCGAATTTTTTGGTCAATCGGCTCATTCCTCAACTCCCCAAAAAGGCAAAAACTCACTTCTTGCCGCCATTGATTTTTTGAAAAAAATAAAACTAGGTTTTAGCAACAAAAAACAAACAACAATCAATGTTGGTATTTTGCAAAGCGGCACTAGCATCAATACCATCCCAGAAATTACTCAATTAAAAGGTGAAGTCCGCTCTTATCAAAAAAGTCTTTTTGAAAAGAATTTAAAAAACATAAAAGAAAAAGCTCAGTTTTTTGCTAAAAAATATAAAATAAAAATAAAATTTAAAACCGACGGTTTTTGCCCAGGATATCAGCTGAAAAAAGATGATCTGCTTATAAAAATGGTTAAGCAAAAAATAAAAAAAGCTTGTTTAAAACCAAAATTTTACTCTTATTCAGGGATTTCTGACGCCAATATCTTAAATAACAAAGGGATAAAAACAGTTGTTTTATCTGATGGTGTAGAAAACCCGCACACAACCCAAGAAAGAATTAGTCTCGAAAGTCTTGAAAAAATGGAAAAGATTTTAACCACTTTTTTGTTTGATAACGAAGACTAGTAGCGTTAAAAACTGGGTTTTTCATATCCATTAAATAAATATCATTAGCTAAATCTTGCTATAATTTCCTTAAAACTATGATCTCTCCTATCTTTGAGTCTCAAGCCGATGAGAAGACAAAAGAAGTTTATCAACAAATAAAACAGGCATTTTCCGTTGCCAAGCCGCCGATATTTTTTTGTTATTTGGCCCCTTTTTATGAATATTTTTCTTATATTGCTGGTCAAATCATTGCCAACCTAAATAATGAAAAATTCATTGAGATTATTAATGAAACTAAAGATATTATTTTTAAATTAATCAAAAACAACCTTAAAAAATCAGAAGAAACCAATGAATTTCTTAATCGCTTTAAACACTCACCTCAGTTTTTTTACTTTCAAAAAGACTTAGAAAAAATCTTTGATGCCAATTTAAAACTCACCTTTATTTTTATTGCTCTTCGGGAGGCAGTCAAAGGTTGGGCAATTGCCGCCAGAAAAATTGGCGCAAAAACCGAAGCCGCTAGTTTTTCTTCAAAACCAAAAATTGATGAAGAAGAATTTATTTTTAATCTTAATGAAGTGATTGATTTAAATAAACAAACAAAAACCAAGCAAAAAGATATACAAAGTTTTTCCAGTGCTCTTATAAATGTGCCGTTTTCTACCATAGAAAAAGATTTTTTACTCTTCTATCTTCAACTTTGCCGTAATGATTTTTGTCTTATTTTGAAAAAAGAAGAGTATGTTTTTATCCGCTTGGAGATTGAAAAAATTATCCTGCGTTTTTTAACTCTTTTACCAGAGTTAATCGTCTCCCCAGTTAATTTAGTAATTGATATGACAAAAAAATATAAAAACTATCCAGAGCTTTTATATCTTTTATCGGAACACTTTCCAACAACCGTTTTCCAAAGATTAATGTTTAGTGGGTATATGATAGAGCAATAATTATTTAAAAATCTCCTTCTCAAAACTTTTTGCTAAAAAAAATAAAAATCTTCTATCTTTTTTTGCGAAAAACCAACAAGCATTTTGGGAAAATCAGTAAAAGTTTTTGTTAATATAACTTACTTTATTGTTTTATTTCAAAAATTTAAGGTGAATTGGTTTGAGGATGATTTTTTTCTTATCCAATCCATAGGGCGATCCGCCAGATTTTGTATTTTCTAGGATACCTTTTTTAAATTTTTCCTCATCCACTGACCAGTTTTACATACCCTAATTTTACCATTTTAGTCGAGGAATTTGAAGGTGGAGATAATTTGATTGAAAATTGCCTTGTTTTGCCAGTCGGCGCTTGTCTTTATTTGATTTCTATCTTTTCCTTCCTCTGAGAAAGTTATAGTATAAACGGTTTGGTTACGAACTATTTTGACCATAATTAAAACTCTTCCCCGCTCATTTTCACTACTGCCATAGAAGTAATTTCCTTGAAAATATTCAATTGCCAAAGCTTCCTCTCCCCCAACCGATAACTTTTTTCTCTCTATAATTTGGTCTGGCCATTTTCCATTGAAATCAAAGTGAAAGTAATCTTCTAATTTCCTGCCCCTTTCAAAGGTTTCAGTAAAGATCTGGAGCGTAGCGCATCGTTGACCTTTCTCATAATCACAGGGTGAGCTGAGCACTGGCGAGGCTTTTCCGATATGGGTTTCAAATCCTACGCTCCAGTCAGGCGGGTATTTAAAAGATATTTTTAGCTTATCAGAATCAAAGTATGTTTTCCAATTATTAGTGGGATCAAAAAACTTAAAAGTGGATAGAATTTGATTAAGATTAGACTTCGCTAAACTTTTTTCATTTAAAGGATAATCATAACTTATGTGTATCTGATTACGAGGAAAGTTGGTATCGGTATCGTCGATAGGAATTAAAACATAGGTGTTGCCACGATTGATAAATCTTTCCGGCTCATCACACATTTGTGAACCACCAACTCCATCTGCCATCTCGGCATCTTTACCACCCACAACTATTTTCTTTGTTTCGCCGTAATTATAACAATAGCCAAAACCGGTTACTCGCCAGACTATAACGTTAATAGTATGGTCCTCCTTGGATATATTAGTTAGAGATATTGCCTCCATTTCATCTAGTCCTTCAATGTCAACCATTTTCCAATTCTGAGGATAATTAAAACTAAACCCATACTTCTCATTTCTATATGTTTTCCAGTTGGCATTTGGATCAGTAGTGAGAGTTGGAATTGGTATTTGTGTAGTTGGAGTTGGAAATGGGGTTGAGGTTAGGGAAAGTTGAGAAATTGTTGAGACTGGAGAAGTGTTTGGTTGGGAGAGAGATTTACCGATGAGGAAACTAATGATCCCCACGATAATAAGCAATGAAAAACCTACGGAAATCAAAGGTAATTTGGATTTCCAACCTGTCTTGGACAAAGCAGCCGAAGAAGTTTGAGTGATTTCTTGTTGTGACGGTAAAGTATCTTCTTCCATGTTTATATTTTATACCCAAATAGCTTAGGTTTGCAATTAACGATTTTTAGACCAACCTAAATTCAAAAATTCAACCGCTAGGCCAAAATAAGACCGGCACAACAAGCTAAACTCTTTTTCTTATCGCTAAATTAAACAAAAGAAAATACCTATCAAAGTCTGAGTCTTTAAAATGATAAGGGTTATTGCCTAAAAAATAATCGGCAAAAATTTCTCGCATCCGCAAAATTTCTTTTAAACGAAAACGGTTTTTTTCATCAGCAATAGTCAAATCAAAAAGCTCAAGCGCCCGGTAAAAAGCCGCTTTGGCTTCATTTTTGTCACCTTTGTTTTTAAACCGTAAAGCCCGACAAACTTCAGCACCAATGTTGGCTAATTGTTCCATTAAAGAAAATCTACCCCAATTTTTGGCGGTTTTTTTAAAAAAAGTAGTCATTTTTTAATGAGTTTTTCAATAATTTTTAAAATCTTATTTCTGATTTTTTTATCCTCAACAAAACGTGAATAATTATTCTGTGAGGGTCGAAGATTAATTACCGAATCAAATTCAACAAAATCATCTTCTTGTTTTTCTGGATAAATGTTAATACCCCAAAGATTATTTTGGCAAGAGCCATTTTCCAAAAGCAATTTTTCCTCATCGCTGTGAAGCTCACCGCCAACCACCATTACCTCTTTTTCAACATCAACCACCGCTTTTACTAAATTACCAAACATACCTTCTGCCATTTTTTTCAATTCTTCCAAAGTAATAACTTTATCAACGATTTTCATAACAACGATTAATTTTAATAAATTTTAAAATTTGTTTTTTTCAAAAAATAATGATTTTCTTTTATATTAATTCCAACTATCTTAAATTCCAACTTTTCAAAAAACATAAAAGCGTTAAAGTTAAAAAGTCTTTTCCTTTACTCTATAAATTAACAAATTGGTAAAAAAAGGGTTTTTTTAATTTTTTTGATATTAAACATTTCCATAATTAGGATAATTATATCTTACTTTTGGAGACGTGTTTACTACTCCCAGTCCATTGTTGCTGGTGTTTTGGTGGTTATGTAGTAAACAACTCGGGAAACATCAGGGAAATTTTGAGTGATTTCTTTGGCGATTTTATCCAAAGCCTCATAAGGCAGTTTTATCCAATAAGCACTCATAACATCAACGCTTTAATAAATTCTTATCGCCACTACCTCACCATAAACCCGGCCATCAACCTTTAACCGCAGTGCTTTTTATTCCAGTTAAAGCGGAAAAACTTTGAAAGATTTTTTCATAAAACCCTTCTTTTTTTAAAATATCATTTAAAATTTGGTCAACCATTTTGATTTTTTCTAATCTTTTTTTTGGTTACTTCACCAATAATTCTTATGGCATAACCTTACCAGGAAATGGTTGATTAAAAACAATTTCATCTGGTAATCCCAATTTTTTACCAATTTCTCTCACTTCATCTTTATAAAACTCCCGCAAATACCCCAAGAGCATTAACTTTAATGTTTTTGGTAGTCCACCAACATTGTGATGAGATTTAATCACGGTTGATTTTCCTTTTGAACCAGCAACTTTCAACCACATCAGAATAAATTGTTCCTTGAAGCAAAAAATTAGCGTTATTTATTTTTTTTCTTCTTTTTGAAATAAGCTAACATACAAATCACCAATTATTTTTCGTTTTTTTCAGGATCAGTTATTCCTTTTAATTTTTTTAAAAACAGATTTATCGCCATGAGACATCCAGAAATTAAAGTTTTTGGGTAAGTTTTCAAAGATTGCTGATTGATAAAGTCTCTGGCCCATACTCTTTTTTTCCAGCAATTACTTTTCCACCCAAAAGATAAGCGGTTAAACATTTTCCGCCATCGAAAAAGATCTTTTGCCCTCCTATTTAGATCTTTGCCGCAATGACTTTTACTTTTTGATGAGAAAAGAGGAATACGTTTTTATCCGCTTGGAGATTGAAAAAATTATCCTGCGTTTTTTAACTCTTTTACCAGAGTTAATCGTCTCCCCAGTTAATTTAGTAATTGATATGACAAAAAAATATAAAAACTATCCAGAGCTTTTATATCTTTTATCGGAACACTTTCCAACAACCGTTTTCCAAAGATTAATGTTTAGTGGATATATGAAAGAATAAGGGTCTACTTTTAAAAAATCATTTTAACGGATCATACCCACCTTTAGAAAAGGGATGACAACGAATGATTCTTTTTAATCCCAAAAATAATCCTTTTACCACCCCATATTTTTCCACTGCTTGATAAGTATATTCTGAGCAGGTTGGGGTAAAACGACAGACTTTATCAGTTAAAAAAAGTTGTTTGGCAATTGTACTATGAAAAATTGCTGTTTTTTGATAAAAACGAATGAGTTTTAAGATAGAATTTTTGAGCATAAATTCTTCAATATTATAGATAATATCTTAGTGTTTTTAAAAGGAATTAGTAAAATAAAAAATATGCCTTTAAAACTTGTTGCTTTAAACACCGATCATGGCGGAAGATCGATTGAGAAAGTGATTGTTTAAACTTTAAAAGTATTACTTATTAGCAAAAGTGTTACTTTATGATAAATTTATTACGATGCTATGATTACTACTATCACTACAAAGAGTCAGGTGACGGCGCTGGCAGAGATTAGAAAAATGCTTAATATTGCCGTTGGGGATAAGGTTTATTTTACCGAAGTAAAAAAAGAGAGAGAAGTTGTTTTTAAAATTTTCCCTCAAGGGGTGGTTGAAGAATTAACTGGTGCTTTATCGACAAAAAAAAGATAAAAATTTTAAGAAAGTCAGGAAAAAACTGGACAATCATTATTTCAAAAATATGAACTTAAGTGAAAGAAGTTTTTTATTGATGCCAAATATAGAAGCTTGGGTTTTTGTTGTTAATAAAAATATAAAAACTAAATTATTTACTTTTGATAAAAATTTGGCCAAATTAACCAAAAAAATTTAACACTACGGTTACCTCTCCTTTTATTTCCTTTCTTTCTTTTAAGCTTTTTAAAACTTCATCTATTTTACCTCTTATAAACTCCTCAAAGACCTTGGTCATTTCCCGGGCGATTGAATTTATCCAATCAATTAAAAACTTCGTTAGAAAAATTAAGCGTTATGTAATAATTTATTAACTATAATATTAATATTCTTACAACCTTTTATCATTTTTTTGAATTTGCTTAAAACCTTATTGGAATTCCGACCAAGTAGATGGGTAACGACAAAAATTTAAATTATAAACTTATCTCGCCTTCTTGAATTTCATTATAAAAAATGTTATTTTTAAAATAAAATGGATAGTAAAGATAAACAAAAATTCACCCATCCCTTAATAGATAAGGTAGAAAGAGAGTATCTTAAAATTTTAGCCGATAATTTAAGAAATGGTTCTTTAAAACTAGAAGAAGCAAAAAGTCATACTCGTGAGTTTTTATCTCTTCTTCCTTTTTCTTCTTTTGACGACTTCAAAAAAAAGATCTATGAATTTACCTTAACAAAATCTCTTTATCAAAGGATATATCTTATTATATTAAATTATGAAGAGGAAATAAAAACTAAAAATCTTTTAGAGAGAATGCGAGCTTTAATTAAAGAAAATAATTTTGAAGAGGCATTAAAAGTTGTTGCTAATAAATAAATGGTTAGTGAAACAGCTAGCGAAATCCCATCTCAACCAAGAATGAGTGAAGTTTCCATAAGACCTTCGGTTGAATTTAACCCCAGACTCTCAACACAAGAATCAAAAGCTGCTGACTCAATAACAAGTGGCTTAAATAGTGGAAAACCTCCTGAAGACATAATGAGACGCTTATTAAACCAAAAAACTACTAAGGAACAAAATACCCAACCTCAACCCAACACTCAACCCGACAATGAAATTCAGTCTAACAAAAAAGGAGAAGCGGGCTACGAAAATAATCAAAGTGATACAGGCGCAGATGGGGATAATAATATAAGAAGCGCTCAGGGTCAAGAAGGATCAGATGCTAACCCCAATGAAAAACCAAACAAAACCGAAGAAGACAAATTTAAAGCCGCGGTTGAGAAACATAGGCAAAAACACGGTCTTCAAGCGCCCAATCTTGAAACTGATGAAAGATTTCAGAAAATTTACGAAAAATTAATGAACGATTGGGAAGAAAAAAATAAGGAACCCTATAAAGGAAAAGATAAATTATCGGATAAAGAACAAGAGGCATGGAATGATTGGGCGGCAAAAAGAGTCCAGTATAGAGATGAAGCTTTTAGAAAAGCTAAAATAATTTTTGAGGAAACCCATCGAGAAGATTTTAAGAAATATGAAGAATATGGAATTTATGACTCGCTTAATGATGATCCTCGTTTTAAAGAAATTTTCCAAAGAAACAATCTTATCCAACAAGAATTAGCTAAAAAAAGAGGAAGTAATCTTTCACAATCTCCTGATCAAATAGCTTTTGTTCAAAGTCGCGATGAGTTTATTAGACGATATCCAGAAGTGGCTAAAGTTTACGCAATTAAAGATCAAGATATTGCTCGAGTGCTGGAAATAGAAGAAAAACGAAATGAACAAAATACCCAACCTCAACCCAACACTCAACCCGACAATGAAATTCAGTCTAACAAAAAAGGAGAAGCGGGCTACGAAAATAATCAAAGTGATACAGGCGCAGATGGGGATAATAATATAAGAAGCGCTCAGGGTCAAGAAGGATCAGATGCTAACCCCAATGAAAAACCAAACAAAACCGAAGAAGACAAATTTAAAGCCGCGGTTGAGAAACATAGGCAAAAACACGGTCTTCAAGCGCCCAATCTTGAAACTGATGAAAGATTTCAGAAAATTTACGAAAAATTAATGAACGATTGGGAAGAAAAAAATAAGGAACCCTATAAAGGAAGAGGGGGATTATCGGGATTATCGCATGAAGAAAAAATGAAATGGATTGATTGGGCAGTAAGAAGAGATGAGTATGGAGATAGAGCTTTTAGTGAAGCCAGAGTAATTTTTAAGAAGACCTATGAAAAAGATTTTGATAAATATGAAAAGTATGGAGTCTATGACTCGCTTAAAAATGACCCTCGTTTTGAAAAGATTTTAGGAAGAGAAACAAGGGTCCAATATAAACTAGCTATAGAAAGACCAGATATTTTTCAACATCCTGCTGAAATAGCTTTTGTCCACAGTCTAGATGAGTTTATTGGACTATATCCAGAAGTAGCTGAAGTTTACGCAATTAAAGATGAAAATGTTGCTCGAGTGCTGAAAATACGAAAAGAAAAAAATCAACAACATACCCAACCTCAACCCGACACTCAACCTAACGAACAAAGAAAAACAGGCCGCGAAGATAATCAAATTAATACAGGCGAAGATGGGGATAATAGAAGAAGTGGTCAAGATCGAGAAGGAGCAGATGCTAACTCCAATAAAGAAAGAACTAATAATGAACCAAATAAACCAGAGCAAGAAACAGAGATACAAGAGCTTAAAAAACAAATTGAGGCGCTTACTCAAGAAATTAAAGAATTAAGAAAGGAGCTTGAACAATTGAAAGAACTTGAAGCTCAAGCTGGGAAAATTTTTCAACATTTAAAAGAAAATCCTCAAATAGCCAAGTTGTTTGAAAGCCAAGGCGCGGGAGCTACAGGAAACAAACCGTTAGAATCTAAACAATCAAATATTAGCAAACTTCTTGAAATATTAATACTTCTCCTTTTGGCTGCAGGTGGTTTTGCTGTAGGAAGCGAGGCAAAAAAAACATAATTAATTATCTTTAAAAATAATCCAAAAGACTTCTCGATTGATAGTCTCTGGCCGATTTAGATATTTGAGAATATCCGGAGCTATTTTTGTATTAGATAGTCAATACCACCGCTACTTCTCCTTTTATCCCTTTTCTCTTTTTTAAACTTTCTAAAACTTCTTTTATCTTACCTCTTATAAACTCCTCAAAAACCTTAGTCATTTCCCGGGCGATTGAGATTTGAGTTTTGGGGTTAATTTGACAAATAATCTCTAAAGTTTGAATTAGTCTTTGGGGTGATTCAAAAAAGATAGTCGTTGGCTTTTCTTTTCGGATTTTAAAACTAAAAAGTTCTTTAAAAATCTTTCTTTTTTCACTTGATTTTTTTGGTAAAAAGCCTAAAAATAAAAATGGTTGGGGTGGTAAACCAGAAGTTATCAAAGCTGCTAAAATCGATGAAGGACCAGGAATTGGGATAATTTTTACCCCATTTTTTATTGCTTGTTTGACCAAAAAAAATCCAGGATCGGAAATAACTGGTGTTCCGGCATCAGATATCAAAGCCAAATTTTTTCCCAATAAAAGTTTTTCTAAAATGTAAGGGACAATTTGTAATTGATTTTCATCAGAAAGATGAATTAAAGGCTTTTCAATTTGATAATGGGAAAGTAAAATTTTTGCTTTATCGGTTGACTCGCAAACTATCCCATCAACTTCTTTTAAAATTTTTATTGCCCGAAAAGTAATATCTTCTAAATTACCAATCGGGGTTGAAACTAAATAAAGATTGCCTTTCATATTTTAAACTTTTAAAGGAGCAAAATTTAAATTGGGAATCAGTTCAAAATGATTTTTGTTCTTGGTTAAAAGGGGAATTTCTAAATAAAAAGAAGTCGCAGCGATAATAATATCATTAACGCCTATTTTTTTATAAAGATTATATCTTCTATTCAAATAAGCAGCAACTTTAGCAATTTTTGAGTTAACTTCTTGAATTTTAAAAAAAGAAAAAAGAAGATCGGCTTTTTCTGAAAAATCTTTGTTCTCCATTTGTTTAGCCGAATAATATTCAAAAACAGTAACGGTTGAAACAACAAGGATTTTTTTTGTTTGAAAGTATTTTTTTAAAAGCGGGTCTTTCCCTTTATCATAATCAATAATGACATTGGTATCAACAAGAACAGAATTACCATCCATATTTTTTTGGATCATTAGCTTTTTTTTCTTTTTTTATAACTTTTTTATCCTCGTAAGGAAAATAAACTTTTTTGCCGGCCAATCGTCCATAAAATTTATCTAAAACTTCATCCACATCTTCAATCGCCGGCTTTTCACCGGGAAAGATTTTAGCAACAATTCGATTTCTTTTTTTAATCATCACTTCTCCATTGTAAACATTTACCCAATTTAAAAGCTCAAACCATTTATTTCTTGCCTCAGTCGCGGAAACAACTTTGATGTTTGCCATATATATACATTTTAGCTATTTTGAAAATTATTGTCAAATAAAGAAGTTTTTTTTATAATAACGGCATGAAAATCTCCATCATCACTCTTTTTCCCAAAATGATTGCCTCTTTTTTTGAGGAAAGTATTGTTAAAAAAGCTAAAGAAAAGGGGTTAGTTGAGATAGAATTTGTAAATCTTCGCGATTTTGCTTTGGATTCGTATGGGACGGTTGATGATCGACCCTATGGGGGCGGGGCAGGAATGGTATTAAAAGTTGATGTGCTTTATCAGGCTATATTAAAAATCAAAAATCAAAAATCAAAATTACATCTTAAACATCAAAAAGAGAAAATCATTCTTACTTCTCCAAAAGGGAAAATATTTAACCAAGAAAAGG
>Ga0308406_1001107_pt1 | contig 10775 bp, 11 predicted proteins | sample HotsprSampleMSe1_FD_203474 | JGI IMG/M metagenome (GOLD analysis project Ga0308406, IMG submission 203474) | Hot spring phototrophic mat microbial communities from Mushroom Spring, Yellowstone National Park, Wyoming, United States - 20060911_MSe1 ...
GGCGAATTCATTTATTGATTTTTCATATTGTTTAACTCTCAATAAACCATTGTTATGCATTGGTCCATAAATTGTTCCGATGTATTTTAGCCTGCCAGTGAAAAATATAACTGTAACATCGTTTTTTTATTAATTTATGAATAACGCTTGTTTCAATGTTTACATTTCCAACTATTATAACTCTTTTAAGTGGTGCAATAGGAAGGCTTCCTGTTTTTTTACCCTTTGAGTAAAAAGCAATTGAATTTCCATCAGTTTTTATTTTTATTTCCTTTTGGTCTATAAAAACTGTGCCCATCTTAGCCTATGTAAAAATATTTTGGGTCTTTTGGAGGTAATGCAATTCCAAGAGTATGGATTTGGCTATGTCCATCAATTCTGAATATGTGAATCCTGTCTTCATAAGGATTTATCAATCTTTTAAGCTTACTTGTTATGAATTTTAATTCCTCACGCATTAAGAAACATTCATAAACTGAACGTTGACCCCCTGTGCTATAATCTTTAAGAAAATGCCTTACCCTTGCAAGCCTTCTTTCATCTGTAATGTCATAGGCTATTATGTATAGAATTCTCATTTTTTATTTTATTTTGTTCTTGATTTACAGAGGAATAAAAACAATATTGCTGAAATATTGCAGTTGCCAAAGATATTTTGTTTTATTTTTTGATAATTTGGTATTTACCCAGTCCAAAGCTTGTGCCTTTGCCTATATGAAGGATTTCACCTGCTTTTAAATAGGGCATAAATGCAGTTATATCACCCTCATAGGTAATTTCTCCAACTACTCCACCAAGTTTCATTCTGGTTTCCTGCCTTGTTGAATACCTTTCCCAGTCATACCAGCGGGTATTATTACTTACAATTCTTACTTTTTCAGCTTTTTCAATTAGATATTTTGCATTAATCTGAGGCAGCTCTTTTTTACAGTGAAAATAATAAATTAAAGTAAGCCTCCTTATGATTGAACGAATAAGAATATGAAATTCAAGATTGTCTACAAGGCTACGGTTATATTTTATTCGGATAGGAGTAAGAACTTTCAATGTTAAAAAAGAAGCTGATTCTTCATTATTTTTTAAAGAAACTGTCTTTTCATCAGTGGGTATAACCCTTAAAAGATTAAATTCTCCTCTGCCTCTGCCAATTCCTGTCCGTCCAAGTTCTTTTATTGTAAGAACAAAATATGGTGCATAAGAGATAGCATTTCCAATAAGTATCACATTAAAATGAATTTTTTCCCCGGGTAAAAATTTATTTTTCTTTTCATCAGGAGGCTCAAAAATAAATGGATGTGGAATTTTTTCGTATTTATGCATGTTAAAGATTTCTGCTTCGCAACTACCAACAGTTTCAAAAACATAGGCATATATGCATCTATTTTTAAGAGGACATTCTATACAATCAAATCTTTTAAGAACACATGTTATCTTTCTAAAAACATTACCAAATCCACCTCTGAATGCAGAGCCTTTAAATTCTGGAAGATTTATCTGGGTTTCAGCTTCTATTGTGAATTTGAGAATTTTATAATTTATCTGCATTCAATAAATAATCCATAACCTAAAGAAGTTTTTGCACCTATTCCATAATTTTGAATATTTTCTAATAATAAAGAGCTTGCTTTTTCAACTAAATTTTGTTCTTTTGAGGCAAGATAAAAATGAAATTTTGTATTTTCCACTGTCAGAAATTTTATCGGAATAGGTGTTTGCCAATCAGCTGGAGGTTGCCCCTTTGAATAATATCCTGAATAATGGGGATTCATTACATCTATTTTTAATCTTATCTCTCCAAAAGGATATGCGTCAAAAAATATCACTTTGCCTTGTTTTTCTTGTGTCCCAAATATTTCAATTAAATCTTTAAAGGTAATTTTTTCTACCTCAAGCTCCAAATCTTCACCTTTTTCTAATACATTACTTACTCTCTCTATAACCTTCTCAAATTCCATATCTTCTGTCTTGTTTTTTTTGTCAGCGAATTTCAGAACTGCCCAATGTCTTGTAACACCTTTTATAGCACTGCCCGGAATATAAGGAATTCCGTAAATATGATGAAGAGTCATTGATGTCTCCTGTGGATGAGATGCTCCAAGCCCAATAACAAGACGCCAAGAAATAGATAAAGGAAAGTTTTTTAAATGGTATCCTTCTTTTTGAAGTTGCATAATTATTTGTTCTTTTCTGATTTCAATGGAGTTTATGAAATCCTTATCCCACTTAAAATTTTCAATATCTTCGTTTATTCTGATTTTCAATTCATCTCCTCTTATAGAAATTGCTGGTAAATTAAAAAGATACGTAAAATTGATTTCTTTAAATTTTTGAAGAGTAATTTGGGAGCCTAAAAACCTCTTAATAGAATTTTGAAAATCTTTGTTAAAACAAATGTTTGGAGGAATTTTAATATTCATTCTCCTTCCTCCTCCACTTCAATCAATCCTTCTGCAAATCTTTTAAGCCAGTTTAAGAATGCGAGGATTTCTTTTGTTATGTATCTATATTTTGAGGAATCACAGGATATAACCCATTCTACAAAGTCATTTTTCTCTTTAGGCATCTGAATTCTTACAGTGTGGGCGCTTTTCATATATTCTGTGAGTTGACTATAAATTAAATCATAAGCATTTCCTTTTTCTGATTTTGCTTTGATAAAAGCAAGCGTTTGTCCGAGACCATTTGAAAGAATCATTGTTGAAATTTTTCGTGTGTTTGATTTATATTCTTTCTGTTTTTTAGAGTTATCCTTAAAAACTTCTATTGCCTTCTCCACACATCTATACGCAAACTCCGCTCTTCCTTTTTCAAGTTTACTTATTATTGTTTCCTTTTCCATTTGACCCTCCTATTTCAAAATCTGAATTCTTACAATACCCTTTCCAATTGTTTGGTTTCCACCAACTTGAATCACTTTTGGAATACCCTCAAAAAATTGAAGAACCTTTTCAGCTTCTTTATCAGAATTTTCTGCCTTAAAAACCCCTTTTGCTTCATCTTTTTCAACCCTTACTGCCGAAGCCATTGCAATTGAGTAAAGAATTGTATCTTGAGGAAGATACTCTTCTGTCCATAAAGCACCACTTTGAACTGTCCCTGTTTTGTCGTCAATCTTTGTTCTTGTTATAACTTCTGTGGAGCTTGTGACAAATTGCTCAAAATCGTCATCTGATAGAATTACCAAATCCTTTTCAAGTTTTTCTCGCCAGAATTTGTATGTATCATTTTCCTGTTGTGGGAAAATCTTTTGAGCAAAAAACTTAGCAATTTCTTTTACTTCATTCTTTTTCTCAGCTTTAAATGTATACTCTTCAAGAATGATTTGGTCGTCAATAAAGATTGTTGAGCCATCGGATATCCAGCAGTTACCTTCCTTAATTTCTTCTGGAAGTAAGTAATCAAATTTTTCTCCTTTTAACTTCAAATCCTCTTTAAACCTTTCAAGAACCATCGGACATGTTACCCAGGCAAATACACCTTTTAAAGATTTAACAGGGAACAAAAGAATTCGGGCGTCGGTAAAAACAAGGGCACCTGCATGAGCCTCTTCTGTATCTTCTGGACCGAAGACAAGGGAAAGATAATCTGTTTTCTTTTCTTTATTGTCTTCTCTATAAATAATTTCGTCTTTCGGCTTTATTTTCTGTCCATTAATAGTTATTTCGGTATTTAAATCTTTAAATGCCTCCTTTATACATCCTTTCAACCCAGATGCTTCAATTTTTGGAAAGTTTGTGTGTCTTTCCCTTTGAATAGGTAAATCAACAAGGCCGGTGACTTCTCCGCCACTTCCCGGGTGAAGTGGTGTTTCAGCAATTATAAAAAATAGTTTTGATTTTTTAAACATCTTGCACCTCCTTTATAACTTGATAAATTTTATATTGCTCTATATTTCTTATTTTCTCCATTTCCCTTTTAAAATCTTCTACATATTCATTCTCCACATTATGAACATCACTTCCTATTTTTATATTGCCGATGTATATATCAAATTCTTTTGAACCATATCGGGTTTCCCATTCTTTAATTTTGTAAAGGACCCTTACTTGTAAATTTTTTTCTTTATGTTTAAAACATTTAAATCCTTCTCTGTTGTCAAACCCCATTATTTTGTGGTTTAAATCTGGGTCATTAGGATTTGAAATATATCGTCTTTTTAACTCCTTTGCTGATTTTTCAAAAATATCCTTCCGCCAAGCATCTTGACTTATATAATTTTGCACCAAATCTGATACATAGAATATCTCAAAATTTTTCTTGTATTTTTCCCAAAGAATTACTCCAAGTGGATTTAAAGCGTATAAGTTATCTGTTTGTTCCAATAAAGAAGAAATATCCTCTCTTTCATCTTCTGAAAGTCCTTGGGGAAGTTCGACAATACTTTCTCTTTCTATCTTTCTAAAAAAATCTTTATGTTTTTCAAAAGTAGATTGTTTTATATCTATGGGAATCTTAGGAATTTTGATTAAGGCGTCTGTATCTTCAAAAATGTAATATATTGGGCATTCATTTACCTGAGCAAGGATTGTTAAATATGGTATTGTAGCTTTATATCCACCTGTTATGTTGATAATTATATTTCCCCAGTATCCTTGAGAATTATTCTCAATTGTTTGTATTAAATTTACCATACCTTTATTAAACTCAATTCTATCCCAGATTTGAAGCCCTTCAATTTTTATTGGTTCTTTTGTTTCACAATCTTTAAGTTCATCATAAGGTTTATACTCACTAAGTACTTTATATAATATTTCAGCACCGAGGCGACTTAATGCGGTGTCTGAGTATAAAAAATAAATCTCCAACTCTTCTTTTAATTCTTCTTTTAATTTTATAAGGCTTTTGATTTCTGCAGATGCATTTTGATTGTTTTTAAAGTGACTTTCCTTTAAACTTCTTTCAATATTTCCCTTTCTATTTAACTCTTTATCCAAGTCATTTGCTTTGATTTTATTGGTTTTAAAATGATTATAAGCATTTTTAAAATTGGTATCGTTGCTGTACATTTCTAAATAATTTTCAAAAAATGATGTCCCTACCATTGTAATCACTTTTTTCATTTTTACACCTCACCAACAAAACTTAGTCCAAATCCTTCTTCAAGGTTTATATCAGAGTTCATATCAGAGATATTTTTAAGATGAAAAACCTCTTTAATTTTTTCTGCTGGTGTATCATCTAAAATTTTGAAATAATAAACACTACCCGGAGGAACTGCTTTATACATTGGTTTAGGTCTTTTATTTGCTAAATCCCATCCACCTATTAGATTGTATTTTCCGATAGAACAGGAAACAAGTTTTAACTTTATTTCTTCATAGTTCCCTTCAAAAGTTGTTTCATTAATCCAATCTGGAATCCAGCCTTTTTTAAAAATCGCAGGTGTTGCCAAGTAAAGTTTGAAAACTTTATTTTCAAACTTAAAATCAATATCTATTAAAGTCATTAATGGGTCATTTTCTATTTTCTCTATTTTCGCTGTTTTCCCTTCACCGCCAATTTGGAGTAATCCTCCTTTCGGATAACGGCTTAGTCCATCTATTTCTACAAATAATTTCGCCTTTCTCTCGAGCCTTATCATGGGAATTCTGTATATATGACCTTCTTCAGAAGATAAAGTTTTTCTGCTTCTTTTAATTCCCGTCTTTTTTTCATAAGAAAAAATTTTCGTTTTTTCCGTAAAGTTAGGTTGTGTATCGTTACCCATCAAATAATCTTTAAATGAATTTATATCCAAAAATTCATCACATTCTTCAAGTTCAAAATCATTTTTATTAACTAAAATGCTTTCCAAGGGATAATCTGATATAAAAACTTCAGGTCTGTTCATCAAATTAATATAAAAAAGATTATTTTTTTCATTTTCTGGAGCACCTTTCTTTTTAAGGCAATCAAAGGGCACAGGGAAATATATATTGTTGTCCAAACAAATAAAAGGTCCTTTTATTCTTAAATTTCCTTTTCCAGAGGGAGTTCCGAGTTCTTCTTTAAATTTTCCTTCTTTAAAATCTTTTAAACTTCCTCTTTCAAAAATAATCCATGTTCTTATTGCTCCATAAACTGTCGATGGATATGGAGGAAATATTGGATTTGCCCAGGTTTCAGCCCCCATTGAAAAAGGTCTTCCATCTCTAAAAAATAATGTATCAAGTGGTTTAATTTTATACCACATTCTATTCCTCCTTGTTCATAAAACCTACAATTTCAAGAAGATTTGTGAAATTATCTATGTCTTCACTAATTCTCCAAAAAAGTTTTTCTGCGCTTTTAACAAAATTTTCTATAAATTTTCTTTTTTCTTCTTTATCTTCATTAGGTCTTCCATTATAAGCCCTTGTAACAAGTCTTTTGAGTTCTGTATTTATTATTACCTCCGAAAATGAAGTTTTTTTCAATTTGACGAATTCCATCTTAAATTTTTGAACAAAGCCATCGGAAATATACCTTTTCTCGTTCCTATCTTTGTTCATCCAGTCTTGCAAATCTTTCAAAATTTTTGTCGTCAATTCGGTACCTTTGTTGTTAATTTCAATTTCCCATTCAGCAACTCCAACTCTTTCCTCTCCTGAATGTTTTGATAAGCAAATAGCAAATCTATTTCTCCCAGATTCCTTAGCTTTCTTATTCATTTCAAAAACCTTATCAATTACAATTTTTAATGGTTCCTTATAATGGGCAATTACAACTCCCATTGAACAGGTTGCATTTTTACCAATTGTAAGATAATAAACACCATCTTTAAGCACAAAACCATTGTTGTTTGTAGTATAAATCTCTATTTTCTCTTGGTCTAATTTTATATGTCCTGAGAAAGCCCATCTCAATTTTTCCATAACATCAAAGATGTCTTTTAGATTTACAAAAGCAAGAACATCATCACCACCAGCATAAATAAGTTTTCCAAGATGTTCCTCTTCAACTATTTTTTTTACAAACTCAATCGCATAATTTCTTAGTGCAGTTGATATTGTAGAATGAATAGCAGGGGTTAGAATTTTATTAGGTGTGTATCTTTGTAAGTCCTTTTTAAAATTTTCTGGCAATTTTTCCCATACCTTTGAATTATATGCGTATTGAATTTCTGGCAAAAGTTCTCCAGAGAGCCATTTCCCCATATTATCTCCATCAAGGTAAAGAACTGCATAATATTTTTTAGGTTTACCTGCTTGTTCATAAAGTTTGTTTGTTAAAATATTTTTCAATTCCTTGATTTTTTGTATGTCAATTTCTACTCCTAACTCATCTCTTATTTTCTTTTCTGTAAGGTTTTCTTCATGAAACCAAGACCCTTCAAGGGTTTCTTCTAATTTTAATTTTGGCAAAGAATTAATGTTTAGATATCGAACTGGAATATACTCAAAAAATTTATTTTCATATTCCTTAAATTCTGGCAATTCTTTTGCTTTTTCCTTGAAATCAGCACAGGCAACTTCCGCAACAGATGGAAAAGAAAAATCTTCAAAAATGGAATCTACTTCTTTTTCTAAATATATTTCAAATGTTCTTTTCAGAAAACAAAGACCACAAAGTCCTTCCTTTTTATCAAGTATTTTATAAGTTATTTTTTCTTTGTCAATTTCAACAAAACTACCATTTTTTCTTCCTTCGTAGAAAAATTCAATATTTCTTATTATAAAAAATGGATTTTCTTCATCCCTATAGAATAAAACATTTCTTTCTCCACAAACGGAGCATTTCCTCCCTGCCTCTGGATTTTGTTCAAATTCCCTTAAATTTTTCCTTGCCCCCATTGATTTCTCAAGAGCAGTATAAAGAAGCTGATAGAGAAAACCGATGTTGGGAGAATGCTCTCCTTTTTCATTTACAAATTTATATAGTTCTTTCCAGTTATTTATCTTGTCATCTGTGAAAAAGTCTTTCAGATCATCTATCTGTAAGTCGTTCTCTCCCCTCCTCCAAGGAATTGCAACCCAATATATTTGTGGAAAATCTGAAAGTTGATTTTGTAATATTTCCTTTTGAGTATCGGACAATTTAATTTTTAATTCTTCTAAGATCTTTTCTTTTGCCCTTTTGATTTCATTTTTAATTTTTACAATCATATTTTTTGAAAGTTCTTCAATTTTATTTTTATCTGTAGTTCCAATAATTGCAACAAATCTATTAGGGATAGTTGGAAGAGTAATGTGATCTGGATTAAAGTTTTTAGGCTCTATTCCTTTATTTTTTAGATACCAATCCATCAATGGCTGTTTATAAAGGTCTGGATAAATTATTGAAGAGGGACCGTATTTTTCAATTACCTCTTCCATGGCAATGAAAGTGAAATAGGAAAGCATAAAACTTCCATTATAAAAATCTTGCGCCTTTCTTGCCTGAGAAATAAAAGATTTAACAGGACCAATTGTGAATAAAAATAATGAATTGTTTTGCAGCTTTTCTGAAGCATTTATTGCTGTTGTAATTTTTAAATGCTCCCATATTGAATGGTCTGGAACTCTTGTATCTGCTGGGAGTAGAGGGATATATTTCTTTAATTCTTCGTCCTGAATTTTTTCTAAAATTTCTTCAAGTAAATTCCTCCAGATTAAAAGTGCTTTGTCTTCATAAGATAGATTTATGTAGGAATTGGAAATTTCTTTTAATGCAAGGGAAATTTCATCTATAGAGTTTTGACTATCTAAAGTGACATCTATTTTTACCTCGCTCAACGGATGCCTTATTTCAGTGAAATCCTGCTTAATGTCTCTTGGCAATAAACTTCTTTCCATGCATGAGGAAATTTGGTCGGGATATTTACCTTCGTTAATCCCTGAAACACCGAAAAATTCTGCATAATTTTTCGCTCTTTTTTCATGCTCTTGAATATTAAAAGGTTTATCAATTGGATCATGTAAAAACTTTTTGAGAAAATGCTCATGCCAAGTCATCTTCCGATCTCTCCTTTATATTTTTGTATAATTCCTCTAAAATCTTTACATAATCATTTTTAATTTTCTCAAAAATTTCTCTTGAAAAATCGGAAGAATACTCATGTACAAGTTGATTCCTTGTATCAATCATTTCCATCCATATAACTTCATCTTTAATTAAATTATTTATCTTTGCCTGTTTAAAACAATCTCTCGGATTTTTACAAATTATTCCTAAATCTTCAAGATATAATTTTATTATTTTCCAGGATAACTCATAGCACAGTTCAAACCTTTTTATCGTTCCATCAATATCTAAATCATCAACTGCTTTTTTTACTGCTGATTTAAGATTATTAAATGACTTTTCAAAATCTAAAAAAGCCTTTTTAACCCTTTCTCTCATAAATTGTCACCCCCTCACGTTTTATCTTATCCTTAAGGCTCGGGTCTGCTCTGGTAAAGTCAACAATGTCCAGATGGGCAGTAATATCTATACTGCTAATTGGTTTCTTAGAACCTTCAACAGCAATATCAATATCGGCATTTTTGTGAGCCTCCCCTCTCGCACGTGAACCAAAAAGTATTATTTTATCTGGATTACATTCGGTTTTAATTTTCTCAACAATGTTATTTAAAATTTCTGGTTGAGAAAGGACAAATTCTTTACCCCTGTTTTTCAAAGCATTCCAGAATTCATCAATTAGTTTATAATTAGGTTTTTGAGTACCATGTGCTTTTATCACTGCACCCTCTTCTAAAAATTCACCCGACAATCTAATTACATACCAGAAATAATACTCTCCTGATTTGATGATTTTAAAAATAATCGGAGAACTTCTTCGAGAAAATTCTTCCCTTCCTTTAATCCCTTTAACTGTAACACCTCTATTTCTATGCATCACAGGTAAGCCAAAAACAGCGGTATCAAAAATCTCGCTTTTATGCTTGGTTCTAAATTCAGCGTAGATTTTACCAATATCATTTAATACTTCTTTCCAATCGGTAAATGATTGATTACTTATGATGATTCTTGAAAAAGATAGATTGCTATATTTTGTGCAAAAATTTTTCGGATTACCATTATTTATGATTGAAAAACATTTATTCAGATTTGATATGAGCCATTTAAAAACTTCATTAGTAGTATTTCCCTTCGGAACAAAATCTAACTCGTTAGCACTCCCATTAATTGCTTCAACTATTATATTTCCTCCTCCTCTCCTTGCTCTTGTTCCAAATCCTCCAAGATAGATTGCCGCCCATAAAGATGCAAGGGCATTTTTAAAAGATTCTTCATAATAAGAAGAAAGTTCTATGTTAAATTGAAAATTTGCCTTTATGTATTTCTTTTCCTGATTAGGTAATACAGTAGAGTAAAGCAGATATCCAATTCCAGCATCTCTTCCTTCCAAAGAGTTGATATTTCTATTATATCTCCATTGTAATCCGAAATCTTCTTTTAAATTCGTCCCCAAAAATTGATTTGATGGTTGTGGATAAACTTTTATTATTACCTTACTCTTTCCCTGCTCCTCTCCTGAACCTCCAAAAATTTTTGCTTCATCTTTTCTGAGTTCTTCAATATTATCATCAGCCCTTATTGTCCTCCACCAGAAACGCATCATCCCTTTAAATTCAGTGGGTCTTAATTCAGGGGTTTTTCCATCTGACCCTGCCATAAACATAGGAGTGATTATTTTTAATTTAAATTCCGCTCTATGCATTTTTACTCCTTTATAATATCAAAATTTTTCTAATTATACCCCAAAAAAAATATTCCTGCAATATTTCATTCAATTTTGATTTTTCGTCTATCAATGGAAACTCCATAGGTTGTTGCTCCGTATCTTCTGATGGATTTAATCTTGTATAAAGAAGCCAGAGTTTGTTCTGAAATTG